>Ga0126381_100003073_pt1 | contig 18167 bp, 17 predicted proteins | sample PanSoiMetPlot_28_FD_96465 | JGI IMG/M metagenome (GOLD analysis project Ga0126381, IMG submission 96465) | Tropical forest soil microbial communities from Panama - MetaG Plot_28 | ecosystem: Environmental > Terrestrial > Soil > Tropical forest > Bulk soil | place: Panama | collected 2016-02-17
AATGTTCTCAAGCAACTCGAGTACCTGTTTGTACCGCACGGCAAGGTTGTACAAAACAACGCGGACCATTGCGCCGGGATCTTGCGGGACTTCTTGATCCGTGCTGCGGCAGAAATCTCGGATGAGCTTAGGGTAGTCTCCGGGAGACGAAAACTGATCGAGGTCAAGTATTGTGCGGCATGGTTTGGCCGCTGCTGCGCGTTCCATCAATTCGGCGTACGAATATTCTTCGCCGCATCGAGACCACGCCCGCCGGCACTCCTGCAGGATCCACAATCCGGGAATGTTCTTGAGAAAGCGAATCGTGTGTTCCACGCCGACCTCATTTGTGAAATTGGCCTGCAGCGAGGCATCGTTTATAAGCGGTTCGTCCAGTTCTGTGCCCATTAAGGACCATGTTCCAGAGCTGATGTAGCACCATGACTCACCAGCCGACGCCGGTACCGCGGCAATGGCCGAAGCCGTATCGTGCGATGCAGTTGCATATACAGGCGTATCGTGCGGGAGTCCGAATGGTTCGGCGACGTAGGGAAGGACCGCTCCTAATTCAGTTCCGGGGTCGACCAGTTCTGGGAGGAAGCCGGCCTGGATCCCGAGCTTCCTCAGCATGTCGGTCGCAAAACGCCGCTTCGATGGATCGTAGAACTGGGAGGTGCTTGCAACCGTTCGTTCCGACACGAAGGAGCCGGTCAGAAAATAGTTGAAAAGGTCCGGCATGAACAGTAATTTTGTGGCGCAAGAGAACACCTCCGGGGATTCCTGCTGAGCCGCATATAACTGGTAAAGCGAGTTGATGTTCATGAACTGGATTCCGGTCTGGCGAAAGATTTCCGACCGGGAAACGATCTCAAACACTTGCTCCGGAACGCCTTCGGTGCGCGCATCGCGATAGTGCCGGGGGTTCTCGAGCAAACCTCCCTGTGCTGTCACGAGCGCGTAATCCACCCCCCAAGTATCGACTGCAATCCCGTCAAGCTCTTCAGTCGCCTTCGCGGCGGCGCCGATGGACTCGCAAATTTCCTGGAAAAGCCGGGGAGTGTCCCAATACAGACCAGTTGGAAGGCGTACAGGCGTATTAGGGAACCGGCGTAGATCACTAATTTCCATCCTGTGATCGTTCAGCTCCGTCAGTATTGCCCGGCCGCTCTCAGCTCCGAGATCTAATGCAAGATAGCGCCGAGTCATTGCACCGCGAGTATATATCGCCGCTAGATTGCTCTAAAATTCCCCCGCCGGTTTCATTGCGGTCTCAGCTTCGCGCTCCTTTCCACCGCCCATTACATGCGCTTCCAGCTTGATCAAGAAAGCCAGAATCACCGTAACGATTGATCCCAAGGCGGGTAGGAACATGATCCAGCGCGTTCCCAGTAACGCTTCGACATATCCAAGCAGCCACGGAGCGCTCATAGCGCCGGTAATGGCCAGTGAGAACGTGCCGTTATAAAAACCAGGGTGATAAGAGAATCGTTCATCAAGCGTTTCGGCCACGATCGGGTATACGGGCGCGAAGCCGCATCCGATGATCACCACCGCGAGGCAGGCTAAAGCGAACGAATTGGTGAGGCTGAGCAGCAGAAAACCGGCGACAGCTGCAAGCATGCCTCCCGTCAGCAATATGCGGTGGCTGCACCGTGTGAGCAGTTTCTTGGCAGCCAGCCTGGCTGTCATAAGCGTAAAGAAATAGAGGGCCAGCGCGGAAATAGCCCACACGGGATTCGTGCCAAGTCTGCGGATCAGAAACAGCGGCAACCAGCCCGCAATCGCCCATTCGTTTCCAAACTGGACGAAGAGAAGCAAGCTGAACAATACCGCGGCGATACTGCGAAGATCCTTGAGCGTCTCGAGAAGGGGATCACTGCTGCGCGTAAGTACCGGCTTTCGGGCTGCGGGATACGCGCTATTAGCGAAGCCGATACCAAAGATCAAGGGCACGACCGCCAACAGAGCCGTTTCAATCCGGATCGAGCCCGCGAAATACGTGATGCCCACCATGACCGTTGCGACCAGGCAACCGCAACCGAACAATACGCCAGCGCGATTTGCAGCAACTGCCGGAGCTTTTACAAACTCGGGTTCGAGACTGTAGAGCAGTACGCTCGCCAGGGTTCCGGCGGAAACCCCCACCACCGCCAGGCCCAGCATTCGCCACCCGGCGGGCACGGGCGGCGCGAAGAACGATAGAGCGAGCAAGGCGGCAAAAGCCAAAACGCACGAAATCGTGGCGAGGTTGCGAAGTGAAATGCGGACCAGGGCATACCGCGCCCCAGCTACGGCGAGAACGTAGCCGGCGTTGAGTGCCAGAAAATGCAAGCCAATTAACTGAGGATCAACGTCGATGTGGTACTGCCACGCAATAACGAGCGGGCCTAGGAGGCCCAGCAGCACGCCGAGGAGAAGGAACCCACCAGCCCATTCACGGGCCTGACGATCGGACAAAGAATTCTGCGTGACCTCAGCGGGAGTCGTTGACACTTCGTAAAGGTAACTTATACAATCAGATCATCACTGAGGAAGGAGGTGGTCCAGTCGAATGAATTCTGGTAGTGACTGTAGCATACAATCCACGCGCGAGGTGGCCGACTCTTAAAGTCGCCGTTCGTACGTTCAGGTTTCGTTCAGTGACGAGGCCGAAGTTCCTGTGGACCGGCCGCCCCGTCGCGCGTAACGTAGCTAGAGTACAGCCGTAAGGCTCCTGTAGAGCCCCGGGTGGTGCTTTGCGCCTACCCGGGGCTTTATGTGTCTGGACGCGGTTTCGTGCTAAATTGTAGTTTTACCCACCGTTTTCGAAAGGAATCCTAGACAAAATGAAAGCAGGGATCCATCCCGCCTATGAGGAAGTGAACGTAATTTGCGCCTGTGGATCTACCTTCCACACGCGCTCCACTCATAAGGGCGACCTGCGCGTTGAAATCTGTTCGAGTTGCCATCCGTTCTTCACAGGCCGTCAGAAGCTGGTGGATACGGAAGGCCGAGTGGACCGATTTCAAAAGAAGTACGCCAAGGCGCGCGAACTGCAGGCTCAGAAGAAAGCCGCGGCGGACGCCAAAAGCGCCAGAAAAGTTCAGTAAGGCTGATTGGGACGCCCCCAAGTCGCGGACAGGCTATTGAGGCACGATGAGGCCTTTGCGAATGGCGAAGAGAACCAATTCCGCGGTTCGATGGATATTCATCTTCTCCATCAGGTTGGCTCGATGAACCGATACAGTGTTCACGCTCAAATCCAGTAAGGCGGCGATTTCCTTGTTCGATTTGCCTTGCGCGATCAGTTGAAGCACCTGTTTCTCTCTGCCTGTCAGTTTGCTCAACTCGTCATCGTGTTCCTGAGCGACATACTTCAGGCCTGAGCCCATGAAGCGCTTGCCGTCGGCGACAGCGCGGATAGCGCCGACGAGATCGACGTCGATGGCGCTCTTCAGCAGATAACCTTTTGCTCCGGCGTCGAGCGCGTTACGAACGTAATTATCGTCGGCGTGCATGCTTAGCACCAATACTTCGGTCCCAGGGAGATGTTTGACGATCTCCTTGGTGGCTTGCACACCGTCGAGCTCCGGCATCGAGAGGTCCATTACAACAACCTTCGGCTTAAGTTCGTTCGCCATTCGGATGGCCTCGACACCGTTACTGGCCTCGCCGACTACCTTCATGGTCTCCTCGTCCTCGAGGATGCGACGAAAACCGCGGCGTACCAAGCCATGGTCGTCCGCCAGGAGTACGGTTATCTCTTCACTTAAACCCCTCTCACTAGGCGACTGTTCACTTACGACATTGTCAGGCAACATAATTTCCTTTCCACTAGCTCACGATCTCGGGCTCAGTATTTCTTCGAGCATGGTGTGCTCCTCTATCTCCCGAGCATGATCCTCTTGCCGCAGGGGCATCACTAACGTGACGGTTGTGCCCGCACCGGGCGTTGAGGAGATACTAAGGCTTCCGCCCAGTAGTCCGGAGCGCTCACGCATCGCGATTACGCCGATGCCAAGCTGGTTCGATTGCTTGGCGTGAAGGATTCCCCGTCCAAAATCGCGGACACTCAGCGTCAGGGCATGAGCTTCAAAGATCATCTCCACTTCCGCTGTTTTCGTTTCGGCGTGCTTTGCGGCGTTGTTCAGCGCTTCCTGAGCGATCCGGAAACAATGAATGGCGGGCTGGCCGGTGATCCGGACTGGCTCGCCGTGTACGATCATTTGGGTCTCAATGGCGGTCTGTCGTTGAAAGACTTCCGTGTACCATTCCAGTGCTTTTACGAGGCCATAATCGTCGATCACCGACGGATGGAGCATCTGTGAGAGACTCCGCATTCTTTCTAGGGTGTTGTGCGTAATCTCCCGAACTTCGGTCAACTCGGTACGGAGTGGTGAATCCGCCGAGACACCTCTCCGCTCGGCGCGGGCAAGCATTGCGCCGACTGCCGTCAGAATCTGCCCGAATTCGTCGTGCAGTTCGCGCGATACGGAGCGCAAGACCTCTTCCTGGACAGTGATGAGTTTCCCGGCAAGCACCCGTCTTTGCCGCGAAAGAGATTCGAGCTGCTCAAAGATTTTGCGATTGGAATAGATCAAATACAAGCTGGTGATCAGGATGGCCAGGATGGTGGCGACCAGAAACGCATACACATCGCGTTCGACACCGTCGTAGATGGCAGCAATCTTTCGATCTGCCTGCTCTTCGGCCACGTTATTGCGCTCAAGCAGGCGCGAGACCCGGCTCGCAAGCAAGGATTGTCCGGGATAAAGCTCCGTCGAAGCCAGTTTGCGTGCTGCCTCTTCTCGACCCGCGCTGGCGGCGGCAAATACCTGGTCAGAGGTTCGCCAGAACTCTTGCAAGGCCTGAACTAGTTTGGCCTGTTTGTCCGCCCGCCGTGTGAGGGGCGCCAATCTGGTCTCGGCCTCGATGGCATCCTGCAGGTCCGCCCGGAGGTGGTCGAACTGCGCGCGGTAGGCGGATATTTTGGTCGTGTTGCGGGATTGAATCATGTCCCGGATCCGCAGTCCGGCAGTATCCACATCGTTTTGCACGCGCAGGAGCAAAAGCGAGTCATGGCGATTCAGATCGATCGTGTCAGTTTGCAGTCTTCGGAGTCCGTTCAACTGGTGAAGGCCATACCAAGAAAATCCCATTACAGCTGCGAGCGTGACCAGCAGCCCGAGAAGCAGGCGTACTGTAGGCGACTTATTCATGTAGTTTTGGGTCGCGATTTGCGGACTGGGCCCGCGCCCTGATTGTCCCCTAATATGGAGTGACGAGGGAATTGGTCTCTTTGTTGCGCTTCGGCGCTGAATTTCCTGTCATATGAGCAGTTTTGAACGATCTACATCCCTCAAAGGGCAACCGGGGGCACACGTCTCCCGTCTTTCGGAGATGCGGCGATTTCCAAAGCAGTGCGCGACGGCGATTGCTGCCGCCGGGGTAACTGCTGTCATTTTACTAGCTGCAGACCCTTGGAGCGGTAAGGATTCCTCGACTTGGACCCCCCGCGACGTTCAACAGGTGCTCATGGATTCACCCTGGGCTCAACAAGCTGGCGCAAAATTCGGTCTCGCAGCCGAGGAGCCAGCCGAGCCGTCACCGGTACCGCCTGCCGCACCGGCGGGTTTGGGTGCGCCAGCTAATCCCGGTGTGCGATGGGATGGGGGTGTGGGTCGGAGTCGGGGGGCTGATCCCACGCTGAACGTGCTTGTTCGATGGGGCAGCGCTTTGCCGGTACGGGAAGCACTCCAGCGCTCCGACGCTAGCCCTCACCAAGCCTATATTCAAGAAAGGGCCGCAAGGGACTACATCATCAGCATCATTGGGCTAGTTCCGGCTGGCCATTATCGATCGGTTGGACAGGCGGCCTCCGCTTCGCGGAGCGATGATTCAGTGGACGCGCGGAATCCCGAAGAAATGCTCGAAGGACTTATGTCCGCATCCCGCTTGATGCCCAAAGACAAGCCGGCAATTTCTCCGGACGACGCGAAACTGGATGCAGACACGGGTACCTTGCACATCTTCTTTCCCAGAACGGCGCCGATTACGGCGAGCGACAAAGACGTCATGTTCACGACTCGATTCGGAGCCCTTTCCATTCAAAAGCAGTTTCATTTGAAGAACATGAAGTATCACGGCAAACTGGAGCTTTAACCGACCTGTCCGCGCGACAGGCTGCATACCAGCCCAAACTGTTACCGCAGGGAACATTCTCCTATGAAACGAGCAACCAATTGGGACCCCGCCCTCTATGAAGCCCGCCACTCATTCGTCTGGCAGTTTGGGCAAGATCTTCTGGAGTTACTCGACCCAAAGCCCGGGGAGCGCATTCTCGATCTCGGTTGCGGTCCGGGGCACCTGACCGAGAAAATTTCGCAAAGCGGCGCCCAGGTTGTGGGGATCGATTCGTCACCCGAGATGATTGGGCAAGCGCGGCAAAATTATCCCGCGCTTCATTTTGTGCTCGCCGATGCCGCACAAATGCAGTTCCACGAGGAATTCGACGCTGTTTTCTCAAACGCGGCTCTGCATTGGATGCTGGAGGCGGATGCAGTGGCGGACGGCATCAGCAGAGCCCTCAAAAGAGGCAGCCGCCTGATCGTCGAACTTGGCGGAAAAGGGAACATCCGAATTGTCGAACGCGCAATCGAGCGCGTGCTGGCGAGCTACTTACCCGGTGGTTTGCCCTCGAAGCGCACCTTTTTCCCTTCAGTCGGCGAATACGCTTCGATACTTGAACGACATGGGCTCGAGGTCCGCGCCGCACATCTTTTCGATCGTGCTACCAAACTCGAAGGCCCAAACGGCATGGAGGACTGGCTGCGGCAATTTTCCTGGTATTACTTCGAGCCTATCCCTGCCACTCAGCAGGAAAGCGCAATGCTTGCCGTTATCGATGAGCTTCGCCCGGCGCTGCTCGGAAGCGAAGGCTGGTTCGCCGACTACCGGCGCCTCAGAATTCAGGCAGTAAAGGTTTGAAGAGCGAGCCGGAAATTAACGGCTCGCTCTTTTGGCCTCAGCCTCTGGCGGCGGATGCCTGCAGATTTACTGAAGATTCGGCAATTTGATTGAGCTTTTGGTCAGCCGCCTCCTCTTCAGTTAAGGTCTGCTGGAGAAGGTTGGCAGCCTGCGTCATTCCCAGACGCCTTGCGAAGGCCCGAGCTGTTCCATAACCGGAAATCTCGTAATGTTCGACGCGCTGCGCGGCGGCAATGAGGGCCGCGTCTTTCACATCGGCATCACCCTTGGCCTTGATCATCTCTTCGCCCTCGGAGACCAATCCCTTCATTGCCTCACATGTCTCGCGTTTTGGCTCTTTGTTGAGTTGACGGAAGATGGATTCGAGGCGTGAGACATGGCCCTGAGTCTCCGTCAGATGATGCTCGAAAGCCTTTTTTAGCTGGCTAGAATGGGCTGCATCGGCCATCTTGGGAAGCGCCCTTGTTAGCCGGTTCTCCGCGTCATAAAGGTCCTCAATCTGGTTTACAAAAAGGTCTTCGAACGACTTGAGTTCTGTGTTTAGTAGTGGCATTGGTGTTACTCTTACCTGCCGGGCAGTTTCTGGAGAAACCATCGACAAGTCACTTGTAGGACTCCGTCCCACCCGCTAGGTTTCGCAGTCACGCAGAACCGTCTACAGATTTGCAGCAACACGTAGAATTTCACCGGCAAACGAAATTTTTCCGGACACTTTCGAGAGTCTTGGGAGTCAATCAGCGAGAGCGAGAGGTTGTTCTAGACTTGCTGATAGGACATGATCGCGCCTGTCTCCACGCGCAAGAAACTTCCTCTTCTTCCAATCCTTGTGGGCTTGGTCGTTGCCGTCTCGGTGATCGTGGGGCTTGTGTACCTCACCAGGCCCGTTGCGAAGCCGGAGACTAATGGACGCGCCGCTCCCGAGGCACGCGCCTACGTAGCAAACCTAGCGCTTAGCGATGTAACAATGCAGGCTACCGAGAATTTCATGCAACAGCGGGTTGTGGAGATTCAGGGGAAGATCACGAACAACGGCCCGCGGGCACTCGAGTCTGTGGATGTATATTGTCTGTTCTACGGGGTGGACGGGCGTGAAATATATCGCGAGCGCTTAGCGATTGTGCCTCCGCGGGGCGCGGACCTCAATTCGCGGGAAACGCGTGCCTTCCGACTGCCATTCGACAACTTGCCGGACGGCTGGAACCAGGCAATGCCAAAACTCGTGATTGCGCAAATCCAGTTCGCCAAGTGACCAGAAGAAAGTGATTCCCGTTATGAGAGTTCTACTGGCTGACGACGATCGAGATCAATTATCGCTGCGCAGTATGCTGCTTGCACGAAGCGGGTTCGAAACGATCGAGGCAGCGGACCGACCGTCGGCGGTGGAGCTTGCCGCTGCCGAAAAGCCCGACTGCGCGGTCATCGACCTTCGGTTCCCCACAGAAGAAAACGGTTTGCAGCTCATTCGGGAACTCAAGAATCTGAACTCGAGCATGCACGTGTTTGTGCTTACGGGAGGCGATCCTGACCGCTTCTCCGAAAGGCCCGAAAGGAAGCTAGTGGACCAGGTGATCGTCAAGGGGGCGTCCTCGGCATACCTGGTCGAGGAGTTACAATCGCTCGCTGCGGGAAGAGCCTTGCCGGGCACGGATGCCAGATGACAGGTCGATAGCGTGACAGTCAGCGTTTGGGGGAGACCGCCGGCACCGCAGCCGGGGGAGTTGTCGCCAGCAACAGGCTTCTCTGCGCCTTGTCCACATCTACGGTAAGCTGATGAGCGATTTTGGCCGCGACATCAGCGCTTGCGCTACGAAACTTTGCGCCCTGGCTCTCTTGGGTTGTAGACCAGAGGACATCACCATCCTTGTTGCACAGGCGAACCGCCGCATACGCTTCGTGCTTCCGTTCTCTGATGTGATGTGATTCGTTATCGCTAATCGAAAGCCCCAGGTACGCTCCGGTCGCTCTGGACCCGATGGTGCCGCCGGAATTGGATTTGCCGCCGTTTTGCCGGCTGCTGACGCCGTTATCGGTATCGAAGGCGTCGGTATACACATGGTCATCGGCAGCCCCCTTCAACACCGCGTCCGCGCGTTCGGGATTGTCGGTCAGGACGAACAATTTGGTGGAATCGATGCCTGCGATGATCAGTTCCCGAAGAGAATCAGCGCCGGGGCCGCCGGTTAACGGTGCAACATAAATCCGCTTCACGGTGAGCATCAAAGGGGTCAGCTTACCCGTTTCTGATTTCTGAGCACAAAGGAACTGACCCAAAGAAAGCAAAATTAGAAGCCATGGAACGAGGCGGCTCATCCTTTACCGGCCATTCGTGCTTCGTCGTCCTGATATTGGACCTGCTGGCCGGTCCGCGCTTCGAGTGTAACCAGCGTTAGCCGGATATCGTTCTTGTCCACTCGAAACACCATTGCCTGTTGCTGGCCGTCGTCATCCTGAAATCCGACCGTAAGAAAGTGCTGACGCTTCTTGGCAAGCATGAAAAGCGGAGAAATGATGACTGCTTCGACATAACGGCGATCTACTTTTTGCCCGTATTCGAGCAGGTTGATACGTTCGTACGGAATCTTTACGCGCGTGTGCTGCGACAAAAAAATGAAATACGTATCGTCGGCAGTCTCAATATTTCCCGAACTGTCGGCGGGAATGTCGGCCCGCGTCCCTCCGATATACTGGGCACGCGAGCCAGCATGACTACCCTCCAAGGAAAGGGCGAGGGTGAAAAGACCAAACGCGAGGACGGAGGGTCGCATGCAATTCTGAGATTCTTCTCAGAAAGACTGTGGTGGTATGCGTAATTTCGTCTCGACTGGTGCCGCGAAAAAATTATGTCCAGATTTTCTGGGCAGGAACCCCTTTTTTGCAAAGGTCGCAGGAGCTGGAATCTTTGTAATACAAGGCATCCATTTTCGCGAGGTAGAAGAGCGGAAGATTCCCGAAGGTGGCGACCGTCGGATTCGGCTGATACACAGCAACGGCAAGACCGACGATTTCCGCGCCCTTCGATACTACGAGATTCCGTAACTCTGTCAGGCGTTTGCCCGAACGGAGGATATCGTCGACCAGCAGAACCTTTTCGTTCTTTGTCGGTTCAATAAACTGGCGAAAGCGCATAGGCGAGGAATCTGTGTCCTGCTCGGCCCAATACACCTGGTGCGCGCGGAGCGCCTCGCAGACCCCATAAGCTACCGGAAGGCCACCGGTATTGGGGCACACGATTGAGAGTTCCTTAATCATGGCGCGGATCTCGGTGTCGCTTCTCAGGCGACGGCTGAGGCCCACGCTGAGTATCTTGGCGTATTGGTAGTAGCGGAAGGCGAGAGCTACCTGCAGATACTCGTCGGTATGCATGCCGTTCGGGTACTCGAAGTGGCCGTTCCGCAGAGCACCGGTCTCGCGAAGCATTTCGATCACTTCTTCATTCGTTGGAACGAGATGCATTGGATTAAGCGGTGGCGCTAGTGGGCGCCCTTCCCGGCAAGAACATGAGGAATTGTCCTCAGAATAATGGACCAGTCCAACTGGAGCGACCAGTTCTCGATGTAGGAAATGTCCATCCGCATCCAGGAATTGAAATCGATGTGGTCGCGGCCGCAAACCGCCCATAAACAAGTGAGTCCCGGCCGCATACGAAGCCTGCGCTTCTGCCAGCGCTCATATCTTTCCACCTCGTCTACAAGCGGAGGGCGCGGTCCAACGATGGACATATCCCCTCGCAGCACGTTCCACAACTGCGGGATTTCGTCGATGGAAAATTTCCGGATCCAGCGGCCAACAGGAGTTACCCGCGGATCACGCGAGATTTTGAACGCAACTTCCCGTTCGCTCAGATGATTAAGGCGGGCCTTCAACTCATCCGCATTGGCGACCATGGAGCGGAATTTGTACATGGTGAATTTTCGGCCGTTCAGGCCGCAACGGGATTGGCTATAAATCACCGGTCCCGGAGAGGTCAGTTTAATCAACGCGATGACGATGAGAATTAACGGTGACAGAACGATCAGTGCCGCCGCGGCCACCACAATGTCGAAGAAGCGCTTCAGCAGCAACCGGAGATCGTCTAACGGTGCGGCGGAGAACGTCAGGAGAGGCGCATTGCCCACCCGATCCAAGCTGATCTCGCTATTAACGTGCGGAAAGAAATCAACGGCCACGCGGGTGCGCACGCCCTCCTCATCGCACTGCAGAAACACTTCTTCCAGTGCGGCCAGACGGCTGCTGTCTACGTCGAAGATGACTTCATCCACTACGCGCTCAGCAAGTAAGTTGGGCAACTTGCCGGGACACTCCTCTTCGCTTAGTCTTGCGATCACCTCGATCCGAAATGGCGAGCCTTCGCAGAGCGTTCGCGCCAGTGAAGAGGTCTTATCGTATCCTCCAACCAGGACCAGATGATAGGGGCTCCCAAATTCGCGCTGAAATGCGCCGATAATGGGCCGCGCCTTGAGGCGAAATCCGATAAGCAGGATGAGGTCGAAGAAGAAGAAGAAAGCGACGAAACTGCGGCTGATGGGCGGATAGGGCCGAAGCACGTACGCGAAGAGAATGACCAACACGGTGCCGAAAACGCACTGGCGCAAGGTAAAGGCCGAAATGCGCCGGGGACTGGATGAATCGAGATATTGATAGATGCGTTGCAACGATCCCAGCGCCACCCAAACCAGGGCGCAGAAAATAAGCAGAAGTATATGTATCTTCCTGGGAAGGAAGAATACGAGCCCAAGGGACAACCCGATGCGCGCGTGATAGGCGAGCTCAAATGCCGCGATGGTTAACGCAGCATCGGCTATTGCAAATAAGAGCTGGACCCTTTTTCTTTGGTGCGCAAACACAGACTAACCTTGGATCGGCCAGGCCCGATTCCTACAAGATATCCAGTTCAGGTAGGGCAAAGCGTTCAGGTTGCCCTTCATGAGATCGCCCGAAGTGCCTGATCCACGTCGGCGATGATATCCTCCGCTGCCTCTATTCCGGCGGCGACGCGCACCAGGTTGTCACGGATCCCCATGCGTTCACGCATTTTTGGCGAGAGATTTCTATGCGATGCGATGAGCGGGTAAAGCAGCAGGGTGTGCACATCTCCCAGCGATGTGCCTGGAACAACCATTTTAAGACGGTCCATAAACGCAAGAACCGCTTGTTTGTCTGCATCCTTTATTTCGAAGCTCAAAATGGCACCGAACAGACCGGGGGCGAAGAGCTGCCTGATGTTGCAGGCATCAGGGTGCGTAGTATCGGAGCAGTAGTAGACGCGATCGACTTGCGGGTGGAGGGCGAGCCACTCAGCCAGGAGCTGCGCATTCTTGCATTGGCGCTCAAAGCGAAGCGCCAGCGTTTTGATGCCGCGCATGGTGAGGTAACTTTCAAACGGCCCAAGTACGGGACCAACGATTCGCGACAACATGCGAACTGCATCGTGATGCGATTCGTCGCTGACCACCACTCCTCCCAACACATCGCCATGGCCGGCCAGATACTTGGTCGCACTGTGCACCACAATGTTCGCTCCGAGTTCCAGGGGTCTCATCAGTACGGGAGTCGCGAAAGTATTGTCAACAATCAACGCCGCGCCGGCGGCGTGTGCCAAGTCAGCGATCTTCCGGATGTTTCCGACTCTCAGGAGGGGATTCGAAATGCTTTCTATGAAGACGCAGCCAGCCTCGTCGTCGGCTATTGCTCTTTCAACGGCCGCAACATCGCAGATATCGACGTAACGGACGCGCACATCAAAGGGAGCGAATAGCTGGTCAAGCAGCCCGATGGTTGCGCCATAGAGAGAATTCGAAGCGACAATGCTGTGTGAGCGGTCGAGCAAAGCCGCTTGAAGAGCGATCTGAATCGCGGCCATGCCCGAGGCCGTCGCCAACGAACCCTGACCACGTTCGAGCTCGGTGCACAGTTCTTCGAGAGCAACGTTGGTGGGTGTTGCGTACCGGCCGTAACTGAAGCCGTCCTCTTCTTCACCTAACACCCGGTCCAATTTGGCAGCAGACTCGTAAAAGTAGGTCGTTGATAGGTGGATGGGGGTAGTCGAAGGTACCACGAGCCCGTCTTTACGCTTGCGGTCACCGGCATGAACGACTTGAGATTCGAATTTCATTTTCGTTTCCAGCGAACGCCGTCCTTGGTGTCTTCCAGCACGATACCTTGATCGTGCAAGGCGGCGCGGATCGCGTCGGCGCGAGCGAAATCGCGCGACCTCTTTGCACGGTTCCGTTCCTCGATCTGCGCCTCAATCCCAACGTCAGAAAGCACTTCATCGCCGGCGTCGGAACGCTCTTCATCCATTTTGCCCGCGCCTTCGCCGGGCTTTAGAACATCGAAGATGGTGTCAAAAACTTCCAAAACCCGCGCGGCATCCCAGCGGTTCTCTTCCTGAAAGTCACCTTCGTCGAGAGCCGTGTTCATTGCACGTACATATTCGAAGATGGCCGCGAGTGCTTCGGCCGTATTCAAATCGTCGTCGAGGGCATCTTCAAACATGCGGATGGCCTCGTGCGAGCGTTCGGTTACCGCCTCATTTTTTCCGGGAGCGAGCCTCGTAGAAGTCAGCCGGACTTCGAAATCACGCAATCGCTCGATGCTTCTGGTTGCAGCCTTCAGGCCTTCAAACGTAAAGTTCAGCTTCTTCCGGTAGGGGACCGAAGCGAGCAAATACCGGATAGCCTCAGGGTGATAGCCCATCCCCAGCAAATCTCGCAGCGTGTAGAAGTTGCCAAGCGATTTCGACATCTTCTGGCTTTCGATGTGCAAATGCTCAGCGTGCAGCCAGAACCGCGCGAAGGGCTTGCCACTGATGGCCTCGGATTGAGCGATTTCATTTTCATGGTGCGGGAAGATGAGATCCACGCCGCCGGCGTGAATATCGAGGGTTTCGCCCAGATAACTCATCGCCATTGCTGAACATTCGATGTGCCAGCCAGGACGCCCTTCGCCGAATGGGGCTTCCCAGAATGGCTCATCGCCTCTGCGAGCTTTCCATAAGACGAAATCGCGCGCGTCGGCCTTGTCGTACTCGTCCACATCGACTCTCGCGCCGCTGCGGATGCCGCCGAAATCGTTGTGAGAAAGCTTCCCGTAATCGGGGAATGCGGCAATCCGATAGTACGTCGAACCCTCGTTGGTGTACGTGTATCCCTTAGCCGCCAGGCGTTCGACTGCTTCTACCATCACCTGGATGTGTTTCGTGGCAGGCGCGACGTGCTCGGGTTGCTGGAGGCGCAGTTTAGCGGCATCCTCGAAGAACGCTCTCGTGTAGACAGACGTGTATTCGTCTATTGACTTATGCTCTTTGGCTGCGTTCTTGATGATCTTGTCATCAACATCGGTCACGTTCATGACATGCTTCAACTTAAAGCCGCGATAACGCAGCCAGCGTCGGAGAATGTCCTGAAAGGTAAACGTGCGGAAATTGCCGATGTGAACGAAGTTATAGACAGTGGGTCCGCAAGTATACATGCGGACTGTATTGTCCTCAAGCGGATGGAAAAATTCCATCTGCTGCGTAAGGGTATTGTAGAAGCGCAAAGCCATCTATCGGAAGTGAAAAACCAATCGTAACAGGAGGAGCGAAAATAGCGACGCCGGACGAGTGAAATCAATCTGTGCAGGTTAAGCCACTCCGATAATGAACAGGTTCGGATCTGACGTCTGTTCCCCGCCGCGAAACTGAAGGGCTTTTATGCGGCATGCCGGCCTCGGATCTCCATAAGACACGTGGCAAAATAATTAGGAACTTTACTATCTCTCTCGAATCGAACGAATGTGGTTGCAGACCGGCGCGAGACCTATTATTACGATCGGGTTCGCGAAGCCGGTCCGCGCTATGAGAGTTTCGACTTGCCCTCCGCCGAGCTGACAGTAAATTTTTTGCACACCTACGACCTTTTTCTGCAGAGACTAGGGCGCACCATGTCGCAGTACGGCCTTTCGAAGTCGATGCTGAACATTCTCATGTTGTTGCGCCACGGGCCAGCCGACGGCATGCAGCTTCACGAGCTTGGGGAGCTTTTACTGGTCAGTCGGGCGAATATCACAGGGCTCATCAATCATTTGGAAGCGAAAGGGTATGTCAATCGGGTAATTGACGAGCACGATCGCCGGGCTCGCTATGCCCGTGTCACCAGAAAAGCGGAGACCCTTCTCGATGAGTTCATGCCCGTCCACTATCGCAGGATCCGAGCCTTACTAGGAGGCCTGTCCGAAGAAGAAAAGCAAACCCTGATTCGTCTCTTATTAAAGGTCCGGAAAAGTATCAATGCAAACGCGGCCGAAGGCGAGGGAAAAGAATCGGTACCATACCCGACAGTAGGATAACGGGGTATTCAAGGATATATGGAAGAGGTTCAAGAGCAGCAGGAACGCCGTCAGGACCAGGACCAGCGAAGGAATCATGAGGCTGGCCCCGAGGGAGACCCGCACCGTGGAAGAACCGCCAATCCTCGCCGCAAGCGGGCGATTCGCTTTGTCATTTTGGCGCTTGTCGTGGTGGGCATCATCGTAGCCATTCCCATTTATGCTTACTACTCCGTTCGCGAATCGACCGATGACGCCCAGGTTGACGGCCATGTTGTTCCTGTGAGCCCTCGGATCAGCGGCACAATTATCTCGGTACTGGTCAACGACAATCAGGAAGTACGGGTCGGTCAGGAACTCGTCCGCCTGGATCCCGCCGATTACCAGGTCGCCCTGCAACAGGCAAGGGCGGCGCTCGCAACCGCCGAAGCGAATACGACCGAATCAAGCGTGAATGTTCCTCTGACGACGATCAATACGCGAAGTCAGGTGAGCACCAGTTCGGCACAAACCGAAGAAAGCCAGGCGGCTGTCGCTGCGGCTCAGCAGGCAATTGATGGCGCGCGGGCCCGACTAAACTCCTCTACCGCGGCTTTAGCTGCCAGACAAGCCAACCTGGTGAAAGCCGAGAAGGACCTCTTGCGTTTTCAAGATTTAGTTGCCAAGGACGAGGTCTCGCGGCAAGAGTATGACGCTGCCGTAGCGGCCGCTCAGGCCAACCGAGCGCAGGTGGACTCCGCAAAGGCCGATATTGTAGAATCCCAACACAACCTAGACGAGGCGGTGGCGGAGTTGAACCAGGCCAAGGCCCGACTCTCGACTGCCCAGATTCAACGGCGTCAGAGCCAGGAGGTGCAGCCTAAGCAGGAAGCCGTCAGTCAAGCCCGCTACAAGCAGGCGCAAGCGCAGGTGCGACAAGCGCAGGCAAACGTAGACCAGGCGCAGCTAAACCTGGGTTATGCAACGATTCGTGCGTCGGTGGATGGGATCGTAAGCCGCAAAAATGCTGAGCCAGGGATGCATGTCTCCGCCGGGCAGCAGATCATGGCGCTGGTGCCACTCGACGACGTTTGGGTCACCGCAAACTTCAAAGAAACGCAATTGAAGGGCATGCGAGTGGGCCAGGCAGTCGAGATCTCGGTGGATTCATATGGCGGCCGCAAATATCGCGGTCACATAGACAGCCTTGCGGCGGCATCGGGCGCGAGATTCAGTCTGTTACCCCCTGAAAATGCCACCGGCAACTACGTAAAGGTAGTACAACGCATTCCGGTCAAGATCGTCTTGGAATCCGGTGAGAACCGCGATCATTCCCTCCGCCCAGGTATGTCCGTAGAGCCTACTGTTCTGCTAAACAGCGGCACAAATAACTCCAATTAGCGGTTGTACTCATGCCCACTGCCGCTGAACACGTGCCCGCGGCACGCACCCCGGATTATGCTACGCAGCCGCAATGGCGTCCCAGGTTCAATCCGTGGCTCATCGCTTTGACTGTAACCCTTGCCAGCTTCATGGAGGTGCTGGACACCAGCATCGCGAATGTCGCGCTTCCTCACATTGCTGGTGGTCTCTCCGCCAGCGAGGACGAGGCCACGTGGGTGTTGACTTCGTATCTCGTCTCGAACGCCATTATCCTGCCGCTCAGCGGCTGGTTTTCGCTGCTCCTGGGCCGCAAGCGATTCTACATGACATGCGTTGCGCTGTTTACCCTCAGCTCATTTTTGTGTGGCATCGCGCCTACCTTAGTCCTGCTTGTTCTCTTCCGGATCCTACAGGGCGTCGGCGGGGGAGGCTTGCAACCCAGCGAGCAGGCGATTCTCGCAGATACCTTTCTGCCGCAACAGCGTGGCATGGCGTTTGCGATTTACGGTGTGGCGGTGGTCACGGCCCCGGCCATCGGGCCTACTCTCGGAGGCTGGATCACCGATAATTTCGATTGGCGCTGGATCTTCTTCATCAACATACCGGTGGGTGCGCTCTCCTTGTTCCTGACCAGCTTCATGCTGGAAGATCCTCCCTATTTGACGAAGGAGCGGTTTGAAAAGCTAAAAACCAAGCTGCGCGTAGATTATTGGGGCATCATCTTTGTGGCGCTGGGTCTAGGATTCCTGCAGATTCTGCTCGACAAAGGCGAGCGCGACGACTGGTGGGCTTCGGGCTTCATACGCGCGTGCATCCTGATTTCCGCCGCGGGGTTGATCCTGGCCGTGTATTGGGAATTCAAGCAAAAAGACCCGGTGGTTGATTTGAGCCTGCTAAAGGAAAAGAACTTCGGCATTTCTGCTTTCCTCATGTTCATGGTCGGTGTCGTGCTTCTGGGCAGCACCGTCCTGATCCCGCAATATCTGCAACTCGTGATGGGCTACTCGGCTACGCAGGCCGGCCTGGCCATCTCTCCCGGCGGGCTGCTAGTGATGTTCATGCTCCCCTTTGTCGGTTTCCTACTCGGCAAAGTGGAAGCCCGTTGGCTAATCGGCGTGGGCCTGGTTATCACGTGTCTCGCCCTCATTCACATGACGACCTTTGACCTCAACATGGATTTCAAGTACGCCGTCTACGCGCGCTGCTTCCAGGCGGCGGGACTGGCTTTTCTTTTCGTTCCGATCAATACTGCCGCCTATGCGTTTGTCCCGCCGACGAAGAATAACGCCGCGTCGGGTCTCATCAATCTTGCCAGAAATATCGGTGGAAGCCTCGGAATTTCACTCGTCACCACGCTGCTTGACCGGCGCGCACAATTTCACCAGGTGCGGTTGACCGAGAACACCACTCTTCTGAATCCTGCGTTCAACCGAGCTGTTGACTCGGCCACGCACATCGTCGGAACGGCGGGGACCCAAGACAGCTCTTACGCGCTCCTCATGCGGCGGCTCCAGCAGCAGGCCGCTACTCTTTCCTATATCGATTGCTTCTGG
>Ga0126381_100003074_pt1 | contig 18166 bp, 16 predicted proteins | sample PanSoiMetPlot_28_FD_96465 | JGI IMG/M metagenome (GOLD analysis project Ga0126381, IMG submission 96465) | Tropical forest soil microbial communities from Panama - MetaG Plot_28 | ecosystem: Environmental > Terrestrial > Soil > Tropical forest > Bulk soil | place: Panama | collected 2016-02-17
AACAGTACCAACGGCACGTACGTCAACGGCAAGCTCATCAAGAAGCATGCGCTTCAGCACGGTGACGTGATCACGGTCGGTCACCACCAGCTGCGCTTCGTCGAGGACGACGAGCAGCAGGATGAGTTCGAGAAGACCATGGTGATCCAGCCCTCGGCCCGGCCGGTCGAGAAAGTGCGCAACGCAACCGAGGCCGCCGACAAGGTGAACGCCAGCCTCGGTGCCACCGGACGCACGCGCGCGCTCGCCGATGGCGCCGCCGCGCTCAGGAAGGCGAAGCTGCAGGTGCTCTCCGGCGCCTTTGCTGGCCGCGAAGTGGAGCTCAGCAAGGCACTCACCACGCTGGGGCGCCCCGGCGTGCAGGTCGCCGCGATCACACGGCGCAACGAGGCCTACTTCATCGTGCACGTCGACAGCGGCAAGGAGAACGACTTCCCGCTGTTGAACGGCACGCCGATTGGCGCCAACGCCACGCGGCTGAACGACAACGACGTCATCCAGCTGGCCGGCGTCAAGATGGGCTTCTTCGTCAACTGAGGCCACCCCGGTCCGGTGCGGGTCCTAGGAGGGCGTGCACTTGGAGCAAGACTCAGCCGCCGGCGATACAACCGAGCCTTTTGCGCTGCGCAAGGCCCGCGCGCATGATGCGACCGTGCCGATGCCTACGCTCAGCGCGGAGGAGTGGGGCCGCCTCTCCCCGTACCTCGATGAGGCGCTGGAGCTCACGGGCGGTGCACGCATGGCCTGGCTCAACGCCCTGCATAACCACGACCCGGAGCTGGCCGAGGAGTTGGAAGCGCTCCTGGCGCTGAACGCGGTCAACCACTCGACGGCCTTCCTCGAGCACCTCCCGGCGCGGGCCGCGAGCGACGAGGCCCTCGCTGGCCAGACGATCGGTGCGTACACGCTCGAAGTTCCGCTAGGGCGCGGTGGAATGGGATCGGTGTGGAGCGCGCGCCGCAGCGACGGCACTTTCGAGGGCCGGGTCGCCGTGAAGCTCCTCGACCGCCGCGGCCTCGGTCCACGGGTGCAGGAGCAGATCCGGCGCGAGGCCAGCATGCTGGCGCGGCTCTCGCATCCCAACATTGCGCGGCTGTTCGATGCCGGGCTGCGCGAGAATGGTCAACCGTACCTGATTCTCGAATTCGTCGCCGGTGAGCGTATCGACCGGTACTGCGCAGCCCACCCGCTCGGCCTCGCCGCGCGACTGCGTCTCATGCTGCCGGTGCTCGATGCCGTCGGTCACGCGCACCTGCAGCACATCGTGCATCGTGACCTGAAGCCTTCCAACATCCTGGTGACGCTCGACGGAGCGGTGAAGCTGCTCGACTTCGGCGTGGCTTCGCTGGGTGCGGCAGAGGTGGATGCCGCGGACCGGCCGGACGCGGCGGCTGCCGCTCCGAGCGGGCAGAGCGCGATGGGCATGACGCTGGGCTACGCCGCCCCCGAGCAGATCCGCGGTGAGCCGGTTGGCGCGGCGAGCGATGTGTATGCGCTCGGTATTCTGCTACATCAGCTCGTGACGGGCCGGCACCCGCATGGCCTCGGGGAGGGGGCAACGCCTGCCCGGCTCGCCCGGGCGACGCTCGCCGAGGAGCTGCAGCGCGCGTCGGCGTGCCTCGAGTCGACCGCCACCCGGCGTGCCGTTCGCGGTGATCTCGATGCGATCATCCTGCGGGCGACAGCGCGCGTGGCGAGCGCGCGCTATCCCAACGCGACGGCGCTAGCGGAAGACATCCGCTGTTATCTCGATGGCCGCGCGGTGAGCGCGCGGAGGTCTGGACGGGCGCAGCGCGCGTGGCGCCGCTGGCGCGGCTACTTCAGCTCGAGAGGTACGCGCTGACTGATGCCGCAGAGGAGCTCGTAGGCGATGGTACCGGCATGATGCGCCACTTCGTCGACCGGCAACCCCGCTCCCCACAAGACGACTGGCGTGCCGACCTGCACGTTCTCGAGCCCCGTGACATCGACGGCCAGCATGTCCATCGACACGCGGCCGGCGAGCGCGGCACGCTGGCCGCCCACCAGCACCGGAGTGCCGCTCACGAGACTTCTGTGTACGCCGTCACCGTAGCCGGCCGCGACGATGGCCACGAGCGATTCCCGCGGCGCGGCCCAGGCGCCCCCATAGCCGACCGAATCGCCCCGCGGGACGCGTCGCAGCGCGATCACCGAGCTGGTGAGCGTCATCACCGGCTCGAGACCGAGACTCGCGGCGCTGCAGTCAGTGAAGGGTGAGGCGCCGTAGAGCGCAATCCCGGGCCGCACCCAGTGGCAGCCCAATGCCACTTCCCCGAAGAGCCCGGCGGAATTGGCGATACTGATCTCGTAGTCGAGTCCGCGCGTGGCGTCGCGGAAGCGCTGCAGCTGCGCGCGCGTCACCGGCTCATCGCGCTCGTTGGCGCACGCCAGGTGAGTCATGAGACGCAGCTCCGACGGCGCGGGCGTCAGACGCCTGAGCCGCGTCAGGGCCGCGGCAAATTCCTCGGGAGCAAACCCCAGACGATGCATGCCGCTGTCGATCTTGATCCACACTGCGAAGCGGTCGGCGCCGCCAGTGCGTTCCAACAGCTCGATCTGGGAGGCGTCGTGCACGACCAGATCGAGCCGCTCGTGGGCGGCGTCCTCGAGCTGCGCGGCGGTGAACACGCCCTGCAGGAGCAGGATGCGTGTGCCGATCCCCGCGGCGCGCAACGCCAGAGCTTCTTCGAGCCGCGCCACGGCGTACGCGTCCGCCCCCTGGAGCGCGAGCGCCGCGCTCACGAGCCCGTGACCGTAGGCGTTGGCCTTGACGACGGCGATGACTTTCGCGCCCCGGGCCCGGGCGCGGATGACGCTCAGGTTGTGACGGAGAGCGTTGGTGTCGATGACGGCCCGGATGAGCCGGCTCACCGCAACACGCCCTCGGCGTAGGCATCCGACACGTAGTTGGCGAAGCGCGTGAACTGGCCCTGGAAGGTGAGGAGGAAGGTGCCGATCTCTCCGTTGCGATGCTTGACGAGATCGATCTCGGCGATGCCCTTCTTCGTGGTGTTGCGGTCGTAGACTTCTTCGCGGTAGATGAGCAGGATCATGTCTGCATCCTGTTCAATTGCGCCAGAATTATGAGATGCAACACCGTCAGCTAACCAACATGCAGGACCTGGGACGGTGAGATCAAACACGTCTTCTTCGCCGTCGGGTGTTATGTCCACGATCCGGTCCCAGAACAGATCCGACGTTGACCATTGCTCGAGCTCGGCGGAATTCAACAGCTTCGCATAGCTCGCCATTTGCGGCCGGCTCGCCTCGTAGTCATTCCACGGCTGCGGTTGAACCGCTTCTGGCACGCGACGCGCAAGTGCAAGCCGGTCTCCTGTCTTGAGCGCAGCGACCGTGGCCCAACCCGCTCCTGACAAAAGCCGATGCTCCGCGGTAGCCCGAATCGACCGCCCGCAGGCCAGCTGCACCTTGAACACCGGCCGCCGGCCGACCTTCCAGACCTTGTCGGACCGCGCCCGCGTCAAGCGCTGTCGCTCATCGATTGACCAAACCTCCGGCTCGGTGCCTACGAGACTCGCAATTGGTACGCGGCGCCCATCGGTCAGACACACGAGGGTGTCTCCCGTCACGCACTCACGCAGGTCCGACATCACCGGCTTCTTGTGCTCGCGCTGTTCGACACCGCGGTTGAGCTGCGAAAGCGCGATTACCGGAACCGACAGTTCTTTCGCCAGTGCCTTCAAACCGCGCGAGATTTCCGCAATCTCCGTCGCGCGGTTCTCAACGGTGCCCGGCACCTGCATCAACTGCAGATAGTCCACCACGACAAGACTCAACCCATGTTCCCGCTTCACGCGCCGCGCACGCGCCCGCAGCTCGGTGGGATTCAACGCCGGCGTCTCGTCGACGAAGATCTTCGCTTCTGACAGCTGACTCGTGGCGCTCGTGATCCGCACCCAGTCCTCGTCCGAGATCTTGCCGCTGCGCAGGCTGTTGAGCGGCACGCCGCCGATGGACGACAGCATGCGCGTGATGACCTGTTCGGACGGCATCTCCATGCTGAAGATCGCCACCGAGGCGCGGGTCGCGGGATTCACGGCGGCGTATTCCGCCATGTTGACCGCGAGCGTCGTCTTACCCATGGAGGGGCGGCCGGCGACGATCACCAGATCTCCCGGACGCAGGCCGCCGGTGATCTTGTCGAAATCAGTGAAGCCGGTAGGCAGGCCGCGCAGCTTGTCGGGGTTGTTGTGCCACTCGTCGATCTGGTCGATGACGCCCGGCAGCAGCGTGCGCACCGAAACCGCGCCCTCACGGCGGCGAAAGCTGCCCTCGGCGATCTCGAAGACGCGCTGCTCGGCCCGGTCCACCAGATCGCGCGCGGTCTCGCCCTCGTTCTTGAACGCCGCCGCCGCGATGTCGGTGCCCGCACGGATCAACTGCCGCAGCAGCGAGCGCTCACGCACGATGTCCGCGTAAGCGCGCACGTTGGCCGCGCTCGGGGTATCGCGTGCAACCGAGCTCAGGTACGCAAGGCCACCCGCGCCGTCCAGCTGACCGGTGCGCTCGAGCTGCTGTGACACCGTCACCACATCGCACGGCTTGCCCTCGCCGGCGAGCGCGCCGATGGCCTCGAAGATCAGCTGATGATCGGGACGGTAGAAGTCTTCGCGCGTGACGGTGTCGGCGACGTTGTCCCAGGCGATGGGGTCGAGCAGCAGGCCGCCGAGGACGGCCTGCTCGGCCTCGACCGAGTGTGGAGGCGTCGGTGCATCAAGCACCGCCACCGAGCCCGGACCTTCGCGCGTCTTGGCGGAACCGGCCACCGCGACTCAACCGCGGGTCAGGATCACTCTTCCGCGACGATCGTCACGTGCAGCGGCACGTCGACGTCAGCATGCAGGTGCAGGCTGACGGTGTGCTCGCCCAGCATCCGCAGTGGCCCGTTCGGCAGGCGCACCTCGCTGCGCTCGATCTTGAATCCTTCCCGGGTGACTGCCTCGGCGATGTCGCTGGTGCCGATCGAGCCGAAGAGCTTGCCTTCGGTGCCGGCCTTGGCGCGGACGGTCAGCTTGAAATCCTTCATGGCCGCCGCGCGCTCCGCAGCCGAGGACAGGTGCTCGCGCGCTGCGCGCTCGAGCTCCGCGCGGCGCTCCTCAAAGCGCGCAATGTTGTCGGGAGTGGCGAGGGTCGCCTTGCCCTGCGGCAAGAGGAAATTGCGGCCGAAACCCGAGCGCACCTTCACGCGGTCGCCGATGTTGCCGAGATTGGCAACCTTCTGCAGCAGTATGACTTCCATCGCGGTTGACCCTTAGTGCTGGTCGGTGTACGGCAGCAGCGCCAGGAAGCGCGCGCGCTTGATGGCCTGGGCCAGCTGACGCTGATAGAACGACTTGGTGCCGGTGATGCGGCTCGGAACGATCTTGCCCGTCTCGGTGACGTAACCCTTGAGTGTGGCGAGATCCTTGTAGTCGATCTGCTTCACGCCTTCGGCGGTGAAGCGGCAGAACTTCTTGCGACGGGAGAAGCGGCTGCCGCCACCTCCGCCGGGTCCTCGTGACATTGCCATGGTGTGATCCTCGAATCTAGTCTACTTGTGAGCGCTGGCGGTGTTGCCGCCTCAGACGCTCTCGCCCGCAGTGTCTTCGTCGTCGCCGCCCGCTGCGACCTCATCGCGCGCGCGCTCACGGCGGCGGCCACCACCCTCGCTTTCCTCGTCCGCGGCCTTGGCCATCGGGGAAGGGTCGGTCACGGCGGCATCCATGTTGACGACCAGGTGACGCAACACCGCGTCGCTGAAGCGGAAGGCGCCGGTGAGCTCATCGAGCGTCTTCTGATCGGTCTCGATGTTCATCAGCACATAGTGGGCCTTGTGGACCTTGGAAAGCGGGTACGCGAGTTGCCGGCGCCCCCAGTCCTCGAGGCGGTGCACGCGGCCCCCGCCGGCGGCAATCATGCCCTTGTAGCGCTCGATCATCGCGGGCACCTGCTCGCTCTGATCGGGATGCACGAGAAAAACGATCTCGTAATGCCTCATTGGTTGCTCCTTTCGGATTAAAGCCGCCCGGATTCAAGGCTCTGCCCGGTGCGGCAAGGAGATACGCGGGACGGATCTCAGTCGCTGTCACCCGCACCCCTGATTAAGGGGTCGCGAAGCATACTGAAAGGGCAGCGTGGCTGCAATGCCAGAAGACTCTGCATTTCTTACGAAACAGGGGGTTGAGCGGCAATTCTGCGGCGGCCCTGACGCCCGAGCAATCCGCTCGAGCCGGCCCGACAGCGCCAGCGCTTGCGCCATCCGGCTGCGACCCGGGGCAGGCGCCTGAAACCTCGCGGTCCCTGTCGCCCCGCGAGCGGCTGCTAGACTCAGTGGCCCAAAATCCTGCAGGGATCGCCCGGATGTCAGCGGAGCAGGGGCTCATTGCCGTCGTCGGCGGTACCGGTCACCTCGGCGCTGCGCTGGCGCGTCGCTGGGCGAAGGCAGGACTCGAGGTCGTGATCGGCTCGCGTGACCCGGCACGCGCACGCGAGGCTGCCGCCGCGCTGGGCCAGGTGCTGGGACGGCCCGTCGAGTCCGCCAGCAATCGCGATGCGGCGTCACGCGCCGCGATCGTGGTGGTCACCGTGCCGTACGCAGCTCAGGCCGACACGCTCACGGACATCCGGCCTGTCGTTTCAGGAAAGATCGTGGTCGACACCACGGTGCCACTGGTGCCACCCAAGGTCATGCGCGTGCAGTTGCCGCCCGAGGGTGCTGCGGCGATGCGGGCACAACGGCTGCTCGGGGCGGATGTCACCGTCGTCTCCGCCTTCCACAATGTCGCAGCCCACAAGGTTGCAACCGACGAGAGCGTCGACTGCGACGTGCTGGTATTCGGGGACAGCCGCGACGCCCGTGCGCGCATCGTGCGTCTGGTCAGGGCGGCAGGTCTTCGCGGGCTGCACGGCGGCGCGCTCATCAATTCAGCGGCGGCCGAGGCGCTCACCTCGGTGCTGATCTTCATCAACAAGACCTACGCCGTGGATGGCGCCGGCGTGCGCATCACCGGTGCTCTCACCGAGCCGGACACCGAATGAGCGCGCCGGGGCCGCTCACCCTGGTTGGGCTCATTGGAATGCCGGAGGTGCTTCCGGAAAGCGATCTCGCCGCGCTGCTGTCTGCGGCGCTCGCTGCGCAGGAGTTGACGCTGCGCGCCGGCGACGTGCTGGTCGTGTCACAGAAAGTGGTCTCTAAGTCCGAAGGTCGGCTGGTCGACCTCGCCTCCGTGGTGCCGGGGGTCCGCGCCCGTGAGCTCGCCGCGGTCACGCGCAAGGACCCGCGCCTCGTGGAGCTGATCCTCTCCGAGTCGACTGAAGTGCTGCGCGCGATGCCCGACGTGCTCATCGTCCGTCACCGTCTCGGATTCGTAATGGCCAACGCGGGCGTCGATCGCTCGAACGTCGCAGACTGCAGCGCGGGCGAGCGCGTGCTGCTCCTGCCACGCGATCCAGACAGCTCTGCGGCGGCGCTGCGCACAGCGCTCGGGCATCGCTTCGGTGTAGTGCCTGGGGTCATCATCAGCGACAGCTTCGGGCGGCCCTGGCGGCTCGGCGTGGTCAACGTGGCGTTGGGCGCTGCGGGCGTGGCGATGCTGGTCAATTGCCGCGGAGAGGCGGATCGTGCCGGACGACGGCTCGAAGTGACGGAGGTGGCAGTCGGCGATGCGCTCGCCGCGGCAGCCGGCCTCATCATGGGCGAGGCGGCAGAAGGGGTGCCGGCAGTGCTGATCCGCGGTTTCGGGAGCGCCGCCGCAGAGGGCACCGCGCGAGCTCTCATCCGGCCACTTGCGGAGGATCTCTTCCGGTGAGAAACGGCCGGATCGTCGCGCTCTCGGGCGGGATCGGCGGAGCGAAGCTCGCTCTCGGGCTGTACCGGGTGTTGCCCGCGTCGTCACTCACAGTCATCGTCAATACGGGTGATGACTTCGTACACCTGGGACTCAACATCTGCCCGGACGTCGACACCACTCTTTATACGCTTGCCGGCCTCGCCAACACCGAGCTCGGCTGGGGGCGAGGCGCGGAGACCTGGACGTTCATGCACGCGCTGGCGGAGTTGGGCGGTGAGACCTGGTTTCGACTCGGGGATGGCGACCTCGCGCTGCATGTCGAGCGCAGCCGACGCCTGGCGCTCGGTGAGACGCTGAGCGACATCACGGCGCACGTGGCGCAGCGGTTCGAGATTGACGCGGAGATCGTGCCGGCGAGCGATGCGCCGGTACGTACGCGGATCGCCACCACTGAAGGGGATCTTCCCTTCCAGGACTACTTCGTGCGGCTGCGCTGCGAACCGCGTGTGCGCGCGCTGCACTACGATGGCGCGCTCGCCGCCCGCCCCTCTCCACGTGCGGTCGCGGCCCTCAGCGGTGTAAACCTCGACGCCATCATCATCTGCCCGTCCAATCCCTACCTCAGCGTGGACCCGATGCTCGCGGTGGCGGGCTTCCGCGACCTCATCATGAACGCTGCAGCGCCCGTCGTCGCGGTAACCCCGCTGGTCGGCGGCACAGCGCTCAAGGGGCCTACCGCCAAGATCATGCAGGAGCTCGGCATGCCGCTCACCCCGGCATCGGTTGCCCGCCACTACGAGGATCTCATCGACGGCTTCGTGGTCGACGAGCGCGACGCACCGCTCGCAAGTGGTTTCCCCTGCCCTATCAGCGTCACCGACACTGTCATGACGAGCCTCGCCGACCGCGAACGAGTGGCGCAGGCCGTGCTCGACTTCGCCCGATCGCTGCGGCCCTCGCCGGCCGTGGCGTGATGAGCTGCTGGGCACTGGTGCCCGTCAAGGCGCGCGGCACCGCCAAGCAGCGCCTGGCGACGGTGCTCGATGCAACCGCGCGCAGCACCCTGATGCACGCGATGGTGCAGCACGTGCTGGAGGTGTTGGGCCAGTGTGCCGTCATCGAGCGCATCGCCGTCGTGACACCGGATCGTGAGAGGTTGCCCGAGAGCGTCCACTGGCTCGCGGACGCGGGGAGAGAGGTCAATCGGGAGCTGCGCGCGGCCCTGGACTCGCTTGCGGCGCTCGGTGTGAGCCGTATTGCACTGGTGTCCGCGGACCTGCCCTTGCTCGCCGCAGGTGAGGTCGGCGCACTCGTTGCCGCAAGCGCCGCCGGCAAGATCGCGCTCGCCCCCGACAGGCACGGCACGGGCACCAACGCTCTCGCGCTCTCCCTCCCGATAGCCTTCCAACCGCAGTTCGGCCCGGACAGTCTCGTGCGGCACGTTGCCGAGGCAGCGAAGCTCGGTGTCGAAGCAGTGCTCGTCGAACGCCCTGGCCTCGCGTTCGACGTGGACGAGCCCGAGGACCTGACAATACTCAGGGCTCGGGGAGACCCGCGATTCGCGCTGCCACCTTGAGCGGAAGCCGTTGCGTGGGCTCGGCAGTGACACGCAACAACACACGGTCGCGCGCCCGCCGGCGTTCGCGCGCGGGTATCATCGGGCAAACTTCCGGAGTCTCGATGACCGCTGGCTCAGCGAATCGAATCGACGGTGCAGACCGCGTCATCGCGGCCGCCGCGCGTGGTGTTTTGCCGGATGCGGCCGGGGCGCTGCTGCTCGAATTCGCCCCCCTCGAGGCGCTGATGCCGGTTGCCGAGGCGCTCGCGCTTTCAGGGCACGGGCCGGTAGTGAGCTACTCGCGCAAGGTCTTCATTCCGCTGACGCAGCTGTGCCGCGACGTCTGTCACTACTGCACCTTCGCCAGGGCGCCACGCTCGCTGCCCCAGCCGTACCTGAGCGTGCATCAGGTGCTCGACATCGCCCGCGCGGGCGCAGCGGCGGGTTGCAAGGAGGCACTGTTCACGCTCGGGGACAAGCCGGAGCTGCGCTATCACGCTGCGGAGCGCGCGCTCGCGCAGCTCGGTTTCGACTCGACACTCGCGTATCTGCGGCACGCGGCATCCGAAGTGCTGGCGCAAACCGGGCTGTTTCCTCACCTGAATCCCGGGCTGATGACGCGTGAGGACCTCGCGCGACTGCGTCCCGTCTCGGTCTCCATGGGACTCATGCTCGAGTGCGGCAGCGCGCGGCTGTGCGAGCGCGGCGGCCCACACTTCGGGTCGCCCGACAAGCACCCAACGCAGCGTCTTGCCACACTGCGTGCGGCGGGCGAGCTCGCGATTCCGATGACCACGGGTCTCCTCATCGGTATCGGCGAGACGCGCCGCGAGCGTATCGAGTCGCTCCTTGCCCTGCGCGCATTGCACGAGGCGCACGGCCACCTGCAGGAGATCATCATCCAGAACTTCCGCGCCAAGCGTGGCACGCGCATGGCGAGCGCTCCCGAGCCCGCGCTCGAAGAGCACTTGTGGACGATCGCAGTCACGCGCCTCGTCTTCGGCGGGACGATGTCGCTACAGGCGCCTCCCAACCTCCAACCGGGGCAGCTCGCGCCACTGGTGCGCGCCGGCGTCAACGACTGGGGTGGCGTCTCGCCCGTCACGCCCGATCACGTCAATCCCGAGGCCCCGTGGCCACACCTTGCGGCATTGGCCGCCGAGACACGCGCCGCCGGCCGGGAGCTGGTCGAGCGACTGGCACTCACGCCACCTTATGCACGCGCGCCGCAACGCTGGGTCGACCCGGCGCTGCGCCGCCTCGTGCTGCGTCGCTCGGACAGCGGCGGCTTCGCGCGCACCGACGCCTGGTTCGCAGGTGCCGCAACACCGTTGCCGACAGCGGCCCACCGCTGGGCACGTCGTACCCGACGGGTGCGCGCTGCGAGCGGCAGACCGCGGCTCGGCGCATCAAGAGAACTGCGCCGCACGCTGCGTCGCGCGCTACGCGGCACGGACTTGAGCGCCGCCGAGATCGTCGGGTTGTTTGCCGCCGAAGGTGAGGCACTGCGCTCCGTGCTCGCGGCCGCCGATCGACTGCGTGCGGATACGGTGGGCGATGAGGTGTCGTACGTCGTCAACCGCAACATCAACTACACCAACATCTGCCTCTACCACTGCGGTTTCTGTGCCTTCTCCAAGGGTCGCAGCGCTGCGGACCTGCGCGGACCGGCGTACCGGCTCGACACGGATGAGATCGGACGGCGCACGCTCGAGGCTGCGCGCGCCGGGGCGACAGAGGTGTGCCTGCAGGGCGGCATTCATCCGAGCTATACGGGCGATACCTACCTCGAGATCATCGCCAGCGTGAAGACGGCGGCACCGGACATGCACGTACATGCCTTCTCACCACTCGAGATCACGCATGGCGCACGCACCCTGGGGCTCTCGCTGCGCGACTACCTGACGAGGCTCAAGTCCGCCGGCCTGTCGACGCTTCCGGGAACTGCGGCGGAGATACTCGATGATGAGGTCCGCGCCGTCATCTGTCCCGACAAGCTGAACAGCGCCGAATGGCTCGAGGTGATGCGCACCGCGCACGGCATCGGCTTGCGCAGCACGGCCACCATCATGTTCGGTCACGTCGATCATCCGCGGCACTGGGCGCAGCACCTGCTGGCACTGCGCGCGTTGCAGCAGGAGACCGGCGGCTTCACCGAGTTCGTGCCTCTGCCTTTCGTGCACATGGAGGCACCACTGTGGCGCCGCGGCGAGGCCCGCTCCGGTCCGACACTGCGCGAGGCGCTGCTCATGCACGCCGTGGCGCGCCTGGTGTTGCATCCGCATTTCACCAACATCCAGACTTCCTGGGTGAAGATGGGGCCGGACGGCGCTGCGTTGTGCCTCGAAGCCGGCGCCAACGATCTCGGTGGCACGCTCATGAACGAGTCGATCACGCGCGCCGCCGGAGGTGTCAACGGCCAGGAATTCGGAGCGCCGCGCATGGCGGTGCTCGCGCATGGCATCGGCCGGAGCCTTTGCCAGCGCACCACGCTCTATCGGCGGGTGAGTCCCTCGGTTTCTCCATTGGCAGCGGCCGCCACCGGTCCGGCGTGCGAGTGACCTGCTGCATCGAGGTCCGTGTCAGCCGCCCAGGTGCTCCTCCACCTGTTGCCAGGCAAGCTCCGCCGTGGCGCGCGCCCGTGCGCCCGCCTCGCGCGCGTGGCGGCTCGCCGCCGTCCCTTCCAGCACGCGCTTCATGATGCCCTGCCGGATGCAGGCGATCCGAAACAGGTTGTAGGCCATGCAGAACTCCCACACCTGCGGCTCGACAGGCGCTCGCCCGGTGCGCTGGCAGTAGCGCGCGACGTACTCGGCCTCGCTCGGGATCCCGAGGGACGACAGGTCGAGTCCCTTGAGGCCGCTCACTTCTCCGCCCGCCACGCGCCACAGCATGACGTGGTAGGACAGGTCTGCGAGTGGATGCCCGAGCGTGGACAGCTCCCAGTCGACGACGGCCAGCACCCGCGACGATCCGCCCTCGAAGATCATGTTGTCCAGGCGGTAGTCGCCGTGCACCAGCGTGGTCTCGTCCCCCGGCGGAGTGTTGGCGGGAAGCCAGGCGATCAGGCGCTCCATGGCCTCGATGTGCTCGGTCTCGGAGGCGCGATACTGCGAGCTCCAGCGTGCAATCTGCCGCGCAAAGTAATTCCCGGGCTTGCCATAGTCAGCAAGGCCGAGTGCCGCGTAGTCGAGCGTGTGAAGCGCGGCGAGCACGCGGTTCATCTCGTCGTAGATCGCGGCACGCTCGCCAGGCTCGAGTCCCGGTAGCGTCGCATCCCAGAAGTTGCGGCCCGCGGCGTAACCCATGACGTAGAACATGGTGCCGATCACCGCGTCGTCGGTGCACAGGCAGTAGGGGCGGGCCACGGGCACCGGGCTGCCGTAGAGCGCACTGATCACCCGGAACTCGCGATCCACGGCGTGTGCGGAAGGCAGGAGCACGCCTGCGGGCTTGCGGCGCAACACGTACTGCTGCCCATCGCCGGCGGTCAGGAGAAACGTCGGGTTGGACTGTCCACCGCGAAACTGCTCGACCTTCGCGAGCGTTCCGAAGCCCTCGAGGCGAGCGTGCAGGTAGCGCCCGAGTGCGCCCTCGTCGAAGCGCTGGCGCTCGCTGACCGGCATGGTGCCGGAGAACTCTTCCGCGCTCATATCAGGCGTACTTGTCGAGCTCCAAACGGCCGATCTGGTTGCGATGCACCTCGTCCGGGCCGTCCGCGATGCGGATGGCGCGCGCGTGCGCGTAGGCGCGGGCGAGCTGGAAATCCTCGCTGAGGCCGGCCGCGCCGTGTGCCTGAATGGCCCAGTCGAGCACCTGGCAGGCGGTGTCGGCCGCCGCGATCTTGATGCCGGCGATCTCGGCGCGCGCCGCCTTGTTGCCCACGGTATCCATGAGCCAGGCGGCCTTGTAGACCAGGAGCCGCGCCTGATCGATGCGAATACGCGCCTCGGCGATGCGCTCGAGGGTGACCGACTGTTCCGCGATCGGACGGCCGAACGCAACGCGGCTCTGCACCCGCCGGCACATCTTCTCCAGCGCCCGCTCGGCGACGCCGATGAGCCGCATCGCGTGGTGAATGCGTCCGGGTCCGAGCCGCCCCTGCGCGATCTCGAACCCGCGGCCCTCACCCAGCAGCATGTTGCCCGCCGGCACGCACACGTCGCGAAAGTCGATCTCCATGTGCCCATGGGGCGCATCGTCGTAACCGAATACCGGCAGGTAACGCACCACACTGATCCCGGGGCTATCGCGCGGCACCAGGATCATCGACTGCTGCCGATGCTTCGGTGCGCGTGGATCGGTCTTCCCCATGAAAATGAAGAGCTGGCAGCGCGCGCTGCCGGCCCCCGAGGTCCACCACTTGCGGCCATTGATCCGGTAGTAGTCACCGTCGCGCTCGATCGAGGACTCGATGTTGGTTGCATCGCTGGAGGCCACGCGCGGCTCGGTCATGGCGAAGGCCGAGCGAATGCGGCCGTCGAGGAGCGGCTCGAGCCACTCCTTCTTCTGCGCGGCCGTGCCGTAGCGCTCGAGGGTCTCCATGTTGCCGGTATCGGGTGCGGCGCAATTGAATACTTCGGCAGCCCAGCGCACGCGCCCCATCAGCTCGCAGAGCGGCGCGTACTCGAGGTTGCTGAGTCCCGCGCCGTAGTGCGAGTCAGGGAGAAACAGGTTCCACAACCGCGCCGCGCGCGCTTTGCGCTGCAGCTCGGCGAGCAGCGCCGGCTCTTCCCAGCGATCGCCGGCTTCCAGCTGCGCCTCGTAGGTCGTCTCGTTCGGGTAGACGTGCTCGTCCATGAACGCGCCGAGGCGCGTCAGGTAGTCCTGGGTCTTCGCGCTGAATGAAAAATCCACGAGTCACTCCTCCGCGCACCCCGGCACCCGGCGGCGCCGTGCTCAGCCTAGTCCATGACGAGAACGGCCTTGCCCAACACCCTGCGGTTCACGACGGCCTCGAGCGCCTCGCCATAGCTCGCCAGCGGATAGGTCCCGGAGACGTGCGGCTTCAGCCGCCCCTCGACGTACCAGCCGAGCAGCCCCGCGAGGTTTGCGGCGTTGCGCGCCGGCTGCGCTTTGGCGAACGCGCCCCAGAATACCCCGACGAGTGATGAGACCTTGAGCAAGAGCAGATTGAGCGGGATTCTCGGGATCTCACCGCTCGCGAAACCGATCACGAGATAGCGGCCGCCGAAGGCGAGACTGCGCACCGCCGGCTCGGCATAGGCACCGCCCACCGGGTCGTAGACGACGTCCACACCCTTGTTATCCGTGAGCTCGCGGACGCGCTCGCGCAGGTCCGACGCCCTATAGTTAATGAGTGCGTCCGCGCCATACTCGCGACAAAGCGCGAGCTTCTCGTCGCTCGAGGCGCAGGCGATGACGCGGGCGCCCATGAGTTTGCCGAGCTCGACCGCCGCGAGACCCACTCCACCGGACGCCCCCAGCACGAGGAGCGTCTCTCCCGCTTGCAACTGGCCACGATCCTTCAGCGCATGGTAGGAAGTACCGTAGGTGATGGGAAATGCGGCCGCGGACACGAAATCCATCTGCGGCGGAAGAGCGACGACGTTCGCCGCGTTCGTCGCCACCTGCTCCGCATAGCCGCCGTAACCGGTAAAGGCCAGCACACGTGTTCCGCGAGTCGGCGTGGTAACGCCCTCGCCCACCTCGCTCACGATGCCGGCGAGCTCCCCGCCCGGAGAGAACGGCAGCGGCGGCTTCGTCTGGTACTTGCCCTGCACGATGAGTACGTCGAAGAAATTCACCCCGCACGCCTTGACGGCAATCACCACTTCCCCGGGCGACGGGTGCGGCGCTGCCACCTCCTCCAACGCCAGGCGCTCGACCGGCGCATACTCTTTCGCCAGCACCGCTTTCATGCCCTACCCCTCTGCCGCAGAGCCTCGTACAACAGCATCCCCGCGGCCACCGACACGTTGAGACTTTCGACCGCGCCAAGCTGCGGCAGCCGCACCATGAAGTCGCAGGTCTGTCGCGTCAATTGCCGCAGTCCCGTGCCCTCCGCACCGAGCACCAGCACGACCGGGCCTTTGAGGTCAATCCCGTGTGCGGCCTTTTCCGCCGCGGCGTCCGCACCCACGACCCAGAGGCCAGCCTCCTTCAGAATCTTCAGCGTGCGCACCAGGTTGGTCACCGCCACGACGGGGGTGGTCTCGGCTGCCCCGACCGCTACCTTGCGCACCGTGGGAGTCAGCTGCGCGGCGCGATCGCGCGGCACGATCACCGCAAGAGCCGCGCAGGCATCCGCAGTGCGCAGGCAGGCCCCGAGATTGTGCGGATCCTGCACACCGTCCAGGGCCAGCAACACCGGCGTGGGTGCCGCCTGCAGCGCGGTGAGCAGATCGTCCTCGCTCCAGGGTGGGAGCGGTGTGATATCGGCGGCGACACCCTGGTGTGCGACATCGCCCACGAGTTTCCTGAGGGCCTGCGAGTCGAGCCGGCGTAGCGGACGGTCGTGGCGGCGTGCGAGCTCCTCGATCGCGCGTGCGCGCGGATCGTCCCGCCCCGCGGCGAGGTGAACGGTGAGGACGCGAGCGGCGTGGCGCTCGAGCATCACCCGCACCGCATGGAGGCCGTAGATCGTGTCGCTGCTGCTCATGCCTCCTCGGCGAGTGCCAGGTCGATCAGGCCCTCGATGGGATTGACCGCCGTCACCACCACGCGCACGTGCGAGCCGGTGCGCAGACGACGTCCGCTGCGCCGGCCGCGCCACGCATGCCCGTCTGGCTCCATGACGTACTGATCGTCGCGCAAGCTGTCGATATGCAGCAACCCGTCCACGGCGACGTCGAGGATCTGCACAAAGCAGCCGAACTCCACTACGGTGGTGATGAGCCCCTGGAAGGTTTGTCCGATGCGCTCCTTGAGGTAGGTGCACTTGAGAAAACCTGACACATAACGATCGGCCTCGTCCGCCCGCTTCTCGAGACGGGACGTGCTTTCGCCAAGAGCGGCGAGCTCGGTGGGTGCATAGCGTGCCGCGGAGTTGCCCGGCGCACGGATGAGCCCCTTGAGCGTGCGGTGCACGACGAGATCCGGATAGCGGCGGATGGGTGAGGTGAAGTGAGCGTAATGAGTGAGCGCGAGACCAAAATGCCCGATGTTGGTCGGCTGATAAACCGCCTGAGGCATCGCGCGCACCACGAGCGACTCCACGAACGCCCGCTCGGAGACCTCCTTGACGCGGCGCGCGATCGCCTGCAGGTCGCGCGTCGTCACGGTCTTGGGCAGGCGAGCGTCGATGCCGAGCGCTCCGAGCGTCGTCGTCAACCGCTCGAGCTTCTCATCCTCCGGCACTCCGTGCACACGGTAGAGCGTTGGCGTGTGCGACTTCTCCAGCTCCTGGGCTACCGCCACGTTCGCCAGGATCATGCACTCCTCGATGAGGCGGTGCGCCTCGTTGCGCACGCGCAGCTCGACTGCGCGTACGCGCTCGCCCGCATCGATGACGAACTCGGCCTCGGAGGCATCAAAGTCGAGCGCGCCGCGGCGACTACGAGCCTTGTAGAGCGCACGATAGACATCCACCAGGACGCTGAGTGGCTCCATGAGCGCTCCCAGCTGCGTGCGCGCCGCAGGACGGCCCTCGAACAGCGCCTCGCTTGCGAGTGTGTAGGTAAGCCGCGCTGCCGAGCGCATCACCGCCGGATAGAAGCGCGCGCTCCTCAGCGCACCATTCCTGCTGACCAGCATGTCCGCTGCAAAACACAGCCGGTCGACCAGCGGGGCCAGCGAGCAGAGATGATCCGAGAGCGCGGTGGGTAGCATCGGCAGCACGCGCGTCGGAAAGTACACGGACGTCCCGCGCGTCTGCGCTTCCGCATCGAGCGCGCTACCGGGCCGCACATAGTGACTCACATCGGCGATCGCGACGATCAACCGATAGCCCGAGGCGTGCCGCTCCGCGTACACCGCATCGTCGAAGTCCCGGGCATCCTCGCCGTCGATCGTGACGAGAGGCAACTCGCGCAGGTCGACGCGCGCCTGCGCCTCGCGTGGGTCGACACGCTCACCGAACGCCTGCGCCTCGCGCAGCGCGGCAGCCGGAAACTCGTGTGGAAGATCGAAACGTGCGATTGCCGACTCGGTGGCCAGTTCGACCGGACGGTCCGGGTCGAGGCGCTTCTCGATCACCGCCTCAGCTGCAGATGCGGAACCGGCGTGGCGCGTGATCCGCGCAATGACCCAGTCGCCGTTGCGCGCGCCATTCAGCTTTTGCGGCGGCACCTGAGTCCGCAGCTGCAGCCGCCGGTCTGCGGCGTTCACCCAGGCGCTGCGGCCCACGACTTCGACCGTGCCGAGAAATGTGCTGACGCCGCGCTCGAGCACCTGCTCGACGGTACCCGACCAGCGATCGCTCGCATCGCGTGCCACTTTCACGCGCAACCGATCGCCGTGCATCACGCCGCGCATCTCGGGTGGAGGCAGGAAGACACTCTCCCGGAAGCCCTCCACGCGCAGAAAGCCGTAGCCCGCACGATTGGCGCTTACGGTTCCCTCCACGACTGCTCCCGGCTTCACCGCCGATGAGCTTGCAGCGACCCGCGTGCTGCGCGAATGCGGCGTACCGCTGCGAGTGTGCGCGGCAGCAGTTCCTGGGGACTTCGCCCTGCGAGAGTGGGCGTTGCGGCCCTGCGGTTTTGCCGAGCCACCGCGGTCGCGACGGCCGAATTTGCCTCTACGCGTCTTCAATTGACAGTCCCCGAACCCGTGCGTACATTGCGCGGCCTTCCACACCTGCCCGGGTGGCGGAATTGGTAGACGCACTAGTTTC
>Ga0126381_100003076_pt1 | contig 18163 bp, 10 predicted proteins | sample PanSoiMetPlot_28_FD_96465 | JGI IMG/M metagenome (GOLD analysis project Ga0126381, IMG submission 96465) | Tropical forest soil microbial communities from Panama - MetaG Plot_28 | ecosystem: Environmental > Terrestrial > Soil > Tropical forest > Bulk soil | place: Panama | collected 2016-02-17
CAGCCGACACTTCTGGCTCACTACGCAATGAACTGGTTAAGAAAGCCAGGGCATCCGCGCCCTTTGCTGAATCCGGATCGGGAATACCGCTGATCACCAGAACCAGGCGGTGGGCGTACGGTGAGTGGAAACGCTGCGCCAGTTCCATGTCAACTTTTTCGGATTCTCCGCCCTTGATGTGAACAGCTGTCTCCAGACGGCGTTCGACTTTGTAGGAAAAGGGCAGCAACGCAAGCGCCATTACAAACCCCGACATCGCCAGCCAGAATCGGCGGCGAGCGGCACCACGACCAGTCTTCGAGCTAGGTATTCCCATCAAGATTCACGTCGTTTCCCGGTTCGTCTGAGAGAGCAATGAAACGACGTCGGGGGACCGAACAGACACATTCATGATATAGGGTCAACCTTGATATTTATTCGGTTCAGTCTTGAGCTTGATTACCGATAGATGTGGGGACCTTCCCGCTAAGCCCTGTCAATTGAGGGTGGCTGACGAGGACTTCGCTATGTAACGGCCGATCACTCAGCTGACATGACTGGCTGCATGGCCATTCTCAACTGCCGCAAAATTCGCCAATGCGCGTACGGAAGCGAAGCGAGTTTTCCGAAGAAATACAACAGAATTTCTGACTTGACTGTGTGCTCGAGCAGAGCGTCACTGTCTGTGCTGCGGTTCTCTCCAAAGAGCCGGGCCACACGAGGATTCTCTGATGAACGACGAAATCGCACGAAGAATCACCGAATTACCAGGTTTGGGCAAGGCCGAACTTCTCCCAATCTGGCAAGAGAATTTTAGCCAACCTGCCCCTCCTCATCTCCGCAAGGAACACATCGTCCCGATTTTCGCAGTTCGCTTTGTAAAGCGACCTGAACACTGTAGCGGAACGCTCATGACCAGGCCATCTCCATCGGCATAACTTCATTCGGCCGCTGGATTGCTGCGTGCTTTTCGGAAACACATTCACGACTCCAGACCTGCCCATCTATGCGCACGGCGCCTTTAGAGAGCGTCCACGGGAAATCTTCAGACTCGCGCTCGACCAGGGGCTGACGGCACTTACCACAGGCGCAGAATAATTTCGGCTCTTCCTTCGTTGTGGTGTGCTGCCAGCAGAAGTGGCGTTCGCATCCATCGACCGTCACCGAGGACGCCATCGGGTCAGATTCGGAGTAAATGAGATTGCAGCCGGGATAAGCGCAGGTAGCGATCGCGGTCTGGGGAGTATGCCTTTTCTGCCCCTCGAGGTGATTGAGCAGTTTGTCGTCGTCAGGAAGTCCGCCAAATCTGAACTTGATTGAGCCTTTCATCGTGCCTCCTCCCCGCTAACTTATCTATGCGGGTTTTCTCATCGACACAATTCTCCGAAATCTGAATCGAGATTTCATCGCCAGATACAGTGTTTTTTTGTTACTTCGGAATGCTGGCCAGTGGATACCACGTTCGGGGTAGTCTTCGCGATCACGGAACGATGTTGTCGGAGGTTACTTCCCGAGCAAGGATGAGGAGGACGGATTTCTCTACAGTTATGGAAAACGTCGCGACGATCCGTTGTCCCTGCGCTGCGACCCTGGCGCGAACTCCCCGAGGCCGGGAAAGGTTGTCGGGATCTGCTCTTTCGGAGCCTACCCTCCCCCTATCTTAAGATCCAAAGATCTAAAACTAAAGGCTTTAGGTCCGGACGTCCTTGCGCGATTTTGATGCCATCCTTTGCAGAAAAGGAAAGCCCGGCTCAATGCCGGGCTTCTTTCTTCTGATTTAAGGTTAGCAGGCGCGTCAAGCGTAGGGTGTGGAAAAGGTCCTCTCATAGCCTGCCCAGGTCGAGCTTTCCACCGCAGCCAGCAAACTGGCGGGAACCCCAGATTTTCACTCAAACGACCAAATCATGCTGCGATGAGAATGCGCCATGAATGGGCCTCGTTGTATGGGCCACCCGATTTGCGGTTGAACTCGTCCCAAGATCAGCGGTCCGGAAGATCCAGGCGGTGGCGACCGAAGAGCATAGCGTCGATAGAGAAAGCGCCGGGGCCGAGCATTGAAATCGAGATGCCAAATACGATCAGGCAAATCAGAACTCGTGGGTCGTCGGCGCCTTGAAGGAAGAGCGGAATTTCGGTTGCCGCCGAAAGCACCCCAGCCACCGGGGTCCATAGTCCCACCGAAAGAAGGATGGCCGTGACCGCTGAGACGGCTAATGGGATTCCGGCCCCATGATGCACATTCCCGTGCCAGTTGGCGATGCAGATGTGCATTAGGAGCAGTCCGTCAGTGAGTCTGAGAAGCAGGAGCCCCTTGCCAGGCCAGCCGTTCGGGAACATGGAGAAGAGACGTTGCAGGGTGCACCCTCCACCTGGTGCAAATCTATACAAAGTTCTCTTCGCCCAAAACGTCAAAAAGACGAATCTGAGCCTAGTCCTTTTGAGTAGTTAGATGTCGATGATTCCCCTCTTGACCGCGATCGTCACAGCATGGGTTCTGTCGTTCGCTCCGAGCTTCGAGAGAATGCTCCTGAGATGGGCCTTGACCGTGTCCTCACTAATGGCAAGATGGTCGGCAACCATCTTGTTCGCATTGCCCTGGGCGACAAGCCGGAGAACATCGATCTCGCGTATCGTCAGCGAACTGTCTGCAGCATATTCAGCTACCTGGCTTGCAACATCCGGCGACATGCGCTTCTTGCCTGCGTAAACGGCCCGAATGGTATCCAATAGCTCCTTGCGCAGAAGCCCCTTGAGCAGGTATCCGTGCGCACCCGCTTTGAGGGCTCGAATGATCTGTACGTCTCCACTGTACGTTGTCAGGACGATAATCTTTGCATCGGCGAATTCGGAAGTAATTTGGGTGATCGCGTCAATTCCGTTCATGTCCGGCATCCGCAGGTCCATCAGAGTGATATCAGGCTTGTGTGTGCGGAACTTGTCGATTGCCTCGCGGCCGCTGGATGCCTCAGCAACGATCGTCATGTCAGGCTGAGTTCCGACGAGTGAAGCAATACCGTCACGAAGCAAAGGATGGTCATCAACGGTCAGAATCCGGATTTGATGAGATTCAGCGCTCATGTCTTCTTTCGAACCTCTTTCTAAGAGCGTAGAACACGTTCTTGCCTTTGAATCCTTCATAGGCGATTCGGCCGGGCACACTCAGGTCAAGCTCCGTACCGGCCCCGGGCTTGCTCCAAACGTCAAGTTTCGCACTTACCTGGGCTGCACGCTCCTTCAACCCAATCATTCCCCAGTGGCCCAGGCGACTGCCGTTCTTCAGGACATCAGGATCAATGCCCACTCCATCATCGCGAAACCGGATACGGAAATGTGACTCGCCAAACGTGACCTCCGTCTCGATGCGGCTGGCATTGGCGTGTTGAAACGAATTGCGTAAGGATTCCTGAGCAATGCGAAGGACCTCAGCGTTCACCAAGCCCTTCAATTGTTTCGGGTTACCCTCGGTGGAGACTGAGTAATCAGGCTTCCGAGTCCCTTCACAATAGTATTCTTGGGCCATCGCGGCCATCATGTTATTGAGTGATTGTGCAAGGCTTGAAGTCTGCGATTGCGAAGAACGAATATTCTGGATAGCGTTGCGACTCTCGCTGAGCGCGTCGTCAGCTCGATCGAGAGCCTCTTCAAAAGCCTTTTTGGCCTCCGCGGGATGCGCGGGCAACATGTTGTCAATTGTCTGAAAGCGGAGCATGAGCCCCTGGAAACTCTGCAGTAACGTGTCATGCAATTCCTGTGCAATGCGGGTACGCTCGGCGAGTCGCTCTTGAAAGCGGGCGTTCAGTTGTCGTGAAAGCCGGATACTTCTTAATCGGAAGGCAAGCAGGACGACCAGGAGAGCTGCAAATGCAGCCGCCGCACGAAACCACCATGTCTGCCAAAAGGCAGCATCGATTAAGAAAGAATCCACGGTCTCGGGACTGTTCCAGAGCCGGCCATCCCGAGAGGCGATTACCTGAAAGCGGTAGTTGCCTGGAGGGAGATTATGATAGGTGACCTGGCGCGAGTCGACTGCATCGCTCCAATCCGGATCGGCACCCTCCAATCGATAGCGGAAGCGCACGCGGTCCGGCGCAAACAGAGAATCGCTCACGTAGCGAAACGTCATGCTTCGTGTTCCCGCCGAGACCTTGGGCGCCTCATTGAGATTGATACTCTTGCCATCAGCGGAGACGGAGTCAATTCGAACCCGGATGGGGAGCGAATCGCGAACGGTCAACGTTGGTTCCCCCATTGCGATACCACGACTGAGGGAGATCCAAACCCTGCCCAAGGAATCCGACACCAGGGAACGCTCGCGACGAACCAGACCGGCAGACATCTCGTAGCTCTGGATGTCAGCAACGTGTAGAGAACCGGTCATGAGGGCTTCACGATTTACACGAAGTACGTGGTCGGACGTGGAGAACCAAAGAGAACCAAGATTATCCTCTGTTATCCCGAGTATTTGTTCACGCATCTGATTCGGCAGAGTTTGTAGCGTGGTGATGTGGCCGCCGGACAGGTAAGAGAGACCGACAGCCGTGGCAATCCAGACCACCCCCTGTGAGTCAGCGAAACACAACCTCACGTCTGCTGACGGCAAGCCATTCTTCATCGCCCAGTTGGTCCAGTTGCCTGCGTGGAACTCTTCCAACCCGGAAGGCGTGGCCATCCAGATTGTTCCGTCGCGGGTCTCGGTAATGGACTTAACAACATTTGATCCGAGTCCATTTACCGTGGAATACGTCTTGAAACCGGATCCACTGAGGACAGATACCCCCTCGTTCACCGTTCCTGCCCAGATAACTCCGTTTGCGCTCCTGTGCACAGTGTAGACGCTGTTCTGGGCGAGACCCTCTTTTTCGGTGTACGTGTGAGTCACGAGCGTATTTCCTTTGCGGAGAATGCGAGTCAGTCCGCCGCGTTGCCGGCCGACCCAGAGTTCACCCTCACCGCCGTCAATCGAGTAAATCACATCGTGATCCAACCCATCCTGAAGAACCTTCCGGAGTCGACCGTCTGTGTACCAGTAGAGTCCTCCAGAGAGCGGTGCAAACCAGACTGCTCCCTGGGCGTCCGTGAAGATGGGTCCCGTAGGCGTCTCCGGAAACCCTTCCGCGGCAGAATAGGTTGTGAAAACGCCATCCTGCAGTCGTTCTAATCCTCCGGGCCCGCCGAACCAGAGGTTCCGTTCCTGATCTTCGAACACTGCGCTGACCGCGCTGTGACCGTTTGCACCGCCACGAAAGGCTGTCCCACCCGCAGGTGTGATACGAAGTAGTCCTTCGTCTGTGCCTGCCCAAACACATCCGTCATAACCCCAAAACAGAGTCCGGATCTGCTGCGGATGTGTGTAGCCAGAAGGGCTGTCGATGAGATCGCCCTGGACGGTAAGGAATCGAATGCCGTGATCGGTTCCCACCCAAACGCCACCGTTGTGGGCATCAAGTAATGCGTTAATTTTGGTGTCGCCCAATGAACGGGCAGCCTTGGAGACTCGCCCTTGTTCCACCACGAAAAGACCGGCGTACTCAGTGCCCATCCAGATTCTTCCGTCGCGAGCTTCAACAATCGATGTCACCGCTGCTGGTACTGTCTGGGCACCGGCTATGGCGTTAAACTTGCCGTTCTCCCATCGCAGCAGCAGCGCGCCCGCGAGTCCGGAAAGAAGAACTCTGCCGGAGCGATCGAGAGACATTGCACTGAAAGTCATCCTGGGGATGTTGAAAGCCGCGAACGCGTCTTCGAAGCGGCCGTTTCGATATACGAACAGGTGACTGCCATCGGCAAGAATCCAAAGCACGCCTTGAGCATCGGATACCAGGCCATGCACTCCGCCGATGGGCGGAAGGTCCGGAATCGGCTGCTGGATCAGATCGAATGTGTATCCATCAAAACGAACCAATCCCCGATCAGTGCCTATCCACAGATACCCGTCGCTAGACCTGCTGATCGCGTAAATTGTCTCGCCTGGCAGGCCCTGTTCTTTTCCCCAGGTTTGGTGGACGTATTGGGACAACGATCGGGCAGGATCGAGTGCCACCGCCGGTATCGACAGGCAGATGACCGTGAGAATCGCCGCAACGAGCCTGAGGGAGCTCTCCGATGGTAGCGCGCGGTCACGGCAAGTACTCGAACTTCTCAATGACAACCTCTGAAGCTTGTTCGGAATGATTCTCCGAATGATGGTAGTGGTAAAGGTTCATGTGAACCGCTTCGTTCCCGGAGGTGGGAACACCTGAAGTAAAAACGTGCTCGCTAATCGGCTTGGCCTGCGAATCAAAACTTGCCCCTTGAACAGACTCGAACGATACCTTTCCCGGCTCCCAGCGGAAAGTGTGTGTGACAACCCCGGGAGGCACCGTAAACCTGGCAATATTTTCAGGAACATAGAACGGCTGAACTACATACTGCGCGTTCTTGTTCTTCGGATCACCCCAGCGACTCAACTCGATGTCGAGTTCGTTCCGGAAATCTACGGATCGGATATCATCCCAGGTGAAAAGCCCTACCACTGCGGACGGCATCAAACGCGCCGTATCCTGGACAACGAAACGGTAGGTCCCATAGCCGAGACTGCGTGTAAGGCTCACTTCAGCACATGACCATTTCCCGTCTCGATTACCCATGCGAAGATGCAAAAAGCCGTTCTTGTCTACCCAGGCATTCTCGGGGTCGTAATCATTCGGGCCTCCGCCCCGATTGCTGCCAACCGCACGGACAAGCCAATCGTATCCGCTGAAATGGAGTGTCTTCTCCACGACGGGAGCCGTTTCCGCCGTTTTCGTTCCTTTGACTGCCACGACCGCGATGACGCCGTTTCCAATATCGGGCAGAGCACCTATTTTGGACGTGGGCCGATAACTTGATTCGACCAACAGAGCCGCGTATTCGGTGCCCAGGTGCGTTGAGTTTCTCCATGTCCCGTCGGGCAGAATATTCGTAAAAGGATGATCGGCAAAAGGCTGAACCCACCAGATACCGCTATGAGCATAGAGCACAATCTGTTCGCCGACTTTAGCGCCGTGTACGGATCCTTCAATGAGGTCGAGCTTTTCGGGGCCGCCAGGATTCGCTGATGGAACACGCGTTATTCGAACCGCTGGGCGCGACTCGCGTTTAGGTCCACAGCCTCCTACTACGATTACTATGGCCAAAAGGCCGGCGAGGCAGGTCTTCCACTCAAAGAGGTTCTTTGGCTCTTCCATTTGCGCACGCGAACTTCCCTTTGCGAACCTCGGCTAGATCAACACGCAAGGGTGGGAATCTTTCCTAAGAATCATCGCATACTTCAAAAGACCTGACAGGGATCTTGGCGCGATGAAGTTAGCACAGCTCAAGTTGGCTGACGGCAATTGGGAGATTTCGTTCGTCCTTTCTCTGCCGACACACTCATCCCAGAGTCCCGATTGCAAACGTTGAAGGGCAGGACTATACTGCGTCATCGTAAATAGAGTCGTAGTAAAAAAGACTCGAACAGGTGGTGCGGCTCTGTTCGGCACGCTTTGGCAGTAAACCTCCCAGCGATTGGCTCCGGGTTCCGCGATCGTCGCGGTCAGGCTGAGTTTCCCAGATCTTCCATCGTAGGAGGTAAATGCCATGGCAGGCGAAGATGTGCTAGCCCGGCATAGGGCAGCAGCGACAAAACTTGTAGATCGAATCGCCGTAGATTCCAGTTACCGTCAACAACTATTGGATAATCCTGCGTCAGCTATGGAGACGCTCCTGGGCCTGGGATGGGTTCCGGAAGAGCAAGCCCATGGTCTCTCTCCAGAAGCATTGGGTGGCAAGTGCCAACCCAAAAAGACCTGCGACCAAACGTGCGGCAAACTATCCTGTTCGCACACCACCTGCATCTTCTCTTGTGTCTGGACCTCGAAAGTAGCAGGGGACGTGTAATTGGACGCCAATCTTCCACTATCAACTTGTTCCCTCGCCTTCTCGATCCGGGGGAGCGTTTGGTTCGACCCCGGAACAGCTGCGAAAGGAGTCTCATCATGACCGATCCCAATGAGGTGAGCACACTCCGCCTCGAGCTCAAGAAAGTCCTAGACAAAATCGAAAGCGACTCGGCGTACCGTCAGCGGCTTTTGGATGACCCGCGAGAGGCGCTGGCGGCTGTAATGGACACGAAGCGGAAAGGCGCACCTGATCCACTGATGCACCTGGACGCGCTCGACAAGCCAAATCCGTGCAAAGGAAAAGTCACTTGTTTGATTACATGTTTATTCACGTGCGGCCCCGTCTATAAGACCTGCGCGGGTAGCAACAAGAAAATTACGGAAGAATGAGCACGTTAGTTCCTGCACCGGACGGCCAGGACGGGGAACCATTGCGTATCAAAGAATCGGCCAAGAGTATGGAGCAGGCAGACAGACACCAACCACGTTGGACGGAGACGCCTGAACCCTCAACTCCTGTCTGCCTTGTTGATCCGTCCTACAGTTCAATTCCCCATAAGCGCATTGATTCTTTTCTTGCCATCATTGCCGAGTTCTGCAACCGAGCGTACGAGACCGGAGAAGGCCGACCTAAGCAGACCTTTTCCGAAATGTGGATCGAAGTCAGCACCAGCCAACTTCCTACGCTGGCGCAAGGTTGGAAGCTCCATATCTCGGCCGGCCCGTGTTCAGCAGTCGAGGTGCTACGTGCTTCGCTTCCGGTACTTCTAGCCGAGAGGGCAGATTTCAAGGTTGCCGCATCGATCCGGGTACTGGAGTATCTGAATGAAGCAAACGCCGGTCTGAGTCAGATCGGAAAATTCATAACCGTATACCCGCGAGACGATACGCATGCTATTCGTCTGGCAGTAGCTCTAGATAAAGCCACTCGGGGCATGCGCGGGCCAGCGGTTCCTTCTGACCACCCGCTAGCCAAGGGAAGCCTGGTTTCGTATCGTTATGGAGGGTTTGATGGACGGCACATGCAGACACCGCTGGGAGCAACGGTATCGGTTATCAGCAAACCCAGTGGCGAGCTTGTTGAGGATCTGCGACTAAGTACTTACCACTCACCCGAATGGGTTGCGGACCCATTCATCGCCGCCGGAGTAGCTGTCGAGTTGCCGAAGCCGGGCTTTCAGTTCGTTGGTAGTCACTATCTTCCTATTGCGACGCTGCATTCTTCCTTCGGAGGTACCGTTCAGCTGGCAGTCGACATCGATGCGCCACGCCGCTGCGTTCTAAAACGAGCCTGGCGAGACGCGATGCTGGATGAAGAGGGCCACGACGCTCGTGATCACCTCCGACATGAGGCCACCGTTCTGTCCAGGCTTGCACCAGACCCTAGATTTCCGGAGATGTATGACCTCTTTGCAGAGGATGACGACCTGTTTTTGGTTCTGGAAGACATGGAGGGGCAAACCCTTGAAGCGTTCATTGGAGGCTTTTCAAGAACGGGATGCTGCCCACCACTATCGCAGGTAGTCGTGTGGGGCAGAGAGCTCGCTGATATGCTCGGATCGATTCACGCCAAAGGCTTGATCTATGGTGACCTGAAATCCACCAATGTAATTGTGACTCCTGGCGGCGAACTTCGGTTGTTGGATTTTGGGACGACGCATGATCCAACGGGCAAGTTACCAGCGTTTGGAAAAGGCACCGTGGGATACATGTCACCGCAGCGGGAACGCAACGAGCGGCCGACTGTTGCCGACGACGTCTACAGCCTGGGAGCGCTTCTCTTTTTTCTCGCGACCTGTGCCGAACCGTCGAGCAGGCCCCGCCTCAACGGACTTGTGGCCGAGCAGGTGCGTCTGCTGAACCCGAGCGCCGGGATTCCCCTGGCGAGCGTTATCGCGGCTTGCCTTCGCGAGAATTCGGCGGAGCGTTTTCAATCGATGGCAGAGGTCGAAGAGAGGCTGATAGATGTCGCGTCCATTTCCTCCGTAACTCCGGCCGCCTTCGGGATGGAGGAGGCACTGGAGACCGAGATGCAAGCCAGATCTCGTTTCCTTGGACAGGCAAAACGTCTGCTCGAGACCCTGTGCGAAGTCGCTGAGCCGGCCCCTAGTGGCGGTGGCTTGATCTGGGTGAGCCAACACGACGGCACAGGAGGATTTTTTTCTCGCGACCTCAGTGTCGGGGATGCCGGGTCGGTGCTCGCACTGGCGGAACTGGTTGGGCATTTCGGGGAATCCAGACATCGGCAAACGCTGGCGCAGGGTGCGAATTGGCTCGCATCAAGGCCACGTCCTGTTGGCTCTGTCCTTCCCGGCTTGTACGTGGGCGAGGCCGGGTGTGGGGCTGCGCTGCTGCGCGCGGGCCAAGTGCTTAGTGATACGGAGTTCATCGCGGCGGCTGCTGACTGCGGACGATGGATCGGGGCATTGCCATACGTATCTCCTGACTTGTACAACGGCACAGCCGGACGGCTCCGTTTTCACTTGCTACTCTGGGATGAAACGCACGACGAGGAGCACTTGCGGAACGCGATAGAGGCTGGAAACATTCTGATCACTGCTGCCGAGAGCGTGAGCGCCAACGAAGTTCGATGGAGAATTCCAGCGGGGTACGAGGGCCTAAGCGGCTGCGCAAACCTGGGCTATGCGCACGGGGCAGCGGGAATTGCTGACGGTTTACTCGACCTTTTTGAAGTGACCGATGATGAGCGGTTTCTCTCCCATGCCCAGGGCGCAGGCCGTTGGCTGGAACGGTTGGCAGTTCCAGTTCTCGAGGACTCCAGTGGCCTTGCCTGGCCGTCCGACGAAGGCGAGGATGTATTCTCTCCGATGTGGTGTCACGGCGCGAGTGGCATTGCCCGTTTTTTTCTGCACGCTGCACAGTTGAGTATCCTGCCAAACGCCGAACGCCTGGCACAACGCGCAGCGCGAAGCGTCGCTCGGGGAGCTCGATGGGCTGGTACAACCCAGTGTCATGGTTTGGCAGGCAACATCGAGCTGCTGCTCGACTTCTTTCAGTCGACCGGCGACCGCGCATACCTGAAGGAGGCACATTCACTGGCGCGGATCCTGGAGACATTCGCGTTTGAACGGAAGGATCTGCTCGTCTGGCCCTCTGAGGAGCCGACGGTGGTTTGTCCCGATTACATGGTGGGCTACGCCGGCGTTGCACTTTGCTTGTTGCGCCTGGCTGATCCGAAGCGATTGCCACATCAATTGAGTCGGCGAGGTTTTCGCCATAGGCCCGAACCAGCAATTCACCTGCATGACTCGGATCGGCTGTAGGTATAGAGACGAGCGGTCGAAGAAAACTACCAAAACTGATTCTCAGTTTTCTCTCATTCACAATTTCATACATGGAGTCAGTACTCTTAGCGTATGGATGAAATAAGGACTCCGTTCGGAGGAAGTTCAATCGCGACGCCATCTGCCTCCGCGCGAACTGTTCCTTCGCCGAAGAGGTGTGAACTTGTTGCAAGACCAGCGAGGTCGGTCTGTGCTGTGCTTACGTGCAAGACAGTACCTTCTTTACCTCGGTGAATTGCGATCAGGATACGCTGTGACCCTTCAGTGCGCAGATAAACAATCGAATCATATGAAGTATAGAGAATCTGCATGTTGCCGGTGAGTAGTGCCGGCGTGCGTTTACGCAGGGCAAGGAGATTGCTCGTCCATTCGTACATTTCAGTTTGAGCGGCGGTGCGTGTGGACGACTGGAACCCATTGTTCTTTGTGTTGGAGAAGCCGCCTGGAAAGTCGTGGCGATTATCTGGGTCCTGGTAGCCCTCCATGTAAATCTCATCGCCTGAATACAACTGCGGCATACCGCGCACCGTGAGAAGAAAGGCCATTGCCAGCTTATTGGCTTCGAGGCTTCCACCCGGTTCACTGGCGAAGCGAATGACGTCATGGTTGTCAATGAATGGCGTGAGGCGTTCGGGGTGCGGATAGAGCGCGTCCTGGCGCAACACAGCCGTCAGATCCTGCATAGAAGTGCTGCCGGTGAAAGCATTGCGGATGGCGTAGTGCAGTGGGTAGTCGAGTGGCGACCAAAGGCCTGTATCGACGCCGTTGCGTGTGACTCCGCCTGCGAATGAGGAGACGATCTGCGGATCGGGGTTTGAGATCTCGCCCACGGTCGTGAGACTGGGATAGAGAGCCTGGAGCTGAGAGTGAAACTGATTCCAGAACTCGCGGCCGACGTAAGGAAAGGTATCGATGCGCAGACCATCGAGACTGGTCTCTTCGGTCCACCAGATAGCGTTCTGGATGAGGTATTTTGCTACGGCAGGATTTCCCTGGTTGTTGTCAGGCAGAACATCGACGAACCAGCCTTCGGTGATGTCGCGCTTGTCCCGCCATGGAGCGTATGGATCGGTGAGCGGCTGGAATTCCATGACGGCTGCGGAGTGGTTGGCTTTGGTGCCATGAAACCAGTTTGGCTCGGGTGAGTCGTCGACCCACGGGTGGCGTGGACCGACATGGTTCGGCACAGTGTCGAGCACGAGCTTCATGCCTCGTTCGTGAAGGGCTTGGCCGAGGGCTTTCAGATCGTCGAGCGAACCGTAGTGTTCATCGACGGCGTACATATCGGTGGCACTGTAGCCGTGATAAGCCTCGGGGCTGTGGTTCTGATAGACGGGCGTGATCCATATGGTGGTGATGCCTAGTGTCTGCAGATAGTCGAGGTGGTCGATGATGCCGCGCAGATCGCCTCCGTGCCAGCCGCGAGGCTTGTCGCGCTCTGCTTTGGCGGCTGCACTGTCGGCGGAGTCCTTTGCATCAGGGCCGTCATTGGCCTGGTCGCCGTCGGCGAAGCGGTCGGTCATGATGAGATACATGACGTCGCGTGAGGAGAAGCCGGCGAAACCGGTGCTCGTGGTGCGGCGAGCCTCAAACTTGAAAGGCACCTGTGCTTTGCCCTGCCGAGTCTCTGCCTTAAGGGCGATTTCACTAGCAGCAGTTGCATCTTTGGTTAGCCATAGTTCGGCCCAGTGGCCGTTCTCGGAGACGACGGTACGTTCGATCGGTAATTCACCGGCGGTGAAGCGCGCTCCGGAGAGATACTCTCCCTTTACAAGCAACATGGGAGCTGGCATGTTGATCCACCAGTTGGGCGGATCGATTTTGTCGATGCGCGGAGCTTGCGCGTTGAGCGGCAGAGAGCACAAGAGAAGTAAGGCAGCAGCCGGGGTAGCTAAGCGATGAAGCATTGATTGAGGCTCCAAAGTTGTCACAAGAGAAGGACGCCGCTCTTGTTGCTGCGGCGCCCTCAACTGGTTAGCCAGTTTCTCAGAAGAGAAGGCGAATGGCCATCTGCATCTGACGCTCGGAGGCCTGACGTGTTGCCGTGATACGACCGAAGTTGCCATCCGTGATGTTGCCGTCAGGGTTGGTGAACTGTGGGGTGTTGGTTAAGTTGAAGACCTCAGCACGCAGCTCGGTCTTGAAGCGCTCGGTGATGTTGACGGTCTTGAAGAGCGAAACATCGCCACTCGCGATTCCCGGGCCGAAGAACTGGTTACGTCCCGAATTTCCCTGGCGTCCTCCCGGAGCCACCTTGCTGAAGGCAGCAGGGTTCAGGTAGTAGCCGGAGATACTGTGGAGGTAGATCGGCTGAGCTCCCGTAAGGTCGGCGCGGATACTGGTGCCACCGCCGTAAACCGGGAAAGTGACGCTCAAGGGCGTACCCGTCTCCGCCTGCACGATGGTGTTGAACTGCCATCCCCCGATGACGTAGTCGAGCCCGCGGGATATGTTGTTGCCGAACATTTGGCCGCGACCGAAGGGCAGGTTATACAGCGCGCTGGCAACGAAGACGTGCCGCTGATCCAGTGTGCTGTTGCCCTTGTTGAGACTGTGATCGTAGAAGTACAGATCGCTGACGGCGTAGAAGCCGAGGTAGCCGTTGGTGTTGTCGATGTTGCGAGCCCACGTGTATGAGCTGGTCAGCGTGAGGCCATTGGAGGCGCGGTAGTTCAACTGTGCCTGCAGGCTGTTGTAGTGGCTGACGCCGTTGTTCAGGTTGTAGACCACCTGGCCGAGGGTCGGAAACGCCGTTGGCGTGGTGGCAGAGGTAGAGAAGGGCTTGCTGTTGTAGTTGTAGCCCGTGGCCAAGTGCGTGGAGATGTTGCCGACATAGCCGACGGTCATCACGAGCTTCGAGGTAAGCTCCTGCTGAATCTGAAGATCGTACTGCTGGACAGTGGGGAGCTTCTCTGTTTGGTTGACGGCAAAGACATTGGCCCCTGGCAGCTGCGAGGTCGTGGGCAGAGGCAATGCGAGGGTGGCCTGGGTGCTGTTCAAGGATCCGTTCAGCGCGTTCTGACCGGTGAAGGCGACGCGATAGCCTTTTGTGGCGAAGTAGGCTGTGCTGCCACCAAAGGGCACCTGCTGTCCGAGCTGATTGTCGATACCGCCGCGATCGAGAAAGTAGAAGATGCCGTAGCCGCCACGCAGCACGGTCTTGCCCTGAGGATCGAGTTGATAGGCAAAACCGATACGCGGGGCAAGGTTGTTGAAGTTGTTGTTGATGATGGAGCGACCGACGCCGTTCTGTCCAGCGATGAACTCGGTCGGATTGTTGCCGGGGCTGTTGGGATTGAGAGCAGCCTGGCGGTTATACATCTCAGTGGGATAGGTGATGATGTCCCAACGGATGCCGAGGTTTAGCATCAGGCGGCGGTTAACCTTCCAGTCGTCCTGTCCGAAGATGCCAACTTCGTAGTTGCGTGTGCCGTAGAGTCCACTCTGCGCGCCGATGCTGTAGTTGTCAGCGAAGCCCGCGAGCACCTCAGAGGGGTCGTAGCCGGTGAAGTCACCATTGCTCAACTGGAAGTACCCTTTGCCAGCAATAGGACGGAAGTATGCTACTTCACGACGGATAGCGTTGCCGCCAAACTTGAAGATGTGGTTCTTGAAGGTGTACGTGACTGCGTCGTTGATCTGGTAGGTATTCTCAGGTACGAGGTAGGTGCCGTAGTCGCCGGTGTACTCAAGTTGGCTGCCGTTGCCGCCGATGAGTGCTCCGCCGCCTAACTCGGGTGTGCGATTGGCGTTCACGATGCCGAGGTTGGCCGAGATGGGCACGTTGGTGAAGACAGGCACATTGGCGAATGTATATCGGTTGTAGCCTGCACGGAACTCGTTGACGGTGTTGGGGCCAAAGATATGGGTTTCGCCCAGAGCATAACCGCGAGCGTGCACGTAGTTGGCGCCGGAGGCGAAGCCCGCGGGGAGTGCCGGGAACTCGGAGGTGCGGCTGAAGTTGCTGTTGTCGTAGCTGAAGCGCGCGAAGAGACGGTCGTTTGCACCGATGTTGTAGTCGAGGCGGCCGTCGATGGTGTTGGTGTTGCGAGTGTCAACACGAATGGTGCGGTAGTTGTTCTGGGTACCGTTCAGCGTGCCGGGGATGTTCGGCAGCGGATAGGCGTTGAGGTAGTTCACTCCGGCTGTGTTGCGACGGCCTGCCGGAATGAGGTTGCCTGCAAACTGCTGGCAGGTGGTTGGGTCGTAGATGCCGCCGTTAACCACGACGGTCTGCACGCCTGGGATACCGCAAACGGAAGGCGCCTGCGTTGCACCGGTGCCGAGCAGTTCGCTGAAGTTGCCCTGGCGCATCAGCGCTGTCGGTACCGTGACGATCTGGGGGTTCAGAGGAGTGCTTTCGCGCACGCCGGAGTAGTCGCCGAAGAGGAAGAGCTTGTCCTTGTTCGAATTGAACTTGCCCGGCCAGTACACCGGACCTCCAAGCGTGCCGCCGAAGGTATTGCGCTTGAAAGGAAGCGGAGGCGTTGGCGCTGCTCCGAGAAACTGGTAGTTGGGGCTTGCGTCAAAGAGACTGGAGCGGGCGAACCAGTACGCCGATCCGTGATAAGCATTCGAGCCAGACTTGATGGATGTCTGAACGATGGCTCCACCGGCGCGACCAAACTCGGCTGGGGCGGTGCTGGTGTTTACTCGGAACTCCTCGGTGGCTTCGACGTTGGGAAAGAATTCGAGGGTGTTGACGAGACCTTCATTGTTGTCGATGCCGTCCAGGATGAAATTGTTAGCTTGAGGACGAAGTCCATTGGTGGAGAGTGAGCCGCCACCAGAGGAGCTGTTGCGAAAGGTTTCGGCGTCTCCGTTTACGCCGGAAGCGCTGTTGCCGTAGTTACCGCGGGTGACACCGGGCGTCAGCAGGGCCAGCTGAGTAAAGTTACGTCCATTCAGCGGAAGCTCGGTCACCTGCCGGCCGGCGATCACTTCGCCAACGGAGGAGGTGCCGAGGTCGATAATTGGTGCAGCACTGCTGACTTCGATGGTCTGGTTAGAGCCGCCGATGTTCAACTTGAAGGTAATGGTCTGGGTCTGGGATACCTGAAGCTCGAAGTTTTGGGTCGCCGTCTGGAATCCGTTCATCGTGGCAGTAATCTTGTACAGGCCGCGCGGCAGTGCGGCGAAGTTGAAGCTGCCGGCGCCATCGGTCGTGGTGGTTTGAGCGGCCGACGTCTGTGTGTTCTCTATGTTGACGGTCGCACCCGGGATGATGGCTTCGGTGCTATCCTCAACGACTCCAGTCACACGGCCGGTATCGGTCTGCGCCTGCAGCGAAAGATCGGTGAGGCCTAGCAAAAGTGCCGGGAGTGCAACAAGTAGGTAGCTGAACTTGAATTTCATCGGTTAGTACCTCCAAGTTCGCGAGGCACTGGGAGAAAACTCCGAGATTGCTCGCTTTGTCGAGACGCAGACCCGAAAGGCTACAGGTTCATCGCGTCAGGTATTGTGTTAGATATCCCGGCGGCGGCTCTGGTTACTCTGTTTCCGAGCGCTGCGATTCTTTCTGCTCCGCAGAGCCGCTTGACACTTCAAAACAAATCTCAATCTTTATCGGACGCACGCCCGAAATCTGAGGCGTGATGGATGTTCGAAGTGAGGTTCGTCCCCGTGCGTTCACATTAACGGTGAGGCAGACATGGCGACTCCTGTGAACGATTGAGTCCGGAGATTACATCGTGGGATTCAAATCATCCAGATGCCGCGGTATCGATGAAGGTGACTTGAAGGCTTTTCGTTTGTCGATGAGTGCGCTCGCGAGTTTTCCGCCTTTCCACGCATTTTCTGGTGAGTCTTTTGCAAAGAGAGTCGCGCCCAGTTGTTGGACTTCGACTGTAAGTTTCGGATTCGGTGGATTCGTCAATGCCTCTTGCAATGTCGTACCTGGTTGCGTCATCGACAGCCACTTCAGAAGGCTCGTATAGGACTTGGCCGCGGCATTGCCGTTGCAAGCACGTATAAGTCTGCGGAAACAGGCTGCTTCGGAGTTTCTTCGCCGCTCATCCCAGGCGCGAACACGCCTCGAGGCGCTTGGCAGATAGCGCCCACCGAGCCACAAGAGAGAGAGCAGCACGATCACCGAGATGGCTGCAATCAGGATCTGAGATCGATGCTGTTTCCAAAAGCTAACTTTGTGGATTGGGGCGACTGGCGCGGCCTCGGGTTCAGGCGGAAGCTCAGAGGCGTAATTTGGATTCACGACGGCGGTGAGCTTGACGGCGGGCAGTATTGCGGTCACGAGGTGATTGGTGGAAAGGTTCCACCACTTTAACTCGATCGGAGGAAGCGTATAGTCTCCCGGTTTCTGAAAGAAGTACTTCGCGACCTGCGTGCGGCGTCCAAAGATGAAGTCGCCTCGATCGGTCTTTTGATCCTGGACCACGGGTTCGTTCGGATAAATGCGGATGCCGTCAGGGGCTTCCAGTGGAAGAGGGGGAATCAGCATGGCTTGCATCTTCGAAGCGGTGACGGTGATGGTCCGCTGGACCGTGTCGCCTGCGCGGAGATTGGTCAACGGAGCTGACCATGACTCTTTGACGGTGAGGCTTGTTGTGGGTAGGAAGTAGTCGAGGTCTCTCGCTGCGGCGGGGACATCGGCGTGGAATGAGAGTACAGGCAAGGGTACGTGGGCCGTTGTCGTCTTTGGTGGGACCGCGGCATAGGGCACTGTTATTTGCGCGGATGGCAGATGAAAGTCGCCAGCCTGCTGTGGGTAGATGACGTAGGTCTCGCTGATTCCGGCGTAACGAACTCCACCTATTTCGGTATTCGAGTTTTCCGGGCGATCCTGGGGTAGAACGACGATGGCGTTCTCCATCTCAAATTCGGGGAAGTCGGGACTGCCGGTGAAGTAGTTGGGGACGTACACGGTCACAGTCAGGCGGATAGGCTGACCAACGAGGACGTCCTTCGCGGGTTGGAGATGGGCCTGGACTACCGGGGCTTGGGCCCGTGCAGTTAGCGTCAGGA
>Ga0126381_100003079_pt1 | contig 18152 bp, 17 predicted proteins | sample PanSoiMetPlot_28_FD_96465 | JGI IMG/M metagenome (GOLD analysis project Ga0126381, IMG submission 96465) | Tropical forest soil microbial communities from Panama - MetaG Plot_28 | ecosystem: Environmental > Terrestrial > Soil > Tropical forest > Bulk soil | place: Panama | collected 2016-02-17
CCGGTGGCAATCAATGGAATATCCGGAAGCGGTCCTCTGATCTCGCGGAAATATTGAGCGCCCAATGTCCCAGCCGGAAAAACCTTGATTGCGTCGGCTCCAGCGTTACGCGCCGAAAAAATCTCAGTCGGCGTCATCGCCCCTGCACAAATCGGCACTCCATGTTCGCGAGCAAAGTGGATCACGTCAGGATTGAAATTCGGCGTGACAAAAAACTGTGCGCCGACGAAGAGCGCCTTTTTTGCAAGGTCCACTGTGGTGATTGTTCCTGCCCCGTAGAAGACTGTTTTGTTTGGCTTCTTGGAGCGAAGGAAAGATTCCGCCTGATTGGAATCCATCGTGATCTCAATTAACCGAATGCCGCTGCCGATCAGCGTTTCAACGCAAAATTGCAGATCGATTTTTGGCCGGCGCAAGATCGCGACGACCGGCGCTTCTTTTAACGCTTTTAGCAAAGTTTCGGACTTCGAAGCTGCGGGCACAGTGATTTAAATAACCGCAGACTTGTCCCCCATAGCAAGTGCGAAGGTGAATTCCGCAGATTACGCAGATTTATTTTGCGGTCCTCGGAAAGGTCGCAAGCCAGGATCCGGGCATTTGTGATCTACTTCTTTCGAATCTGGATAGCACCTTGAGGACAGGGCGAGATGGAAGAAAAGTTGCAACCGGAAACGGGAAATTAGAGACTAAAAACTGGACCGAATGGACTCCGCTTTTGTGATACCTGTCGCTGCCGCTTTTGTAGCAGTCCTGGCTTGCTCGGTAGCGTTTCTGTTGTGGCGGATTTCCGCTCTCAAAGCCGCGGACGAAGAGAAATCCGAATTAGAAAGCAAACTGGCGGATCGAGCTGCGCGGCTGGATGAAACCAGCGGACTGGTTGGCCAGTTGCGTGAAGAGCTGGGTAGCGCTGAGAGCGCTCTGGTTAAACTTCGAGCTGAGCACGCCGCGCTACAGGAGACTTTGGACCAGGTCAGGCATCAGGCCGAGGAAAAGCTCTCACTACTTCGAGAAGCTCGGGATCAGATGACCAACGAGTTTAAGCTCCTGGCTCAGGAGATCATGACCCAGCATGGGGAGCGGTTTAAGAAACAGAATATTGAACAGCTCGCCGGTATCCTGGAGCCGCTTCGAGAAAAATTGCTGGAATTTCAGCAGGGCCTGTCAAACGCGCATACTGAGAGCGCCAAGGAAAGGGCTACACTGGCCGAACAGATCCGCGCTTTGTCGGCGGCGAGTGCGAAAATGTCCAATGAAACAGAGAATCTCACTCAGGCGTTGAAAGGGAAATCACACGTTCAGGGCGCCTGGGGAGAGATGCTTCTCAAGAGCATCCTCGAACGATCGGGCCTGCGCGAGGGCGAAGAGTATGTGATGCAGGAGAGCCGCTTTACCGAAGAAGGCGCTCGTTTGCGACCGGACGCGGTCGTAACGCTTCCGGGAGGGCATCAACAAGTGGTGATCGACTCCAAAGTGTCGCTTGCTGCGTTCGCCGCTTATGTAAATGCGGGAACTGACATTGAGCGCAGCACGCAACTTGCCTTGCACCTGAATTCCATCAGAGCCCATATCAAGGCGCTTTCAGAGAAGGAATACCAGCAGGTAATCACTTCGGAGCTGAACTTCGTCATCATGTTTGTTCCGATCGAAGGCGCACTGGCCGCCGCCCTGCAGAATGATCCAGAGCTGACGGGCTTTGCCGCCGAGAAGAATGTCGCCATCGCCACGCCGACAACGCTGATGCTCGCCCTCAAGACTATCGCGAATTTGTGGCAAGTTGAGCGCCGCAACCGGAACGCGGACGCAATTGCCGAGCGCGCAGGTAGACTCTACGACAAATTTGTGGGGTTCGTTGAGGATATGAAATCGGTCGGCGAACGCATTAACCAGGCACAGACGAGCTACGCGGCAGCGATGGATAAGCTTTCCAATGGCAAAGGAAATCTAGTCAAGCAGGTCGAACGGCTTAAAGAGATGGGCGCAAAAACCGGAAAATCGCTCCCTCCCGAGCTGTTGGATACTGAACCCTTTCTATCAACGCTGCCTGTACCCGAAGACAAAAAATAGTCGACTACTGCCCTCGGAACACCCGACGAAAACTCATTGACCCGAGCCGCTGCATGGCGCGTATTAGTCGCCACAGGAGAGACCGAATGAATCGTATTTTCGCTGGTATTAGCGTTGCCGCTTTGATCGTTAGTTTCCTTTCGGCGCAGGAAAAACCTGCACCCGCGTTACCCGAAAAATACGATCAGGCTTTGGGAACGTGTTACGAGGAGCTCAAATACCCGTATCCAACGGCTTTCCTGAATCTCCTGGCTGAGGGCCAGGATGTGCGGATGTGTTTCATGGACGTGCAACCGGCCAAGAATCCAAACGGCAGGACGGTGGTTCTCCTCCACGGGAAAAACTTCTGGGGCGCCTACTGGGGGGACACGATCAAGTTTCTGACTGAACGCGGATTCCGCGTGATCGTTCCGGACCAGATTGGATTCGGCAAATCGTCTAAGCCAAACATCCACTACAGCTTAGACTTTCTCGCTGAAAACACGGCTGGACTTCTCGATCTGTTACACGTCCAGAAAGCAACTATTCTCGGGCATTCGATGGGGGGCATGTTGGCGATCCGATTTGCCAGGCTCTATCCAGGCAGGACTGAGGCCTTGATTCTTGAGGATCCAATCGGGCTTGAGGACTACAAGCTTAGTGTGCCGCCGGCACCGCTAGAGCAGCTGTACCAGCAAGAACTGAACATGAGCCTCGAGGAATTCCGAAAATATGTTCAGGGATATTTTGTTACCTATCCTAAAGAGAAAGCAGAAGTGTTTGTTGAACCGCGGATGCGGGTGAGCCTGAGCGGAGATTTCCCACGGTGGGCTATGGCGGCTGCGCTGACCACGTTGATGATCTACGAGCAACCCGTTTGCTATGAGTTTGCAGAAATCAAAGTGCCAACCTTATTCATCATTGGACAAGAAGATCACACTGCTGTGGGAAGAGACCGAGCTCCGATCGATCTTCGTCGAACCCTCGGGAATGTCCCCGAGCTGGCCCGCAAAGCGTCCAAGCAGATCCAGGGCTCTCGTGTAGTCGAGCTGCCGAATGTGGGTCATATCCCTCACCTCGAAGCCCCCGACGCGTTTTTCCAGGCAGTCGATGATTTTCTAAGAAGGTAGTTTTGCGCGCGACAGGGACGATCCAGCGACGGAAGGATGACTGGGATCTTCGAGAGCCATATGAAGCAGGAAACCCAACCCTCCGGGTTGACCTTGTCTGTCCAAAAGCTGGTAGAAGTATGGTGATTGATTCGAGTGGATCAATCTTCTTGTTGGGTCTTGCAAACTCGGCAAGAAACGCGTGGAGGAGACTGTGGTTGACTCACCTCTAGCCCACTGGTAAATCCCTGCCATGGTCCGGATTTTCTTAGTGGTTGTCGCGAGTCTGACACTTTCGACATTTGCTTTCGCACAGGGCCGCGCCCAAGAAACCGCACCCATTGATCCCGGCGAGCACATTGTTGTTACTGGAGGGGTGTCGATATGGGTCTGGGAGAAGTACAAGCTCGAGCCGCACGATCACTGGTGGCTAAATTTCGTCCGTGCCAGCAGGCTCCGGATCGAGCAGCTTCGGCAGCAATACGGGCCATCCGCAAGAATTACCTGGTTGGTTTACCGTCGAGCGTACGAGCGCCGCCAAAAACAGGAATCAGAGAACCTTTTCAGCGTAATTCAGTCGGTTCGGGACAAATACGGCGTGAATCTGATTTACTTTAACACTACCGACCAGCTTTGCGGCTACCTCGATAACGGGCTGGATCGGTCCCGATACAAGATCGGATCGTTCGACTATTTCGGGCACTCGAACAAAGCCTGTTTCATGTTCGATTACAGCAACGAGATCGGGAGCGCGTCGAAAACGTGGCTTCACGAGAATGAACTGCGCGAGAAATTGCGGCGCGGCATTTTTGCCAAAAACGCTCAAGTTAAGAGCTGGGGTTGTTATACCGCAGAAAGTATGTCGGGAAAGTGGTACCAGGCGACCGGAGCCAAGATGATTGGCGCCGTGGGCAAAACTCAATATATGACCAACGAACTCCCGGTCCTTGCCACCTCAAACGGTCGCTGGGCAACGGGGATGTAGGAGAGTGCTAGTGTTAGTGTGAGTTTTGCGCCGGCTTTGAGCCGCTCGCATTCACTTTCTCGCACTCTTTAGACTTGCGTGAAATCGAAGTCGGGGCACTATCCGAACTGGGAGAGAAACGTCGATATGAGCCAGGACGAATTCGATGATTTGATCGCGGAGATCAAGGAAGAGGATCCAGAACAACTGGATTCAGAATTCCTGGTCCGCGACAAACCGTTAAAAGAAGACAAGCTGACCAAGCTTGAAAAGCAGGCAGGATTCACTTTGTCCGAAGAGTATCGGAATCATCTCAAGCGATTTGGTGCCGGAGACATTGGGACGATCACAGTATTGTCACTGGATCCTCATAGCGATTTCTCGCTCTGGAAAGGCGAAGAACCGTTCGAAAAACGGAGCTGGATCCCGGTAGTCGATGACGGCAAGAACAACTACTACGCCCTGGTAGTTGAGGGTGGGGTGTGCTCACGCGAGATCTGGTTCGCAGATCACGAGCTCGGATACGAGCTTTCCAGCAGCACCTACAATGATTTCTACGAACTGATAGCCTCGGAGGCGTTTGGAGTAGAATTGTAATGGCAGCGTGCCGCACGTCAGGGAGGAGCTGATTTCTCGCCGAATTTTACTCCGCGTTTTTCAGGACTGAACGCCGTGATTATGATCAGCGCCACGCTGATAATGGCTACGGTTACGGCGAGCGATAAGCCGACATTGTTTTCCCAGCGTTCGGCTAACCCGGCCTGGATATTGCCATTCTTCGAAGCAAAGAGATTGCCCAACTGGTAAGTAAATCCAGGAAAGGTCGCGCGAACCTCGGCGGGCGATAGTTCATTTAGATGCGCGGGAACAATGCCCCATGCTCCCTGGACAAAGAATTGGATGAGAAAAGCGCCCAATCCGAGCATGAAAGGCGACTTCGAAAACGCCCATAGAGGAATAATCGGTAACGTCAAAATACCAGCCGCTATAATCGCCCATTTGCGGCCGACGCGTTGTGAGATCGAGCCAAACGTTAGTCCACCGAGGATGGCTCCAATATTGTAGACGACCGCGATTGTCCCTACCGTGGCATCTGAAAAGTTGTGTTGGCCTTTCAAAAAGAGCGATGGATAGAGGTCCTGAGTCCCATGACTGAAGGCGTTGAAGGCGGTCATGAGCAGGATCACAAAAACGGCCAATGGCCAGTGAGCCTTGAAAGTCTGCCAAAACTGTCCCTTTTTCTTTTCCATCTGCTCCCACGACGGCGACTCTTCGACTTTGCTCCGTATGTATAGCACCAGGAGCGCAGGTAGAATACCTACCATGAACATTCCGCGCCAACCGAGTACGTGGTGCAATGTCCCGAACAAGATCCCGGCCAATAAATAGCCGGAGGGATAGCCTGCTTGAAGAATTCCAGAAACTATGCCTCGGCTCCTCGCAGGGATTGATTCCATTGTTAATGATGCTCCGACGCCCCATTCTCCTCCCATCGCTACCCCATAAATCGCTCGAAGCACCAACAGCACCGTCAAAGAAGGCGCGAAACCGCAAAGAAATTCGACCACAGAGTAGAGCATTACGTTGACCATCAGGGTGGGACGACGCCCCCATCGGTCTGCTGCCCATCCAAAAATAAACGCCCCAAACGGGCGCATGAATAATGTCCAGAACAACGTGTCTGCAACCACTGAATTCGCCACGTTGAATTCTTTGGCGATATCACCCAGGACAAAAACAAGGATAAAAAAATCAAACGCATCCAAGGTCCAACCCAGATAACTGGCGATAACAACATTCCATTGCGGACGAGTAATCAGCTTCAGATCATCAAAGATCGCCATAGGCGAGGGGAACTCGGCCGCAATTTGACGGATTCAGGATGATCTGTCGAGGCATCGCCGCAAGCAAATCGTTCTCGTTATCGTCGTCGTCCTCGATGTCGATTGCGAAGAGTAGGCTGAGGATGAGGACAAAAAGTTCCTTTTGAGCAGAAAGAACAGCGGCTCCTTTGCGACGTTCGGCCAGCTAGAATTTTATGCCGAAAAACTTCCGCGGTTTCGGTCGATTGAAGAGATTCAGTGAATCGAGCGGTTTAGAGGCGCTGACCTTTTTGAGTGCTTCACCAACTGTTGAACTGGTTGATTCCAGCCCCTGCCGGATTGGCTCAGCAATCTTTGGACCTTGCTCACGGAGCCAGCCTTGCGCGTTTTCCAGCAACTCATCGATCCGGCTCTGGCGCAGGATCAAGCCCTCATAGCGGGACGCGAGATACCCAAGGATAAATCCGATTCCGGCGGCTGCTAATATAACTCCCGTCAGATTGATTTGCGAAGCTCGCTCCGGATCTTGCGAAGCTGGCTCCGGATCTTGCGGAACTGGTTCCGGATCGTTAGCTGGCGCCTTAGAAACTGGATCCGCGCTCTCTTCTTCTTTTCTCGGACCCGGCCTCGGTCCGAACGGTTCGATTTCTGGAAATTCACTCATAGACGCCTTTCCAAGGTTAAGAACTGTTCGATAGAATCGACACGCCTGGATCGGCAAAAACTCCTGCAGCCCTGTTGGGCGTAAACGATTCTAGTCAATAGCACCCTCGCTGGAGATCAGGCAGTTAGCAAGCGCCTCAATGCCTGGTTTTTTTGAACCCAAACCCGAAAGCTTGCGGGGGTTGCCCTCCGGACCGAACCCGACGCCCCGAAAAGCTTCAAAGCGCCTCTTCGGGGTTCAACCCCACCAGCCGAGTAACGAATGGTTCTCGGTTTCTGAAGACTCGGCTGCGCTTAACGCGGCAGATCCGCCATCGTCAGTTTCGGGATCTGGGTCGAACGGCGCCTACAATTACTTCTCCTTTGAGCGACGATTGCCCAAATTTGATCTCATTTTCGAATTTCTTGATCTCGCCCTCGGAGGGATATTCCGCGCTGGCCAGTTTCTCGCGATGCGTCAGAGGCCGGTTCAGGCGATGCTGGTCGCCACCAAGAAACATACTGATCAGACGAGCAGGAGGCGATTTCCAGAACCCGGCGTTCCAAAATGGATGGGCAGCTTCTTCGAGATCCTGTGCTTTTCGGGCGGCATCTTTTTCGAGCATCGTGTCTCGGATTTCACGAGCTCCCTGGTGCGATCTCGTCACAGGCGAAGCGGAGTAGCTTGAGCCATTGCTTTGAACTTGACCAACTGCATGGGTCAATATTGCCAACAAGAAAACTCCTGCCATCGCGGCCGCTTTTTCCATGCAGCGAAAACTCATCCTATGTTTTTTGACAAGGCGCAACGTATCCTGTTCACCAGACGCTGCCACCACCCCGAGGAGGGATTTTTTGTTGCGCAGCGCCAGCATCGAGGCTATCAAATGCAACTTAGCCAACGCAAATGAGACCGGAAGCCAAAATTCGATCGCTTGTCCTCGGTTTCGCCGGCTATTTTTACTTTTATTGGCGCTTCTAACGAGCGTCTGACGATTTAACCCATTCCTCTCAAATGGCCTCTGATCGGTCAGCCTGCTCCACCAGCGGTATGCAAACCATTTTACCTCCTCCTGATTCTCCGATAGCCACTAAGCCGGGCATTCTGTCGCCTAAAAACAACAGTTGCGACAGGCTGCCTCTGCGCGTAACACCCACTTCACCAGTAATGATCATCATCACCCGTCCTGATGCGACCGAAGAACAGATTGAGCATATTGTCGCTCGAATCCGTTTCTGGGGATTGAAGGCAGAAGTCAGCCGTGGCGCGATGCGGGTCGTCATTGGCGTCATCGGTCCTGAAGATAAGATCCGCGAAAAGCCGCTCGGTGCGTTTCCCGGCGTCGAATCTGTAACCCCGGTCTTAAAACCATATAAACTGGTTGCATACGAATTTCGAGGCACAGCTTCCCAGGTCAAAATCGGTGGAATTGGAGTCGGTGGAAAAGAACTCGTACTGATGGCGGGACCCTGCTCTGTCGAAAGCGAGGATCAAATCACGACAATTGCGCGGGCTGTTCGAGAGGCGGGGGCTAAGATCCTTCGTGGAGGCGCATTCAAACCGAGAACTTCTCCCTACAGCTTCCAAGGGCTTGGTAAACTCGGTCTACAGCTTCTGGCCACCGCTCGGAAGGAAACCGGGATGCCGATCATTACTGAGGTGATGGATACAAAGGATCTCGAGCTCGTTGCCGAATACGCCGACTGCTTGCAGATCGGCGCGAGGAATATGCAAAACTTTTCGCTTTTGCGCGAGGTGGGTCGTTTAAATGTTCCGGTGATGTTGAAAAGAGGGATGTCGGCGACGATCAAAGATCTACTGATGAGCGCCGAGTACATCCTTGCCGAAGGGAATTTCAACGTGCTCCTGTGCGAACGCGGCATTCGCACGTTCGAGACGATGAGCCGGAATACCCTGGATTTGAATGCAGTTCCGATTCTGAAATCGGAGACGCATTTGCCGATTGTCGTTGATCCAACCCATGGGATCGGTATCCGGCAGCATATTCCTTCAATGGCGCTCGCCGCAGTTGCAGCCGGCGCCGATTCTATCATGATGGAGGTCCACAACGCGCCTGAACAGGCAAAGAGCGATGGAGAACAGGCACTTCTTCCGAATGATTTCAGAGACGTCGTCGAGCGGATGAGAGCTGTGGCAAAGGCCGTGGGACGGGAGATGTGATGGAGGGGTTACCATCCGCCGGACGTCGAAGCTCAATCCGCCAATGGCGAGCTCAATCCGGAGGATTGCGCTCAAGCTTCCCACTTGATCGCGTCATTGGCGGATTGAGCTTCCAGCTCGACGTTTTGTTGAGCGCTCTCTCATTTCTGCTGCTGCCTTTCCCTCTCCATGCCCAGTCCCGCACCTTTAACGCTGCTCTCGATCGCGCGGCGACTTCTTTTAACGCCGGCAAATTGGATCAAGCAGAAAAACTAATCAACGCAGCGGATAAAATAAGCCCCAAGCATCCTGAGGTTCCCAATATGCGGGGCGCAATTTATCTGAAACAAAAGAAGTACGATGAGGCTGAGCAGCAGTTTAACCAGGCCCTCTCACTCGATCCGAAATTCGATCCAGCGCGGCTGAATCTGGCTGAGTTGGCACTGCTGCGCGGCAATTATCCTTTGGCTGAAGAGCGATTTTCCGATTTGCAGAAAACCGATCCGGATTCCGAGGTCTTGCAGTTCAAGATGATCCTTTGCGCCGTGCTTGCTGGGAAAGATCAAAAAGCTAATGACCTGGTCAGCGCGATGAATTTCCCAGGTAGAACGCCGGCCTACTACTACGCGCGAGCAGCGATAGCTCTGAAGCGGGGTGACAGAGCCAACGCGAACACTTACTTCACCAATCTCAGAAAATATTATACAGAGGCAGACAGCGCCTATTTCGTGCAATCGCTTAAAGATGTCGGGTTACTGGTGCAGGAGGCAAAACAATGAAACTGAAATCTCGTCGCGCTCCAGCCTCGGCCAAATTGAAAGAACGCCTCAACAAGATCATCGAAGTGCTTCGCAACACATATCCGGACGCTCATTGCGAACTCGATTTTCAGACACCTTTCCAACTGATCATCGCAACCATCCTTTCGGCTCAATGCACAGATAAACGGGTCAATATTGTGACGCGGGACCTGTTCAAAAAATATCGGAGCCCGGCGGACCTAACCAAAGCGAATCCGGAAGAGCTTGAACAGGAGATCAAGTCGACCGGGTTTTATCGGAACAAAGCGAAAAACATCCGGGCAATGGCAAAAGATCTGGTCGAGAAATATGATGGCAAGGTGCCAAATTCGATGGCAGCGCTGACCGGATTGGCGGGCGTCGGACGCAAGACCGCCAACGTCGTTTTAGGAAACGCGTTTGGAATCAATGAGGGCATCGTCGTTGATACACACGTGATGCGACTGACCAAGCGACTAAAGCTCTCGTCCCATACTGAACCGGAAAAGATTGAGCAAGACCTGATGAGACTGGTGCCGCAGTCGCAGTGGACCAACTTCAGTCATTGGCTGATCTGGCACGGCCGGCGCAGGTGCTATGCGCGGAACCCCGATTGCGCGGGCTGTGAGATTGGAGCGCTTTGCCCGAGCCGGGGGAAAGCGAGATAGGCGAGCATTTCGCCGAGCTATCACGACGAGCACCAACGAAAGGTTGCTCCTGGAGGTCGAGCTAGAAGCTGGACCTATGGTAAAGCGGTAGGCTCCCGGCTATTGTCTAACGGCGATTTCTGGAAGGGGATGCGCGCTCAGAGCATTCCGGAGTTTTATTCTCTCGGTCTTTAGCGCTACCAGGAAAGGTTGAATCTGTTCACCATATGCGCGGCGGCTGATGCCGAACAGAAGCACGCCGGTATGACCTGATTTATCAGTGAAAGTCTTGTAACGGTAAGCATTCCATTCAACGATGCTGGGACCGGAGCCCTCGCTCTGAAGGAAATCAATCAGATATTCATCTTTGCCGGCGGCACTTTGAAATACCTCATGATGAACCAGTGGATCGGTTTTTCCCCGTTCCTCTAGGATTCTCACCAATGCACCCAAAACTTCTTTGGCCGACTTGTTTCCAGTAACTACTTGGAGCGTTAGCATGTTACTGTAATGTTCCGGGGTTTCGCCCTTTGGGGTATACTCCTGGGCGTAGAAGTTGTCTTTTGGATGGGAGGACCAGGTCAAATCGTAAGTTAACTGGTTTACATTGATGGGTCCCGGCACGCTCAGATAATCTGTGGCGCCGTCGGCACCGGATGCGGAAAGGCTCAAGAGAGCCGGCGCCAGCAGTAAGAGCAATCTCGTCTTGTTAATTTTCGTAGAGGGTGTTTTGCGGTCCGAGTCCGGTTTCTCAGTTTTCCCTTGCGAAAGCGAGATCGTTCTCATGGAGTCCGCAGCGTCCGATGCCCTGCAAGATTTTCTAGTTGCGGCAGGCTCTCGCAGGGTCTCTATGATAGCTAATCTGCCTTCTCTATGAGCTCACGACCACTTGAAGGAAAAACCGGCGTTGTCTTTGGTGTTGCAAACAAACGCAGTATTGCCTGGGCAATTGCACAAGCCTGGGCGGCTGCTGGTGCTAAATTGATCTTCAATTACCAGGGCGAACGAATTAAAGAAAACGTCGAAGACCTGGTTTCAACTTTCGGCTCCGAAATCCCGCTTTATCCCTGTGACGTAGCGATTGACGAAGAGATTTCAGAATTTTTTCGGCGAGTTAAAGAGCACACCAATCGCATTGATTTGATGCTTCACTCCGTTGCGTTCGCGCCGCGAGAAGCGTTGGAGGGAGATTTTCTTAGCACGTCTCGCGATGCCTTTTTGATGGCACACAACATCAGCGCCTATTCCTTGGTAGGCCTAGCCCGCGAGGCAGTTCCGTTTATGACTGATGGAGGTAGCATCATCGCGATGACCTATTACGGCGCCGAAAAGGTTGTTCCGCACTACAACGTCATGGGGGTCGCGAAGGCAAGCTTGGAGGCTACTACTCGTTACCTTGCCTACGACCTGGGGCCGAAAAAAATCCGGGTTAACTGTATCAGCGCCGGTCCGGTACAAACGCTGGCAGCACGCGGCATCTCAGGTTTTACCGCGATGCTGAAACATTACCAGGAACATGCCCCACTGAAACGAAGCTGTGACCCGGCTGAGTTAGGTCAAACCGGCATTTTCCTGGCGAGCGACGGCGCTGCCGCGATTACTGGTCAAGTCATCTATGTAGATGGCGGCTATCAGATCATGGGCATGTAGGATCGCGCTGGCGCGATCCTGAAAGTCGCGCTCCGCGCGACAGTGGAAATTATGCTATTGATCCTATAGGTCCCATCCACATGGATCTCTACGCCGATCTTAGTGCTCTCTTGGGTGACGGCATCGTTTCCCGTCAGCCGGAAATCCTCCGTGAAAACAGCGGCGATAAGTGGTTCGCCAGCCATTTACCGGACGTGGTTGTTCGGCCAACGACGAATAAACAGGTTTCGCAGCTGCTCCGTTTTGCAAACGAGCACAAGATCCCTGTCACTCCACGCGGATCAGGGTATGGATACGTTGGTGGGTGCGTGCCGGAGCGCGGTGGCATCGCTCTTTCGATGGCTGGCATGAACCGGATCAAAGAGATCGCGGTTGCGGATGGAGTTGCTGTCGTTGAACCTGGCGTCATAACTTCTCATATCCAGGACGCGGTGAAAGCGCACCGGCTGTTTTATCCGCCTGATCCTGCAAGCCTCAAAAACAGTTCTATCGGCGGCAATATCGCAACGAATGCGGGCGGGCCGCGTTGCCTTAAGTACGGCGTAACGCGTCACTACGTTCTCGGTCTGGAAGTTGTTCTAGCAAACGGCTCGATCGTTCGTGTCGGTGGGAGAACCCACAAAAATAAGACCGGATTCGATCTGGTCGGTCTCTTTGTCGGCTCGGAGGGAATGCTTGGAGTTGTAACGGAGGTAACTCTCCGGCTGCTGCCGTTGCCTCCAGCTCGAGGATCGATATCAGCCAGTTTTCGTTCGATCGAAGGCGCCGCCGCCGCTGTGCAGCGGGTGCTTGAGCACGGATTTCTTCCTTCTGCTCTGGAGATCGCCGATCGGTTTACATTGGAAGCCGCACGCCAGCATCTTCTGCATCGAATCATTCCCGAAGGAGAAGCCCATTTGCTGATCGATCTCGACGGGCAAGAAGACTCCGTTCGCTCGGAGATCGATGCCCTATCCGGTCTGGTCGGGTCCCTCGGCGCGCTGACCCTGGAAACAGCTCTGGGAGAAGAAGCATGCGAAAAGCTGTGGGACCTGCGCCGCGAGTTTTCCGAATCGTTAAAGGCGACTGGCCTGACCAAGTTAAACCAGGACGTTACAGTGCCCCGTGGAAAACTTGTCGACCTGGTGCGATTTGCTGCCGGCCTTCAGGAAAAATATGGGTTTCCTGTGGCCTGTTTCGGACACGCTGGCGACGGCAACATTCATGTGAACGTCATGGTAGCCAACCCAGCCGAAGCAATAGAAAAAATGGACCAGGCGTTGGACGATCTGTTCGGATATGTGATCGAAGCAAACGGAGCAATCACCGGCGAGCATGGCATCGGATTAGCGAAAAAACGCTGGTGGCCAAAAGCGGTGTCTGCCGAGAACCTGGCGCTACACCAGGCGGTGAAACATGCTCTCGACCCAAATGGAATTCTAAATCCTGGTAAATTTTTATAACAGACTTCGGTCGGGTGCTAAATCAACGAGGCCACGCTGATCGACCGCCCGGAACCCGAAACTAGAAACCCGAAACCCGAAACCCCGATCTCATGCCAAAATTCGGAACACACGCATTTACGTTGAACGGAGAATGGAACAACAAGATTGCTCCTGCGGTCATCGAGCAGGCTGGCGAACTCGGATTTGATCTTATCGAGATACCGCTGCTGCGGCCTGACGAGTTCGATTCGCCGATTGTCAAACGCGCACTGGAAAAGGCAGGAATAGAAGGGGTCGCTTCGCTTGGGCTGCCGAAAGACGCTCATCTACCGTTTAATCCTTCAGGCGCATTACAGTTTTTGAAAAGAGCGGTTGACCGTGTCGCGGAGTTTGGCGGGAAACAATTATTAGGCTGCATTTATTGCAACCTTGGAACCCTCACAAAAGCGGCACCGACCGCTGAAGAGCATCAGAAGATTGTCGATGTCCTGCGCGAACTCCGAGCGTACGGGGCGGGCAAAGGTGTTACACTCGGGATTGAGCCGGTCAATCGGTACGAGACCTATCTGATTAATACTGGAGAACAGGCAGCAGACCTGATCCAGCGAATCGGCGGCGATGACATGGTGGTCCACTTCGATACCTATCATATGAATATCGAAGAAGAGGGTTTCAGTTCGGCGCTACGCGCCGCGGGAAATCGCGCCGGTTATATCCATATGTCCGAAAGTCATCGCGGTATGCCCGGCGAAGGGACTGTGGATTGGGACGACGTTTTTACCGGGCTTAGAGAAATTAACTTCCAAGGACCGCTCGTGCTGGAGGCATTTGCCGAGATCAATCCCGATCTCATTGGAGCAACCTGTCTCTGGCGAGCGAGTAAATACCCGCCGATCGAATTGGCCAAGCGCGGATTACAGTTCTTGAAAGATCACGCCGAAAAATATGGACTTGGAGAATAGCAGCTGCAGGGCGGCAGAGCTTGTCCCGCCGTAGCCTTGGCGAAGGAGGACCCTGTCGCCGAAATCCAGGGCGCGCGATTCAACTTCCAGTAGAGGTCTGTCCCCTATAACGCGATCTTTGAAGCCTTCTGTTCAATTCTTCTTCCGTAAATGGCAAGCAACGACACTCCATCCAGCGCGCTTCTCGGAATCGATCTCGGCACGTCGAGTGTTAAGGTCGTTGTCGCAACCTTTGATGGTTCTGTCACCGGGATCGGCATCCAGGAGTATCCGATCTTAACGCCTGAACCGGGCTACGCTGAGCAGGATCCTGAATCATGGTGGAATGCCACAGTCTTAGCGACCCGTGAAGCTTTGCAGAAGGCAAACAAGCCGGAGATCCTTGGCATCGGATTTTCCGGGCAAATGCATGGAACGGTTCTGCTGGACGCGCAGCAGAAACCTTTGCGATCGGCTATTATCTGGCCCGATCAACGCAGCGCGAATCTCATTCCGGAGATCGAACAAACAGTGGGCAGAAAATTGTTGGCAGAAACCTGCGGGACCGCACCGGCTGCCGGATTTCTTGTGTCATCTCTGTTTTGGCTCAAGAAGGCTACTCCTAAACTGCTCGACCAAGTGGCTTCAGTGTTGCTTCCAAAAGACTATATCCGGCTCAAGCTTACCGGCGAAATCTTTACCGACGACACGGATGGAGCGGGAAGCGGTCTTTTTGACGTTCAACAAAGAAAGTGGGCGGATCCGGTGATCCAGCGGCTCGGGCTACCGCGTGAGATTTTTCCAACCAGCCGCTTATCCACTGAAATCGTTGGGAAACTTCTTACGGAGCCCGCTGCTGAGCTTGGATTGAAAGCTGGGATTCCCATTGCTGCCGGATGCGCCGATCAACCTGCACAAGCTGTAGCATACGGATTAATTGATCCTCCGCGTGGCTCGATCACGGTTGGCACAGGTGGTCAGATTTTTCTGCCGCTCTCAAAGCCATTGTTAGACCCGCAAATGCGAATTCATACTTTTTGCCACGTGCCGAAATCGCGCTGGTACCTTCTAGGAGCGATGCTCTCTGCTGGGATGGCTGTTCGATGGTTCCGCGATGTCATTGGGCTTGGGCACGCGACTTATCGGGAAATGGATCGATTGGCGGCCGAAGTCCCTCCGGGAAGCGAAGGACTCCTGTTTTTGCCATATCTGGTCGGGGAACGATCGCCTTTGATGGATCCTCAAGCGAAAGGTGCGTTTGTTGGGTTAACACTGCGTCACACCACAGGGCATCTGGTGCGTGCAGTTTTGGAAGGTGTTGCCTTCGCGCTGCGGCACATTCTCGACACCATGGTTGAAGTTGGCGCCGACATCAGAGCGTTAGACGCATCTGGCACCGGCTTGGACAGCCTATTGTGGAGACAAATCATTTCTGATGTTTTGAATAAGAACATCTATCAAGGCACCGATGCGCACTCCGGAGAACGCGCTGGCATGGGAGCCGCTTTTGTCGCCGGGATTGGCACGGGAGATCTTGGCGACTTTGATGAAGTTAGAGCACTGGCACCGGAATTCTCCAGCGCCACCAGACCACGTCCGAGGATCGCCGAGCAATACGAGACTTTCTATGCGCGGTATAAAGAATTATATCCCTGCCTGAGGCCAGCATTTCGCCGCATATCACAATCGTCGTAGCCCTGTGGCTATTTCAAGGAGCCATTCGGATTGGCCGATCCGGACTGGGGTTCATCGCCAAGAAAGTGCGTTTCGAGCGACTGTTCTCTGACTCCATCATTAGCCCGTTGCACGAAATACGCCGTCGCTTCTTGCCGTGAACTCACGACTTTCACGAGCTCGCCATCTACAAAATGTAGCGCGGCGCCGTCGTCGACTCCGTAGCCGCTTTTCAGCTTCCCTTGCCTGATCAACTCTTGATACGCCGGACGGCGGAGCGGTTCACCATCGTAGTGAGGACAGTTGCTGCCGGAAAGGAAACCGAGACACTGGAGTGGACGCAGATCGGTTTTCGAAAAGGAATCCGTGACACCTTCTTCAAACCAACATATTGACCCTGCGCTGACACCGCTTAAAACAGTCCCGGCTTGGCCGGCTTCATAGAAAATCCTGTCTAGTCCCCATTCGCGCCAGAGTGCCAGCAGGTTGCGGGTGTTCCCTCCGCCAACGTAGATGACGTCTTGTTCCATCACGAACGCGTGAAGGTCTGTTACCGGCGGCTCAAACAGAGAAAGATGGATCGGGGAACATTCAAGTTTCGCAAAAGCAGAGTAGAATCTATCCCGGTAGCTTTGTGCATCGCCGCTAGCTGTTGGCACGAAGCAGACTTTCGGCGGCTGACGTCTCGCCAAGGATAAGACGTAGAGATCCAACAAAGGATTTTCCGGCTCCATAGAAAAACCGCCTCCTCCCATTGCAACAATCTGCATCTTGATCGAGCCACTGTAGCCCTTTTTCTAACTGCGATGTTTTCTTTTTGATTGATGAAGGCCGATAAACGCCTGCAATTGAGACGGCGTTAACACCGCTTTGAGCTCTTCAATTTCTTCCTTAGATGCTTGTCTCCTCGTGCCCCGGGCGTTCCCCTGAGGCTGCGCTTTATCCTCACCGGTTTGCTCGCTCGGCGCGTTGCTCGTTTCTGCTTGTCTTGGACTGTGGCGGCCTCTTCTGCCGCCGCCCCTCTGTGTTCCCGCGCTATTCCTTGCAATTCCAGTGTCGCGATATTTTACCACAATATCATCGAACTGATCTTTTTGAGCTGGGGTGATGGCCAACTGCTTCTCAAGCTTGGTCAGCTCAGGATCATCATAGTGAACAACCACCGGATCGATCGCCAGGGCGGACAACCCTGTCCCGAGCCAAATGGAAGCAAAAATTAGCCTGGTCATGGCCCGGCAGACGAGCTGAGCGGCAGCTGGTTACGGAAAAGCGACTGCTCTCCTGATCTACCCTCCTGTCGGCAACAAACGGTCATGCTTCTTCAATAGTTCGCGGACCCTGTCATGCGGAAGAGCTTCTACCTTATGATTATCGCGGCCGGTCATTGATTGGTTCGAAACCAGAGAGTTAATCACGGCCTCTTCAACCGCTTCCACTGTAGCTTCAAACAATGGGTCAAGTTTTTCGTTGGAGAGCGTTTGAACAGAGTGAACAGCGGTCTTCGGATATTCTGCGCCCGGATTTGCTGTAGAAAACGCGATGAAAAGGTCGCCTGAGCCATCTCCAGAAATGTGACCGGTCCGGGCGAGTCCAAGGCTCACCCGGCGCGCAAGCCGCTTGAGCTGGTTAGGCAAAAGCGGAGCGTCAGTTGCTACTGCTACCAAAGCCGATCCGGCATCACGGCTCAGAAATTCGTTCTCTGGAATTTCACGACCAACAGGTATACCGGCAATCGTGAGTTGCGGGCGGAGTCCGAAGTTCGCTTGAATCAGTACACCCACCGTGTAGCCACCGTTTTTCTTATCGATCACGCGCGATGCGGTTCCGGTCCCTCCTTTGAATTCGTAACAGACCATTCCGGTTCCTCCGCCAACACTCCCTTCGGCGATCGGTCCGCTTTTCGCGCTATCAAGCGCATGAAAAACGTGCTCCGGCTTCACATGGAAGCCGTTCACATCGTTAAGCCAACCATCCCAGGTTTCACCGACAACCGGTAAAGCCCCTCCAATCTTCCATCTCCAGGAAAGACCCTCAGTATCCGGCTTTCCATGGGCCAGATGCCAGGCGATAACAGCATCGCGAGCGACGCCGACACTATGGGTGTTGGTGAGAATCACCGGCCCTTCAAGAAAGCCGCTCTCTTCGATCCACGCGGTACCGGTGAGTTCGCCGTTACCGTTCAAGCTGAAATATCCAGCGTAAACAGCATCATCGAGAGAGGCATGGCCGCGAGGCAGAATCGCAGTCACCCCGGTACGCACTGGCCCTTTGCCGACGACCAAAGGGCCATCTCCA
>Ga0126381_100003080_pt1 | contig 18151 bp, 19 predicted proteins | sample PanSoiMetPlot_28_FD_96465 | JGI IMG/M metagenome (GOLD analysis project Ga0126381, IMG submission 96465) | Tropical forest soil microbial communities from Panama - MetaG Plot_28 | ecosystem: Environmental > Terrestrial > Soil > Tropical forest > Bulk soil | place: Panama | collected 2016-02-17
CTCAGCGCGACGCGCCAAGCCTCCGTGACCTCGTTCGCGTCCGCCGGACGCAATACGATCAGCCCCGGGATGCTGCGCAGCGCCGCGAGCTGCTCGACCGGTTGGTGCGTCGGGCCGTCTTCGCCGACACCGATGGAGTCGTGCGTAAAGACATAGACAACCGGCAATTCCATGATCGCGCTGAGCCGGATCGGCGGCTTCATATAATCGGAGAAGATCAGGAAGCCAGAGCCGAACGGCCGCAGTTTCGACAGCGCGAGACCGTTGCAGATCGAGCCCATCCCGTGCTCGCGGATGCCGAAATGGAAATTGCGGCCGCCGTAGTCGTCGCGCTCGAAATCGCGGGCTCCTTCGAAGGTCAGTCGCGTCTTGGTCGAGGGCGCGAGATCGGCGGCGCCGCCAAGAAGCCAAGGCAGACGCGGGGCGATCGCATTCAATACATGAGCTGACGAGTCTCGGCTGGCGATGCCTTTTGGGTCCGCTGGAAACGACGGAATGTCCCTGTCCCACCCCTCGGGGAGATCGCGCCGCTGCATGCGCTCGCACTGATCGGCGAGCTCTGGATAGGCGCTCCGGTAGCGCTCGAACAGCGCCATCCACTCTGCCTGGAGCTTCTTCCCGCGAGCACCGAACTTTGCTGCGAAATGCTCGTACACGCCTGCCGGCACTAGAAATTGCGCGTCCTCGGGCCAGCCATAGGACCGCTTGGCCAGCTTGACCTCGGCCTCGCCCAACGGCTCGCCGTGAGCGCCGGAGGTGTCTTGCTTGTGCGGCGCGCCGTAGCCGATGTGGCTTTCGACGATAATGAGGCTGGGCCGATCGTCGATCCGTTTGGCGATCGCGATCGCATCGGCGACCCGCTCGCGATCGTTGGCGTCGCTGACCCGTTGAACATGCCAGCCATAACCGAGAAACCGCCCCGCGACGTCTTCGCTGAAGGCGAGTGCGGTGTTCCCTTCGATCGTGATGTGGTTGCTGTCGTAGATCCAGCAGAGGTTGCCGAGCCCCAAATGGCCCGCCAAAGACGCCGCTTCGCTGCCGACGCCTTCCATCATGCAGCCGTCTCCGCACAGCGCGAAGACGTCGTAGTCGAACACTTTAAAGTCAGGGCGGTTGAAGTGGCGCGCCAGCCAGTGGGCCGCAATGGCCATCCCGACGCTGGTCGCAATCCCTTGTCCCAACGGGCCGGTCGTCGTCTCGACGCCGGAGGTCAGATGATATTCCGGATGACCCGGACACTTGCTGTCGAGCTGCCGGAACCGCTTCAAATCGTCGAGCGCAACGGACGGGGTGCCGAGCCGCTCGTATTTCTCGTTGACCGATTTTACGCCGGTCAAATGCAGCATCGAATAAAGCAGGGTGGAAGCGTGGCCGTTGGACAGCACGAAGCGATCGCGGTTCGGCCAGATCGGGTCCCCGGGATCGAAGCGTAGGAATTCCTGCCACAATGTGTAGACGACCGGCGCCATCCCCATCGGCGTCCCGGGGTGGCCGGATTTGGCCTGCTGCACCGCATCGATGCACAGGGTGCGGATCGTGTTGACGCAGATGTCGTCGATCGAGCCAGTGGGCGAGCCGGTGGGCGGCGTCATCCTTTGTCTCCCAAATTGGATCCGGCCGACTGCGGCGATTGCGCGGGCGGGCCAAGAGCGCGGACGATGCTCTCGATAACGCCTTCCACCGGCCTATCGATGCCAACAATGATCGGATTTTCGTCAGGTCCCGGCGGTTCGAGAGCGGCGAATTGGCTGTCGAGCAGGCTCGGCGGCATGAAATGGCCGCGTCGAGCCCCGACCCGTGACGCGATCAACTCGCGCGACCCTTCCAGGTAAACGAGCCGCACATCGCCGTGATCGCCGATGATCTGCCGGCGATAGACCTTCTTCAATGCCGAGCAGGTGATGACGCCGCGCTCGCCTCGGCGTCGCCACCCGTCGATGACCTGTGCGACGGCGGCGAGCCAGGGCGCTCGATCGGCGTCACTGAGCGGCTGCCCGCTCCTCATTTTTGCGACATTTTGGGGCGGGTGAAGTGCATCGCCCTCCTCGAACCTCCAGCCAAGCCGTTCTGCCAATTGCTGCCCGACAGTCGATTTTCCGGCACCCGAAACCCCCATGATGATCGCCGCCGCCGGGCCATCACCGTATTGCTGCATGCTGCCTCGCCAACGCTTTGGCGGTTTCGATCACGCAGCCGTTCCTCACCGCCGAGGTGTCGTACACCTTATAACTGTGGCGCGACAGGGCTCGGGCAAGCGATCGGGAACATTTCCTCGAAAATTCACAGCGGGGCGGAGCGAGAGTCAGCCTGCACTCTCGAGAGTCCCGCGAAACACCGTCGGACCGCTAGGCGCGGGATCGGCAGAGCCACCGGCCGGTTCGAGCGTAACCAAGAGCTCGCCGGCGCCGGCCAGCAACCGCGTGTTCTCCGGCGACACCGCGATCCGCTTGCGCCCGGATGGCGGCAAGAGCCCGAGCTGACGCGGTTTCTTTCGGTCCGGCGCCAAGAGCCACAATTGGTAGACGCGCCCTGGCGGAGTCGGCCGGTCCATCAAACTGTCGGCGGCAATCTGGTGGGCCGCGCGAGCGAGCCGGATGGCCCAAACCGGATGGTGTTCGGCGTCGCGCACGACTGCGACGATCGACATGTCGGAAAAATCGGCCCGGTCGCGGGCGATAATCGCTGCGACGAGGAACCCGAGCGAGAGTGTCGCGAAAACCGCTGCCGCCCACCGCCATACGCGGATATTACCCCACAGTTTGTCGAGCCAGGCGGTTTCGGCCGGCGCCCCCGCAGCCCGCAAGCGGATCTTCATCGGGCACTGGCTCGCGGCATTCTTCGACTGGGCATTTCCGCGTTCAGGTCTTCTCGACGTTCCACATCAGGTAGGGCGGCGCCTGGATGACACCCTTTACACTTTTCCGGTAGACGGTCTGCACCTTCCACTGGCCGGTCGGCAGGAACGGCACGACTTCGAAGGCGCGCTCCTGGATCGCCGCCGCGAGCTTCTTGCGCTCGTCCAATGTCGCCGCCTTGATCCACTGGGTCCGCAGCGCCTCCAGCCTATCGTCCTTCGGCCAGCCGAACCAGGCACCGTCGCCGTTTGTCTTGAGCGGCAGGTTAAGGACCGGATCGAGCATGTCGGCCCCGACCCAGCCGGTAGCGAAGATGTTCCAGCCGCCCTTGTCGAGCGGCTCCTTCGAGGCGCGGCGAGTGACCAGCGTTCCCCAATCCATGGCCTGGAGGTCGACATTGAGCCCGAGTTTCTTCAGCAGGTCGGCGACAACCAGCGCCTGCGAATGCACGACGAACTGGTCGACCCCGTCCATCACGACGATCTTCTCGCCCTTGTAGCCGGCCTCGGCGATCAGTTTCTTGGCCTTGTCGAAATCGCGCTTGCCGGTCAGCGCGGCCGAGCCGGCGTCGTTCGCCATCGGCGTGCCGCAGGTAAAGAAGGATGCACAGATTTCCCAATTCTTCTGATCACCGGCGAGCGCCGCGAGGAAATCGGCCTGATCGATCACCGCCAGGACGGCTTGGCGCATCTTCGGATTGTCGAAGGGCGGCAGCAGGTGGTTGAACCGCACCATGATCGTGTTTTCCAGCGGATCGATCCGCGTCAGGTTCAGGTCCGCATTGCCCGCGAGGATCGGCCAGATGTCGGGCGGCGGGTTCTCCCACCAGTCGGCTTCGCCGGCATTCATCGCCGCGACCTTGGTCATCACGTCCGGGATGTAGAGCCATTCGACGCGGTCCACCTTGACGACCTTGCCGCCCGAGGCCCAGGAGGGCGGCTCCTCGCGCGGCACATAATCGGTGTTCTTGACGTAGACCACCTTGTGCCCCGGCTCGAATTCGTCCTTGACGAATTTGAACGGGCCGGACCCGACCATCTCGGTGACTTGCTGGAACGGGTCGGTATTGGCGAGCCGCTCCGGCATCACAAACAGCGCCAGGCTCGACACTTTGCCGAGACCTTCGAGCAGCAGCGGGAACGGCTCCTTCAGCTTGATCGTGAAGCCCTTGTCGCCATCGGCCTTGATCTCGTCGAGCACCGGCTTCAGCGCTTGGCCGTGGCCGTCGCGCGCCATCCAGCGCTTGACCGAGGCGACGCAGTCGACGCCGCGCACCGGCGAGCCGTCATGGAAGCCGAGCCCGTCGCGCAGCTTGAATTGGTAGGTGAGCTTGTCGGGCGACATGCTGTAGTCGCCGACCATCTGCGGGTGCGGCGCAAACTCGGCGTCGATCGCGAATAGGGTGTCGAACACCATGTATCCGTGATTGCGTGTGATGTAGGCGGTCGTCCAGACCGGGTCGAGCACCCGCAAATCCGATTGCGCGATAAAACGCAAGGTCTTCGTATCGGCCGCGCAGGTATTTCTGGGGAACCCATAGCCGGCCACTGCCGCCGCCCCAGCGGCAATCCCGAATTCGCGACGTGTCAGCCGGTGAGCCATCCCTGATCTCCGTGGTTCTGAGTTGACTTTGAGATGATAGCAAAAAGTACGCCGGGCCGCGCTTCCGATTGACGAAACACGCGCGGGGGTACCATCTGCGCCCGTGACGCGATGCACATAGACGAGTTCGATTTCGACCTGCCGCGCGAGCGTATTGCGCTGCATCCGTGCGAGCCGCGCGATGCCGCAAGATTGCTCGTCTTGCGAGGTTCGCGAGGGCTGGAAGACCGCCGGATTACGGATTTGCCGGCTCTGCTGAACCCTGGCGATCTGCTTGTCTTCAATGACACAAAGGTCATTCCGGCACGGCTGGTCGGCCGGCGCGGTGAGGCGCGAGTCGAGTTCACGCTCTACCGCGATCTGGGCGGGGGCTCTTGGCGCGCTTTTGCGAGAGGCGCGCGCCGGCTGCGTGTTGCCGATCGCCTTGTCTTCGCGGAAGCTTTCACCGCCGATGTCGTTGAAAAGCATCCCGAGGGCGACGTGACATTGCGCTTCGACCCCGAAGGAAAGGCATTCCGTGAGGCGCTCGCGCGGTACGGTTCGATGCCGCTGCCGCCCTATATCAAGCGGCCGCGCGGCGGCGATCCGCGCGACCGGCAGCATTATCAGACGATCTTCGCGCGCGCCGAGGGCGCCGTCGCGGCGCCGACCGCGGGGCTGCATTTCACACAAGCCCTGCTCGACAGGCTCGCCTGCCGCGGCATCCGGTGGACGACTTTGACCTTGCATGTCGGGCCCGGCACCTTTCTGCCGGTCAAGGTCAGGGATCCGCGCGATCACCCGATGCACGCCGAATGGGGCGTCCTGCCAGCGGAGACGGCCCAGCAGATCGCGGGGATCCGGCGCGAGGGCGGGCGCATCGTCGCGGTGGGCACGACCAGCCTGCGTCTCCTCGAGACCGCCGCGGCCACGGATGGCGAGGTCCGGCCCTTCTCGGGCGAGACGCGATTGTTCATCACGCCAGGCTACCGCTTCCGCGCGATCGACATGCTGCTGACCAATTTCCACCTGCCGCGCTCGACCCTGCTGATGCTGGTCGCCGCGCTCGCGGGTCCCGAGCGAATCAAATCCGCCTATGCGCATGCAATCGCTGCAGGTTACCGCTTCTTTTCTTACGGCGACGCCTGTCTGATCGAACGCCCTCACCCTAACCCTCCCCCGCCCGCGGAGGAGGGAATGGGAGGCGGCGATTCCGTACGCGGCGGATGAGCGTCGGCTTCGAGGTGCTGGCGCGCGACGGCGCGGCTAGGCGCGGGCGTCTTAGGACGGCGCACGGCGAGATCGATACGCCGGTGTTCATGCCGGTTGGCACCGCCGGCACGGTCAAGGCGATGACGCCCGAGGGGGTGGCGGCGACCGGCGCCCGGATCGTCCTAGGCAATACCTATCATCTGATGCTGCGGCCCGGCGCCGAGCGGATCGGGGCGCTCGGCGGGCTGCATCTCTTTATGAATTGGCCTCACGCGATCCTGACCGATTCCGGCGGTTTTCAGGTCATGTCGTTGGCGGCACGCCGGACCATTGCCGAGGCCGGCGTCACGTTCCGCTCGCATCTCGATGGCAGTCTTCATGAGCTGACGCCGGAGCGGTCGATCGCGATCCAGCATCTGCTCGGCGCCGACATCACAATGGCATTGGACGAGTGCACGCCGTACCCCGCGCCGCGCGAAGCGGTCGAGAGCTCGATGGAGTTGTCGATGCGCTGGGCCGAACGCTCGCGCCGCGCCTTCCTCGAGCGGCCGGGGCAGGGCATCTTCGGGATCCTCCAGGGCGGCGTGCATTCCGATCTGCGCCTGCGCTCCGCCGAAAGGGTGACCGGCATTGGTTTCGACGGTTATGCGGTCGGGGGGCTGGCAATCGGCGAGGGGCAGGAGACGACTTTCGCGGTGCTCGACGCAACGGTCCCCGCCCTGCCGGAAGACCGCCCGCGCTATCTGATGGGGGTTGGGAAACCCGCCGATCTGGTGGGTGCCGTGATGCGTGGCATCGACATGTTCGATTGCGTATTGCCGACGCGCTCGGGCCGCACTGCGCAGGCCTTTACGCGGCGAGGCGTGGTGAACCTGCGCAACGCCCGGCACGCCGACGACCCGGCGCCGCTCGACCCAGAATGCGCTTGCCCCGCTTGCGTCGGTTACAGCCGCGCCTATCTGCACCATCTGAGCCGGGCGGGTGAGATCCTCGGGAGCATGCTGCTGACCGCGCACAATCTGCAGTACTACGCCGATCTGATGGCGGCGATGCGGAGCGCAATCGAGGCCGGGTCGCTGAGCTCGTTTGCCGCTGGCTTCGAGAGCGCAGCGTGAGCCTCACCCAACTCGGACACCGCTCCAGATTACCGACATCGCCGGAGAAAGCGGTGCTCGAGACGGTGCCCAACCCGCATCCCGGGCTGCTTTATCTCGTCCGGTTTACCTGCCCCGAGTTCACCTCGCTTTGCCCGGTGACCGGACAGCCCGATTTCGCCCACTTCGTGATCGATTACGCGCCCGAGGCGACGATCCTCGAGAGCAAGTCCTTGAAGCTCTATCTCGGCTCGTTTCGCAACCACAGCGCCTTTCACGAAGACTGCACCCTGACGATCGCGCGCAAGCTAGTCGAAATGCTGACCCCGAAATGGCTGCGGATCGGCGGATATTGGTACCCGCGCGGCGGCATCCCGATCGATATTTTCTACCAGACCGGCGAGCCCCCCGCCGGGTTGTGGCTTCCCGATCCGGGCGTGGCTTCCTATCGGGGACGAGGCTGAAAGGCGGATGGCCGATCCCATCCGCGAGGCGATCCGCGATCGGGCGCTGGCCTTGGGTTTCGACGCTGTCGGGTTTGCCGAGGCGCATCTCGGTCGCGAGGCGCGCGCCGGGCTCGGTGAATTCATCGCGCGCGGCTATCACGGCGATATGGGCTGGCTCGCCGGCACCGCGGCGCGGCGCGGCGATCCCCGGGCGCTGTGGCCCGAAGCGCGAACTGTCGTCGTGCTCGGCCTCAATTATGGGTCCGAGGACGACCCGCTGGCCTTGGCGCACAGGCACGACCGCGGCGTCGTGTCGGTGTATGCGCGCGGACGCGACTACCACGACACCCTAAAACGTCGGCTGAAGGCGCTCGCGCAGTGGATCGAGGAGCGGTGGCCGCGCGCGCTCAAGCTGTTTGTCGATACCGCGCCGGTCATGGAAAAACCGCTCGCCGAGCGCGCCGGGCTCGGCTGGCAGGGCAAGCACACCAACCTCGTCTCGCGGCAATTCGGCTCGTGGCTGTTTCTCGGCGAGATTTACCTGAGCCTCGCGCTCGAGCCCGACGCCGCCGAAAGCGACCATTGCGGCTCGTGCCGCCGCTGTCTCGATGTCTGTCCGACGAACGCGTTTCCGGCGCCTCACCGGCTCGATGCGCGGCGCTGCATCTCGTATCTGACGATCGAGCACAAGGGGATGATCCCCGTTGAGCTGCGCCCGCTGATCGGCAACCGCATCTATGGCTGCGACGATTGCCTGGCAGTTTGCCCGTGGAACAAATTCGCGCGCGCGTCCACCGAGCCCGACTTTCTGCCGCGCGCAGAGCTGACGGCGCCGCGCCTTGCCGAGCTCGCCGCGCTTGACGATGCGGCATTCCGCAAAATGTTCGCCGGGTCGGCGATAAAGCGCACCGGCCGCGACCGGTTCCTCCGCAATGTGCTGATCGCGATCGGCAACGCCGCGCCGGGGGAGCCGGAATTGATCGCGGCGGCGCGCCGCTGCCTCGAGGATGCATCGCCGCTGGTCCGCGCCGCCGCGGTCTGGGCGCTCATGCGGCTGGCGCCGACGCAATGCGCCGCCGAGCGCGCCCACCGGCTGGCCCAGGAGGTAGAGCCCCTGGTTCGCGCGGAGTGGGAGCATGGCGCGCCGCTAAACGCCGCGGACGGTCTCGGCGATCAGCCAATCGACGACGGCGTTGAGCGCATCGACACGGTTTGCGCCGGCGGATAGCACCTCTTCGAAGACCGCGAGCTGGCGGCGGGCGCTGGTACCGCGGGCGAGGATCTCGCGGGCGTGCGACACCTCGGCGAGGCAGCCGAAATGGCGGGCATCCGGTTCGATTAGAGAAAGGATCTCCTCGAGCAATTTGGCGTAAGGAACGATTGCGCCTTTGCCGAAATCGACGAGCCCCTGGTCGAACCCGTAACGCTGCGCGCGCCAGCGGTTCTCGTCGATCAGCATGCGCGCATAAAGCCGCCAGCGCTGGTTCTCGCGCTTCAGGCGCCACAGCATGCGCAAGAGGCAGCGGAACAAGGCCGCGATCGACAGCGTGTCCTCGAGGGTCGTGCAGCAGTCGGTGATGCGCATTTCGAGCGTCGGGAAACGGTCGCTCGGCCGCAGGTCCCACCAGAGTTTGGTGGCGTCCTCGATGAGCCCGGCGCCGACCAGGATCGCGACATGCCGGCGGTATTCCCCCCAGCTGGCGAAGCGCTCTGGGGTCCCGGTGCGCGGTAGCTCGTCGAATACGGCGAGGCGAAAGGATTTGAGCCCGGTATTCTCGCCTTCCCAGAATGGCGAGGAGGTCGACAATGCCAGCAAATGCGGCAGGAAATACGAGGCCTGGTTCATCAAGTCGATGCGCAATTCATCGTCGGGAATGCCGATATGGACGTGCATCCCGCAGATCGCGAGCCGGCGCCCGACGCCTTGCAGATCACTCTGGAGGCTGCGGTAGCGGCCGCGCTCGGTGGTCCTCTGCGCCTCCCAGTGGGCGAAGGGATGCGTCGCCGCCGCGATCGGAGCCATGCCAAAGCGCGCCGCCACCGAACCTATCGTCCCGCGCAACCGCCGCAGGTCGGCCCGCGCCTCATCGAGGCTCTCACAGACCCGCGTCCCGATCTCGATTTGCGAGCGCAAAAATTCCGGGCCTACCTGCTCACCGAGCAGCGCCGTGCACTTGGCCAGCATCGCTTCGGGCGGCTCGCCGACGACGTCGCGCGTCGCCTTGTCCACGAGGAAATACTCCTCCTCGATGCCGAGGGTGAATTCCGGCTCGGGAGTCACCATTCGAGGCGAGTATCGGAGCGGTCAGGGACGATCGGGGATCTCGCCGGGCGGTCGGGCCGGATCTGACCGCAGCAGCGCGGCGCGGCCGCGCGCCGCTTCCCCAGCGACCGCGTCGCTGCAGCCGATTTCCCGACAGCGCCGTCGTGTAATAGCCGCCGGCTCGTCGCCGTCGAAGGTGACCTGCTGCTTTTCTCCGTGCTCGACCAAAACCGGCGCTACAGTAACGTGACCATTGCGCGTGTGCAGCAACAAGCTTACTGGCCGGCGCGCGGCCACATTCGGCGAGCCGCCGCTGCGCAGCCGCTCCTGCAGCAAAGTCTTGCCGCTGCTGTCAATAAAACAAATCGTGACTTGGCCCGGCCCCTTGATCATGATTTCCATCTTATGCCTCGTCGAGGTAGGCATGGACGCCGAAACGGCGGAGGACTTGCAGAGTGTTCTCGGAAGCGGTGACACCGACGTCCCTTACTTCAAGGATCGCAAGACCAGCGCCCGTCACCGGCGGTGATGGCACAAAGGACGGAGCCAGGAACAAGACCTCCTCTTTGCTGCTCGGGAACAGCAGCCGCAAATTGGCAAACCCGGTGGTCGAAAAATCGACCGGGGTGGCGCCCCCCTTGCCCGCGACCCCTCCCATCTTTTCCATCGCGATTTCGCGCACGGTAACCGTCCCGAGGCTCAGGAACTCGAACACCTCGGCAAAGAACGGTTCGACGACCGAAACGTCCTGGTCGAGCTGTTGGTCGGCGACCAATTGCAACGTGATGCTCCCCAGTGCCATTGGCGCACCTTTTCAGCCTGTAAGTTTGGTAACCGAGATGCTAGCGAATTTGGCCGGAAGCGCAATCGGGGCGGTCGTCGGCTAACGCACGCCGAGGATCGAACCAGTGACCGCACGCGGGTCGCGGCGCGGCCAGCGCCCGCTCTCGACCTGGTGGAAGAAATCGGCGCAACTGCGGTTGAAGAGGTCCGGCTCTTCGAGATTGACCGCGTGCCCGGTGTTCGGGAAGACGATGAGCGCGGCGCTCGGGATCGTGTGCTTCATCAGGATGCCGGGTTCGAGGCAGGGATGGTCTTCGTCACCGGTCATGACGAGGGTCGGCACGTCGAGCCGGGCCATGCGGCCGGTCATGTCCCACAACGACGGGCGCTGAGCCTGCACGCCGCGCATCGTCAGCGCCGAGCCCCGGGTCGAATGCTCGGCCAGATGCGCGGCAAACTCGCTCCAGCCGCGCGGGTCCTTGTTCTGGAACTGCACCCGGCTCGGGCCCTGCGCATAGACCTTGCTCGCCTCGCCCATGCCCTGTCCTTCGATCAGCGCGATCGTCGTGGCGGTCTCGTCGTGGAACTGCTGGCGCTTTCCGGGCTCCGCCCCATAGCCGCAGCCGGCGACGACGAGCGACAAAGCGCGCTCCGGGTAAGCCAGGCCGAAATGCAACGTCGCAAAGCCGCCCATCGAAATGCCGACGATGTGAGCCTTGCCGATCGCGAGCGCGTCGAGCACGGCACGGATGTCGTCGCGCGCCCGGTCCTGCGAATAGCGCTCGGGGTCCTCCGGCACGTCGGAGGGCGGGTAGCCGCGGGCGTTGTAGGCGATGCACCGGTAGCGCCGCCCGAAATATCGCATCTGCCCCTCATAGCCGCGATAGTCGTCGGCGAATTCGTGCACGAACACGATCGGCGTCCCGCTCCCCGTCTCCTCGTAATAGAGGCGGACACCGTCGTCGGTCGTCAGATGTGGCATCGCGGTTTCCCTTCTCGGAACAGGCCCGATTCGCGATCCTACGGGCGCCGCCGGGCGGCCGGCAAGCCGCCCTCCGCCGGCTTGGAGCGGTCACGTTTGCGGCCCTAACCGCCAATGCTTGAAACCACGCCAAGATGAAGCTAGGTCTCTCAACGGATTACGAGCCTCGCCCCGTCATTCCCGCGAAAGCGGGAATCGAGGGCGGCAGGGCCGCAGCGGTTGCCCCTGGACCCCCGCTTTTGCGGGGGCGACGATAAGAACTCTGTCGGCGGGGAAACTTGGGGGAGTTCCTGATGGACATGAAGAGGCGCAAGCGTATCGAAGAGTGCGCCTATGCCTTTTGGCAAGCAGAAGGGCAGCCGCACGGCAGGCACGATGAACACTGGCGCCGCGCGGTGCTGCAAATCGCCCCGGAAGAGACCGCGCGTATTGGCGGGGAGAGCAAGGAGCGGCGGCCGTCCAAGCAAGGGGCCGCGAAGCCGGGACGGAAGAAATCGAAGAAGTGACACCGCATCGTGGCCGTCCCGAGTTGGCACGGTTCTTGTAGCGAAAAGCGGTAGGTCCGGGCCTTCGCGCTACGCACAAAGGCCGATCCGGGCCGGGATCGCCGGATCATATCCGGACCTCATTCCCGGACCAGCCCTCATCCTCTGCCCAGCCGCTGGGCAGCTGTGCGAAATCCGAGCAATCCCCCCACATCTGGCTGTTCTCGCTGTTATTTGCGGAGAATTATCAGCCACCGGCATCCGGTTTTTCGCAGAAATCCTCGGCCGCCGAGGATCTCGGCAAGTCGGGAACAGCGGCAGAGCCGGCTGTTCCGTCGCTGTTTACCGCTGTTCTTGCGAAAAACGGCAAATCGTTGTCTCGGCACCGCCGAAAGCAGACCTCGTCAAGCCTCCCATTCGTGAAATCTGCGTGAAGCACAACATTCGCATAAAGGCTCTTTTATTGTCAACTTAATAATAACTTTCTGACATCGTTGCGTCTGAAAATCTGTGTGGGTTGGGATCGCTGGACAAGGCCGCTCCGCCGGAGTCACTCTCGATCCATGAGCAAGACAGAGTTCAGCGGGCGCGAGATCCTGGCCGGCAAGGCGCGGAGCGACACGCCGGTCACGACCCGGGGCTGGGTGCGCACGCGGCGGGATTCGAGGGCGGGCATTTCGTTTGTGCACGTCTCGGACGGGTCGTCGTTCCATCCGGTGCAGGTGGTCGCGCCGAACACGTTGCCCAATTACGAGGCCGAGGTCCTGAAGCTGTCGGCCGGCTGCGCGGTCGAGGCGACGGGGATGATCGTGCCGTCGCCGGCGAAGGGGCAGCCCTTCGAGATGCAGGCGAGCGCGCTCCGGGTGATCGGCTGGGTCGAGGACCCGGACACCTACCCCATCCAGCCGAAGCCGCACACGATGGAATACCTGCGCGAGGTGGCACATCTGCGGCCGCGCACCAATGTGATCGGCGCCGCGACGCGGGTGCGGCACAGCTTGGCCGCGGCGATCCACCGCTTCTTCGACGAGAACGGGTTTTTCTGGGTCAACACGCCGATCATCACCGCCTCGGATGCGGAGGGGGCGGGGGCATTGTTCCGGGTGTCGACTCTGGACCTCGCCAACCTGCCGCGCACACAAGAGGGCAAGGTCGATTTCGCTCAGGATTTCTTCGGCCGCGAGGCGTTCCTGACGGTCTCGGGGCAGCTCAACATCGAGGCCTATTGCTTGGCATTGACCAAAGTCTACACCTTCGGCCCGACCTTCCGCGCCGAGAACTCGAACACTAGCCGCCACTTGGCCGAGTTCTGGATGATCGAGCCGGAGATCGCGTTCGCCGACCTCTCGGACAACGCGGCATTGGCTGAAGCATTGCTGAAATACACCTTCTCGGCATTGCTGAAGGAGAGAGAAGAAGACCTCGCCTTCTTCGACCAGCGCATCGAAAAGGGGCTGGTCGCGAAACTCGAAGGGATCGTCGGCTCGGAATTCGTGCATATGAATTACGGCGAGGCGATCGTGGCGCTCCAGCGGTCGAACGAGAAATTCGAATTCCCGGTCCATTGGGGCGTCGACCTGCAGTCGGAGCACGAGCGCTACCTGACCGAGCAATACGCGAAGAAGCCGGTTATCGTGATGAACTACCCGAAGGCCATCAAAGCCTTTTACATGCGCGTCAACGACGACGGCCGTACCGTCGCGGCAATGGACGTCCTGGCGCCGGGGATCGGCGAGATCATCGGCGGCAGCCAGCGCGAGGAGCGGCTGGACGTCTTGGACCGCAGCATGGCCGAGCGCGGCATCGACTGGGAGCACTACAGCTGGTACCGCGACCTCAGGCGCTACGGCACGGTGCCGCACGCCGGCTTCGGTCTCGGCTTCGAGCGCACCCTCGCCTACGTTACCGGCCTCGCCAACGTCCGCGACGCCATCCCGTTCCCGCGAACGCCGGGGAACGCAAGGCATTGATTCCTACTACTCTAGGCCGCGAACTCATAAACTGGCGTCGGCGAGCGCTCTGCAACTCAAGATTCCTAGCCGTGAGCAATCCTTGAGAGGGGTTAGGGGGAGGTCTTTGGGCGTCGGGCAAGGCGCGTCACAAACCGGATCAGATCGCCACGATAATGCAGCCTCTCATAATCGACTGGCCGATTGCCGGAGGTATAAGACGTGCGCTCGATCAGGAGGATCGGGCTGCCGGCCGGCACATGGAGCGCCTCGGCGGCGACAGGGTTGGCCGCCGCCGCTTCCAACTTGTACTCAGCCTCTACCAGAGGCGTATCGTATTTGTCCTCCAGCAGCGCGAAGACCGGCTCGGTCTCAAGGTCGTTTTCCGCAACCCTTTCCCCTAGGTCGCGAGGCAAGTATGTCTCATCGAAGGACATCGCCACACCGTCGGCCAAGCGAACACGCCAAAGCCTGACCACCAACGTCCCGGGCGCCAATGCAAGGTGGTGCGCGACGGTTTCGTCGGCGGCCACGATGCGCTTGTCGAGCAAGCGGGCGGTCGGGGTTCGCCCCAAAGCCCGCATGTCCTCGACAAAACCGGTCAGCTCGGTCAGCTCCTGCGTGATCTTCGGCTGGGTCACGAAAGTGCCCTTACCCCTCCTGACCTCGACGAGGCCGCGCTCGACCAAATTCTGAATCGCCTTCCGCACGGTCGTGCGGCTGACCTTGAACCGCTCGACCAGGCCGTCTTCCGACGGCAATTGGGTCTTTGGAGGCAAACTGCCGTCAGCGATGTCGCCGGCCAGAACGGACTCGACCCGTTCGTAGAGGGGTAATCGTGACATCACGACAACGTGACATCATTATGTCTTGGCGTCAAACGCCGCCTCCCTAGATTTCCTGACAGCGTGGCGGCGGTCAATCTGCCGACCCGCGATACAACGGCAATGCCGCCGTCCGCTGAATTATTACGGAGTACTGAAATGAAAATGCTACTGCTCGCCGCCGCTACTGTCGCGTTGCTGACCGCCGTGAACTTCGCGCCCGCAATGGCGCAGGGGCCGAAGGCGTCGGATGACAACGCTTGGCCCGGCATCTCGCAGCGCGTCGACACCAGCTCTGCAAATGCTGCCACGACAACCGCGCATTACGAATACCAATACGGCTACGACAAGCACGGAGCATGGCGGAGTCATTGGGTCCTAGTCCGCTAGCAGACAGCTTGTTCAAAAGCCTTCAATGAGCCTGCAGGTGCCGACCAGCGTCCACCGGGCTCATTGAACCTCTGGACGCTGATTGGGTATGAAAACGATGAGCTATATTCCGCAGCGGTCGCCAATGTGGCGCGACCTTCCCATCGATCTAATCAGCAGATCTCCGATCGCCGGTTGGGCCCCGGTCCCGCTGCGTCTGATCGTCGGGTACGGTTTCATGAAGCATGCAGCATACCGATGGCGGCGGTTCTTCTGGTTGCCATAGTCACCGTGCATCTCCCCTACGGGTTCAGCTCGATCAAGCTCCGGGCCGTGACGGCTGCCGGCGCGCAGTTTGGGCCCCCGGGCTTTGAAACCGACCTCCTCTACCTCGCGTGCCTTGCGGCCCTCGTCTTGGGAGGTTCAGGACCATTGGCGATCGACGGCCTTCTGGCAAAGCGTAGAGAAAACCTGCGTCCTTCGATGCCAACCGGCGGTGCCTAACATGAATGCCGGCTTTGGATCTTGGCTGCTCAGCTTGTCGCTCGACGCCAGCGCATTGGGCGGGATGCTTGGCATGGCCAGCGGCATCTTCATCGTGCTGGCGGCGACGACTTTTGGCTCGGCGCTGCTCTATGCAATAAGCGGTTTCGGCTTCGCCGTCCTTGCGGCGCCGCTCTTTCTGTTGTTTCTCGACCCGGCGCGGGCAATTCAGCTCGTCATCATCATCTCGACGGTGCTCTCGATCGTTGTGCTTCGGGGGTTGTTTCCGGCTATCGCGCCGTGGCTGCTGCTGCGCTTGGCGCTCGGCAGTCTTGCTGGGCTGCCGCTCGGCCTCGTCGCCTTCCGTTATGCCGATCCGATCGTGGTGCGGGCGGCCGCCGGGGCGATGATCTTTGGCTTCGCCATACTGATGGCGATCTCGCGCCGCCGGTCGGGTCAACCCGGACGGGGCAAGCATTGGAGAGCGTTTGCAATGAGCCCCCGCCTCGACCTCGCCGCCGGGGCCGTGTCGGGCATCGCGAGCGCTCTGGTGGGTCAGCCCGGCCCGCCGGTGCTGATTTACCTGCTGCTTGCCGGGGTGGAGCCGAGGACCGTGCGCGCGACGCTCCTTGCGTTCTTCGCGCTCACTTATGGAGTGACGCTCGCTTCCCATGCGGCGACGATCGGCATTCCTGGCCCGACCTGGCTTGCTGCGGGCATCCTGCTCCCCTTTGCCTTCTTCGGCGGCCTCGCCGGCCGTCCGATAGGTGATCGTCTCGGTGCCGAAGCCTTTGCCAGGCTGGCCATTGCCCTGCTCGCGGTGGCTGGGGCCTACACCCTCGGCGCCGCGGGCGTTGCCTTTGCCTCCCCCTAGCGACGATAGGGCGCGCGGCTCACCCAAAGCGCGCCCGATCCACGCTGGCGCGGGCCATCCATCGGTTCCTCGAGGAGCACGGCTCTCTCTGAGGTCAACACACCGATCATCACCGCCTCCGACGCCGAGGGCAGGGGCAATGTTCCGGGTCTCGACGTTGGATCTCGCCAACCTGCTGCACACCCGAAGGCAAGGTCGATTTCGCGCAGGATATCTTTGGCCGCGAGGCGTTTCTGACGGTACCCGGCCAGCTCAATATCGAGGCCTACTGCCTCGCCTTGACCAAGGTTTACACCTTCGGGCCGACCTTCCGCGCCGAGAACTCGAACACCAGCCGCCACCTCGCCGAGTTCTGGATGATCGAGCCGGAGATCGCCTTCGCCGACCTCACCGACAATGCGGCATTGGCCGAAGCGTTATTGAAATACACCTTTGCGGCATTGCTGAAGGAGCGGGAGGAGGACCTCGCCTTTTTCGACCAGCGCATCGAGAAGGGACTGGTCGCCAAGCTCGAGGGGATCGTCGGCTCCGAATTCGTGCATATGGATTACGGCGAGGCGATCGAGGTGCTCGAACGGTCGAACCAGAAATTCGAATTCCCGGTCCACTGGGGCGTCGATCTGCAGTCGGAGCACGAGCGCTATCTAACCGAGAAATACGCAAAAAAGCCGGTCGTCGTGATGAACTACCCAAAGGCCATCAAAGCCTTCTACATGCGCGTGAACGACGACGGCCGCACCGTCGCGGCAATGGACGTATTGGCGCCGGGGATCGGCGAGATCATCGGCGGCAGCCAGCGCGAGGAGCGGCTCGACGTATTGGACCAGACCATGGCCGAGCGCGGCATCGACCGGGACGAGTACGCCTGGTACCGCGATCTCAGGCGCTACGGCACGGTGCCGCATGCCGGCTTCGGCCTCGACTTCGGGCGCACCCTGGCCTACGTCACCGGCCTCGCCAACGTGCGCGACGCCATCCCCTTCCCGCGAACGCCAGGAAACGCCGCTCGCGGCAAACCATGCCCTCCATGAGGTCTGTCCAAAATCGAGGCTAATCGTCATACGTGCGTGGCTGAGCCGGAACTGTTATATGCGCGGGCGAGGAGGCTCCGGTGGACAACAGGGTTGACGTGACCATCCCCGTTGACGCCGAGGCTGCCAAGGCGCCGGAGAGTCGGGCCCGTCGCGAAGCGGTTGGTCGCTATCTGAGTAGTCTGTTGAAAGGCGGGCGGGCCCGCGATGTCCTTGCGGGGGCAATCGCTGAGGCCAAGCGCGAAGCGCGCGCGCACCGCCTAACAGAGGAAGAGATCGACGCCGAACTCGACGAGTGGCGGGCAGAGCGGCAGGCTTGATCGTCGTCATCGACGCCTCGACCTTTGTCTCCGCTGCCCTTAAAGCGAACAGCCTCCCGGAGCGAGCGCTGTTGCGCGCCATCGATCCGCCCCAACCGGCTTATCCTCTCGCCAGCGGATTCTCGACATTGTCGTCGTTGCGGCTGAGCGGATCGAGCCGACTGAAACCGTGCGGGAATGCCGTAATCCAAAGGACGACAAGTACTTGGCGCTGGCTGCCGCAGGTACGGCCGATGTGATCGTGAGCAGCGACGCTCGTCACTTGCTTTCGATGCATCCGTGGCGCGCGATTCGCATTCTGTCACCAGCAAACTATCTCGCCCTCGGTGACCTACGCGTCCGGACCCACATGGGTGGGCTCAACGCGGTCCGTAATAATAGGGCGGCGCGTAGTATCTCGGTGCGTAATAGGGCGGCGGCGCGTAATAGGGCCGCCCGTAATAGCCGTAATAGCCGTAATAATAGGGCGGCGCCGTGAGCGCCACGAACGGCGCGGTGACGATCGTGGCGGCGGTGCCGACGATGGCGCCCGCCACGCAGAACGGCCAGAACAGCGGGAAACGGCGAGCAAGGGGGATAGTATTGTGCCTTGGCGGTCGC
>Ga0126381_100003082_pt1 | contig 18148 bp, 14 predicted proteins | sample PanSoiMetPlot_28_FD_96465 | JGI IMG/M metagenome (GOLD analysis project Ga0126381, IMG submission 96465) | Tropical forest soil microbial communities from Panama - MetaG Plot_28 | ecosystem: Environmental > Terrestrial > Soil > Tropical forest > Bulk soil | place: Panama | collected 2016-02-17
CATTCGCCAATTGTTGCCGGGACATTCGATGACCGTCGATCTCGCCAAAGCCGCCATTTTCACGCACATAAAGAGATATTGGGAGCTGCCGATCAGACTTGAGCAAGACCCTCAAGAGAAGGACGCCATCGAGCAATTCCTAGCGCATCTTGAAAGAGCAGTGAAATGGCGACTGCGCAGTGACGTCCCGGTGGGCTCTTGCTTGAGTGGTGGTTTGGATTCCTCGGCCGTGGTGACGCTAGCCGCCAGGGCCAGGCAGACAAAAGAGTTTCATTCATTTTCTTCTTGTTATGACGAGCCATCGATTGACGAACGCAGCTACATCCGGGAGGTGGTTTCCTCCTCGGGCGTGACTCCGCACTATGTTTTCCCTAAGGCCCACGGATTTTGGGATGAGCTATCTCGTTTGGTCTGGCATCAGGATGAACCGGTCGGCAGCACGAGCGTTTACGCTCAGTGGTGCGTGATGCGGGAAGCACAAAAGCAGGGAATTCCGGTGCTCTTGGACGGGCAGGGAGGCGACGAAACTCTTTGCGGCTATCGCAAATTCTATTTCTTCCACCTCTGGCACCTTCTGAAGAGAAAGAATCCCCTCTTCGTGACCGAAGGAATTGCGTGGATCCAAAATTCGGACAGAACTCTCTGGAACTGGAAGCATGCCAAGAGGTACGTCCAATCGATCAACGGCACACACGGTTCACTTCGCTCGCGGGTCTGCAACCCAGACCTGGCGACCAAGAACCACCTTGTGCCCGTACATAATATCGGGCCGGGAACCGATCTTCGGGAACGCCAGCGGGATGACCTGGTTTACTGGAGCGTACCCGCCTTGCTTCATTATGAGGATCGCAATTCCATGGCTCATTCCATCGAAGCCCGGGTACCGATGCTCGACTACGAGCTCGCAGAATTTGCGGTGAATTGCTCAGCCAGACTGAAGTTACGTGGCGGCCGGACCAAATGGATTCTTCGGCAGGCTCTCAACGGCGTTTTGCCCGAGACTGTGCGCTTGCGCAGAAGCAAGCTCGGTTTTGCCACGCCCCAGAAGCAGTGGCTCCGACAGGATATGCAAGGGTTGATCCGTTCGACGGTGACGCGATCCAACCTGAAAATAGGCCGAATTCTCTCGGCAGAAAAGGTCCGCAAGCAGTTAGAGAGCTTTTTGTCAGGCCGCCCTGGCTGCTTAACGGACCTGGAGGCTTTTAGGGTTCTGGTTCTCGAAGTGTGGGCCCAAGCCTTTGAAGTTGGGTAAAGGGGGCCCATCAAACGAATCGAGTGTAAGGATTGGAAGTGTGAAGTTTCATGTGTCGTGAGGAACATTGCGATGGTAGCGGGGAGGAATTGTGACCGATAAAACGGTGATTGTAGTGGGCATGGGCGAGGTGGGTCGTCCCCTCTTTCAAATCCTTGACAGAACGTACCCGTGTATTGCGGTCGATATTTCTGCGGTCGAGGTTCCAAGCCCATGCTCCGTGCTGCACATATGCTATCCGTTTCAAATCGGGGCATTTGCCGAAACGACCGTCGGCTATATCACCAAATATCGGCCTGAGATCACGATTATCAACTCCACTGTTGCTCCCGGCACGACACGAAAGCTACAGCAGCTCGTACAATCACCCGTTGTCTACAGTCCCGTTAGGGGCAAGCACGTCAGAATGGAGAGTGAATTGCTGCGCTACAGGAAATTTGTCGCCGGCCTTACGGCTGAGTCCATGAAGATGGCGGAAGATCATTTCGCGGAGGCTGGGTTTCTGACGGCTACTTTTCGAACGCCCGAGGTTGCGGAGCTTAGCAAGCTGGTGGAGACAACTTGGTTGGGTGTGTTAGTTGGTTGGGCTCAGGAAGTGGAAAGAATGGCGATCCGGAGCGGTGCGACATATGATGAGATTAATGCGTTTATTCAGGAAATTGATTTTCTGCCCTCGCACGTTTTCCCTGGGCACATTGGTGGGCACTGCGTGATGCCCAATATCGAGATTCTTCAGGCGGAGTACCGCTCAAGGTTGCTCGAAGCGATCATTGAATCGAACGAAATCAAGTCTCAGGACTTGCAGGCAGTAGCCGCCGGGAAAAAGAATTGATGATCAAAATTGGTTTAATTGGCGCGGGTTACTGGGGACCAAACTTGGCCAGAGTAATTAACCAGAGCCGACGCTGCCGATTCTCAGCCTGCTGCGATGTCGTTCCCGATAATCTCGATAAAGTCATCGAACAGTATCCCGCAGTTCGAGGATTCTCGAGCGCCAGCCAGATGTGGGAAAGCGACGTCGATGCCGTCGTTATTGCGACCCCCATCAGTACCCACTTCTCGCTGGCTAGTCAAGCACTGAGAGCCGGAAAGTATGTGTTGGTGGAAAAGCCCCTGGCACACAACTCGGCTTCGGGGAAGGAGCTGGTAGCGCTGGCGGAGAAAAAAAGTCTGACCCTCATGACCGGACATACCTTCATCTTCAGCCCTCCGGTCATGAAGATTAAAGAATTGATCGAATCCGGGGCCCTCGGGGATCTCTACTACATCAGTCTCTCTCGCGTGAACCTTGGCTTATATCAGAAAGATGTGGATGTCATCTGGGACCTTGCAGTTCACGATGTCTCTATGCTCCTTTACTGGCTGGAAGAGTTGCCGAGCCAAGCGCACGCTTTGGGACGGGCTTGTGTGCAGAAAGACAAAAACGATGTTGCCTTCCTATGGCTGAGATTCGGTGACGGGCTCGTGGCAAGCATCGAAGTCAGCTGGCTTTCGCCTCAGAAAATGCGTCGATCGCTCATCGTCGGTTCGAAGCGTATGGTTGTGTACGACGATACGGAGCCGAGCGAAAAGATTAGAATTTATGACCGCGGCGTCATTGTGCATCAACCTGAGAGCTTCGGGGAGTTCCAACTGACGTACCGCGTGGGCGACATGGTAGCTCCCACGTTGAGCAACGTCGAACCGCTTCTCGCAGAGATCGAACACTTCGTGGAGAGTATTGAGACGGGCGGGACGCCGAAGACCAACGGGATGTTCGGCACAAATGTTGTCCGAATTCTTGAGGCAGCCATTGGTTCCATGCAAGCCGGACCGTTTTCTTTGACCGGAGCAGGATCTTCAGCGGGAGACTAGTCGAGAATGCCGCGACTAAAGATCTGGTGGATCTCACAGTATGCGTCCACCCCAGACCAGCAATTTACTACCCAGTATGACCTGGCGAAGAAGCTGGTTGAAAAGGGCCACGAGGTCACATTCTTTGCGGCTGGGTTCAGCCACTACAAGTTCAAGGAGATCAGGCTAAAGCCTGGCGAAAGCTGGCGAGCGGATGAATATGACGGCGTCAGATTCGTATGGCTAAAAACCCCGCCGTATACTGCCAACAATTGGAAACGAGTTATCAATATGTGCTCGTTCTCGTGGAGGGCGTATCGGCTCGGACGCAGTTGGGAGGAAAAACCCGACGTAATTATTGGGACAACCTTTCATCCTCTGGCATCATTGTCGGCCTACGCTTTGTCCCTTTCTAAGGGCGCACCGTTCGTGCTTGAAGTAAAGGATTTGTGGCCACTCACGATTATTGAGTTCGGCAGACTTTCTCGCAAAAGCCCGATGGCGATCGCATTGGGAATCCTGGAGAAGTTTCTTGCTCAACGGGCCGCCAGAATCACGACGACGTTGCACGGGGCGGCCGACTACTACGCAGAACGAGGGGTGAATCCAGAAAAAATCGTGTGGATACCAAACGGACTGGCGCTGACGCGTTACGAAACACTGAAGCAGTACGACGGCAAAATTTCAACCCCTTGCACGTTGGTTTATGCAGGGGGTCACGTCGAAGCTTTTCGTTTAGACACAGTGCTTCGAGCGGCGCTGATAGAACAGGAGAACGGCAATCGGGCTCGGTTCGTCTTCGTCGGCGGCGGGCAGGATAAACCGAGGCTCGTCAAGTTAGCCCAAGAGTTGGGCCTCAAAAATGTTGAATTCCGGGACGCGGTGCCCAAGAGCGAATTGCATCGAGTCCTAGAAGAAGCTGACGCTTTCATCCTAAGCATGAGGAATCTGCCCGGTCTCTATCGCTATGGAATAAGCTTCAATAAACTGTGCGATTACGTAGCCGCTGGAAGACCAGTCCTGTTCGCAGGCGATTCAAGCCACAACGTTGTAAAGGAGTTCAGGTGCGGCATTGTCGTGCCCCCGGAAGATCCGCATGCGCTTGCGGAGGCGATTCACCAATTTGAAGAATTAACCCCCGCGCAACGGGCGGAGATGGGTCGGAACGGAATCCGTTGCGCGAGGGAGCGGTTCGATATTGTGAAGCTCGCTGATCGTTTGGAACAAACATTGGTTTCCATTGTTCGCGAGCCGATTGCCTCAGCAATGGTCCAAATCTAAAAGCAACGGTTCCGTTGTATAGCTCGAAGCGCGGCCTAAAATGGGCGCGTGGTGTCCCTCAGTAAAACTAAGGCCGCCGATGGTTTCTTCTAAAACGTGAGGTCGAAAGATGAAATCGCTACTAGGAGGAGAGGCGGGTTCATTGGCCGTCGTTCCAACGGACAAGGCTTACGAACCGAAAAGAAATCCGGTTGTGAGGATCCTAAAATCATTTCTGGCCTCTGCCCAGTCGGTTCTTCCGAACGCAATCTACGAATCAGTCTATGAAGTTTCTTTTCGCTCCTATAAGGCGTTGCTGCGGCTTTTATATTCACGGCATTTGGTGTCGGACACGTTATTCGCTACTCGGGGGGACTTGACGAGGACAAAATTAGTTCATAGCGTCATGCCCTATTCGCTTGTGGGAAGTTCTGGTTTGGAGGCAACCTACGACGCGGCAACCGATGTGATTGCACAGGGCGTTCCCGGAGATTTTATTGAGTGCGGCGTTGCACAGGGGGGATGCTCCGCACTTATGGCACTGGTGGCCAAGATGGACCCTCGGGGACGCAGAATGTGGCTCTTCGATTCCTTTCAAGGGCTCCCAGATCCAACCGAAAAAGATTTCGATGCCGGAAAGCAACTGACGGGAGGCCATATCCGACCACTGGTGCGGGGTTCCTGCCTGGGGACGAGGAGCATGGTTGAGTCCGTGCTGTTTTCGAGATTTGAGCTGAGCCGGGATTCTGTTTTTCTGATAGAAGGGTGGTTCCAGGATACCCTGCCGCTTTACAAGGATCGCGTCGGCCAAATTGCTGTTTTGCGGATCGATGGCGATTGGTACGACTCGACTCTGTGCTGCCTAAAGAATCTATACGGCAAAGTCTCACCCGGTGGGTGGGTCATAATAGATGACTATGGCGTTTGCTTTGGATGCAAAAAAGCCGTCCACGAGTTCCTCGAGGGCATCGGTATCACCCCTAAGTTGATCCCGGATGGCCGAGGCGGGGTGCTGTTTTGCAAAGCGTCGTGAGCAGCCGACGATCCTGAGCATGGGACCACTGCAGGAATCAATGAAGCGGTCATTTGACGTTTTATTCTCCACTTTGGGCCTAGTATTCCTCTCGCCACTGTTCTTGCTCGTCGGCACGAGCATTAAAATGGATTCCAAAGGACCCGTTTTCTATCGTGGGCAGCGCATCGGACGTTATGGCAAGCCCTTCCGCATGTGGAAGTTCCGGACAATGCATCCGAATGTACAAAAATTTGGCATAACTACGGGAAAGGATGATCCACGGGTGACCCGTGTCGGGAGATTTCTCAGAAGGTACAAGATTGACGAATTGCCGCAGCTGATTAACGTTCTGACCGGAGAAATGAGTTTGGTGGGTCCGCGTCCCGACTTCCTCGAACACACGTCCGCTTATACCGGAGAGGAAGAACTGATTCTCACGGTTCGCCCAGGGATTACTGATTACGCCTCGCTGAGGTTTCGCAATCAAGACGAGCTTATTGGTTCCGAAGACCCCCATCGCATTTTCATCGAGAAGATTCGCCCGGAAAAAAATCGCCTGCGGGTGGATTACGTGAAGCGTCAATCCCTGGCTGAGGATTTCAAGATCCTTTTTCAGACCGTTCTCTGTGTCATTGGCAGGCGCTAAGTGGAATATCGTCAGTTCGCTCAGACCCCAGTCAACATTTCGCGCATCGCCTTCGGATGCAGTCCGGCAAGCGGGTACGATTATGGTCAGGTCGATGAGTTCGAATGGCGTCTTGCCGTCCAAGCTGCGCTCGAAAATGGAATCAACTTTTTCGATGTTGCCGATGTTTACGGATTTGGACGCGCTGAGACGCTGCTTTCGGAGGCTTTGGGTGGTCGCCGGCACGAAGTGGTGGTTGCCACAAAGTGTGGTCTCGCGTGGGATCAATATGGTAAGGTTCGACGAGATCTCAGTAGGCAGAATGTGCTGAGAAGCGTCGAGGGAAGCCTACGGCGTCTTAGACTCGACGTAATTCCCCTGTACCAGATTCACTGGCCAGACCAGTCGACGCCCTTGGAAGAGACCTTCGAAGCTTTAGCCCAATGTCAGCGGCAAGGCAAGATTCGATATATTGGCGTCTCAAACTTCTCCCGTGATTTGCTCGAGGAAGCGCAAACAATCTGTGCTTTTCAGTCTGAACAGGTTGCTTTCAACTTGCTATCGCGGGAACCGGAACACGAGATCTTTCCTTGGTGCAAATCGGTGGGCGTGAGCATCCTTGCACACTCCGGATTGGCTCGTGGTTTCCTGGCTGGCCGCTACGTTCCCGGGCAAATCAATGGTTTTTCGGATACACGAAAAAACAGTCCGTATTTTTCCGAGGACGGCCGTGCCGAGAAACAGCATCTGCTCGACGCTATCCGGCGAATTAGCACAGAGGAAAACAGACCGTTTTCAAGTGTAGCGATCCGCTGGATACTGGACAGTGCCTACGTATCTACGGTCCTCATCGGGATCAAGAGCCGTGCACAGCTGATGCAAAATCTCCAAGCGATTGGCTGGCATCTAGGTGCTTCGAAGTGGCGACTCCTTGAGGAGCTCGCTTCCCGATGTCCGGCTGGCTTGGCTGGGGTTCCCGCCCACAAACAATGAATTGCGCGTTCTTCACCGGTCGTGGTCTCACACACGGGCCGCAGTATCCCATGCGGCACCGACACTTTGCAGAGGATTGCGCGTGACACCAGAATCAGACAGCGTTGTAACAACGCGATCAGAAGCGCCAGCCTGGGTGCCGGCGCGGAAGGGTGCGGCGCCTTTTCTGGGCCGGTTCCGTTTACACCCGGCCGTTCGCGATTTTGGGCTAACCGGTTCCGCAAGTCTCTTAACGGCCGTGGCAGCGATGGTGGTAATTGCCCTTCTCGGACGCGCGTTAGGAGGCGCTCTCCTCGGAGAATATCTCCTAATCCGAAGAATGGCATCGTGGCTTCAAGCCGGAGTCCAATTACCGTCGGGCGTCGCACTTCCGAGGTTTGTGGCGTTTAGCATCGACGAACCCGGCTTCGTCAAACAGGGCTATTTTCTTGCCGCTCTGCTGTCCGGATGCGGAATTGCGTTGTCACTCGGGGCCGTCCTGATGACCTGGAAGAGTTCGCTCGGCCAGTTGTTATTCGGGAGCGCCGGGCTTGGGCATCTTGTCTTGCCGTTGAATTTAATGCTATTTGCCTTGGCTGCGCACGGAGCCACGTTCGGATACTATCAGGGAGCACTAGCGATGGGACGTGCCTGTGCTCTCCAAACCATCAATCTCGTGGCCGTTCCGATCGCCGTCACGTTGCTGCTGCAGCAAAGGCACTCCGTTACACTGATTGTCAATGCGATGAGCATCTCAATGATCGGGATAACCGTTTTTTTTGTGCTCCCGATCGTTCGTAATTCAAAATTGGAGTTGTCGGTCGCGCAATTCCGGAAGCAAGCTTCCGAACTCTTGGCGTATGGATTTGCGCGACTTTCAGGTGACTTCAGTCTACAGGCCCTGCTCAGTCTCCCGGCAGTGATAGCGGCGCACTACGTCCCAATGACCTCAGTCACCTTCCTGTTATTTGGAGGTACTTTCCTGGCGGCAGTGGCCGCTGCCAACCAGCCCTTGGCAACCATCCTCCTTGCAAGGGTAAGTAAGTCCATCGCGCGGAAGCGTATTTCCGAGCTGCAAGCTCCGCTCGGTTATTTAGTCAGTGCTCTTATTGAATCTTCATTCTTTGTTTGCTTGCAACTGATCGTTTTCACAGACGTGATTATGAACGCTTGGGTCGGACCAAGTTTTTCCGCCGGCCTCCGGGTGATACGAATCGTGATTATCGCCGTTCCTTTCTATTCCATTCACGCGGGGTTGCGGGCCGCCATCGACGCAGCCGCTGTGAAGGCTTACAACGCACGAAATGCTTTGATTTCGCTGGGAACCTTTCTTGTTTTGGCGGCTCTGACCAAGATATTCCTGCCGGACAGCTACCTACTCGAAGGGCTGGCGGTTTCTAGCGTCATCGGCCTCTTTGTCTTGGCTGTCTGTGGATTTGAAACTCTGCGAAGTTTGACTCAGATTAACCTTAAATGGGCGCCGATCCTGCTGAGTCTTGGAGTAGCTGGTATTCTGGGAATGCTGAGCTATTTCATACACCACGTACTACATTTGGGATTGCTCGCGCTGGCGCTTTTTGAGCTTGTACTCTCGGGAGTCTATCTTGTGCTTCTGCGGGTGCTCGGCTGCCGTTGGGTTGCGTTCGTTTTTGAGACCATCTTTGTAAGGTCTCCCCACAATGTAGGCGGTTAACAACAGCGCGCGGATCCATAGCCTCGAGCGAAACGTGAAATCCATCGAAAGGAAGCGTGAATGTGCGGGATTGTAGGCGTCGTTAGCCACTCCATATCCACGTCTAGGCATCTTTTCCTAGAAATGAGGGATAGCATTGCGCACCGTGGGCCAGACGATGCCGGGACTTGGGTATCTCCGAGTGCCCACGCGCTGATCGGCTCCAGGCGCTTAGCCATTCTGGATTTGTCGCCGAGTGGACATCAGCCAATGGAAGCCGAAGAAAGCGGGCTGGTGATTGCTTTCAATGGCGAAATTTACAATTATCGCGAACTCGCCGAGGATCTGGCAAAGACAGGATGTCGATTTCGGTCGCGCTCCGACACGGAAGTGTTGCTGAAGAGTTATGAAACATGGGGCCGTGACTGCCTTAGCCGGTTGAACGGCATGTTTGCGTTTGCCATCTGGGACGAGCGGCGACAGGAGTTGTTTGCAGCGCGTGACCGATTTGGAGAGAAACCCTTCTACTTCTATCACGATAAGGCGCGAAATCTTTTCGCGTTTGCTTCAGAAATAAAGGCTTTGAATTCTGGAAGGTTCTATTCGCTAAGACCCTGTCAGTCTGCAGTTTATGGCTACTTGGTTAACCGTGAGGCCGATTCTGGTTCGGAGACTTTGTTTGAAGATGTCTTTGCTCTACCCGCGGCGCATGCCCTGCGATTTTCCGTGCCGGAAGGATCCCTCAAGATATGGCGTTATTGGGACCTCGATCCCGAGCGAGAGATCCGGTTGCCGGACCCAAAGCAGTACGCAGAGGGCTTTTTGGAGCTTCTGGCAGATTCCGTGCGCATTCGACTGCGCTCGGACGTTCCGGTCGGTTCCAGCCTGTCGGGGGGACTGGACTCGTCGACCATCGTTGGTTTAATTGCCAAAGACGAACGAACCAACAGTCAAGAGACGTTTTCGGCGCGTTTCCACGACAAGAAGTTCGACGAGGGACACCACATCGAGCGAATGACCCGCTGGGCTAAGGTCAAAAGCCACTGCATTTACCCAGACCCAGCAAAGATACCTGAAGAGTTCGGGTTGCTGACCTATTATCAGGACGGCCCGTCCTACAGCGCCGGTACCTACGCCCAGTGGTGTGTGATGCGTCTGGCCAAGGAGCATGGTGTGACTGTTTTGCTCGACGGTCAAGGCGCAGATGAGATCCTCGCCGGTTATCACGGATACTTTAGTTCCTATTACAAACATCTTCTCCGGCAAAATGGGCTCTCGACCGCTCTCTCGTCAATGGCTCGCTATGTCCAAGAACATGGGCAGAGCTCCTTGCCGCTAATACTGGCGGGTTTCTTGCCGAGAGCGGTTCGTCGTTGCGCGGAACAGTGGTTGAAACCGCGAGCGATCCGTAGGGAATTCAAGCAAAAATGGGCGCATCCACCGTTGACTACTCCTAGGAAATATCGGAACGACTTGCAGCAATCACTGTACGCAACACTCACCCAGACAAGCCTCCCGCATCTCTTGCGCCACGCGGATCGGAACTCGATGGCTTTTTCACGTGAGGTTCGACTCCCCTTTCTGGATCACCGGCTCGTTGAATACATTTTCGCCACGCCCGTCGACCAAAAGCTCTCTGGTACCACAACAAAGGTGGTTTTGCGAAATGCGATTGGCGGCATTGTCCCCGAGGAAATCCGAAATCGTAAAGATAAGCTTGGTTATGCCCCACCGGAGGCAGCGTGGCTGCACGGTCCTTTGCGAATCTGGGTGGACGAGGTCTTTTCGTCTCGCGAGTTCCGGCAGAGAGACTGGTGGGAGCCCGCGGTGATCGACAGAGTTTGGAAGCGATTCCAGAATGGCGCGGAAGGTCTCCACACCTCGATTTGGCGCTGGCTCTCCCTGGAGGTGTGGGCGAGGGCCTTTCTCAATTCCTCTCCAACTCGACGGAGTGATTTTGCCTTGCCGGCGGGTACAGCAACCGCGCCTGTTAGTTGGTTGTGAGTCGAACCGCACGCCCACGTTTCGCGAGCATCAGTAGCTTGTCCTGAACGATCGCCGATTGTAAAAATTCATCAATCAGTTTTTGGGAGAACTCGAGAACGAAGCAAGTATTTCAAAATGTCGCTGACCAAAGAGTGGCTCATTCCCTTGGCAAGGACACTGGTCCGCAGCGGTGCAACAGGACCTGTCTTCGCGCTGGGCGACCAAATTACGTGGTTTACCCAAGAGTACGCTAGACGCCGCTTACTGGCGTCAGGGCTCTTGCGTAATCCATTTGTCGCCGGACGGGCGAGCTCCCATAACCCGAAGATGGTTTCCTTTCGAAGCCTTCTAGAAATGATCGGATTCGGAGAATACTACGATATCGATGTCAATGGGCGCGCCACTCTAACTGAAGACCTGTCTCGGCCGCTCCGTGAGGACTACAAGAGCAAAGCCGGGGTGGTCATTGACATAGGTACATCCGAACATATCTTCAACCTTTCCCAAGTCTTCGCAAATATAGTTGAGCTGCTCCAACCTGGTGGTATTGTCGTTCACTTGTCGCCGCTGTCTTTCTACAACCATGGCTTTGTAAATTTCAATCCCATAGCCTTCCGGGAATTCTATGAGCACAATGGCTTTCAAATTGGGGAACACGGCCTGATCGTGGCTCCATTTGAGTATACTTTGCAGTGTATCCTGACCCGTCTCAGACTCGCTGACTGGTATTTCCTTTCGAACATCCGTCCCATCTCATTTGTCATGAATGACGAAAGTCGAACACTCGAAAGAATGACGAAGCACCTGGGAATAGGGGCGCGCGTTGTCATCCTTTTCACCGCGAAGAAGCCGCTCAAGAACCTGCCCGTGAGTTTTCCCCATCAGGCGATGTACCGCCGGTCCCTGCCAGATACTAGCCCAAAAACGAGCGTCACATGCATCTAGGCGCTCGCAGTCGGTAGCACGGCGCGTCTTGCCGCTTTGAGCGGCGGACCCGAGCTTAAATGACGGATTCTTTGCCCGTATTTCCCAAGAGTTCAGGAAGCAATATCTCGGCCAAAGGACGAGCTTCGGGCGGTTCGGCAAATGCAACGCTTCGACAAGAAAGCCATGCGACTGGTCCAGGAGGTTGCTTGAACGTACTGGTCACAGATGGCAATTACAAGCACACCCTGGGGATTGTGCGCAGTCTGGGCCAAAAAGGCATCAAAGTTACCGTACTCGCGAATTCTCAGTCCGATCTTTCATCATATTCTCGCTATTGCTACCGGACGGAAATAGCACCCAAGCCTGCCGAAACTGGATTTGTCGATGCTGTAGTTAACATCCTCCGACGAGGCTTCTACGATCTTTTGATTCCTGTGGGATACGCGGCAACGGAGTCCCTAGCTCACCGGCAGAGGGAGATCCGTGCCTTGACAAGACTTGAAATTGCGGATTACGCCCAGATCAAGGCAGCGGCTGACAAGAAACACGTTTGCGAACTGGCTTTTCGTTTGGGCTTGCCGGTTCCACGAACGATCTATCCCGACACATGGAATGACGTCCAGCGGGCGCAAGAGCTCTTGCAATACCCCATCGCAATAAAGCCTTTGCTCGAGTCATCAAAAGCAACAGTTCGGTACGCGCAAAGCGAGGACAAACTTCTTTCAATATATCGAGAGGTTTGCGAGGAAGGCGGATTTGATGACGGGAACCTGCCCATGTTGCAGGAATACATCCCAGGGCACGGGTGCGGCTTCTTCGCGCTCTATCAGCAAGGAGCTTGTAAGCGCATCTTCATGCACCGCCGGATCAGGGAGAACCCGCCCAGCGGTGGCGCGAGTACCTGTGCCGAGAGTTTTTATGACGAGAGGCTGAAAAAGTATGGGATCTACCTGCTCGATCATCTCCATTGGCACGGAGTGGCAATGGCAGAGTATCGCTATGACACTCGCGTCGACGATTACAAACTCCTGGAGGTTAATCCGAAATTTTGGGGGTCGCTCGACTTGGCGCTCGCTGCAAAAGCAGAGTTTCCCTACGATTTGTGTCAAATGGCTAAGGGAGTTCGCTTGGATTACACTGAAGAATATGACAGGAACCTAAGATATCACTGGCCTCTGTCGGGCGAGATTCATCATCTTGTGAGGCGCCCTGGCGCCCTCGCAAGCGTTTTGGGGGATTGCATAAATCCTCGAGTTAAATCCAACATGTGGGCGGCTGACCCGCGTCCGAATCTGGCAGAAGCGCTGGCCATGGTGAGGACAGGGTTCCGCCGAGTACTCACAGGCTGAACGGAAATGCCGCTTCGGTGTTTATTTCATTTACATACGAGGTTTTCGTTTGACTCTTACTTGTCGCCTCGAAAAATCATCTCTTCCGCACGCGACAACAACGTCGACGTGTTGATCGTGACGGATCACAACACTCTTCGTGGAGCGATGGAAACTTGTAAGCTCGCAGGCGGAAACCCGCCATGTGTAATTATCGCTGGCGAATATAAGACGGAGAAAGGCGACATCATCGGGCTATTCCTCAAGGAGGAAATCACATCCCGGCAATCGGACGAGGTCGTCCGCGAAATCAAGCGTCAGGGTGGATTGGTTGTATTACCGCACCCTTATAAGGGGCATCGCCTTGACGACAGACTATTGAGCGAGATGGACCTGATTGAAACATTCAACGGTCGCTGCTCGGAATCAGAGAACGCATCAGCTTTAGAGCTTGCTCAGAGATTTGGTTTACCAAGTTTGGCGGGTTGTGACGCTCATTGTGCAGCCGAACTGAACGCAGCCATTATTGAGCTTAAGGTAGAACCTCCCGTGAATGAGACCGAACTTCGCAACCATCTCTTGACGGCGCCGCGCTCGTTTGAGACTCGGGCGGTTTCCAAGCGCTATCAGATCTATAGCCAAATGATCAAAGCATTCAAGACGAGAGATTTTATGTTGTTTCTCTATCAGCTGAAACGCGGGTTGTGGCTGAGTTTCAAATGACATTTGTCGTAACCGTGAAACGAAGCGGGATATAAGCTTTTGACACTCGCGGTTGAGCAGCATTTCGAATGCACGGCGGGCGCCAACCTCAGGACAAAAGGCAGGGCGATGTTGGCATTGAGGATGTCGGGACCGCTATGACTTGCGTATCTCAAGCGAGCAGGACGTGAAGTCTAATCTATGGAGTTGACTTACGAAGGGAGATTGTACGCGATCAGAGAGCTCGCCAGACGCGCGGGCGTTCAAGAAAGTATGTTCCGTTCCTGGCGAATCGAATGCGGCTCTAAGTGGACAACGGTTTACGTTGAATACGGGTCAGACAAGTGCGTCCGATTTGCAAGCGCCCTGAGCACCGATGGAATGCCACCCTCGAACCTGCGCCTCGAGGTCGTGCACTGCGAATGGACGTATCCACCGAACGACCGGCTCCGGGATTTGATTCCGGACTTCGTCGTGCCTGGTTTCTCGGTAGATACCGGCCGAAAAGCTCCATTGTTCCGGCAGGTCAGCTCGAGTTGCTTCGAATGCAGTCAAGACCTCCTGCTCGCTACATTAGTCACTCTGTCTCGCTTTGAAGAGACGGTCGTGCCTGACCGGGATGTTCACGGCCGGTTCGAGAGTTCTAGGTCCCTTGCATTGCGTGGCGGGTTCCTCAACCGCCCCATCGTTGACGAGCTTGGTTTGGGTCTGGAGCAGGTGCTCTGTTTCTTGATGCCAAGCTGGGCGCCCGAGCCTCGAAGGCTTAGGGTTAAGTTGAGCCATGACGTCGACTTCGTTGGAATTCCGTTCCGTTTGCGTAGCTCGATTGGGCATGTGATCCGACGCTACAATCCGTCCGCGGCCTTTCGGGATCTGTTCGCGGTGGTCGCGAATTCGAATCCCACCTACCTTGAGTCGGTTCGGCGCGTGGTTCAACCGTCTCTTGACCGGAGGCTCGATTCCGCTGTGTATTGGAAAGCCAGTCGACAGGGCCAATTCGATAGCGGCTACGATCCGTGCCATACTTTGGTCCGAAGAATGATCTCCTGGTTATCGGAACGCGGTGTTGAATGCGGCGTGCATCCGGGATACGAAACGTTTCAATCTCGCGAACTCCTTTCTGAGGAAGTGGGTGTCTTGCGATCTGCCATTGGGCAGGATCAATTGGGAGGGAGGCAGCACTATCTTCGGTGGAGCCCTGAAACGTGGTTGGACTGGGAAGCGTGTGGTTTGAGTTACGACAGCTCAGTCGGATTTGCGGATCACGTCGGATTCCGAGCCGGCACGTGCTTTCCGTACCGCCCGTGGCTCCTCAAAGAGAATCGTGAAGCCGATCTCCTTGAGATTCCATTGATCGTGATGGATTGCACCCTCTTGGATTACATGAACCTCTCGTCGGAACAAAGTCTCGAAATCGTCGGCGAGTGTGTAGAACGATGTCGCGCGGTTGGGGGCGTGTTTACACTCCTGTGGCATAACTCGACGCTCATCGAGCCCGCATATAAGCGCCTTTACCTTCCTATTCTCGATAATCTGACGGGCGCCGACACATTCAATTGGAAAGTCAATTCGGGAAATCCTTGGCAATGCGACACAACGCGGTGTGCTTCAATATCCTGAAATCGGTAGGCGCTCGTTTTCGGCGGCGCAATGGGCTCAATGTCCGCCAGAAGAAATCGCAAGAACGTTCATGTGAAACGCGCATTAACGGTCCACCGCGAAGAACGGGGATCAAACGGTAGTTGCGCGCTCAGTATAAGATTTCAATCTGCTCTTTCTGTAGATGAGGTGGAATAATGATTGACGGAAAGCCAGATAGGACGAAAGTCTTATCTTCGTCCGCGGCATTTGCACGCCGAGTACGGCGCCGTGTCTTGAAAATGACCCATGCTGCCAAGAGCGCCCATGTGGGATCTGTTCTTTCGACCGTGGACGTTCTGGCTGTGCTGTACGGCAAAACATTGCGCCTTGATCCCTCCCAGCCAGACTGGCCAGAAAGAGATCGTTTTATCCTCAGCAAGGGGCATGCCTGCGCAGGCCTTTACGCAGCCCTGGCCGAGCGTGGATTCTTTCCTGAATCATGGCTGGACGAGTTCTACGTGGATGGAGGCCGTCTAGCCGGACACGCAACGCATGTCGGTGTGCCTGGCGTCGAGGTATCAACAGGATCATTGGGCCATGGCTTGTCGCTCGCCTGTGGAATGGCACTGGTCGGCAAGAAGGAAAATCGAGCGTTTCGGGTGTTTGTAATGCTCAGTGATGGTGAGTGCGACGAAGGATCGACCTGGGAATCGGCGCTGTTTGCCCCTTTTCATCGATTGGATAATCTCGTCGCTATTGTTGACTACAACAAAATTCAAAGCTTTGGGGCTGTCAAGGAGGTACTGGACCTGGAGCCGCTGGCCGAAAAATGGCGAACCTTTGGCTGGTGTGTGCGCGAGATTGATGGCCATGATGTTGAGGAAATTGAAAGCGTATTCGGGGCGATACCAACCGAGCCCGGCCGGCCAACTTGCGTTGTTGCTCACACTCTAAAAGGCAAAGGAGTGAGCTTTATGGAAAATAAGCTACTTTGGCATTACCGCTCTCCTGATAAGGACGAACTTCGCTTGGCTCTTGCAGAACTCGGGGAGGCATAAATGCGGGGAGCATTTTTCCAAACACTGATGGAGTTGGCTGAGTACGACAATCGAATCTATCTTCTTGTCGGCGATTTGGGGTTTGGTGTTGTCGAACCGTTCATGCGCAAATTTCCGAATCGGTTTGTTAACGTTGGAGTGGCAGAACAAAACCTGACGGGATTGGCCACCGGGATCGCATTGACCGGGAGGGTTGTCTTTACATATTCGATCGCAAATTTTCCGGTCCTGCGGTGCCTAGAACAAATACGGAATGATGCCTGCTATCACCGGGCTAACGTCAAGATCGTGTCGGTCGGGGGAGGGTATTCTTACGGTGCACTCGGGATGACTCATCACGCGACGGAGGACCTTGCCGTTCTTCGGGCCCTACCAGAAATGACCGTTGTGGCCCCAGGTGATCCCATTGAAGTGCGGGAAGCCACACGGGCAATGGTGGCCCACGAGGGTCCTTGCTATCTGCGCCTCGGCCGTGCGGGTGAACCGACGATTCACAAGTCTCCGATCGATTTTCAGCTAGGAAAGGCGATTCAGGTCTGTGACGGGGATGCCCTCACGCTGATTTCCACTGGTGCTCTACTGGAAACTTCTCTGAATGTCGCAAAGAGGCTCGCGAGCAAAGGAATACAAGTTCGGGTGTTGAGCATGCACACGGTTAAACCCTTGGATGAGGCCGCTGTGCGGAGTGCTGCCCGCGAGACGCGAGCGATCGTCACACTCGAGGAACATTCTGTTATTGGAGGATTGGGCGGGGCTGTTGCGGAGTGTCTCGCCGAGGACGACGATGTGAAGCTACCTTTCCGTCGTATCGGGATTCCCTCCTCATTCAGTCCCCAATTCGGGAGCCAGGAATACCTCCGGGCTCAAGCCGGACTTTCCGAGGAGCGGATTATGGAATCACTGGAGCCGTTGTTGCAATCCGTCCTGTCCTGACAAGAGCGAAACGCGGCGCACTTAAAAACCTTGCTCGCTATGCGGAATCGAGCACCTACGATAAGATTGGACAACCGGAAGTAGCTATCATGTACAGTTAACCCTGCAGCAACTAGATTAGATCAACCGCCCCGGGAAAATTTCCCGATAGACTGAAGAGCAAGTGGAGCCTGCCCAAGGAGATACTGTTGATGCGATATCGCCTCTACTCGAAGGTCAATCAAATTTTGCTAGACGCCACGATTGTGGGGATGTCGCTCTTCCTTGCCTACCATATTCGATATGACCGGCAGATCCCCGCCTACCAGATGATCCAGTTCTGGGTCTGCCTCATACCGGTGATATCGGGACGCCTAATTACAAATGCTCTGTTCGGGATCAACCGGATTCAATGGAGGCACGTTAGCCTGCGAGACGCTGTGGCAATCTGCAGACCGTACCTAGCGTTTTCACTTGTTCTGCTCCCGATTAACTACGGACTGGGAGCATTGCTTGCCGTCGACAGAATCCCCTTAGGGGTCATCGCCATCGAATTCGTACTTTCCATGAGCGGTGCGCTAGGGATACGGGCTCTCCGGAGAGTTCTCTATGAACGATCATTGAGCCGAGAAGAGGGCCAGGGGCCTACTGCACGTCGGAGGCTCCTTCTTATCGGTGCCGGAGCGATGGGGGCTAACACCGCAAGGGAAATGGCCGCGAACCCGTCGGTCGAAATAGTGGGATTCCTAGATGATGACCCCTACAAGAAAGGTTGTATTGTCGCGGGAGCCCCCGTGATCGGACCGACTTCGCAGCTGCCAGAGGTTGTCTCAAAGCAGAAGATCGATGCGGTTCTTCTCTGCATTTCCCCAAATCCACGGGGGGCATTTAACCGTCTGGTTGCCGTGCTTGATGGCCTTCCCGTCACAAGCAAATTCGTTCCGACCATCACCGAGATACTTGACTCAAAGGATGGGCTCCACCTTGGTGTTGGGCACTCCAGAGCGCCGGAAAGCGTCCAGTCG
>Ga0126381_100003083_pt1 | contig 18143 bp, 14 predicted proteins | sample PanSoiMetPlot_28_FD_96465 | JGI IMG/M metagenome (GOLD analysis project Ga0126381, IMG submission 96465) | Tropical forest soil microbial communities from Panama - MetaG Plot_28 | ecosystem: Environmental > Terrestrial > Soil > Tropical forest > Bulk soil | place: Panama | collected 2016-02-17
CGGCCACGATCGCGACGACCACCAAAGGTAGCGACGCTTTGTATCGACGGCGCAAACAGGAGTCTGCGCCGTCGTCTTTTTTTGTGTGCGCCTGCCGTTGACGCTCCGCCTGTCGGCATATAGAGTCCTCAATTCCCCACGCGGAGGGTCCCCTATGGAAAAATGCTCGCTTCTTGTCAGTCTGACGATTTCTCTCGCCCTGTGCAGTGCGGCTCTTGCTCAACAGCCGGAAAAAAACATTTCCAAACCACTCACGCCAGAAGCATTGCTCAGCCTCCGCCATCTTTCCGGCGTCGAGTTCTCGCCTGACGGCACTCGTCTGGCACTGGTCGTCACTGAACCCTCGAAAGGCGACCAGCGCTCCAGCCACATCTGGCTTTTTGATGTTTCCGACAGTTCCTTCCGAGAGCTCACATACTCTGGAAAATCCGAATCGTCCCCCAAGTGGTCCCCCGACGGCAAACTTCTGGCGTTCCTCTCCAATCGCGATGTCAATCAGCAAATTTACCTTCTCTCGTTGACCGGCGGCGAATCCGCTCCGCTTACCAAAGGCAAACGCGACATCAGCCACTTCGCTTGGTCCCCTGACGGCAAAACCATCTCGTTTATTGCGCCCGACGCCAAAGCCGACGCCGAAGATAAAAAGGAAAAAGACAAGGACGACGCCCGGGCGATCGACAAAGACGACAAACACCCGCGTCTCTGGCTCATCACCTTGCAAGATAGATCGGAACGCGCCATGACGCCTGCAAGCTTTGCTGTCTCCGACCAGGCTTGGTTTCCTAGCGGCAACTCGCTCGCTGTCATCGCTACCGATCATCCCGAATCCGATCGCAACACCAAACGCATCTTTCTGGTTTCCACTTCCGACTCCGAGGCCGCGATGAAGGAACTCCTCGCGCCTCGCGGACCATTCGGTGACCTGAACATATCGCGCTCTGGCACCATCAGCTTCATTGGCTCGCGCGACGATGGCCCCAGTCCGCACGACCTCTGGCTCCTGCCCGCCGGCATGCCTGCCGCTAAAAATCTCACCGCCCTTAGTCTGGACCGCGCTGTCTTTGGCTATCGCTGGAACAAAGACGACAGCCTGCTCGTTCTTGCCGCCGACGGTTTCACCCGCAGGCTCGTCCGTTTCACTTCTGCGGGCACCCGCCAAGACTTGCCCTTTTCGCACGTTATGCCGTCGTCTTTCGCGGTCTCTGGGGATGGTTCGGTTGCTTTTGTCGGAGAAAGTTCGACCGCGCCACAGGAAATCTGGCTGGCTGCAGCGGGCCAATCACCCAGAAAATTCCCTTACTTCAACAAGGCCTTCGACGCGTTCGCGCCCGTCAAGCCGGAAATCTACAAATACAAATCCTTCGACGGCCTCGAAATTGAAGCCGCTCTGCTCAAACCGACTGGCTATGACGGCGAGTCGAAGCTTCCGCTGATCGCCCTGATCCATGGCGGACCGACCGGCGCCTGGGAATCTTCTATCGAATCCTGGGGGCAGCTGCTCGTAGCGCGTGGGTACGCAATTTTTTACCCGAACATTCGCGGTTCGGTCGGCTATGGTGAAAAATTTCTGGAAAGCAATCGCGCCGACTGGGGCGGCGGCGACTTTAAGGATGTCGTCGCAGGCGTGGACGATCTCATCAGCAAGGGCATCGCCGATCGAGACCGTCTGGGCATCGGCGGCTGGTCCTACGGCGGCTACATGAGCGAATGGGCCATCACCCAGACTACCCGTTTCAGAGCCGCGGTCTGCGGCGCCGGTATGGCCAATCTGATCTCCGAATACGGCACCGAACAATATCCTTCTTATGACGAATGGTTCTGGGGCGTTCCTTATGAAAAGCCGGAAGGATTTCTAAATAGCTCGCCGTTTGTCCAACTAAGAAATGCCAAGACGCCGACTCTGATTTTGCAAGGCGATGCCGACACGGTTGATCCGCTTGGCCAATCCCAGGAACTCTATCGCGGCTTAAAACGCTATGGCGTAGATACCGAACTGGTGGTTTATCCGCGCGAGCCGCACGGCTTCCATGAAGAAAAACATCTCCTCGATCGCCTTAACCGCGTTGTCGCCTGGTACGATGCCCATATGAAGTGAAAACTCGTCCGACCTGCCGCACGCACGTCCCGTGTTTGTCGTCCACAGGCCCGGTTCATCGGCGATTTGAAGATTCCGGCTCCTGCCGGCAAGGACCTTAACGCCTGCCATCCGCTGGGGTGAAATTTCTTCCGCGCTTGCCTGATCCCTTCGCCATCCGTGCCAGCGCCGCCGCATACCCCGCAACCGTCTCCGGCATCGTCCGGCTATGCACAAACTGGCCTTTCTTTTCGCACTCGATCAATTCTGCATCCATCAGAATCTTCAGGTGGTGCGAAATCGTCGCCGGGGTCACTCCTTGCAGCGTTACCAGTTCCCCGCAGGTTAAATTGCCGTTCGCGGCAATCGCCTCGAAAATCTGCAGCCGCCTCTCGTCCGCCAGCGCTTTTGAAATTCGTTCAATTTTCTTGGTGTCCATAACGCGCCTAGTCTATCGGAAAAACGTCGCAAATCACTCGCCGCTCTCATTATCCCATGCCTTTTCAATGGCATGGGCAATGGCCTAGGCATTGGCGATAGTCCTTGTAACCTTATATTTAGATACTCATCTAAATATCGAAGTTGCCCGGCCAACCGGTCTTTTGCCAGCTTTCGCTCGCCGGCACTCGGCAACTCTCCAGGAGGCTTTTATGCAACGGTTTGCAGGTAAGGTCGCCGTCGTCACCGGCGGCAACAGCGGCATCGGTCTCGCCACTGCTAAACGCTTCTCCGACGAAGGTGCTAAGGTCGCCATCTCCGGCCGCAGCCAGAAAACTCTCGACGAAGCCGTCAAGTACATCGGTAACGGAGTGCTCGCGGTGAAAGGCGATGTCGCCAAACTTGCCGACCTCGACCGCTTCTATTCCGCTGTGGCGCAGAAATTAGGCAAAATCGACGTGCTCTTTGTCAACGCTGGCGTCGCCAAATTTGTTCCCGTGGGCCAGGCTGACGAACCGCATTTTGACGAAATCTTCGACATCAACGTCAAGGGCGCGTACTTCACCATCCAGAAAGCGCTTCCCTATCTAAACGACGGCGCTTCCATCGTTCTCAACACCAGCGTCGCTGGAATCAAAGGCACGGCCAATGCTTCTGTCTATTCCGCCACCAAAGCGGCATTGCGTTCCTTCTCTCGCACTCTCACCACGGAACTGGTGGAGCGCCGCATACGCATCAACTCCGTCGCCCCCGGTCCCATCGAAACGCCGATTTTCGGTCGAATCGGTCTTTCCAAACAAGAAGTGGATCAATTCGCCGAGCGTATTCTCGCTGCCGTGCCGCTAAGGCGGTTCGGCAAACCCGAAGAAGTTGCCAGCGCCGTCGCTTTCCTCGCATCTTCCGATGCCTCCTACATCACCGGTGTCGAACTGCACGTGGACGGCGGCATGGGTCAGGTCTAAGTTCGCGCGGATACCTGGTCATCGAATCCGCGCCGAGGGCGGTCCAACCCGCCCTCGTCTCCCATTCAATCCTTTTGGTACTGCGCTTCGCCATTCCCGAAGGACCAATTTTCCCAACTCACTTCCACCAGATTCACCACCAAATCTTCCACCCGAAGTCCCGGCGACTGCGCCAGCAGCTCCGCCATCCGCTTAAACAGCTCACGCTTCTGCCCCGGCTTTCTTCCGGTACTCATGGTGATCTGCACAAACACAATCTTGTCCGACCGTTTCACGTCTAGATAGTCCGCGTCATAGATCAAGTCCCCGCTCCTGTATTCCGAAATCACTTGAAATCGATCTTTCGGAGGAATCGCAATGGCATCAATCATCGCTTGATGCACGCCATCCGCGATCGCCTTGCGGTACTCTGGCGTTGTTCCCTCACCGAGCGAAATGCGCGCTAAAGGCATTCGGTCCTCCTGTTGGTCTTCGTAGATTCTTTCCGGGATTCAAAGTTTTTCTTTGCGTGCCGTACCCTTCGAATTTTGGTGGTGTGTTTTTTTCCCCGCAATTTGTAGCGGTCGCATTGCGCCTGCTCCGGCTCTCCTGTAGGAGAAGCGGCGGTTTCTGATTTGGCCAGCTGATGAAAAGATGCCAACCGCATGCTCGCAGTTACGCCAGTGCATTTATTACTTAAAGGAAGGATTCGAACTCGCCGCCACATTGATGTCTAGGTGCCACTCTCGCGATGTATCCGCCGCTGCGTAGCAATTCTCATTCGTTGCATACCCACTGCAACGCCCCGCCGTCTCTTTCTCCCTCGGCGAACGCACAAACTGCCAAACCGCCGCATCTTTCACTCCGCTCGCAGACGGCAGCGGTGGATTCGCCATCGATACGCACCCCGGCGAAGGCGGACACGCATCATTGAATACCCAATAGGTAAACTCTCGCGGCGCTTCGTTCGCACGAATATCCTCCGCCGTCACGATTGTTACTCCGCCGCCTTCGTCCGCCACTAACCCCGAGCAATACACTCCCGGCCTAAATCCCAGCTTCACAATTTCATCCGCCCAGGCCCGCAAATACGTGTGATACGCCGCCGGCAATCTTCCTCCATCCTCAACGTCCAGAAACACAATCCCGGCGCTCGCAAATCCTTCGGCCTTCGCGCTCTGCGCCGCCTCCCGTGCATCGAGAGTCCCTAGTTGTTTCGCTCTTGCGTCGTTCTGAACCGAGTTCCCCGCTCTGCCCCTCGCCAGCAGCAGAAATCCATATCCCTGCCCTTCCATCCACTTCCGCTTCCCTGCCCAAGGATTCGTCTTCTCGCCGGGCGGCGATGTCAGCCAATACCCCGCAAACGCAAATTCCTTGCGCAACTCCCTCATTGCCGGGTCTCCCGGATAGTCGTTTCGGTCAAATCCCAGATAGCCGCGGCCAGTATCGCTTTGAGCGCCAGGCAGATTGATGTCCCAACTCACCATCCACAGCATCAACATTTGCAGAATGACTGTCATGTTAGCTCTGAGGTGTGCGCCTCGCATCGTATTAGTACTTCCATTACTTCAGCCTCTTCTTCCTTCTGATGCATACCTTAGCGCTGCAATACTCTTCGCGACCAACGCTCATGGGCAAAGTCCCCTGCGCTGTCGTTTCGGACCATCAACGATCATTCCTGGAACTCTTCGTCCAGCGAATGCGTTCCATCTCGGTAGGTAATGTTCAGCGCATGCAGCTGGTCGATCATCATGACGCGATCGTTTTGAGGGTTGTCTCGATGAAGAGTCTCCACTTGTTCGCATCTGGCCTTTTAACAGTTGTTCTAATGACTCTGCCCGCGCCCTTCGCCGCGCAAAGACCCTCGACCACCGCCGGGCGCCGCGCGCCGCACGCACTCCCGAGCGATCCATCCATCGCCATGCTGCAAAAGAACATTCCGGCGCTCATGCAGCAAGCCGTTGTTCCCGGCCTGACCGTGGCCATGGTTCGCAACGGCCAGCTTGCATCGCTGCTCAATTTTGGCGTTAGAAACAGCGAAACCAAACAACCCGTCACCGACGATACCATTTTCGAAGCCGCTTCTCTCAGCAAACCGGTCTTTACCTACGCCGTTTTGATACTCATCGATCAGGGCAAACTTGGTCTCGATGTTCCCCTCTCCACTTATCTGCCCAAACCTTATATCGAAAACGATGATCGTCTCGCCAAAATCACTGCTCGTATCGTCCTCAGCCATCGCACCGGATTCCGCAACTGGCGCGGCGATGGCCATCCTCTCACCATCAATTTCACGCCGGGAGAACGCTTCAGTTACTCCGGCGAAGGCTTCGTCTATTTACAAACCGTCGTCGAGCAAATCACCGGCAAGCTACTCAACGAGGTCATGAGCGAGCTTGTCTTCAGTCCTCTTGGCATGAACAGCAGCAGTTACGTCTGGCGTCCCGATTTCGACGAGCGCACCGCCACTGGTCACGACGCTGATGCGCTTACAAATAAATTGTGGAAACCCGATCATGCTAATGCCGCCTCCTCGCTCCACTGCACCGCGAACGATTACGCGCTATTTCTCGCCGCCATCCTCAACGGCGCTGGACTGAAACCCTCAACTCTCCGCGAAATGGAAACTCCGCAAATTGCCGTCGATCCCGCCTGTACCAACTGCACCGACCACGCTCCAAAAGAACTCTCAAAGAGTATTTTCTGGGGCTTGGGCTGGGGCATCGAACAGCAGGGAAACTCCAAACGCCTGTGGCACTGGGGCGACAACGGCGCATTCAAATGTTTCGTCGTGGCTGATCCCGCCCAGAAAGCAGCAGTGGTTATGTTGACCGACAGCGAGAACGGCCTGGCCATTGCGCCAGCGGTCTTTCGTGAAGCGACCGGCCGCGCTCCTCTTGCGTTCACCTCAAACTGGCTCCAATACGACGCCTACGACTCCGACTCCATGCGTTTCGCAAAAATCCTGCACGAAAAAGGCGCTGATTCTGCCGTCCAAGAGTTTGGCGCGTCTCTCAAGAGCGGCGCTATCTCCGAAGACTCGATCAACTCACTCGGCTATCGTCTGCTCTCCCAAAAACGCGTCGCCGATGCCATCCGCATTTTCAAACTCAACACCGATCTACACCCAGACTCCGCCAACACCTACGACAGCCTCGCCGAAGCCTACATGGATTCCGGCGACAAGACTCAAGCCGTCCGGTTCTATGAAAAATCCTTAGCCCTCAACTCCAAAAACGAAAACGCCGTCGCCCAACTCAAAAAACTGCGGTCCCAACCTTAAGGGTGCCTTGCCAGTCAGATTTTTTCCCTCGCAACTGTTTATCGATAATCACCTCACCCTTCCCGCAACTTGTGCCCGGCCAGATTCCCCAGCCCGTCGTACGCCGCATACTTATACATCTCGCTCAGCGTCGGGTAATTGAAAACTTGCTGAATAAACTCGTCGATCGTCTGCGCATTGTCCAACACCATCATCCCGATGTGAATCAACTCCGTGGCGTTTTCTCCGATGATGCTCACACCCAGCAACCTTTTGTCCGACGAGGCAAAGATTAGCTTCAGCAAACCCGCTGTGTCGCCGGTAATATGCCCGCGCGCATTGTTCGCATACCGCGCGCGGCCCACGCAATATTCGATCTTTTTCTCCTTGCAGGAATCCTCCGTTTCGCCCGCCGCGGAAATTTCCGGAATCGTATAAATCCCCATCGGCAACATCGACGCCACTCGCTGCTTGTACTTGAATCCGAAGGCGTGACACACCGCCACCCGCCCCTGCTCCATCGAAGTGGAAGCCAGCGCCGGAAATCCGATCACATCGCCCGCGGCATAAATGTTCGCCACGCCGGTACGGTAGTTCTCGTCCACCGGAATGTACCCGCGATCGTTCAACGCCAGCCCCGCTTTTTCCAGTACCAATCCATCCACCGCCGCGCGCCGTCCCGCGGCAAACAATACCGCATCAGCTTGCAGTTTTTTTCCGCTTTTCATGTGCAGCGTCGCCCCGCTCGTCGAGTTTTCCACTTTGACCGGACGCTCGTTGAACCAGAACTGCATTCCCAATTCTTTCAACCGGTCGCGCAGCCGTTCGGAAATTTCCGTATCCAAAAACGGCAGTAATTTGTCGCGCCCGTCCACCAGCGTCACATGCACGCCCAGCGCCATGAAAATCGAAGCGTACTCGCATCCAATCACTCCGCCGCCGATCACTGCTAGCGACTTCGGAATGCGGTCCATCTGCAAGAATGTGTCGGAATCAAACGTATGCACATCGTCAAAAGAAATTTCTGGTGGCCGATGCGGCTTCGATCCCGTCGCAATCAAAATCACTTCACTACTCAACTTTCGCATTCCGCCACCACAGGTCACCGCGATCGTGTGCGCATCTTCAAACGCCGCTTGCCCCAGTACGTATTCGATCTTGTGCAGCTCCAGATTTTTCAGAATCCGCCGCCGCTCCATCTCCACCACTTCCCGCTCGTGGTGCATGAAGTCATGCACAGTCAAATTTTCTTTCAGCGAATAGTCGATTCCGTAAAGTCCGCGCTGCCCCAGCCCGGAAAAATACAGCGCCGATTCGCGCAGCGTCTTACTGGGCACCGTTCCGGTGTTGATACAACTTCCTCCAGGAACGCCAGCGCGCTCGATCACTGCAACGTTCTTGCCGAAATACGCCGCCTGCGCCCCGGCTTTTTCCCCCGCTGGCCCACATCCGATAATTACCAGATCAAACTTTTCTGTCTCCGTCATAGCCCCCTCCGCTTTCCAATCTTGGTTGCACCTCGCCAGATGGACGCACAACTTTACCGTATTGTGCTTCTAGCCTAATGGAATTTTGTCGCTGGACTGTTTAACACGTGCCGATACGATTCCACAGAAAAAAGAACTAGATGCCTCCCGGCACCGGGCCACCAACAGCTGAGGCACTCGAGTCTTCTGGCGACTCCCACCCCGGCAGTGTTCCCACCTAAAGCAGATCTGGTCATTCTACTTCGCGAGCTGTTTGCACCCGCTGCCGGCATAGGGCCCGGCCTGGCGAAGGCCTCCAGAACGGCTTCAGCAGACACGTCCGTTACTTTAGAGTAACGACGGCGCCGAGAATCTGCTTGCCGATCGCTTCCTTTAAGTCTTTCGGTAGAGTATCCGCCCGTTCCAGTGTTTTCCACGCTGCTGCAGTTCGCTCTGCAATCTCGACTGCAATCTGCCAGAGCGGGCTTGCCGGGAATCCATGCCGTATCGGCAAAGCTGCGCATCTGCTCCGGCGTGATTCCGTCAAGGCCCTTGCTGCCGCCGAAACTCAGTCCTGGCGTGTCGCCGGGAATGTAGTGGGGAGTTGCGACAAAATCGTAGGCGGGCGAGAGAACGGGCTTGCGCCGATCGGGGTAAAGGAGCGACCAGTTCTTGAGGTGCATGTCGGCATTGCCGATCAGCACGGAGAATACAAGTCGGCGGACAAACTCCCAGGTGGCTTCCTCGCCGCTTTCCGCCCAGAGGACACCTGCAATATTCGCGCAGCTGCGGTGTCTGTACTTGTCATTGGGAAATTGCCCGAAGACTTGCGCGAAATCCTCCATGTGAAACGGGCTTCCCGTCGGGGAGGCGGTCGAAACGCTTCACGGCGAGCGCCTTGCTTTCCACCCTGTGTGGGCCTGTTCGGGGAGTCCTTTGATGCCTGCGATATCGACGAGTTTGTTCTCAGGGACGCAGATCCCGGCGCGACGGGCCAGCTCCATCATGGCGAATTCATTCTCGGGAAAGCGCCTTGAAGCGGGCGGAGGGCAGCTTGACGATCCACGATCCTCCCATCCCATCTGCAGGGACGGTCAGGCCACCGGAGGCTTCCTTGACGGCGGAGAATTTCAACTGCACCCCGGCGAGAAAAAAACGCAACGGCTCTTCGCCGCCATGGCCATGTTCGTCCTCGTGGCGCTCGTCATGATGATCGTGATGAGCCTCGGCCTGCGCCTCGCGTTCAAGCGGCTCAACGACGCGCGCGCCGGGAAGCTCGGCGCCGAGCACGGCGAGAAGGAAGAATTCGCGTTCGGAATTCACGTCCGCGCGCGTGGCGAGATATTCGCGCAGTTGGCCTTCAGGAAGAAGGTTCGAGAAGAACGGCACGCGGCGCCCCGTGGGGCGCTTCTCGTCGTTGATGTAGTCCTGCTCGAACGCAAAAAGCTGGCGGTCGCCCGCAAGGCGGGTGATAACGCCGATGTGTTTTCCATGCAAGCGCACTGAAAGCGCGTTGAGCGGTCTGAACGGAGGGCACGATCCACCGCCAGTTTTTCCCCATCGGTCCGGCGCCGCGTGGGAAGCTTTGACCACAAGAGGCTGGTCAGAATGGAATCTACGGGAAATACAGAATAGAGGGATGAACAACAATGGTGCGGGCGGTGGGAGTCGAACCCACATGAGGAAATATCCCCGGAGGATTTTCATGCCGGCTACGGCTTTCGCCGCCCTGACAAAGGCTGGTGCCCGCCCCTGCCCTGTTTGCGGTCTGGACTATCCCTTCACCCTCCCCCGAAACATCCGGGGCTTAGGTGCCGCCCGTCTAGTCTCTACACCTTCCCAGAAGGTCTTTCTTCCGGGCTTGGCTCGGGATCGCCGTTGCCGGTTTCCCCGACTTTGAGCAGTTCTGCATCGCCGGTTTCCCGGCGAGCACTCAAGTTTTCCTTAAGTCCTCAGCGTCTGCCATTCCGCCACGCCCGCTCGGCTGGCTACTTCGTCCTTTATCATAATTGAGGGGCAAGAATTTTACACGTCGCAACACTGTGGCTTGCACCATCGCGGGAGTAGCGGCCAAGACTAATCTGATTTCCAATCAGGAATGCCGATTCAAGAAATCTTCCACTTCGGCCAAATCAGGCATGGAAGCCTGGGCGCCCGGACGAGTCACCGAGATGCCAGCGACCGCGTTCGCAAATCGCGCGCTCTCCTCCACCGTGTCCCCCCGCAGCAGCCCAACCGCAAATGCGCCGCTAAACCCATCACCCGCGGCCGTGGTGTCAATCGCTTTAACTGGAAATCCGCTTACGCGAACGCCGGCGCGAGTCCCCTGTTTTACCAACACTCCGCGCGCGCCCTCTTTCAAAACAAGGTTCCGCGCGCCGCTTTTCTGCAACAACGCGGCAATTTGTTCGCTACCAAGCGAGTTTGTGTTGATTCCGCATAGTACGCTTGCTTCGATTTCATTGGGAGTAATCCAAGTGCATTTCGCCAACAGATCCGGCGCCAACGCCTGGGCAGGCGCCGGATCGAGCATCAGCGGAACGCCGTGTTTCTGCGCGCGATCTACCAGGACTTCGATGGTCTGGAGCGGAATCTCCAATTGCGTGAGAATCATCCCGGCATTTTTCAAAATGGCGTCGTATTTTTCCAGATCGGCAGGACTTAGTTTCCCATTCGCCCCCGGAATCACCACGATGCTGTTCTCTCCCTTAGCGTCGGTTGTGATGAGTGCGATGCCCGAACTGCCCGGGGTAGGACTTACGCAATCAGTCCGAACACCGGCGGCGCGTAATCCCTCAATGAGCTGCGCACCAAAAGAATCTTCACCGACTCGTGCGATCATGGTGACGGGCGCGCCCAATCGCGCCGCGGCGACGGCTTGGTTGGCGCCCTTGCCGCCAAAAAATGTGCGGAAGTCAGTGCCAAAAATGGTCTCGCCCGGCGCAGGAATGTGCGGCGAGCTTGCCACCAAATCGAGATTTATGCTTCCCACAACCACGATAGGTTTGTCCATGGTTCGTCCGACGTGATGCAGAGATTGGCGCGATTGCTGTGAGCGCCAAACAAAAAAGGCAGAACGCAAATATGCATCAAGGGTGGATCGCGCGAATTATAGTCGGTTTCAAAATTTGCCGTCCATATCGCAATTGGGAACGTTTCTACCGCAGGGCAGCGCCAAGAATTGGCAAGGCCGACATGCGGGATTTCTTGCGAGATTGCCCTCGGAGTTTGCTATCCTACGGCGCGTGAAAACCAGATTCCTGATCGATACCGACACTGCTTCCGACGATGCTGTGGCGCTGATCATGGCGCTAAGCTCTTCGCACGTCGAAGTTTTGGCCATCACCGCAGTGGCAGGAAACGTGGATGTGCAGCAGGCCGCGCGCAATGCGCTATACACCGCAGAACTTTGCGGCTCGCAGGCGCCGGTGTTTGTGGGAGCGGAAAAGCCACTCACGCGAAAGCATATCTCAGCGCACTGGTTTCATGGGCGCGACGGCCTCGGCGATCATGGCTACCCAGCGCCCCGCCGGGCGCCGGAAAAGCAGAGCGCCGTCGATGCCATCATAAATACTATCGAATCAAATCCTGGTCTGGTGATGGTCACGCTCGGACCGCTGACCAACGTCGCGCTGGCACTGCAACGGCGGCCAGAAATCGCCACCAAGGTTAGCCGCTGCGTGGTGATGGGCGGAGCGCCGTGCTGCGAAGGCAACGTCACCCCAGCCGCCGAGTACAACATTTGGTGCGATCCGCAGGCTGCTCGCGTCGTCGTGCGCAGTGCACTGCCGATCGAACTTGTCGGCTGGCACCTGTGCCGCGGGGAAGCCGTATTGAATCCGTCGGACATACGGGAGGTTCAGAGCTTCGGCACCGCAGTCGCCAAGTTCGCCATTGAATGCAACAGCCGGGCTCAAGAAGCATTTCTTGAGCAGACAGGCGAGCGCGGAATCTCGCTTCCGGATCCTGTCGCCATGGCGGTCGCGCTGGACCCATCCATCGCGACATCGCAATCAGCACACTTCGTGGACATCGAAACGGAGAGCGAACTCACTCGCGGTATGACGGTCGTTGACCGGCTGAACGTCGCGGGTAACCAGCGCAATCGCGAAGTTTGGGCCTCGCATCTCGATAGTGGTCACAAGGCCAAGATCTTCTGGGCCATAGACAATGCGCGCTGGAAACAAGCGCTCTACTCAGCGCTGAGGTAAATTGTCGCAGTCGGGGTAGGACATTCCCCCACCCAGCCCGTTTAACCGAGGATTTGAGTGCTAGCAGGCGTCCGAGAGAGTGCTGCCTACCGACTTGTGCCGGAGCGAAGGATTGACGGACCGGGTTACCGCTTCGCAGGTGATTCGAAGCATCGCGGTCTCGGTGGCTGCGCCACAGCCTGCAGCAGGAACTGTTTACGGCGGGGTCGCGGGCCTAAGGGAGCGACTTCCACTCCCTAGGCCGACCGAATTACCATCGCATGAGACCTTGACCCATGGTAGGCCGACGAGCGTTGACGTGCGATTCTGCATTCCAGCGTGACTTGACGTAGAATCTCTCTAGCCGGTGGGTATCCCCGGTGCATCTAAATCCTGACTTTCCTGCGGGAGCCCTCCTGCCCCGCACAGGAGCCATCGTGAGCCAGCAGAGCGCCGCCGTAAGCCAGCAGAACATCGACCAGTTGTGCATCAACACGATTCGAACGCTTTCGATTGATGGAGTGCAGCAAGCCAACTCCGGGCATCCAGGAGCGCCGATGGGCTTAGCTCCTGTGGTATACGAGTTGTGGCAAAAATATTTGAAGTACGATCCGGCCAATCCGGTCTGGCCAAACCGGGATCGTTTCGTGCTTTCGGCGGGCCACGCTTCCATGCTGATCTATTCCACTCTCCATTTGACCGGTGTGAAAGCGGTCAGTCAGGACGGAAGAGTGTTGAATGATCCGGCCGTTTCGATGGACGAGATCAAACGCTTCCGGCAAATTGACAGCAAAACGCCGGGGCATCCCGAATCGCACCTCACAACAGGAATCGAAACGACCACCGGACCGCTGGGTCAGGGAGCGGGCAACAGCGTGGGCATGGCCATTGCCAGTAAGTGGCTGGCGGCAAATTACAACCAGCCGGGATTTGAGATTTTCAATTTTCGGACGTATGCGCTGTGCGGCGATGGCGACTTGATGGAGGGTGTTGCGTCGGAAGCGGCTTCGCTTGCGGGACATCTGCGGCTTGGAAACTTGTGCTGGATCTATGACAACAACCACGTGACGCTGGACGGGCCAGCTTCGTGGTCGTTCAGCGAAGACGTAATGACCCGCTTTGTGGGCTACGGATGGAATGTCACGCGCGTCGCGGATGCCAACGACCTGCTTATGCTGGCACGTGGTTACGAAACGGCGTTAAAGACCACCGACAAACCGACACTCATCGTCGTGGACAGTCACATCGGCTATGGCTCGCCGCACAAACAGGATTCATACGAAGCGCACGGCGAACCGCTCGGGGAAGCGGAAGTCAAGCTGGTGAAGGAGAACTACGAGTGGCCTGCGGAGGCGAAGTTTCTGGTGCCGGACGGCGTGTACCGCCATTTCAACGAAGGAATTGGAAAGCGCGGCAGTAATGCCCATGCGGAATGGATAAAGCTTTATGGGGAGTATGCCAGGCAATTTCCCGAACAGGCGAAACAGCTGGAGACGATGCAAAAGCGCGAATTGCCGGAAGGATGGGACAAGAACTTGCCATCATTCCCCGCGGATGCGAAAGGGATGGGGTCGCGCGAGAGTTCCGGTAAAACAGTGAACGCGCTGGCGAAAAATATTCCGTGGCTGATTGGCGGTTCGGCGGACCTGGCGAAATCCAACAAGACTAATTTGGAATTTCCGGGCGCGGGCGATTTTCTTCCCGGCGAATACGCCGGGCGCAATCTGCACTACGGCGTACGGGAACACGCCATGGGCGCGGCGATGAGCGGCATGGCGCTGAGCAGACTGCGGCCATTTGGTGGAACCTTTTTCAACTTCAGTGATTATGTGAAGCCAGCGGTGCGTCTGGCTGCGTTGATGGAGATACCGGTAGTTTACGTCTTCACGCACGATTCCATCGGACTTGGAGAAGACGGTCCGACCCACCAGCCCATCGAGCAACTCGCGGCCTTGCGCGCCATGCCAAGTATTTTGGTGCTTCGTCCGGGCGACGCCAACGAAGTAGTCGAAGCCTGGAAATTGGCCATAGCGAATATCCACGGACCGACAGCGTTGGTGCTCTCACGGCAGGCCATGCCGACGCTTGATCGCACGAGATTTGCGCCGGCCACCGGCGTAGCGAAAGGGGCATATGTTTTGAGCGATGCACCGGGCGGGAAACCGGATGTGATTTTGATTGGCACCGGCAGCGAGCTCGGGCTGTGCGTAGCGGCACAAGAAAAGTTGGCTGCGGAAGGCGTAAAGGCTCGCGTGGTCAGCATCCCATCGTTTGAGTTGTTCGAAAGGCAAGACGCCGCGTACAAGGAAAGTGTTTTCCCGGCTGGCGTGACGGCTCGGGTCTCGGTCGAAATGGCTTCCACTTTCGGATGGGAACGCTATGTCGGCGCCAAGGGAAAAAGCGTTGGTATGCGGTCGTTTGGAGCGTCAGGGCCCTTGAAAGACTTACTAAAGAAATTCGGGTTCACGACGGAAAACGTAGTAGCGACGGCAAAAGAAGCGATGGGAAAGTGACCGGGCTATGAAAATTGTAATTGGTTCGGATCACGCCGGTTTCCAATTGAAAAATGCGATCGGGGACGTACTGCGTGGATTGGGACATGCCGTACTGGATATCGGCGCATTCAATGAGAATCCTTCCGATTACCCGGATTTTGCGGAAGCCGTGGGCCGGGCGGTGCTTGATGGAAAAGCCGAGCGCGGCATACTGGTCTGCGGCAGTGGAGTGGGCGTAAGCGTGGCGGCCAACAAGCTCATGGGCATTCGCGCGGCAGTCTGCCACGATACTTACTCAGCGCATCAAGGCGTGGAGCACGATGACATGAACGTGCTGGTGCTGGGCTCGCGGATTATTGGCGTGAAGTTAGCCGAGGATCTGGTGAAGGCATTTTTGGGAGCCCAGTTCACGCACGAAGAGCGGCACAACCGGCGACTGGCAAAAATCGCAGCGATGGAGCAGAAATTCGGACATTGAGGATTTTCTGATCGATCGTTGTCACGTTCATGTAACACTGCGCTACGAGCAACGGCGTAGAATAAATAAAGGTAACCAAGGGCAGATAGCAGTTTTTGAATTGAGGAGGACGATCATGACGACCACAACGACACTTCCTAGCGTGAAAGCAGTGCAGGGCGGGAATCCACTACAGGGACTGCTGGCCTACGGACAGTCTCCGTGGCTCGATTTTATCCGGCGAAATATTTTGTTGAACGGCGATCTGAATAAAATGATCGCCAACGATGGTTTGCGAGGCATGACGTCGAATCCTGCGATTTTTGAAAAAGCCATTACTGCGGGCGACGACTACGACGACATCATCAAAGCGCCGGACGCGAAATCTTCCACGGCAATGGCGCTCTACGAAAAAATCGCTATCCGCGACGTTCAGGAGGCCGCGGATATTTTCAGGCCCGTACACACTGAAACCAAGGGTCGCGACGGCTATGTCAGCCTGGAAGTTTCACCGAACCTGGCGTTTGACACGCAAGCCACAATCGCGGAGGCACGGCGGCTGTGGAAGGCCGTCAACCGACCCAACGTGATGATCAAGATTCCTGCGACCCCGCAAGGATTGCCTGCAATTCGCCAGGCGCTCGAAGAAGGCATCAACATCAACATTACGCTGCTGTTCGCGCAGTCGGCCTACGAACAGGTTGCGGAAGCGTATCTCGCGGCACTGGAAGCGCGAGCCGCAAAGGACCAGGACATTTCACAGATCGCAAGCGTCGCAAGCTTTTTCGTCAGCCGTATTGATTCGCTGGTCGACAGCACCATCGATGCGAAGCTGAAAACCGAGACGGACGCGAGCAAGAAGGCGCTTCTGGAATCACTGCGTGGCAAGGTCGCCATCGCCAACGCCCGCCGCACTTACGCCAAGTACCAAGAACTGTTCGGCGGTTCGCGCTGGAAAGCGCTGGCTGCCAGGGGCGCGCAAACGCAACGCCTGCTCTGGGCCAGCACCAGCACCAAAAATCCCAAATATCGCGATGTGCTTTATGTCGAAGAACTGATCGGCGCGGACACGGTAGACACCATTCCTCCCGCCACACTGGATGCATTTCGCGATCACGGCAAACTTCGTAACAGTCTCACGGAAGACCTTGCCGGAGCCAACAAAACCATGACCGACCTGGAAGCCGCCGGCATACCCATGAAAGGGGTCACCGACAAATTGATCGCCGATGCCGTGAAGCTATTCCAGGATCCGTTCAAGCAACTGCTCGATGCCATCGCAAAACATGCCGGGGTGCGTACGTGAGCGTAAATCGCCTGGCCCACAAACTGCCGAAGGACTTGCAGGCGGCAGTCGCCGCATCGCTTGCCGATTGGCAGAGCGGCAATAAGGTTGCGCGCTTGTGGCAGAAAGACGCTTCACTGTGGACCAGCGCCGACGAGGGTAACTGGCTCGGCTGGTTGACCATCGCTGACGAGCAGCTTGCGAATCTCGACACCCTGAGGCAGCTTGCCGCGGAAGTAAAAAAAGCCAAGTTTAGGCATGTGCTGTTGCTCGGGATGGGCGGCTCCAGCCTTTGCCCCGAAGTTCTTCGCATGACCTTCGGCAAAATGGCGGGTTTTCCGGAATTGCACGTGTTAGACTCCACCGATCCGGTGCAGATCAAAGCTCTGGAAAAGAAAGTTGACCTCAAGAAAACGCTGTGCATTGTTTCCAGCAAGTCCGGCAGCACGCTCGAACCGAACATTTTTAAGCAATATTTTTTCGAACGTGTGAAAAAGGCGGTTGGCGAAAACGTCGTCGGCAGCCGATTTATTGCGGTGACCGATCCTGGCTCAAAGATGCAGCAGGTCGCCGAGAGCGACAAGTTTTGGAAAATCTTCGCGGGCGTTCCAAGCATCGGCGGCCGCTACTCCGCGCTTTCGAACTTCGGCATGGTTCCCGCTGCTGCGATGGGCCTGGATCTGGGCAAATTTCTAAACAGTACGAAAGAAATGGTGCGCGCTTGCGGAGCAAACTCTGCCGCGAATGCCAATCCGGGCGTGATTCTCGGCACCATTCTCGGCGTCGCCGCAAATCATGGACGCGACAAGATCACCATCATTGCGTCGCCTGGAATTCACGACTTAGGTGCGTGGCTCGAACAGCTCATCGCCGAATCCACCGGCAAGATTGGCAAAGGAATTATTCCTGTCGATCGCGAAAAACTGGCCAAGCCTGCCGCCTACGGAAACGATCGGGTCTTTGCTTATCTCCGTTTGGCGGCCAAGCCGAACAAAGCACAGGATGCGGCCGTCGCGGCGATTGAAAAAGCCGGCCATCCCGTGGTCCGAATCACCCTGCCGAACGTCTATGCTCTAGGCCAGGAATTTTTCCGTTGGGAAATCGCCACTGCCGTGGCCGGTTCAATCATCGGCATCAATGCTTTCAATCAGCCGGACGTCGAAGCCAGCAAAATCGAAACCAAAAAACTTACCAGCCAGTATGAAGCCACTGGCAGCCTTCCCGCGGAATCGCCGTTCTTGACAACAAAAGATGGCAAGCTTTTTGCCGATGAAAAAAATACCGCGGCACTTGCTGTCGGCAAAACGCTGGGCGAGGTTCTCAAGGCGCATCTCTCGCGAACCGGCGAGGGAGATTATTTCGCGGTCCTCGGCTACATTCCGATGAACGCCGAAAACGAAAAAGCGCTGCAGGCCGTTCGGACCGCTGTTCGCGATGCCAAGAAAGCAGCTACTTGCCTCGGTTTCGGCCCGCGTTTCCTGCATTCCACCGGACAAGCCTACAAGGGCGGCCCAAACAGCGGCGTTTTCCTGCAG
>Ga0126381_100003084_pt1 | contig 18141 bp, 14 predicted proteins | sample PanSoiMetPlot_28_FD_96465 | JGI IMG/M metagenome (GOLD analysis project Ga0126381, IMG submission 96465) | Tropical forest soil microbial communities from Panama - MetaG Plot_28 | ecosystem: Environmental > Terrestrial > Soil > Tropical forest > Bulk soil | place: Panama | collected 2016-02-17
ACATGTGGTTCGGTGACCTGGTCACCATGCGCTGGTGGGACGACCTGTGGCTGAACGAGTCGTTCGCCACCTGGGCCGGCACCCTCGCGCAGGCCGAATCCACCCGGTGGACCACGGCCTGGACCACGTTCGCGCAGCTCTACAAGGCGTGGGCGTACCGCCAGGACCAGCTGGCGACCACGCACCCCATCGCCGCCGACATTCCCGATATCGCAGCGGTCGAGGTCAATTTCGACGGCATCACATACGCCAAGGGCGCGGCCGTGCTCAAGCAGCTTGTCGCCTACGTCGGCCGGGAGAATTTCCTCGCCGGGGTGCGCAAGTACTTCGCCGCGCACGCCTGGGGCAATGCCACCCTGGCGGACCTGCTGGCCGCCCTGGAGGAAACCTCCGGACGCGACCTCGCATCCTGGTCCCGCGAATGGCTGGAAACCGCCGGGGTGAATACGCTGCGCCCGGAATACGCTCTCGATGAAAATGGCAGGTTCACCGAGTTCGCCATTATTCAGGAGGCTCCTGGCACACACCCGGTGCTCCGTTCGCACCGCATCGCCATAGGTCTTTATGACAGAACGGGCGGTGGTCTGACGCGCACCCGCCGCCTCGAGGTCGACGTGGCGGGCGAGCGGACGTTGCTGCCCGAGCTGGCCGGACAGGCTCAGCCCGACCTGGTGCTGGTCAACGACGACGACCTGAGCTATGCGAAGATCCGGCTCGATCCGCATTCGCTGCGCACGCTGGTGACGTCGATCGCCGAGCTCACCGAATCACTGCCGGCCGCGCTGTGCTGGTCAGCGGCCTGGGACATGTGCCGGGACGGCGAGATGGCGGCCCGTGACTACGTGCGGCTCGTCATGTCGGGGGTTTCCTCGATCGCCGACATCAGCGTGCTGCAGACCCTGCTCAGGCAGGCCAGCCTGGCGGTACGCAGGTACGCCGATCCCGGCTGGCGGGCTAAGGGCCTCGAGTTCCTGGCTGACTCGCTCCGGCCGCTGGTGAAGCAGGCCCCGCCGGGGTCCGACGCCCAGCTCGCCTACCTGCGCGCGTTCGCCGGCGCGGCCACCTCGGATGGCGACCTGGCCATGCTGGCCGGGCTGTTTGACGGCTCGGTGACGCTCGAAGGCCTGAGCGTGGACACCGATCTGCGCTGGGCCCTGCTGTGCCGGCTGGTGAGCAGAGGCGTGCTCGGCGCGGCGGAGATCGACGCGGAACTGGCGAACGACGCCACCAACGCGGGTGAGCGGCACGCCGCGACGTGCCGGGCCGCGATCCCGACGGCGGAGGCCAAGCGATCGGCCTGGGAGGCGATGACCGGCGGAGAACTGCCGCTAGCCGAGTTCCGCGCGATGGTGGCCGGCTTCGCCGACCTGGATCAGCCGGACCTCATTCAGCCGTACCGGCCCGAGTACTTCGCCGCCATCGGCGGGGTCTGGCGCGACTGGTCCTCGGCGATGGCGCAGGACTTCGTGTCCGGCCTGTACGGGGTGTGCAGGCTCGCCACGGACACGGTGGCCATGACGGAGGCCTACATCGCCAGGGAAGACCCGCCTGCCGCCCTGGGCCGCTTGCTCACCGAGGGCCGCGACGACGTCCTGCGCGCCCTGCGCTGCCAGGCCCGCGATCGCCAGGAGGGGTAAAGGAGGGGTAGCCCGCATCCTCGCGGCCCTGTCCCGCGTGTTAACCGGTATGGGCATACTGTCGCGGCGCGGGCTGCTGATCGGCGGCATCGGCGTTGCCGTCCTCACGGTCGGCGGCACCGGGTTCGAGCTGGTGCGGGACGGCACCTTGCCGGGCAAGTACCAGCTGGACCGGATAACGGGCGCCTGCGGCGACGATCCTGGCGTGCCCGCCGTCGCGGCCGGGCCGGTCGTCGCCAGCGCCTTCGCCTCCCGGTACCGGAAGCGCACCGTGGAGATGATCGTCATGCGGCCGCCGGGCCAGCACGGCCCGCTGCCGGTGGTGATCGCGCTGCACGGCCTCGGCGGCGACGCCAGGAGTGCGGTCAGCCTGGGGTATCCGCGGTACCTGGCCGCGGCGGTCGCGGGCGGCGCGGCGCCGTTCGCGATCGTGTCGGTGGACGGCGGGTCCACCTACTGGCATCGCCGGGCGGACGGGGACGATCCGCCGGGCATGATCGGGTACGAGGTGCTCCCCCGGCTGGAGGCGGCGGGTTACCGGGTCGGTCGGGCCGGCCTCATCGGCTGGTCGATGGGCGGATACGGCGCCCTGCTGCTGGCCAGCACGCTGGGGCCGGACCGGGTCGCGGCCGTCGCCGCGTCCTCGGCGGCGGTCTTCGCCTCGTATGCCGCCGCGGCCGGCGCCGACCCCGGCGCGTTCGACGGCGCGGCCGACTTCGCCGCCAATGACGTCAGGTCGCCCGGGCGGCTGGCGGTGCTGCGGCGGATCCCGGTCAGGATCGACTGCGGCGGCGACGACCCGTTCGCCGCCCAGGACACCCTGCTCCGCGACGACCTGGGCCATCCGGCCGGCGCGATCACCGGCGGCTGCCACGACCAGGCCTTCTGGCGCCGGGCCCTCCCCGCCCACCTGGCCTTCCTGGCCCCCCGCCTGCCCTGACCGGCCCACCGGGCCCGGGCTAGCCGACCAGGACGCAGGGGATGCCGGTGTTCTCGTCGGTCCAGTAGCTGGCGCAGACCCGGTGGTAGCCGTCGGCGATGATGAGCGGGCCGCGGGCCACGCCGCGGACCAGCAGGACCGGGGACAGCGGGGTACCGCCGGCCACTTTGGCCAGGTCGGACGCCACGTGCTTGTTGTCCCGGTCGAGCAAGGCGAGCTGGCTGGCGCGCAGGATGTCCTTGGCCTTGCGATGGGTGATCGTGTCCGCCTTGGACAGCTCCGCGCGGTACTTGGCCGCGTCCTTGGCCGCCATGATCAGCGAGAGGTAGTCCTCGGCCGCCTGGAAGTCATGCTTCTCCGGCTTGTCCAGCCACTTCACCGTGCTCACCGGCCGAGCGCCTTCTGGACGTGCATGGGCAGCTCGTCGAGCGGGACGGCGACGGTGCTGCCGGTGGCGCGCTCGGTCAGCTCGGCGGTCCCCGCGGCCAGGCCGCGCTTGCCGATCGTGACGCGGAACGGGATGCCGACCAGCTCCGCGTCGCTGAACTTCACGCCCGCCCTGACCTGGCGGTCGTCCACGATGACCTCTACGCCGGCGGCCAGCAGCGCCTGGTAGGCGCGCTCTCCCGCCTCGGCCACGGCCCCGTCGTCCTGCTGGGCGATCACCACCACGGTCTCGAACGGGGCGATGGCGGACGGCCAGACGATGCCGCGTTCGTCGTGGTGCACCTCGATGGCCGTGGCCATCGCGCGCTCCACGCCGATGCCGTAACAGCCCATGATCGGCTTGACCGGCTTGCCGTCCGGTCCTGACACCCGGATGTCCATGGCGTCGGAGTACTTGTAGCCGAGCTTGAAGATGTGGCCGACCTCGATCCCCCGCTCCACCTCGAGCGCGTGGCCGCACTGGATACAGCTCTCGCCCGGCTCGGCCTGGCGCAGGTCGGCCCACCGGCCGACGGTGATGTCGCGCTCGACGTCGACGCCGCGCAGGTGGGTGTCGTCCACGTTGGCGCCGGTGAACATGCCGCGGCGGCCGCGCAGCGCCTCGTCGGCGATGACCGGGTGGTCCTTGACCGCCACCGCGCCGAGGCTGCCGGGCAGGGCGCCCAGCGCTTCCCTGATCTCCTCCGGCTGCGCCGGGCGGATCTCGTTCGCCTTGGTCGCGTCCACGAGCTTCTGCTCGTGCAGCGTGTGATCGCCGCGCATCAGCACCAGGGTGAGCGTGCCGTCGATGAAGTACACCAGGGTCTTGATCTGCCGGCCGGCCGGGGCGTCGTACTGGACCACGAGGTCCTCGATGGTCCGCACGGCCGGGGTCGGGAAGGATTCGGGTGCGGGCAGCAGCCCGGTGTCGGCGACCTCGGTCAGCCGGGACGTTGCCTTCTCGATGTTGGCCGCGTAGCCGCAGCCGGGACAGTGGACGAACAGATCCTCACCGGACGGCGACGGGCAGATGAACTCGATCGAGTCCGACCCGCCCATCGTGCCGCTGGACGCCTGCGCCGGGATGGCGGGGATGCCGAGGCGCTCGAAGATGCGGATGTACGCGCCCTTGTGCGCCTGGAAGGACACGTCCAGCTCATCCGGGCCGAGGTCGAACGTGTAGGAGTCCTTCATGGTGAACTCGCGGGTACGCATCAGGCCGGCCTTCGGGCGCGGCTCGTCGCGCAGCTTGGTCTGGAACTGGTACCAGGCCTGCGGCAGCTCGCGGTAGGAGCTGAGCTCGGTCGCGAGCGTGGAGACGACCTCCTCGTGGGTCATGCCGAGGGCCAGCTCGGCGCCCTTGCGGTCGCGCAGCCGGAACATCTCCTCACCCATCAGCTCCCAGCGTCCGCTGCGCTGCCAGACCTCCCCCGGGTGCATGACCGGCATGAGGATCTCCTGTGCGCCGATCCGGTTCATCTCCTCGCGGATGATGTCGATGACCTTCAGCCGCACCCGCTGGCCGAGCGGCAGCAGCGAGTAGTGGCCGGCCATCAGCTGCCGGACGAAGCCCGCGCGGAGCAGCAGGCGGTGGCTGGGCGCCCCGGCGTCGGCCGGATCGTCGCGCAGCGTGGGGATGTGCATCGTGGACCAGCGCATGACGCCGTAGTTTAGCGGCGGCCAGGCGGTTACGCAGAAGCGATCACCCGCGCGCCACCAGCCCGGGCAGGTCGGCCAGGCTGGTGATGTGCGTATGGCCATGCGGAGCCGGGCAGAATCCGTGCGGATCGAGGTGGACCGGCCGCAGGCCGGCCGCCAGTGCGCCGGCCACGTCATAGCGCAGGCTGTCGCCCACGTGCAGGACCGTGTCATCGGCGGGAAGGCCGAGCGCCTCGAGGGCGATATGGAAGATCTCCGGATCGGGCTTGGCGATGCCCACCACGGCCGAGTCGATCACGACGCCCACCCGGACGCCCGATCCGTCACTGACCGAGCACACACCGAGCCGGTGCAGCTCCGCCTGCACGGTCCCGTCCGAGTTGGAGACCACGCCGAGCGGGAGGCCGAGCGCCGCGATCTCGCGCAGCGCCGCGTTCACCTGGGGGCCCACGTGGGTCCAGCCGAACCCTCTGATCGCCTCCGCCATCCGGGCGGCGAGCTCGTCACGTCCGCCTTCGGCCAGGCCGCAAGCGGTGATGTATCCGAGCAGGTAACTGCGCCACCAGGTGTCCTTCGCCGGCTCCGGCCCGTCCGGCCGGTCCTGGACCGACATCGTCCAGTAATGCGCCCGCTCGAGCGCGGCCAGGTCGGGCGAGACGCCCGCCGCCACCAGTGGCGGCAGCATCACATCGGGCTGCGGAAAGATCAGCACGCCCCCGGCATCCAGCAAGATCGCGCTAACCGTCACGCTCGCACTATATGCGGGGACGGCCGGGGTCAGCGGCGACGATGCTGACGGTCCGGCCAAGCCCTCGCTTACGCCCGCTCACCAAAGCGGGGGGTGCCGGTCTTTCCAGGGTCGGGCGTCCTCCAGCTGCGCGGACAGCGAGATCAACGTGCCTTCGTCGCCATGCCGGCCGGCCAGCATCACGCCGATGGGGAGGCCATCGGAGTTCCAGTACAGCGGCAGGTTCACGGCCGGCTGGCCGGAGACGTTGTAGCCCGCGGCGAACGGGGTGAAGCGCTTTTGCCGGTTGAAGTTCTCCTCCGGCTCGACCTCGTCGAAGTAGCCGACCGGCACGGGCGGCTGGGCGAGCGTCGGGGTGAGGATCGCGTCATAGCCCTCCAGCTGGGCCAGCGCGCCGCGGGTGACCGCCTGCAGGTAGGCCTGCGCGAAGATGAGGTCCTGAGCGCCGGTGGCCCGCCCGCGTTCGCGCAGGTAGCGGGTGAGCGGCAGGAGCAGATCCTCGCTGTCGGGCGGCACGGGAGCCAGCGTGGCGTAGGAGTACCAGAGGGTTTCGAAGAACGGGACGCTGTCGGGACCGAGCAGCGTGCCGACGTCGACGACCTCGTGCCCGAGCCGGGACAGCAGGAGGCTGGCGTCCTCGTAGGCCGCGACGCAGTCCGGGTGCACGACGGCGTCTTCGACCGGGTTCTGCAGGGTACGGGCGATCTTGAGCCGGCCGGGGTGACGCTGGGCGTAGCCGAGGAAGGACTCGCCTGCTGGCAGCCGCGGCAGGGTGTACATGTCGCCCGGATAGTTGCCGGCCATGACGTCGAGCAGCAGCGCCGCGTCGGCGACCGTGCGGGCGAGCGGCCCGTTGGTGCCGAGCCCGGCCAGGTCGGGCATCAGCGGGCCCTCGGAGATCCGGCCCCGGGACGGCTTGATGCCGAATAGGCCGCACACGCTGGACGGGATGCGGATCGATCCGCCGCCGTCGCTGCCCTGCGCGGCCGGGGCCAGCCCGGCCGCCACCGCGGCGCCCGCGCCGCCGCTGGATCCGCCGGCTGACCGGCTCAGATCCCACGGGGTCCGGGCCGGCGGGCCGATCTTCGTCTCGGTGTAGCACGGCAGCCCGAACTCGGGCGTGGCCGTCTTGCCGAGCATGATCGACCCGGCGTCGCGCAGCCGGGTGACGACGTAGTCGTCGGTGACCGGGACGTTGTCCTTGAAGGCCTCGCAGCCTAGCGTCTGGCGGACACCGGAGACCATGTTCAGGTCCTTGATCGGGATCGGCACCCCGGTCAGCGGCGGCAGCTGCGCCTCCTCCGGAGTGCTCATGATGATCTTTTCCGCGGCCCGCGCCTGTTCGGCGGCGAGTTCGGCGGTAATCGTGTAGAAGGCGCCCACCTGCTCGTTGAGCTCTTCTGCCCGTCGCAGATAGTGGTCGGTGACCGCGACCGGGGAGACCTGACGGCTGCGTATCGCCGCTGCCAGCTCAATCATGCCGAGCTCATGAATCTGTCCCATGTTACCGAATAGTAGACCAGGAAAGGCGTTACGTTTAGTCCAGTTCTCAATACAGATGTCCTGGATAAAACAGGTCGTACTAGGGGACAATCCTCTTTGAGCGACGCTTTAGCGATGGTGCTATGCGCATTGTCCACAGACAGTTACGCTGATGTAGTGGGTGAGAGCCGGATGGCGTGGCCTAGGCCGAGAAACCGGAAACCGCCGGCACCGCTGGTGACCGAGCGCCGCACCGCGGCTCCCGGTAAGGCTGATCCGGACGCGGGGAACACCGCGGTAACAGGAGCGTCGCCGGTACGGCATGCGACCCCGTCGGGTCCGCAGGCCACACCGGCTTCCTCGGGTATGCCGCCATCGTCTGGACCGGTGCCCTGGCCCGGATTGACACTGCCGACCCAGCGGGACGAACCCCCCGAAACCGGCGATGAGGCTGATAACGAGGGCGACGTGCCGTTCTGGGACTGGGCGCCGTCCGAGGACGATGAGGACGGGCCGCTCCCGCTGGGCGAAGGCGGCGGGTCCGCGAGAAGCGGCATGACCCGCGGCCAGGCAGCAGCTGAACGGGCGGTGGTGACACCCGTCCAGGCCGCTGACGCCGGATCGCGGCGGGAAGGCATCGGGCACCGTTTCAGCAAGCTCGACCACATCTTCGGGGACACCCGGATGGGCGCATGGCGGCGTCGCGCGGTCATCGCGGTGGTGATCGGCCTGGTACTGACGATCCTGCTCGACTGGCGGATCGGGCTGACGGCGGCGGTGATCGTCGCCATCGCCGACACGATCTACCGGTCACGGAGCGTAGCGGCGCAGCCCGGGCTCAAGATGACCCGGGCCCAGAAGCGAACCCTGCGCCAGCTGACGAAGCTGGAACGCTCGGGTTACTGTGCGTTGCACGCACGGATCATCCCGGACAGCCATGACAACATCGACCATCTGGTCATCGGCCCGGCCGGGGTGTTCTCCATCGACTCCGAGGCCTGGGAGAAGAAGCTCCCGGTCCGGACGAAGAACGCACGGCAGTTGTGGCACGGCCCGTTCAGCAAGAAGGACCGGCTGGAGCACGCCCGCTGGGAGGCTGAGCAAGCCGCCGGGCTGCTGACCAGGCACGCCGACCGGCAACTGCTTGACGGCCTGCCGGGCGGGACGGTCGGCGTCCGGCCCGCGATGGCCGTGTACGGGCCGAAGATCCCGTGGGACGTGGCGACGATCCGGGAGGTCGACGTGTTCAGCGGCGGGCGGCTGCGCACCTACCTGCGCCGCTACGCCCGGCAGAACCACACCCGGCCGCTCACCGCGGCGCAGGTCGAGCAGATCTACCGGGCCGCGCAGAGTGCGTTCCCTAACCACCAGGCGGGAGTGCCGGCCGCGACGCGGACCGTCGGCTGACGCGGCTGGGCGCCCGTATCCGCCCTCCCATCTGGCCAGGCGAGTAGGCTGGGTTGCTCTGATACCCGCTGAGTAAAGGGTGGATCGGTTATGCCGCCGCTACGGTCACGCACGGTTACACACGGTAGGAACATGGCCGGGGCTCGCGCCCTGCTCCGGGCTACCGGCGTTGCCCGCGAGGACATCGGCAAGCCGATCATCGCGGTAGCGAACAGCTTCACCGAATTCGTCCCCGGGCACGTGCACCTGCGCGAGGTCGGCCAGGTGGTCTCGGACGCCGTGCGCGCGGCCGGGGCGGTGCCGCGCGAGTTCAACACGATCGCGGTGGACGACGGCATCGCCATGGGACACGGCGGCATGCTGTACTCGCTGCCGAGCCGGGAGCTGATCGCCGACTCGGTGGAGTACATGGTCAACGCGCACTGCGCCGACGCCATGATCTGCATCTCGAACTGCGACAAGATCACACCGGGCATGCTGATCGCCGCCATGCGGCTGAACATCCCGACCGTCTTCGTGTCCGGCGGGCCGATGGAGGCCGGCGTGCCCGCTCAGGCCAGGGGGGTCCGGGGGGCAGGCCTCCCCCCGGGGAAGGCAGTCAAGCTGGACCTGATCGACCCGATGATCGCCTCCGCCGATCCGTCCGTCTCGGACGCAGACCTGCTCGCGATGGAGGAGGCAGCGTGCCCGACCTGCGGGTCCTGCTCGGGCATGTTCACGGCGAACTCGATGAACTGCCTCACCGAGGCGATCGGGCTGGCCCTGCCCGGCAACGGCACCATCCTGGCCACGCACACGGAGCGGCGTGAGCTGTTCGAGCGGGCCGGTGCGCTCGTCGTCTCGGTGGCGTCGCGTTACTACGCCGACGGTGACGAGTCGGTGCTGCCGCGGTCGATCGCGAACCGCGACGCGTTCGAGAACGCGATGGCGCTGGACGTGGCCATGGGCGGATCGACCAACACGATCCTGCACCTGCTCGCCGCCGCGCACGAGGCCGGAGTGAACTTCGGGCTCAAGGAGATCGACGAGCTGTCCCGGCGGGTGCCGTGCCTGTGCAAGGTCGCGCCGTCGAGCTCGTACCACGTCGAGGACGTGCACCGGGCCGGAGGGATCCCCACCATCCTGGGCGAGCTGGACCGGGCCGGACTGCTCAACCGCGGCGTGCGCACGGTGCACAGCGGGTCGCTGGCGGAGTTCCTTTCCGCCTGGGACCTCGGGTCATTGTCGGTCAGCCCCGAGGCGGTTTCGCTGTACCACGCCGCGCCGGGCGGGGTCCGCACCACCCGGCCTTACTCGCAGGCATCGCGCTGGGCGTCGCTGGACACCGACCGGGCGGCCGGGTGCATCAGGGACGTGGCGCACGCCTACACCGCCGACGGCGGCCTGGCCGTGCTGCAGGGGAACCTCGCGCCGGACGGCGCGATCATCAAGACAGCGGGCGTGCCGGAGGAGCTGTGGCGGTTCTCCGGGCCCGCGGTGGTGTTCGAGAGCCAGGAGGACGCCGTCGACGGCATCCTCAACGGTGCCGTCAGCGCTGGCGACGTCGTCATCATCAGGTACGAGGGCCCGCGCGGCGGCCCCGGCATGCAGGAGATGCTGTACCCCACCAGCTTCCTCAAGGGCAAGGGGCTGGGCCGGAGCTGCGCGCTGATCACCGACGGGCGTTTTTCCGGCGGGACGTCCGGCCTTTCGGTCTGCCACGTCGCGCCGGAAGCCGCGGCGGGCGGCACGATCGCGCTGGCCGAGAACGGCGACACCGTGCTGATCGACATCCCGCGGCGGACGCTCTCGCTGGAGGTGCCGCCGGAGGTCCTGACGGCCCGGCTGGATCAGCTGCTGGCCACGCTGGGCTCCTACCGGCCCGCTACCCGCCAGCGCCCGGTCAGCGTCGCCCTCCAGGTGTACGCCGCGATGGCCACCTCGGCCGCGACCGGCGCCGCCCGCGACATCACCCAGATCGCCACCGCGGGGGGTTCCTGACCTGTCCGGTTTCGTACGTCCGGCACGGGCGGCGGACGCCGCCGACCTGGCCCGGGTCCAGGTGGCCAGCTGGCGCGAGGGGTACGCGGACGTCGTACCCGAGCCGCTGCTGGGTGAACTCACCGGCGATCCGGCGGTCGCGATCTGGCAGGAGCGCTGGCGGGAGGCGATCGACAACCCGCCGACCAGCAGGCACCGCGTGCTGGTCGCGGTGGAGGACGATCCGTCACGGGTGATCGTCGGCTTCGCCGCGGCGGGTCCGGCCACCGACGCGGACCGCTGGCCGGGCACCGACGGCGAGCTGTACGAACTGCGCATCCTGCCGGAGCGGACCAGGCAGGGCCACGGCGGCCGCCTGCTGCACGCGGTCGTCGACACCCTCGTCGAGGACGGGTTCCACACCGCGAGCACGTGGACGCTCGAAGCTGACGTGTCGCTGCGGACGTTCCTTGAGTCTTCCGGCTGGGCCACCGACGGCGCGCGGGCTGACCTCGACGTGGGCGTGCGCCTGCCTGCCATCCGCCTGCACACCGCGATCAGCGAATAGACGTCCGGGCAGCACGGCGCCGGCGCCTGGTTACGGGCGGAGTGTCCGTTCAGCGTCCCCTAGTATCTGGGGGTGGCTGATGCGCGGGAGTGGCTAGCGGGTACGCGGCCGAGGACACTGCCGGCCGCCGTCGTACCCGTGCTGATCGGGTCGGGGGTGGCCGCCGGGTACGGGAAGTTCTCGTGGTGGCGGGCACTGCTCGCGCTCGTGGTCGCGCTCGCCCTCCAGATCGGCGTCAACTACGCGAACGACTACAGCGACGGGGTGCGGGGGTCAGACGAGAAGCGGGTGGGCCCGGTCCGCCTGGTCGCGGCCGGCCTGGCCGCGCCGCGGCGCGTGCTGACGGCCGCGTTCGGGTTCTTCCTGGTCGCCGGCGTGGCCGGGCTGGCCCTGGCGGCGGTCACGTCCTGGTGGCTGCTGGCGGTCGGGGTTGCGTGCGTCGCGGCCGCCTGGTTTTACACCGGGGGGCCGCGTCCCTACGGTTACATCGGGCTCGGCGAGGTCTTCGTATTCGCCTTCTTCGGCGTGGTCGCCGTGGCGGGTACCGCGTACGTGCAGATGCGCTCGCTGAGCTGGCTCGGGCTCGCCGCCGCGGTACCGGCGGGGTTGCTGGCCTGCGCGCTGCTGATGGTGAACAACCTGCGCGACATCCGCTCGGACGCGCAGGCGGGCAAGCGGACGCTGGCGGTGCGGCTCGGCGACGCCCGCACCCGGCTCGGGTACGTGCTGGCCATGCTGACGCCCTTCGCTGTCGCGGCGGTGCTGGCCGTCTACCGGCCGTTCACGCTGATCACGGTCCTGGCGCTGCCGCTCACCCGGCTGCCCATCCGGTCGGTGCGCGCGGGCGCCTCCGGCCCGGCGCTGATCAGAGCCCTCGGGGAGACCGGCCGGGTGCAGCTCGCGTTCGACGTCGCCTTCACGATCGGCCTCGCCCTGCATGCGTGACCGGAACTGGCCGGCGCCGGTCTTGGGCCGGTTCTGGTTACCTAGCAACCGCTACCCCAGGTCACATGCTGTCGGCGTCAGCCGGCTGGTGGCTGGCCGGCGGCTGGCCAAATCTCGGTATATATCTGGTAAGTCGAAGACTTGCAACGAAATGTGCAGTATCAGCGGCATTGCTACCTATAACGCGATACTCTGCCCCATAATCCCAGGTGAGGGGTCCCTCTGCCATGCTCACCCGATGAGAAGGTGCCGCTGTTGCAAATGTCTCCGGCAAGCAAGGGCGACGACAACAAGGCAACGTTCCTAGCTGAGTTCCGTGCGCTCCGCGACCGGGCCGGGCTCGAGTATGAGGAACTGGCCGCCAAAGCGCACTACCCGACCGATGTCCTGAGGGATGCCGAGCTGGGACCAGGACTTCCCGGTCTGCCGGTACTCGCCGCCTACGTCCGTGCCTGCGGCGGAGACGAGACGGAGTGGGAAGAGCGGTGGCGGCGGCTCGCGAGTGCGCCGGACAGCGATACCGGCCTTCCGGTCAGGCCCGCGGGAGCCAGTGCGGCGGCGGTCGCCGGGGCTCGGGCGGGTGTCTCGGTCGGGGCGGCCGAAGCGCATGATCCGGAGCGGATCAAGGCGGCGCTCAAGGCCCACCGCGAGCGCGAGGAACACGCCTCGGTGCGTTCTGACAGTGGGTTCTCCAGCGGTATGGGGTATCCGCGGACCGCGGCGGTCGACCCGGCCCCGGCCGAACCGGCCGCGACCATGATCGCTAACGGCAATCATCACAAGCGATCTCGGCTAGACGCCTACGACGAACCGGCCATCCAGGCACCGGAGTCCCTGCCTTCGCCGCCGCTGGCGTCGTGGGCCTCGGAGTCGCTGCCGTCGTCGTCGTGGTCAACCGAACCTGCACCCGCCGCGCCCGTTCCCGCCGCGCCGCCTCAGGTGCCGCTCGCCTCCTCGTTCAGCGCCAGCGCGTTCGCACCGCCCACCGAGCCGGCCAGGCGGGCGAGCGCCCCGCCCCAGGCCGGCACCGCCGCCTCGGCCCAGCGGAACCACGCTCCCGAGCCGCTCACCAGGACCGGCAGCCCGGCCCGCCAGAACGGCCACCCCGGACTGCTCGCCCTGGCGGTCATCGTGGTGATCATCGGCTGCGTCGCGCTGCTCATTCTCACCTGAGTTCCCGGCGCTTCCGCAGCGCCCCGCGCCAGGCGCCCGGTCCCCGCGCCCGGCCCACGGGATACTTCCGGCATTTCGCCCGAGAGGCTCGCATACGCGCGGGCTGCTCAACCCACATGGCTGTGACAACGATGTGGTGACCGCGGGAGGCCCGGCTAGTCGGCTTCTGGCGGCGGGGTCCCGTCGGGTGGGCTGCTTCCGTTGGGCTGGGCGGCGAGGTTGGGCGGGGCCGCGAGGTTGGGCTGGGCGGGGGCGTCTGGCGCGGCTTCGATCGCCGGGGAGACGCCCGCGGCGTCCAGGACGGCGCTGAGGTCGATGCCCGCGTCGGCGGGCAGCGCCGCGGCGGGTTCCTTGGCCGGCTCGCGCTTGGGGCGAGGAGCGTCCTGGCCGCTGTCGCCCTGATCCGGGCTGAAAGCGTTCGTCACCATCTTCAGCGCCGACGTCACTTCGCTGGGTATCACCCAGAACGTGTTGCCCGCCCCTTGCGCGAGCTGCGGCAGCGTCTGGAGGTACTGGTAAGCGAGCAGCTTGGGATCCGGGTCGTTGTCGTGCACCGCCTGGAAGACCTGGGCGATCGCCTGGGCCTGGCCCTCGGCGCGCAGGATCGCGCTCTGCTTGGCGCCTTCCGCGGTGAGGATGGCGCTTTGCTTCTCGCCTTCCGCGGTCAAGATCTTGGACTGCCTGACACCCTCGGCGGTGAGGATCGCGGCCCGCTTCTCCCGCTCGGCCCGCATCTGCTTCTCCATGGCGTCCTTGACGGACTTGGGCGGGTCAATGGCCTTGATCTCCACGCGGGTGACCCGGATGCCCCACTTGCCTGACGCGTCGTCGAGCACGCCGCGCAGCATGTTGTTGATCTTGTCGCGAGAGGTCAGCGTCTGCTCCAGGTCCATCGAGCCGATGACGCTGCGCAGCATCGTGGCGGCGATCTGCTCGATCGCCTGGATGTAGTTGACGATCTCGTAGTCGGCGGCGCGCGGGTCGGTCACCTGGAAGAACAGCACGGTGTCGATGAGCACCACGAGGTTGTCCTCGGTGATCACCGGCTGGCCTTTGAACTCGACCACCTGCTCGCGCAGGTCGATCTCCTTCTTGACCCGGTCGATGAACGGGATGATGAAATTCATCCCTGGTTCCAGCGTCTTGCGGTACCGGCCGAACCGCTCAACGTTCCGCGCGCGAGCCTGAGGCACGATCCGTACCGAACGCATCACGGTGATGACAACGAACAGCGCGACGACCGCGGCGATGACAAGTTCCGCCAAGATCATGGCTACTCCCTGGGATAAACAAGTGCGGTGGCGCCTTTGATCTGCAGGACGTCGACCTTGGTACCGACCGGAATCACCAGCGACTCGTCATAGGCGCGCGAGGTCCATTCCTCGCCATCGATCCGGACTCGTCCGCCGTGCTCGCTGACTTCCTGGACGACGATGGCGGACCGGCCCACGAGGGCGGCTGTTCCGGTACGCAGCATCGGCGGCTGCTTGATGTGCTTGATCGCGATCGGGCGGACGAAGCCGAGGCCGGCCCCGGCCGCCACCACGAACGCGGCAAGCTGCAAGGGGATGTCGAGATGAAATGCGCCGACCACGGCGGCGACCACAGCCGCGACCGCGATGAGGCCAAAGGCGAGCGTGGCGGTGAGGAGTTCGGCGACACCGAGCACCGCTGCCACTATCAGCCAGACGATCCAGGACACCATGGCCGCTCCGCGTGATTCTTCCTACTTGACTGTAACTCCGGCGCGACATCGTTCGCATCACGCTGCCGGCATGCAACAAGCAAGTAAGCTTCAATCACCTAGCGTCACCGGTGAGCCTTCTCGCCGGAGACCGTGGGCACATGAATCTATTCAATCGGTGACAATTACCCGTCTCGGGCCTGCTCGGGTTTTCCCCCGACCTACACTCATTCAGGTAGGGGCCGTACGCGGTCTGGGCGAGCAGGGGCCAGGAGGTACCTGGTGGAACGTGGCGACACCGGTGTTGGCCGCGATGCGTACGGCCAACCCAGGCGCCGTGGGAATCCGCGTGCCAGGCCAGGACCTCGGAATTTCGGCCAGGACAGCCAGGGCTACGACGGATATCCGGGTCCCGGCGCACCGCGGCGGGACGAATCCGCCGACGAAGACGGCGACTACGGTCAGTTGCTACGACGGCCCGGCGAGATGCCGCGTCCGCCGAGATTCCGCCCCGGCCGGGGCCGCCCGCGGCAGCCGGGCACGCGGCAGCCGAATCGTTACCCGCCGCAGAACGGCGGCCAGGGGAACGGCGGCTTCCCGGGCGGGACGCATCCCGGCGAGCGGTACCCCGATTCCGGTCCGATGACCGAGCGGCGGCCTGGCCTGGGCTACGAGCGCGGCCCGGACGGCCCGCCCGCGAACGGCGCCCCGTGGCCCCGCTGGGCCACGGGCGGACCGGCAGGCAGCCAGGGCCAGCGTCAGGATGGCCAGCGCCCGGAAAGCCAGCGCCCAGACGGCCAGCGCCCGGACGGGCGGGCGCCGACGGGCTTCGGCGGGCGGACCCCCGGCTACGGTGGCCGGCCGGCCGGTCCCGGCGGCCGGGTGCCGCCCGCGCCTGGCCGTCAGTACCTGTCGGCGAACGGCCGCCGTATCCCACCGCGCGCCGACCGGCTGTTCCGCTCCCCCGCGCCGCCGGACGGCTATCAGGCGCCCGTGCCTCCCCCGGGCCCGAGACCCGGCATGCCCGGCGTCGGCACGCCCGGACAGGGCACACCGGGATATCCCGGCGGCGTGCCGGGCATCAGGCCGCAGGGCTACCGAGGCGGCGCGCAGACCCCGCCGCGACCGCGGTTCCGGCCGCAGCAGGCACCCGAAGCGCAGCTCGGCGGCCAGGTGATCAAGCAGCGCGACAACGCGGTACCCGAACGCCGCCCGCTCAGCGCGTCACAGCCGCTGGTCGCCATCGCGCCGGACGGCCTGGAGTCGTTCGCCAGGGACCTGCGCGCGCTGCGCGCGAAGGCCGAACTCGACCTCCCGGAGATGGCCGAGCGGTCGCACTACACGATGAAGACCCTCGCGTCGGCCGCGGGCGGGCTCCGGCTGCCCACGCTGCCAGTCGCCATCGCCTACGTGCGCGCCTGCGACGGCGACGTGGCCGAATGGGAAGACCGCTGGCACAAACTCGCAGAAAAGTATCCCCCCGCCGAACCCACCGAAGATAGTCATAACGACGGTGGCGATACCTCCGAGCCGAGCGACACTCCCGAGGCGGCCGCCCCCCAGGGGGCGACGGCGCCGCCACCCGGACCGGGCGAGGTGTTCGTGATCACGTCGGCCAAACCGCGACAACCGGGCTGGTAACTGGCATTTCCGAGGGTCATGACACAATTGGCAGCGTGCTGCCTCCCGACAACCACGTCCACAGCCAGTGGTCATGGGACGCTCCGGTCGAGGCGTCCATGGCACGCAGCTGCGAGCAGGCGCTGGCCCTCGGCCTGCCGGCGGTGGCCTTCACCGACCACCTGGACTTCACAGAAGGCACGGACGAGGATCAGCTCGCGGCAGAAGGCCTGGATCCGCACCGCTACTCCCGGATGCGCCTGCTCGACATTCCCGGCTACCTCGCGGCCATCGAAGAATGCCGGCAGCGCTACTCCGGCCTGCGGATACTCTCCGGTGCCGAGATCGGCGAGGCCCATCTGTTCGATGTGAGCGCGCGCCGTGCGGTCGCCGCGGCCGGGTTCGACCGGGTGCTCGGATCGCTGCACGCGATACCGCTCGAGGGCCGGCTGACCGCTGCCGACGACCTGTTCAGGCAACTGCCCGCCGAGGAGGTCATGAGCCAGTACTTCGCCGAGGTGCTGCGGCTCATCGCGGGCAGCGACGTGTTCGAGGTCCTCGCGCACCTGGACTTTCCGCGGCGGATGTGGCCCGCCTCGGCCGGGACGTACGAGGAGAAGGCGTTCGAGTTCGAGTACCGCGAGATCTTGCGGGCGCTCGCCGCCGGCGGGCGGATTCTGGAGCTGAACACGAAGAGCCCGCTGGCTTCTGTCGAACTGCTGCGGTGGTGGCGCGACGCCGGCGGGACCGCCGTGTCGGTCGGCAGCGACGCGCACCAGCCGTGGCGGGTGGGCGACAAATTCCAGCAGGCGGTCGAGATAGCCGAAGCCGCTGGATTCTCCCCCGGCCGGGACCCGTTCGACTTCTGGCGCCGGACATGATTATGGGCCGTTCATCGTGAACGGCCCATAACCGATGGCGCAGGGAGGGGAAAACTAGCGAGTCCAGGTGTCAGGGACGTGGGGCTCCCATGTTCCGGGCAACCCCCGGCCTGAGACGGAGCGGCTCTGGCAATGAACGGCGTAGCGTAGCGCTGTGTAGTACGTCTCACGGTCACGGAGTTCGGGCCGTGCCTCGAGACGGATCGAGCGGCTCACCTCACCCCTACGTGATGGGAGGGGAGCGTAATCGTTGCCGTCATCGGGGTGGTTCATCGCCACGGTACACCTCAAAACCTGTGCTGAGCTGCTGGGTCATCCTGGCTTGATCGACGGTGGACTTTGCCTCTGTCTTTCACGGAGCGAAGTTCTTTCGCTACCTTTAGTAGTGTAACTGTGTGTACGGGCATCATTGCAATGAGTTGCAGGGTAATAGTTGCCTATCCTCCTGGTAAGGGTCGGCCCTGTGCCGGTGCGGCTGTATAAAACAGCAGGTCAGCTGCGGTACACGTTGCGTCACTGGCGGTGCGCGGGGTCCCCGGAGGTGACAGCGATGCCGTTATGACTAAAGGTTTTGATTACTGTCCGCGCACGTGGTGCCTGTCCGATTCTCGCCAGTAGTGGTCCGCGTGACCTGGCATTCTGGATGTTGTGAACGACGATGAGCAGCGCTATCAGGCGGCGGTCAGCAAGGACGCGCGCTTCGACGGCGTGTTCTTCATCGCGGTGACGTCGACCGGCATCTACTGCCGGCCGTCCTGCCCGGCGATCACGCCCAAACGCGTCCACATGCGGTTCTTCCGCAGCGCCGCAGCCGCCCAGGAGGCCGGGTTCCGCGCGTGCAAGCGGTGCCGGCCAGACGCCTCGCCCGGCTCGCCCGAATGGAACATCCGGGCCGACGTGGTCGGGCGGGCGATGCGGCTGATCGCGGATGGGGTCGTCGACCGGTCCGGCGTCTCGGGGCTGGCTGACCGGCTCGGCTATGAACAGCGGCAGGTGCGCCGGCTGGTGACCG
>Ga0126381_100003085_pt1 | contig 18136 bp, 17 predicted proteins | sample PanSoiMetPlot_28_FD_96465 | JGI IMG/M metagenome (GOLD analysis project Ga0126381, IMG submission 96465) | Tropical forest soil microbial communities from Panama - MetaG Plot_28 | ecosystem: Environmental > Terrestrial > Soil > Tropical forest > Bulk soil | place: Panama | collected 2016-02-17
ACCGAACAACAGCCCGATCAATATCGCCTGTCAGGTGCACGGAGAAGTCGTCAACGGCAGCAACATCTGGAACAAGCTGGCGGATGGCAGCTTCGTCACCGACTACTACTGCGACACCCCCAACTTCAACGCCTTCAGCCCGCCGATCCCAGTGTGCAACGATGCGGGCCAACACGCACGAGCCCAAACCTCGCTCGTCCAACCGGCGCCGAAAACGTACCAACACCACATCGTCAACGCTCCAGCTGGGGTGAATGCGCGAAAGGGGCCAGGCACGACCTTTCCGGTCGTTCGTCTCATCCCGAACAACAGCGCGATTGACATCACATGCCAAGTGCACGGACAAGTCGTCAATGGCAGCAACATCTGGAACGAGCTGGCGGACGGCACGTTCGTCACCGACTACTACTGCGACACCCCCAATTTCAACGCTTTCAGTCCGCCGATCCCGGTGTGCAAGGATGCGCCACAACCCTCGAGGGGCCAGCCGGATATCAAAGGGGACGACTATCCTTACAAGGACAGCCAACCCGATGCTCCCGGGGGCGATCAGTGGGGTTTCTTCGCCAGGAGTGCACCTCTTTCGTGGCATGGCGAATGAACCAGCTGGGCGCGAACTTCACCAATGGCATGAGCGGCCCTAATGGCCCTCCGTCCGACAACCCTCCTGTGTTCGGCAATGGCGAACACTGGGCAGACCACGCGAGAACGCTCGGCTTCCGCGTTGACAATGCCCCATCGGTCGGGGCTATTGCGCACTACGCGCCCAATGTTTCCGGAGCCGGGAATCTGGGTCACGTGGCTTACGTCGCGCAGGTGAACGGCGACGGCACAATCGTCCTCGAAGAATACAATTGGGCGACGGCGTACGCTTATCACAATCCGCCCCGAGTGATCCCCGCTTCGGACGTCACCAGCTTCATCCATATCGTTTCATAGGGCGCGGCCGGCGGGGGTGCAGCACAGTGCTGCACCCCACCCGGGGGAGAGACCCATCGCGTATCCCATCGGCGCCATGCCACTCGCCCGTCAGTGGCTGGATGCCGAGTCTACGCCGGTTGACGGGCAAACGGACCATCTACCGTGAAGCAGGAGAACAGCCATGGCACAGTCAACTACAGTGATACCCTCAGACGTGATCAGGGAACTGCAACAGCACATTGCCAATAACCAGCTAAAGGCGGTCGGCCCCGACGACGTACGGCAAGGGTTCTGCAGCTCGTGGCCGGCGGCGCGCGTCGGTCTGGAGGGATTGCAGACGGTGTTGAGCTTGGTTCCGGGCGTCACGATGTTTGCCGGCCCGGCCATTTCGGTGGTGCTGGCGGCAGGTGATGCTGCAAAAGGAGCCCTGTGCAAGACCGGTTGATAGCGGTATTAGACAGGGTCAATCAGCCCGGCGCCTGCCGGCGCCGGGCGATTGACTTACCCGAGCCAGCCCTGCCATTTGGCGTGCTGCGGGACGATTTGTGGCGTATCCTCCGCCTTCTTCACAAAGGCTGGACAGGCGGCCACCTTAAGACTGCGCTCAAAAAAACCGTCGGCTCGGGCTGATCGTTGAAAGGAGGACAACCATGGTTACCAGAGCCCCATTTCTGAAGACGCGATACGGCGGCTATTTCCACCGCCACATACCCGAGGAGGACGCGGAAATCACGCATGTCGGCGCCGGCGCGCCATGCGGCGAATATATGCGCCGTTTCTGGCAGCCGGTTTGCTTTTCCGACGAACTCGGCGACCTGCCGCGCCGCGTGAAGATCCTCGGGGAGGAGCTCGTCGCCTTCCGCGACGCCAGCGGCGCCGTCGGCCTACTGGAACTGCACTGCCCGCATCGCGGCACGTCGCTGGAATTCGGGTTGATCGGCGAGAGGGGGATCCGCTGCTGTTATCATGGCTGGCTCTTCGCCGCGGACGGCAAGATCCTCGAGACACCTGGCGAGCCGGCCGACAGCACACTGAAAGACCGGCTTTATCACGGCGCCTATTCGACGCATGAGCACCAGGGCATCGTTTTTGCCTATTTGGGCCCGCCGGAGCGGCAGCCGCCGTTTCCCCAATACGACAGCTTCAGCCGGCCGGGCTATCGGCTGATGCCGGGCCGGAAATATTTCTATCCGTGCAACTGGCTGCAGATCATGGAGAACACGATGGACCCGGCCCACACCGCGTTTCTCCACACGATCGTCAGCGGCGCCGTCTTTACGAACGAGTTCGGCGTATTGCCCGAACTGGATTTCGCCGAATCCCCGATCGGGATGATCTACATCGCCACACGGCGCGTCGGCGACAATGTCTGGGCGCGAATGGTGGAAGTGGTGTTGCCCAACCTGCAGCAGGTCGCGCCGATCTGGGAGGATGGCCACGGTGAACATTCCTTCAGCGGCCCCTTCATGAGCCGCTGGATCGTGCCGGTCGACGACACGAACACAATGTTCATCGAATTCCGCCACGTCAGCGAAACCGAGGGTGTCACGCCGGCGTGGTGGGCCGATCGCGACATCATGCTCCCTGGCCAAATCGCCGCGGATACCTACGAAGAAGGTCAGCGGCACCCGGGCGACTACGAGGCGCAGGTCTCGCAGCGGCCGATCGCGATCCACGGGCTCGAGCACCTCGGCGCCACAGATCGCGGAGTGACGATGTTCCGCAACCAGATCAGACGCGGCGTTCGCGCCGTGCAAGGCGGCGATGACCCGCTTGGGCTGCGCCGCAATGCCGACGGCGTCATACCGACCTACTGCAACGACACGATCGTGCACGCTCCACCGGCCGAAAGCGAGCTGGCCGATAAGCAAATGATGCGCGAAATCGGCCGAAAGCTGGCCCAATCCTATCTCGAGCATCCGCCGCTCGCGAGCCGCTGACGGCGACTGTAATGATGCCGGCGGCGTGCTGAGACGAAACTTGCTGCACGCCGCGCTCTCCGCAGCGGCCATGAGTTTGGCGATTGCGCGGCTGCGGGCGCAGCAGAAGATGCTGCAGAGCGATGCCGCGTATCAGGACACCCCGAAGAACGGGCTGACCTGCGCGGCATGCAGCCTGTTTCGGCCGCTGCGGTCCTGCGAAATCGTACAAGGAGACATCAGCCCCAACGGCTGGTGCAAATTTTTCGATTTGCCGGATTGAGCGGCGCCTGATCCAGTCCCTCCCCTGACGAGCCTGCCTCCGCTGTCATTGCGAGGAGCGCGTGCGCCACGAAGCAATCTCAACCCATGTGTTCCGCGGCCCGAGATTGCTTCGCTGCGCTCGCAATGACAGACGGAGGCTACGCCCGGTTGGCGTGGTAATAGGTGTTGCGCAGCGCGCGGCCGGGGAGCGCGCCGGTGTGCTTGCCGTCTTCGAGCAATACTTCGCCATTGACGACGGTCGCGATGATCCCCTCCGCCGGCTCCTTGATGCGTTTGGCGCCGGTCGGGAAATCGTGCACGACTTCGAGCGGCAGCGGACGCACCGTGTCGGGATCGAAGATCGTGATGTCGGCGGCCATGCCCGGGCGTAGCAGGCCGCGATCGTAGAGCCCAAAGAGCGAGGCCGAATCGAAGGTCAGCCGCCGCACCGCCTGCTCCAATGACATGGCCTGTCTTTCGCGCACCCATTCGGCAAGCAGCCGGGTGCTGAAGCCGAAGCCGCTCTGGAACTGCACATGCGCGCCGCCGTCCGACAAGCCGATGATGGTGTTGGGGTAGGTCAGGATCTGCGCCATCGCGGCTTCGTCGACATTGATCTCGCCGTGCAGCCATTCGCTGTCGAGATTTTCCTCGACCGCGAGGTCGAGGAAAGCGTCGATGACGCCCTTGCCCTGCATCTGCGCGATCTGGCCCAGGGTTTTGCCTTCGAACGGCTTGTTCTTCGGCAATACCGCAGTCTGCAAGACCATGTAATCCCACCAGGTGCGGCAGATGCCGGGCGGCGGCGTGTCGACTTTGAACTCGACCGCCTCGGCATGCAGCTTCTTGCGCACCTCCGGGTCGCTATAGGCACGCAGCATTTCCTCGGGCGAGGACAACAAAATCGGGTGCCAGGTCGGCAGACCGCGGAACTCCTGGCAATTGCGCATCGTGAAATAGTCGGTGATGCGGTTGGGCGTACACATTGGGAAGGCGCGGATACCCCTCGCGGTCGTTGCATCGACCTGCGCCATCTGCTTTTTCCACTCGTCTGGCCGGCGCATCGACTGGCTGAGATTGTTGTAGACGACTGGGCGGCCGGTTGCCTCGGAGAGCCGGCTCATCAGCCCGTTCTTCATTTCGGCGCCGTTGCCGCCGCCCGATTGGATGATGCCCGTCCCCAGTTCGCGCAATACGTCGCCGAGTGCGAAAATCTCCTTCTCGTCGGCCCACAACGCCGGGATGTGGACGCCCTGCGGATCGTAATGGCCCTGGTTGCGCGATACCGAAAGCCCCAGCGCGCCCGCCTTCATCCCGTCGCGGACGAGCGTCCGCATTTGCTTGATCTCGTCGTCGCTCGCCGTCCGTTTCTGGCAGTCGTCCCCCATCACGTAATAGCGTACGGCGCTGTGGCCGATCAGATTGCCGACATTGACGCCGAGATGATGGTCGAGTTGATCCAAATACTCCGGCACGGTCTCCCAGCCGAATTCGACCGTGCGCAGTACCTCCATTGGGATCGCTTCGACATAGGAGAGGAATTCGGCCAGGCGCTCTTCTTTGCCTTTGCGCACGGGAGCCAGCGACAGCGAGCAATTGCCGAAAACCACGGTCGTGGCGCCGTGGTCGCAGGAATAGGTGCACAGCGGGTCCCAGGTGACTTGCGCGTCATAGTGGCAGTGGTTGTCAATGAACCCGGGGGCAACTACGCGCCCGTCGGCGTCGATCGTCCGCCCGGCCGGCCCACTCAATTTGCCGATCTCGGCGATTTTTCCGCGGCTCACCGCGACATCGCCGCGGAATGCGGACATCCCCGAACCATCGACGACACGGCCGTTGCGGATCAACAGATCGTACGCCATTGCTTTCCCCTTCTTCGCTCAATTTGGGGGAAGTCTAGCATGGCATCGGCGCGACGCTGACACCGCGAAATTACCGGCATGCTCTTCTTTCCCCGCATGGCTGGGCAGTTTCCGCCGAGAGATTGCCTGCGCCGACAACCGGGGCCAGAATGCCCCCACCCTTCCGCGGGGGAGGGAAGGGTCGGGGCGACGGCCGCCTATAACCGCGAAATAGCTGAGAGGCCTCCCAAAATGCCGCGATCGAGATGCCGCTTTGTCGTCTACGCGATCTTGAGCAGCGTGCTGCTCGCTGGATCGGCAGAAGCGCGGGAACCGCGGCTGTTGGAGGCTCAGGCCCAGCCCAATGCTCCGCCGCCGGCGCAAAACGTCGAGGCCAACATCGCGAGCCTGCACCAGAGATTGCAGATCACACCGGCGCAGGAGGCTCAGTTCGGCGCCTTCGCCAATGTCATGCGCGAAAATGCCCGCGCCGAAGCGGGCCTGCCGCACGGGCCGCCGCCGAACGGGACGGCGGTCGACGACCTGCGCGCGGAGATCCGATATGGCGAAACGGAGCTCGCTGGAATGAAAAGATTTCTGCCAGTGCTGGAGGCGCTTTACGCCACGCTCTCGCCCGTGCAAAAGAAAACTGCTGATCAGTTATTTCGCCAAGGTCCGGGCGGGTAAAAATCTGGACGCGACCGAGAATGGAGAATCTTGATGACAGCGCCCGCACTGCCGTTGAATGATTTTCTCGTCATTGATCTGACCGCGCATCGCGCCGGGCCGACCGCGGTGCGCCAGCTCGCCGATTGGGGCGCCAATGTGATCAAGATCGAGCCCTCGGGCGAACTGGTCGATGCGACCGGCAGCCGCCGCGACGGGCCCGATTTTCAGAACCTGCACCGCAACAAGCGGGCGATGACGCTCAATCTCAAAAGCGAGGAAGGCCGCGCGATCTTCATGAGGCTCGCCGAACGCGCCGACGTCATCGTCGAGAATTACAAATCCGACGTGAAGTACCGCCTCGGCATCGATTACGAGGCGGTGCGCAAGGTCAATCCGCGCATCGTCTATGGCAGCATTTCCGGCTTCGGCCAGGACGGGCCCTATGCCGGCAGGGCCGGCGTCGATCAGATCGCCCAAGGCATGGGCGGCCTCATGTCGATCACCGGATTGCCCGGGCAAGGCCCGGTGCGGGTCGGCATCGCGATCAACGACACCTCGGCGGGGCTGCTGCTCGCCTACGGCATCGTACTGGCGCTGCTCAGCCGCGGGCGCACCGGCGAGGGCCAGTGGGTGCACACCTCATTGCTCGAAGCGCAGATCTTCATGCTCGATTTCCAGGCGGCGCGCTATTTGATGAAGGGCGAGGTCGCGGGCCAAGAGGGCAATTTTCACCCGACCTCGCCCGGCACCGGCATGTTTCAGACCGCCGACGGCTACATCAACATCGCCGCCTCTGGCGACAATCTGTGGCGGCGTTTCTGCGAGGCCGCCGACGCCAAGTATCTCCTCGAAAACCCCGATTTTGCAACAGTCGCCGCGCGCGCAAAGAACCGCCAGGCGCTGATTGCGCACCTCAATGAGATCATGCGCCGCCACCCCAACGCCTATTGGGTGCAGCTATTGAGCAAGGCGGGCGTGCCATGCGGCCCGATCAACACGATCGACCAGGTCTTTGCTGACCCGCAGGTGCAGCATTTGGGGATCGCCAAGCCGGTCGATCACCCGAAGCTCGGCCCGCAGAAGGTCGTCGGCCAGCCGATCCATATGAGCGGCTTTCCACAGCCCGCCGAGCTCGACCCGACCCCCGAGCAGGGCCAGCACACTGAGGATGTGCTGCGCGAGCTCGGCTACGGCATGGCCGCGATCTCGGAGCTGCGCAAGCGCGGCGTCGTCTGAGGCTAAAACCCGTCCATCTTTGGTCGGCTTTGCCCGCAGCCGCAACGGCGTGGAGCTCCTTGAGGCTCACCGGCCATCGGCGGTCGCATTGGCGCAGAGCGCGAGGCGCACCGTGCGATCGATCTCGACGCGGCGAGCGCAAAGAACTGCTCCATCATCCGGGCCGGCTCGGGACCGAGATCGGCAAGATCAATTTCGGCGCGTGCTTCGTCAACGATCTCGGCACCGTGCTGGAGACGAGGATGCCGTAAAGCAATACGGCACCAATTGAAGTGGGGAAGACCGAGGCGCTGCCGCGCCGCTACGCCATCATATTCATCGTTTTTCTCGGCGTCGTCAGCCTGTTCGGCGACATGACCTACGAGGGCGCGCGCAGCATCGTCGGGCCCTATCTCGGTCTTCTCAGTGTCACCGCAACAACGCTCAAAGAGCCTCTGCGATCTTTCGGAAAATCCTTGTGGCGAATGACGGACCCTCCGGCGCGCAGACGGCCCTTTGCGCCGCTTTTGATTTGGCGCTCAAATGCGGCGCCGAGCTCCATATGATTTGCATCGAGGAGATCCCTCGCTTTCCCGGGACGATCGACGAAGTCGCTGAAGAGAAGGAGGAAGCCAGGCGCCGCTTTGCGGCCGTTATCGAGCGCGCTAAAGAACCGGCAGGACAGAAGGGAATATCGCTGGAAACCCATCTCTTGGCCGGGCATCCGGTTCCAACCATCGTCGAATTCCTGCGGGTCAGCGCCTTCGATCTTTTGGTGGTCGGCTTCATGGGGCATTCGGCGATTTACGGCAGCACCACCGACCGTCTCGTCGAGCACGCCCCCTGGGCCATTCTCGTGATCAAGTGATGCGTACCTGCCGCCGCGCATGGCAGAGTGGGACTTTGCATTCTCAAGGAGGGCCGCGGGGCCTGGGAAGGGGCAGACAACAATGGCTCATGCCGGGAGGCGTACCACCGACCAAATCCGGTGACGCCGCCTCGGAACCTTGCGGCGCGCGCCGCCAGCCTCCCTTGACCTGCGCCGACAGAAATCCGCAAATCTTCTGTAAACCCACAGGCCGGGTTGCGAGGCAACATAGAGGGGAGGAACATGGGCAAGACATCAACTGCCACCAACGAGCGAGTCGACCGCCGTCTTGTGCTGAAGGCGGCGGCTTTAGCGGCCGCGGGGCCGGCGTTATTGGCTGTCGGGCGGTCCGCGGCGCAGCCCCGTCCCAACCGCGCAACGGCGCTATTCGCTTATGTTGGCGCCTTTACGACGCCGGAGCGCAGGGGGCATGGCGGCGGCATCAACGTCTACCGGGTGGACCCGGCCTCTGCCGCCTGGACCCACGAACAGCTCCTCGAAATCGTCAACCCCTCCTTCCTGACGCTCGACCGGGCGCAGCGCTTTCTCTATTCCGTGCATGCCGACCTCGATGAGGTCAGTGCCTACGCGATCAACAAGCAAGACGGGCACATCACGGCACTCAACCGTCAATCCTGCGGCGGCAAAAATCCGGTCCACCTGTCGATCGATCCGACCGGCCGCTGGATCATCACCGCCAATTACAGCGCCGGCTCGGTCGGCGTGATGCCGATCGAGGAGGACGGAACCTTGGGGCCGCGCAGCGATCTTGCGACCCTGCCCGGCGAACCGGGCCCAAATCGCAAAGAGCAGGCAAGCTCCCATCCGCACGAAGCCGTCTTCGATCCGGGCGGCCGCTTCATCGCCGTGCCCGACAAGGGGCTTGATCGGGTGTTCATGTTTCGCCTCGACGCGGCGAGCGGCAAACTGACGCCGAACGATCCGCCGTTCGTCGCGACGCGCGCGGGCGCCGGCCCACGGCACATTACCTTTCATCCGCAGATGCCGTTGGCATACGTGATCAACGAACTGGGTTCGAGCGTCACCACCTACCGCTTCGATCCGCAGGGCGGCAGCCTGCAGCCGATTCAAATCGTGCCTTCGATCCCGCCGAGCTATACCGGCAACAACACCGGCGCCGAGATCGTCGTCGCGCCCGCCGGCCGCGTCGTTTACGCGTCCAACCGGGGCCACGACAGCATTGCGATTTTTGCCGTCGATCAGCGCGATGGGGCCCTGACGTCGGTCGGCTGGGCACCCACTCACGCAAAGTCCCCGCGCTTTTTCTGCCTCGATCCGGCGGCTAAATTCCTCTATGCGGCAAACGCCGACGAGGGCTTCAGCCAAGAGCAGAACACCGACACGATCGTGCCGTTCAGGATCAACCACACGAACGGGATGCTGACGCCAACCGCTCAGATCATCAAGACCAACAGCCCGTGCACAATCGTCTTCGCCGGCGTCTAGCTTCGGCTCCTGAGTGTTCCACTCTGCCCTACCGCGGCCGCTCGGTTCGTCGGACATTGGGAGGTCGATACCCCCTAGCGAATCTAGCGGGCAGCCGCCGAGATTGGTCGAGTTCGGTTGATACCGGTCCTTCAGCCCCCAGTGGTCGTGGAGTAAGCTCGACATGTGGGCGCTAGTCAGGAAGATCCGGAGAAATAATCAGGCCGACGCAGATGGGCATCGTCTCGCGCCCTCCCGTGAGCGGACGTGCGTCCATCTGGGCTCCGCTGACGGAACGCGACCAGCACGACCTTGTCGCGTATCTAAGATCACTGCCGCCACAAGAATAGGGCCTATGATTGATGGCGATCAGCCGAAGTAGCCGTTCTGGAGCACCGGGCGGCTCCCGAAGTTCCGGCTGATCATTACGCGCCTCCCTGTCGGTAAACGGCAATTGAACATCGGACCCGCCGAGCGTACAGAGCGTGCGGCAAACACTTTGTCCGGGACCGGTCGGAAGGATGCTGCGGCTGCTCGGGCGCAGCCAGGGACCAGGAGAGGCAAATGGCAATGACAGGCGTTTTGCGGCCCGGACATGTTCAGGTGCGGGTGGTCGAACTCGACCCGGCTGTTCATTTCTACCGTGATGTGCTTGGGCTGGTTGAGACCGGCCGGGACAGCGTCGGTCGCGTCTATTTCAAGGCCTGGGACGAGCGTGATCACAACAGTGTCGTGCTGCGCCAGGCCGATCGGCCCGGGATCGATCATTTCGCCTTCAAGGTGCGCGATTCAGTGACACTCGACAAGTTCGACGGCGATCTCCGGGCCTGGGGCGTCCGCTGCGAAGGCATTCCGGAAGGAGAGATGCTCTCTACCGGCAGACGATTGCGCTTTGAGATCCCGAGCGGTCACCTGCTGGAGCTCTATTCCGAAAAGGAAGCGGTTCCTTATCCTGGTCAGCTGCATAATCCTCGGCCGTGGACCGAAGCGGCGGAACACGGGATTGCGCCCGTTCGCATGGACCACGCTCTGCTCTACGGACCTCACGTCAATCAAAACCTCGCGCTGTTCACCGAGGTGCTGGGCTTTTACTTGACTGAATACGTAACGCTGCCGGACGGAAAGACGAAAGGCGCGCTGTGGCTTAGCTGTTCGATCAAGGCCCACGACATAGCCTTTGTTGAGCACCCTGATCCCGGCAGACTGCACCACGTCTCGTTCCTGCTCGAATCCTGGGAAAAGATCCTGCGCGCCGGCGACATCTTGTCGATGAACAAGGTGCCGGTCGAGATCGGCCCGACCCGCCACGGCATTACCCGCGGTATGACGATCTATGGTTTCGATCCATCCGGGAACCGGTTCGAGACCTTCTGCGGCGGCCTGCAAAGTTATCCTGATCAAGCGCCGATCGAGTGGAGTTGGGAGGAGCTGCCGTCGGGACTCGATTATCCGCAGCGAAAATTGCACGAGACCTTTCTCTCGGTCGTGACGTAGGGAGTATCTGGAGACAGGGTCCGCTGAAGCGCTAAACCGCCGAACTCGCCGCCGGCCTACTGACTACCGGGGCGTTGTAGAGACGTCTGCGCCGCTGCTCAGCAACCCGATCAGCGAAGCGATGTCGCGGAAAGCGAAGTCGGGCGGCGGCACGGACGGATCGAGCGCGACGCCGCGCCGGTCTGCCGTGCGCGTCAGGACGGCGACAGCAGCCGCCCGATCTTGTCGACCGTTGCGGCGCAAGCCGCCGCCGCCTCGGCTCCCTTGACGACGAAATGGTCGCAGAAGAACTTCTTGTGCTCGTCATGCTCATGGAAGTTCTGCGGCGTCAGGACAGCCGATATGACCGGCACTTTGGTGTCCAGCTGAACGCGCATCAGCCCGCTGATGACGGCTTCAGCCACGAACTCGTGCCGGTAAATGCCGCCATTGACGACGAACCCGGCAGCAACGATCGCGGCATAGCGCCCGCTCTCGGCGAGCAACAGCGCGTGTAGCGGAATTTCCAACGATCCGGGCACCTCAAAGAAGTCGATGTCGCTGTCGCCGAACCCGTGCTTGGCGATTTCGGCAGTGAACGACACGCGGCATCGATCGACGATGTCCTTGTGCCAGCAGGCTTGCACGAAGGCTATGCGTCGCGCGTTCCGATTTTCAGTGGCTTGGTTCTGGCGCTGATTCATGGCTGCTCCTCGTCCCAAGAGACCAGAATCAGGGCGATACGGGCCTCAAAGGACGACACGCCATGCGTGCACCAAATCTTCCCGTTCTCTTCCATCCGGACTATAACCGTCGGCTTCGGAATCGCACCGAATCTGCTGACCCCGCCGATTGCTCGGCAGGCGCTCGCGGGCTTTGGCGATCGCTCGCCATCACCGCCGGTGGGGACTTTCACCCCGCCCCGAGAACGCGGTCGGACCGAAATCCGACCGATGCGATTAACGCACCTCTCGCCAAGCCATGCAACGATTTTCGCCAGCGCCCGCATGATGCCGAGTGGCTCCGACCGTACGTGATTCATGCCGGGGCGCCACCTGGGTTCGGACGAAGCTTGGACGCATGCGGACGCGCTCCCACCAGCCCAGGAGCCGAGCTTCGGCATCGAGCAGAATTTGGCCCTCGGAAGCCAATCGGAAAACCGCGAACATTGGAGCCGCGTGCAGGTCGGCCAGGCTGATGGACTCGCCGGCCAGCCAGGGGGCCTCATCCATCAACCCTGAGATCGCGGCCAGGCAGGCCTCGGCCCGCGGCAAGGAAGCGGCAATTCGCTGCTCGTCGGGGGCGGCGCCGCTGGCCGGGCGCGAGACGCGCTCGACGTAGATGTCCCAGACGAGGGTGCGGTAGGCGTAGCTGTCGAGGATGCTGATGATCTGGTTCATCCGTGCACGGGCACGGGGGTGTTCAGGTTGGAGCCGAGGCCCGGGAAACGCCTCGTCGACATATCGGGTGATCGCACCCGCTTCATAGAGGCGAAATCCGGCGTGCTCAAAGGCGGGGATTTTGCCGAACGGATGTCTTGCCTTGTGCTCGGGTGGTGGGCCTCCCGGTTTGAAAATATCGACCGGGACAAGCTCGTACTGGACGCTCTTTTCCTCCAATGCGAGGCGAACCGCACGCACATACACACTGTAAGGCTCACCGAAGAGCATCGGCTTGTCTTCCTGCATCGCCCTAGTCCCCGGTAATCTGCCTGACGCGCTCAAGGGCTCTCGGAGCCGGTGGCGGCGAGCAAAGCCAAGAATCCCGCGGTGAACGCCGAGGGCTTTCTCGTTTGATCGCCGCCCCTATCAGGATGCCAACCCGCCAACGTCCATAGCAATGTAATAGGTGCAGGGCGCATCGGTGTCGTTGCGGTAGCCATGCTCACAGTCGCCCTCGTGATAAATGCTGTCTCCGGCAGCCAGCCTGTATTCTGTCCCGTCGAGAACAAGGGTCAGCGTTCCGTTTTCAACCGCAAGGTACTCGCGGGAGCCTTCACGGTGCGGCGGGAACGTGCCCGCATTGGCACCCGGCGCGAGCGTGATGCGCACCAATTCGAACTCGATGCCGGGCAGCACTGGTGAAAGGCTCCGCCGCTCCATCCCTGCCGCGTCATTTATGACGCGCCGCTCCGCTGCGCGCATGACGATCACGCGCGGCTTCTTTTCCTCGTCCACAAGCCGCCCGATGGACGTGTCCAGCGCAGTCGCGATCTGGCTCATAATGAGAATGGACGGCACTTTTTTGCCGCGCTCTACAGTGGATAACATGCTTACGCTGACGCCCGATCTATCGGCCAGCGCCTCCAATGATAGCTGCCGTTCACGGCGGAGCGCCTTAACCCGTCGTCCGATCGCGATCAGGTCCAGGGCCGGTTGAACCATGTTAGTTCTCTATAGTGGAATAATTTTCATCATAGGATATTATATACGGAGCTCGCCTTTCCCGCGCATACCAAGCCGTGTCGAATCCGACAAATCAACTGGTCGTAAGCCACTCAGATACAAGGCAGTTCGTCATCGGGGCGACCTGTGCGATCAGCGCGGTGGCCGTCTGGGCTGGCTGGTTGGTTATGATGCGGCTCGGCGTCACGACGCAGCTCTCGACGACTGATCTGGCGGCACTGCGCTTCGCGGTCGCGGGTTTGGTGTTGTTGCCGATAGTGCTGCGTCGCCGACTTGGGATCCGTCGTCTCGGTTGGCCGGGTTTTGCCGCAGTCGTGATCGGCGCGGGAGCGCCGGTTCCGCTTGTTATCGGCATGGGATTGGCGTTCGCGCCCGCTGCTCATGCCGGTGCGCTGTACCAGGGATTCGTGCCATTCGCGGTCGCCTGTCTCGCCGCGATCGTATTAAACGAGCCCGCACCGTCGATACGCAAGGTGGGCCTCCTGCTCATCGTGTGTGGCGCCGTGATGATCGGGGGTTTGGGCGTGTCAAGCCTTATCGGGCGACAGAATATCGGGCATATCCTCTTCCTCTCATCGGCATTCATGACGGCCTGCTATACCGTTGCGATCCGCCGCGCTGGTACTGATGGCCTGCACGCGGCTGCAATTGCTGCGGTCGTCTCGCTCCTATTCTACCTCCCAATCTACTTCGTCCTTTTCGAGGATGATTTGTTCACCAAGCCGGCCGCGGACTTGGTTTTCCAGGCGCTTTACCAGGGCGTGCTGACCGCCGCAATCTCCCTTGCGCTCTATGGCCGCGCTATCCGACTTTTGGGCGCGTCCAAGGCCGCCGCATTCGTTGCACTCGGCCCAACGATGACGGCGTTGATGGGCATTCCCGTTCTCGGTGAATGGCCATCGAGCGTTGTATGGGCAGCCATCGTTATCATTACAGCGGGCGTCTATCTCGCCAGCGGCGGACCTCTGCCGACATTCAGGTTGAGGCCATTAGTGTGAAAGGCCAAGGCTGCGGACCGGCGATCTCGGCTAACTGCGCGCTTCGATCGCCGCTTGCGAGCTGCGCAACTCGATCCCCGCGATTCTCAGCCCGCGGAACTGGCTTGCCGGCAACGCTTTCTCGGTGGCGGATATCTCGGTCTACGCCGACACGCATATGGCCGGCAATAGCGGCTACGAACTCAACGGTTTTTCCGCGATCCGCCGATGGTTGCAGCGCGTCGTCGCCCGCTCCGGCCAATGCCAATGACCACGGCCTGAGCTTATTGCGAGTCAAGAGCAGACCGCCTATTGCCGGTCCAACCGCTCCGCCTCGGGCAGATTCAGATCGCTAGTCCAAGGCAACGCCGAGCGCCACCAGATCTGCCGCGAGGGAACGAGTTCAGCGCGGCGATCCAGGGTGCCGACGCGCAGCGAATAGCTGAGCGGCTCGCCTGGGACGGCCGAATAGATCGGGGTGCCGCAATTCGGGCAGAATGCATGGACAATCCGGTTGCCGCTATCTGCCGACTTGAAGAAGGTCTTCGGTTCGCCTTTCTTCAGCGCCAATGTCCCCTGTACGACCGGCACGTTGGTGCGAAACGCGCTACCGGATAGGGTTTGGCAATCCGTGCAGTGACACACCCGGACTTTATCGGGCTCGATCTCTGCGTCGAAGCTGATCTGCCCACAATAGCAGCGGCCGCTCACTTTCATTCTACTCTCCGTCGTGATCCCTCATTGCTAACGGCCCAGCAGGACCAGGTTCCGCCGATCCTGCCACAGCTGCACTGTCGCCCAAAGAAGAGCGCGCGCCTGTCGTATATCTCCGCGATGTCCTACGCGTCGTAATCCATCCGGACCCTACCGCCAGCGATTATTCCGCCGCCGCCCTGCTCGCCGCGCGGGCGTGTGTAGCCAGAATTGGAGCCGGAACTTTCCTGGCTGGCTCGGATATGAAACTAACCCGGCAAGAACGCCACCGGCAGCCTCAATGACGCGACGCGAGGGCAGATTATCTTGGTGCGTTGTGATGAGCAGGCGCTTGAGCCCGAAGCAGGGCGCCCTTTGAAGCAAATCTGCGAGAGCTTGCCTCGCGTAGCCCTTTCGCGACTTCCAGGGCACTACTGAATAGCTTACGTGACCGGAAACGCCGGCGGGAAGCTCACCCGAGTGCCCTAACCAGCGCAGACTGATCACGCCGCTGAACTCGCCATCGGAAATCCAGTACACCACCTCCCGCGTGGGCGGCACTGGCGTTCCATCGAGCAGGCGTTCAACGACCCGATTTGTCCCGGCGAGCCGCCTGAGAAAACCTTGGGGACCTGCGCGGATTTCACGAAGATGTTGCTCCCGGACCCCATGCTGAGGCTCAGGACTGGTTTCCGGCGACCAGCCGGCTGCCAACGCGCATTCGTATCCCGGAAGGAGTGGATTGTTAGGCTTTACAAGATGGGCGGTGACCAACATCACCGGGACTCAAGTCCTATTGGAAGATGACGCGACCTGTAATATCGGGGTGAGTTGTTCGGAAAGCTCACTTTATTGCTCGACCTGTCGGGGCGCTACTTCGCCACGAACAGCAAGATGACGCCGCAGACTGCCGCTGCCACGCCCGCGATCAGCTGAGGACCCACATCTTCCTTTCGCAGGAACGTGCGGCTCAGCAGCAAGGTTACCAACGGGTAACCGGCAATAATCGGTGACACGACCGTAACCGGCCCATATTCGAGGGCGGCGTACATCGCCAGGACGGACAGCCCGTTGCAGAGGCCGACCGCGGCAAACCAGAGCGCGCCGCGGTGATCGATATTGGGGATGGTCCCGCCCGAGCGCGCCAGCGCCGAGAGGATCAGCACCGCCGAGGACACCGTGTAGCTGACGACGACAGCAGCTATCGGGTTCGGCCACCATTCAAAGCCGAATTTGACGCTCGGCTGTACCACCCCACGAATAGCGGATGAGGCGACGGGGAGTGCCATCAGCCACAGCGCGCGGGCGGACAAATTGACGTGGACGCGGTACATCAAACTAATGCCCACAACAATCGCAGCCAATGCGAGTAGTTGAGGACCACGAACACGCTCGCCGAGGATGACGATCGCGAGAAGGACGGCAAAAACCGGCGTCATGCTGCTGAGCGCGCCCGCGATATTTGGGCCCATTAGACGATTGGATTCGAAATTCAGCAGCGCGACGGTTCCGGGGAAAAACAAACCAACGCATGCAAACAATATAACGGCCTTCAGATTGCTATCGCTCGGGTCCACAAAAAATGGAGCGAGACACCAAAAGAACAGCGTCGACGTTGGAATGCTGATCGCGACACCCAGCCAGGGCCGCATCCATCGCAACCCGAACTGGGTGAGCACGAAGCCAGCGCCGAACCCGAACATCGAAGCGAGCGCGAGGAAGATCGCTGTGGTGATGGATCCTGTCCCGCATGAGAGTATCGACGATCGAGGATCGTGGGCCTTGCGATTCCGAACAATGCGGAAGTAGCGCACCATGACTTCGGCAAAAACTAAGGCAGCCGATTACCCCTGTGCCCGTGCCCTGAGGTGCTCGACGAGCTTTTGCCCATGGGCAGGCAAAGCGGCAAAGCTATGAACGCAGATTGTCAGACGACGCGGCGCCCAGGTATCGACGAGCGGGATGATCCGGATCGCTGCAGACCGCTGGCACCGGCGGGCTGCCGTTGCCGGCACCACAGCCACGCCAGTTCCTCTACCAACCACTTGGCAAACGGCATCCAATCCGGGAAGGCGGACACGCAATTTCAAGCGACGGCCCGCGCGGGCCGCGTGATCTTCCATCTGCTCCTGGAGGGCATGACCGGCGGCGAGGCCGATATAGTCATAACCGAGGGCCTCGCGAAACGCGATCGTCCGATGACGGCTCGCCACGTGATCGCGGGGCGCAATGAGCACAAGCCGATCTTCGGCAAAGGGAAACGTTTGAAGTTCTTTAGCGGGATTGACCTCGTCTCCGACGATACCGATCTCGGCAAGATTCTGGGCGACAGCGCGCACGATCTCGCGGCTGGAACGCTCCTCAAGATCGATGTCGATCTGGGGATGGAGCGACAGGAATGCGCCCAACGCCGCCGGGAGAAACTCGGCAATTGCAGTTGTATTTGCGAACAGGCGCACTCGGCCCCGCAAGCCTTCGGCATACTCCGACAGTTCCGCGCGCATCCGCTCCACCTGTTGAATGACCACTTGAGCGTGATGCACGAGGGCCGACCCGGCTGGCGTCGCGCGAACGCCGCGGCGATTCCGCTCGAGCAGCGGTGCGCCGAGGCTGTCCTCCATCAGGCGAATTCGTTCGCTTGCCGAGGCCAACGCCATGCCTGCCCGCGCGGCGCCATGCGTGATACTCGCCGCCTCGGTCACCAATAGGAACAGACGCAGATCGACGAGGTCAAAGCGCATGGAAGTTTTCATGAAGAGGGTGCGCCTTCGGTTTTACCTGAGGCAATCTAGCAATCGAGCGGTCGTGAACCAATGCGGTTTGAGGTAGGTGCTACCTGGTTACTAGCCGGCCAACGAATAGCCCGCTATCAGCGCTACCGCGTCATCCGGCCCAGTGGCGGCTCTCTATCCGCCTCGCGACGATTGGAGGCTGTAGAAACGCCAACGGCGCTGCGCAGCTATCCGATCAGCGAGGCGATATCACTGAAGGTGAAGTTGGGCCGCGGCACGGACGGATCGAGCGCGACGCCGCGCCGGTTGATCCAAGCGATCGTGCGCCCGAGCGGCTTGCCGCCGACCAGGTCGGTGAATTGCGACTGGCCCGAGTGCAGTATCTCATTTGGCGTCGATTGCGAAGGTTGGGAGAGGCCCGGTAAACCTCCTCGCGGCGACGCCGTTGGGGCGCGAGTTCGACCTCGTCGGCACCGCCGAGCACGCCCGCGGCTACCGATCGGCGAGATCGCGGGCTTCACCCGGATTCCTAACGGAGAAGCTGTTCGAGAAGGCTCCGTGTGGTCATCTCGATAAAAGACTTCGACTCCCCGTTTGTAAGGACGACCACGCTTGCCTTGGAGGACGGAGCCAGCACGACCGCAGCGCGGAAACCAGGATTCTCGCCGTTATGATAAACCAGGTGCACGCCGCGAACGTCAGCGGTGAACCAG
>Ga0126381_100003086_pt1 | contig 18135 bp, 40 predicted proteins | sample PanSoiMetPlot_28_FD_96465 | JGI IMG/M metagenome (GOLD analysis project Ga0126381, IMG submission 96465) | Tropical forest soil microbial communities from Panama - MetaG Plot_28 | ecosystem: Environmental > Terrestrial > Soil > Tropical forest > Bulk soil | place: Panama | collected 2016-02-17
CCGGCCCTGGCCCGTTCCGCTCTTGCGGAGGTTGCCACTCCGTTTGGCCGTCCGAATAGCGAGTACTGACGCTGAGTTTTACTCCCGCCGAACAGGCTGTTCGAGAACACGCTCTTAGCCATCTTTACTCACCGTCTCCCTTATGGTATGTGCTTGCTCATGATATCGAGAACTTCTGAAGATACCGGGGTGATTTTGTGCGGCATTTTCCGTACGTCAGCCGCCATCGATTGCAGTTGCTCCGTGAGGCCCTTGACGACCGCGTTAGCGTTCTCTTTAGTCGCCAGGAATAGCTGGATTTTAGCCAGGTCCGATTCGACCAGCAGCCCGATATACGGACGACCGTCCGGCAGGTAGTCAATAAACCCTGCGATACCACTCATGTCTTCCTCCTGCGTCTGGTCTTCCTCTTGAAGCCACGGGTCGCATAATAGGCGCGGACCTGCCGGGCTGTATAGCGCTTCCCACCGTGGTAGTAATAGCGCCCGCGTTTCTGGAATGGCATCAGGTCACTGGCTCCAGTCTACAGGACGACCGCTGGAGGACGAAAGAAAGCCCGGCCCCGCTGACAGCCGCCGTGAATATCACGGTACCTCCCGTGGTAATAGTCACCCACAATTGCGTTTCCATTTTGACGGTTACCCCGGCTGTCAGGGTCAGCGCATTAGCAATGTTCCCGGGCGCTCCCTGGAAACTGCCTGAGAAAGGCCCGGCCGGGTTACCGTACGTATAGAAGGTGTTATCTTGTATCCAAAGGGACTGGACTGCCCCGCCGCCGAGGTTAACGGAGAATACCGGGGTACCTGATGCCGACGCGCTCTGGTACACGTAAAAGCTGGTGAGTTTATACCGGCCGGGAGTCACGTTAAAGGTAAACAATGTGACGGGGGCGACAGTGTTTACTGTCTGTGATGTCGCTGTCTTGACCAGGCGGCCGAAATTGTACGTGTTACTGTCAGTATTCGTAATGGCTATCGGCATGCCAGCCGGAGAATTACCGAGCATAGAAGCCCCGGCAGTAAAGCTAAAGAAGTCTGACGGGGTACTTGGATTACCACCCGGACCGCCGTCTATTTCCAGCCATCCGCCTAGTGACATAATCCCAGTATCTACCCGGGTTGTCCCGAACGGGTAAGCAGGCCCGGCTTTCGCGGCATTAGCCAGGACGATATCGCTTGGATTATCGGCCCCGGTCGCCTGCCCGGATGTCAGGGTAATTGCCCCGGCTGCGCTGGTGCAATCCCCGTACATACCGCCTGATGATAGCGGCGGGAGTTCTGCTCGTTCCATGGAGAACCCGGGGAACCCGCCGCTCAGAACATTAGTCAGGCTGAGAATTTCATGCGCGTTAGGGGCTAGCGGCATGAAAACAGACATCCCTTGCGGGTAACTGTTACCGTAAATATCGGTTCCGGATACGGATGCAAGTGCAATCATCAGGGTATTAAGAGCCGGTGCTCCCCGGTAAATGAACACCCCGGTATCGTTGATAGTAACTGCCCCGCCGCCGAGGGTAAATGTCCCCTGGTTTACCGACAGCCCTTGCGGGTACGAATGCCCGAGCCCGTCATTACCGGCGGAAATAGCCCACGACCCGACCAGGGCCCCGGTATTATCGTAGAAGAATATCGCTCCCCGGATGCCGTCGAATACCAGCCGTGCCTGCTGCGTTGTCGCCCCGGGCGGCAATGTCATCACTGCAAGATAAGGAGTCGGTCCCTCCAATTCTTTTTTACCCTCCATTCCAGTATGAATATGCGGGTATCATCGCTGCCACCTTCGGGTACCGGCCCGGGAAACATGAGAAATAGCGTAGTTGCTACCCGCTTCCATAGCCGCCTGAGTAGCTGGGGAAATGATCTCGTTAACGAACGCGCCTACGGTGAGAATATCCCCGGGTGTCGCCCCGGTTACCCCCACGGTTAGCCGGTCTCCTGCTTCAAGAACCGGGTAGGGTACGCCGCTGAATTCGGTGGTCATAGCGATTGGAGCTACCCCGGGGAGGGACGCGAATACTGAGACCACCATAACCGCCGAGGATACGAGGGGAATACCGTTCACAATAGCGGCGACTTGCGGCGAGCTTGCCCGTTGCTGCAAGGATATCCCGACCTGGACGACGACCCACGCGAGCCCGTGAATGTTGTGGGTAACGACCGCAAAACCATTTCCGTTCACGTCGACCGGACCAGTGAACGGTTTTATAAGGGAGTATACGTCTGAGGTAGCGGAAGGCATTAAGCCTCTCGGGGTGGTCGGTCGTCGCTAGGTAGATCAGCGGGAGAATCGGGGATACGCACACCGCGTACCAGATGATCAAGGGAATCCCGTACATACTCGTCCGTTTGCATAGTCCGCTGGAATAGAACGGCCAGGAATACGAAGTACCCGGCGGCTACCAGTAGCAGCATGGATACGCGAATCCAGGGCTCCATCTTTTCGATGTCCATTTAGGCGTGCATTCCTTCCGCGACGGGGACGGGGAAGTCCCGGACTCGTACCGCGATGTTTACGACCTGTCCCGCTGTCCCGTTGAATAGCAAGGCGAATATGCCTTCCGAGGCGTTGCACCATTCAAGGTCTTTCGGCCAGTACTGCACCGAGGGAACTGCCATGTTCGTCTGAATAAGCGACGAGAGATCCGGGGTAGAAGGATCGAGGAGGGTAGAAGCGTAAATATCCGCTACAACCCCCGTGGGAGTATGCCCGTCAATACCGGTCAGTACGACCTTCACGATATTCCAGACCCGCCCGCGAGCTGGCCGGTCGGATACGATCACGAAATCCGTTGCCGCCGTCATCGTTTTTGACCCGCCGACGACCCGGTTAATAGGATTCGGGTGGATCAGGCGTTTCTCGATTTTATCGAGCCGAGAACTCGTACTGGCGTGCATGGCGAAAATAGCGTCAAGCCCGCCCGTTCCGGCATTTACCACGCCGGTAATTCCAGCGTCAGCGCTCATAGGTTAGCCACTCCAGTTCCGGTAGCAGGGCCGAACGGGTTATCAGTCTGGTCAGACTGGGCAGTGAACATCTTATAGGCCAGGGCCAGGGTTATGCCGATAGCGAAAAGGTTAACCAGGGGTACCAGCGCGTCAGCCGTCCCGATTACAGCCAGGATAAGGTAAAAGAATGAGGTAGACCAGAGCCGCGACGGCCGGGGCAGCACCAGTTTGTACGTGAAATGCTCGTCCATGGCAACCATCAGCATCGTCATGAACCACAGCACCATCAGTACGGAACGGTTACCGAGCATTTGCGGGACGCCGGACGGCGCGTTATTAGCGTTCCCGTTACCGTTCGGAATCTGGTACCAGACATTATATGCCCACCCGCCCCGCCCCGAATCCCCGCCGACAGGGGGAATATTAGCATCATACGTGGCGCGCTGCCGTCCCGTCCGGATCACCGGGGCATTATCCCGGGCGGGCGGGTAAACAGCAGTCGGCTGAATAGTCACCGACGGCTCGGCTGAACAGGCACGAGGATATGATTACGGAAAGCGCACACGCAGACCCCGGGGTTAGCGCATTTCTCGTGGTCGCCTTTATCGCACGCTTCACAGACCATGGGCCGGGGCATCATATCACCAGTCTAACTCCCGCGAGATCGTCCTTGAATATCCATATTACCACGATAATGGCCAGGCCGATACCCGCGATCATCTCCAGCGGTCCGATGATCACCTTCCAGAGATCTTTGAACATGGCGATAAACGCGGACTCAATCCCGGAGGCTATTGCCCCGCCTGCGCTTTTCAGCCATTTCGTCGGGTCGAGCACCCCGAAGATATCCGGGAAGATATTGAACGGGTTCGGGATTCCGGTATCCGCTGTGCTTGAAGTGCCAGCGGTTGCTGTCGCGTCAGCCATTTTTAATCCCCAGAAGAGACTCGATATAAGTAACGGTATTCTGACGGAGTGTGTTAGCCGACCCGCCGTGCTCACATCCGACGCAGCGCTCGTAATCAGCAGCGAAATTCGAGGCGACTTGAGATGCCGATGTCCCGCTCGCTGCCCGGAGCCCGCCCGTCTGCACAAGGTACTGAATTTGCCGGACGATATCCTTAGCCGGATTCCCGGTCACCAGGCTAGCCGCATTCGGGTAGGATGCCGTATTCCACTGGGCCAGTCCGTACGACATGTGCCCGTTCGTATCCATGTGAGCACTCTGAGAATCGAAAGAAGATTCCCGGAACATATTTGCCATCACCCCGATAGCCTGCGCGGTACTGAACCCGGCGTTTTTCAGGGCGCTATAGATAGCGGCTGGCCCTGTTCCGGTCGGTGTCGGATTCGGCGTCGGAGAAGGGGCGGGATTAGCGCCGCTACCCGTCCCGTTATTCCCGCTGGTATCCGGAGTTTGATTAGCCTGCGCTATCGCATCCGGTATCTGCGCCTGCAACGTCGGGATCTTGATGTTCCATTTATTGAGCCCGAGCGCGTTAAAGAAAGACACCGGCCCTGACGTCCAGTTCCCGGAATCCCAGCGACTACCTTCAGGTTGAGGAGAATCGGCAGCGGGGGTCGTCATAGCGTGTAAATTCTCCGCGACGGTAAGGCCGGTCGACATCTTCGACAAGCCAGCATAAAAAAGGGTATAAGCGAGGAGTAGCAGAACAAATGCAACCATGTACTTCACGATACTCCCTCCCTTATTAATGCGGGCGGCGCGGTTCATCGACGTAGCCCCGGCCGCCGCGCCGCCCACGATTTTACTTAGGTTAGTAAGTTTCCGTCGAAGCCCCTCCGTTATCCAGGCCTGATTGCTTCGCGTAAACATACTGGAAGTAAAGCAGTGTACCCGCAATTGCAACCCCCATTACTGGCGGCCATCCCGGACGGCCTGACTTGACTTCAAAGAAGTATCCTATTCCGGCGAACAGAACAGCCTGGACAAGACCGATGTAAACCCATTTCATCAGGGTTGACGCTCTTTTCTGAGCGTTAATCTCCGTGGTCTGGGGCGAGCTGTTCGTAGCGCTAATGATGTCGTATGTGAGAGCAGCGTAAATAGCAATGGTGATCGCGTAACCATCACTGCCCCCGCCGCCGAATTCCACTGGATATCCTTACGTTGTAGGGTTCTGTATTTCGAGTGTGTTATAGACCGTGATAAACGTCGCCGTATTCACCGAGCCCCAGTTGCAAACCCAGAACATACTGCCGCCCGGCGCAATCCCGGGGGTAGACGCCAGCGGCGTAGCGAAATTCGCCAGGGTAAAAGCATCCGTTACGGCAGTTACCGAGTTCGCGCCGACCCGGATAACCGCAGCCATATTCTGAGTCGGGGACAACCCGACTTGCGCCTCTCCCCAGATCACCGCCTGAGCTGACGCGCTAAACGCCGACGCCGGTATCGCCACCGTGAGGATACTACCGAATACGCTAATCCCGATGGACAACCCAGCCGGAGCGGCAGGCTGATTAGACGTCGCCCAGAATCCCAGTTTGATATTTGTCGGGGTAAGCTGCTGCAAAGGCGACGGGAACTGACCCGCTGATGCCGCCTGGGCAGCCGGGGCAAATTGCCACTGGAATCCAGCGGGGGTATTCACGTTGCCATTTGTCCCGGGATTCGGGTACTGGGTGTTGTCCGTGTAGGTGGTAACCTGCCCGGATGCCTGCCCGAAAGGCGGGGAGTAAAGAGTCGGCATTTACTTGATCCTGACCTTACTTCCAGCCTGGATAAGGTTCGCGTTCTTAATCTGCGGGTTAAGTTTCATCAAGTTCGCAACCGTCGTGTGCTCATGAGCTGCGATCCCCGAAAGCGTGCTATTCCACGGGGTATTTGCCGGAGTCCATTTCGCTACCGTCACCGTGACCGGGGCGGCAGGTTTCGGCGGGACTTTAACTGGCGTAACGTGCTTGGGTTGCGACGGCGGAGGTTTCGGCGTTGGCTGCGGATTCGGGACCGGCTTAGGGGGCGGGTTACTCGTGACGTTTCCCGTGCCGGTATCCCCGCCAGTTGACACGTCGATTTGCTGCGTACCCGGATCAATCGTGATGTCTCCTGTAGTATCCTGGCCTGATCCGCTGGTATCTGCGGCGGGGGCAGAACTGCTTCCGGAACTGCCGGAACTGCCGGAACGCGAGCGAAAAAACAGGAACCCGGCGATAATAACGAACAGGAGAATTGCCCAGACAGGAATACCGAAAATCCGGCCGCCGAGAAAACCGCTGCCGCCGCTTTCCGGTGCAGATTCTGACACGTATTCCTCCCTCCTATTACTGAGCGTTCGGCTTTCTCATGCGCCTGATCTTGCGGGCTCTCCGTCGCCCTTCCCGCTGTCCTTCCGATCGCTGATTTCCCGGCTCGCTCCGTAGTTGAGCCATTGACACGGGCCACGGGGTCGTATTCAGTTTCGGGTTAACATTCCGCATTTGCTGAACGGCAGCGGAACTGGCTATTCCCCCGGCTAGCGGAACGGACGGCCGGCCCCATCCTGGCTGCGCGTTCACCGGGTTCGCACCGCGCATATTCCGCAATACCCCGGGTGCCTGCATTGACGCGGGAGAAAGCATCGATGAACTGTTGGCTTTCGGCCTGCTATTATAGGTGAGAGCCGGATTCGTATTCCCGCTCATTCCCGGGGTGCGATCCGGGGTAGGAACCGTGTAATTCGTCATAGCGGCGTCACTTTAATAATCCGGGGCGGTTGCGGGTGAAGATTCGGCGGGGATGCCACCGGCGAATTCCCGTTCGGCAGCGTGACGTTAATGTAGTTCGATCCCTGGTAGTAATTCAGGCCGCTGCCGCCGCTGCTTGACCCCATGAGAATCGGGGCCATTGAGTTAAGGTTCGTCCCGAGCGAGCCCGTCGGGGAATTAATTCCGCTAGTCGCCTGCTTATTCTTCCACCACAGGTAGGCGATCAGCGCGGCGACCGCCACCCCGCCCCATAGGAGGGTAACTTTCACGTTCTTAGTCACGGCTATCTCGCCTCCTATCCGCTGCGGGTATTCGGCGTGCCGGTTGCCCGGCGGAGAACCTGAATCCGGAGCCTGGTCGGCGCGGGCGCCATGTGGATATTCGCCCCGGGTGAATTCGTGCCAACCGAGGGATTAACCGGCACCTTGAAACTGAGACCGAGGTTAAACCCAGGGTAACCAGACCGGTAAAGAAGGTCGTAGAACCCGTAATCCCGCAGGGAAACCTGGAAGGCTTGGAAGTTAGATTTCCATACGCCGATTCCGATATCCGGGCCGGTTCCGAGTTCGCTAACCGGCATCCGCTGGCTGAGCCGCGCCCAGAGGTACCGCATTCCCCGGGTATCCTGCCCCCGGTGAACAACCGGCGCTTTCCAGTCGGTAGGCGCGGACGGCACGGGATGATAACCGGCGATACCGGACGGGCTATTCGGCTTGGTATATACCGGCTCTATCGGGGCGAGCTGACCGGCGGTCAGTACTGCCATGCCCGGATTCGGACCGCGAAGGCCAGCCATTACTTTGTCGTAACAGACGCGGGCTTGCCGAGCAGGCCGTTAATCGAGTTTCCCCATAGGTTCCCGATCCCGTTAAAGAATGCTGTCGTCCCCCCGGCATGGGCGATCATATTAGCGAGGATAACCCCGATCACAATCATCCCGCCAAGCTGGAGAAGCTGGCCCACGAACATTTTTCACCGACTTCCGGTAGCTTATTTCTTAGGGGCTGTTGACGGGACATTCACTTGCTGTCCCATGAGCCCGCCGATTGACTGACTCCATAGCCCGCCGATATTGGCGAGCAGGGAACCGCCGCCCGGGTCTGCTTTACTCGCTATGAAATCTGCGATGATAAGCCCGAGGATTACCAGCGATGCGAGCCTGACTACTTGCGGCCATATCATCTAAAAGATGACTCTCCACGCGACATAAGCCGCGATAATGAAGACGATAACCCATACGGCTTTTCTCATGACGTACTCCCGACGCTGCTCATGGACAGTGGCGCGAACTTGGAGAAGACGATATGGGCGATGAATGTTACCACGATCACCGCGAGCCAGAATTGCCAGCGGGTAATATATTCCATAACCGTCCGGCCCTTCCGGCGATTGCCAGGTGGAGGAAGAGGAGGATAAGGAACGCAAAACCGACCCACACGTACGCCCACATTGCCGGGGTACCTGAGAGGCCGGTTGCGCCCGGGGATGACGACGGAACGAGAACTTCCGCCATTCCCACGACACCGGCATTAGCCATTCTATACCTCTATTCGCCAGTTGATAATGGGATTGCTAGCGGGCGCGGTCTGTCCTATGCATTGCAGGGTCAGCGTATACGGCCCGCCGCCTGTCTGCGTTGTCCACGGGCTAATGTCGTAGACATCGAACAGGAGATTAAACCAGACACCCGGCGTTACATTGAACGTGAACGGCTGCGGGTTCGAAATGGGAATTTGCGGGCCGGAAACGGTGTTGAATCCCTGCCGGATTCTGACCACGCACTGCGTGGTGCCTGCACCCGGTATAATCGACACCCATCCGGCGTGATGCGCGTACGGTATTGCCGGTGACGGATTTGCGAAGTACGTCATGGCGGGACTATTCCCGCCCGACAGTATCGCGGGCGAATTAGACATCGCTGTTTCAGCCGCTGTCGGCGGCGGGGGAAGCGTGGCATAAGCCGCCCACGGTACACTGAGCATTACTGAGCCAGGTGCGTGTACGGAATTCCGCCGAACGGGTAAATCTCCTGGGTGAGCTGGAAAAGCTGAGCGGGAGCGTTCGCAATTCCGCCCTGCCCGCCCTGCTGAACCGTGCCGGTTCCCGACCCGAATGTCCCGGCCAGTTCCAGCAGGGTAGCCGGGGAAGTCGGGAGGATAAGGTCATAGGTATCCGCAGTGCTAACTGACGTTTGCACTGAGTTACGGAACGTGTAAACGATGACGCCGACCGGCCTCGTGACCCCGAATTGCGCCCACATCTTGGCGGCTCTTTCCGGGAACATTTCGAAGAGGTGCGGAACTCCGTCTACCCAGAGGGAAAGATCTGACGGCGGGTAGCCGTCAATTCGCGCGCCGGTAGAATCCCGGAGAATGAGGATAAGCGTGGAGGTAAGAGCCCCGACTCTCGGCAGGACAACCCGCTGCCATTGGTTGGAGGCAATTCCCGTGGGTGCCTTGGTGATACTCCACTGGGAACTCGACCCGACATCCGGCGGGGCAAAGGCCGGGTTATCGACGGGAGCCGCCCAGAATTCCTCGTCCAATTGGAACGTGAGGGACGGGACGGTCGCGGGAGCAGCGGAGTAAACCACTGTTGAAGGATTGGTCTGAACCCAGATCGACGGCTGCGACGCTGCGTTCATTGCCGGTAGCGTACAGTAGCCAGAGGAATCCATCTCGAATGGCAGGTGAAAACGCACCTGGAAATTGCCCGAGGTTTGAACCGGCTGATAGCTCGGGTTAGTCGTCGACTGATTCCCGAATCCGAGCATCCCGGACTGTCCGCCGTAAAGGTCCATGAGATACAGCGAGAACCCGTCAGCCTGGATAATAGGCTGTCCGAACGGGTCTCGGAGGAACAGGTTCTGGATTACGTTCCACGGGGCATCGGCCGAGGCAACCGCCGTAGTTCCCGCGCCGTTAACGCCCGAGACATACAGCGGGTAATACCGGATGTACCCGCCGACCGCCTTAATAGGCGGAGTGAATAGCGTTCCGAAGGTGTTCCCGGCCGAATAAGGACCGAGAATTTGCATCTGCCGGGACATGCGGGCAAATGGCGCACCCGCACCGGTCGGCTGAGCGGTGGTCTGGGGCTGGCGCGATACGGTACCGAGAGCCGGATTCGCAGTTTGCAGCGTGGAAACGGCCACGGTTTATGCCTCCGTAATAGCGGCTAGTCCCTGGGCGGCGGGGTGACTGGCGAAATGCATGACGGCACCACGGATCAGGAATTTGACCACCACGTATGATGCCCAGAAATACAGCAGCCAGAACATGAGTCCGACGATCACGGGAATATCCCTACTGTCCGGGAATAGAGCTGTTCTGAGGTGATTCTACCATAAGCCGGTTGTACTCGGCAATAATGGCCGGGTGAGATTCTACGAGACGGCGCAAAGTTTCTGCGAGTGATACAGATCCGGTACTGATCCGGTACCGATTCACAACAAAATCGAGTCCAATTGGTACCCGAACGTGCCAGGTTACTTTCGCACCCGGATAGAAGGCACTCCCGTTTCCGCCATCCATGTCTCGTCTTCCTCATCGTCCATGTATAGCCACCGCCTTTTGCGGATATTAGCGATGTGCGGGATATATGCCCTCGTCATCGACCCGATTTCCTGAATCCGGAGGTGGGCTTTATCGTCCCGAATACGAGAGCACCAGACGAACTGGCACTGATCGTAAAATGAACTGGGAACCCAGCGCGGAGCCTGGGTAGATGCAATGACGGGAATACGACGGCTTCTGCCCCTCAGCCATAGCCGGTCCAGTTCGGGCTGCAAACCGAGCCCGGGAGAACGAGGGTCTGAGAGGGCTCTGGTCTCGTCAATGACGACAACCCATTCACCCTCCTTATACACCTGGTCAAGCGCCCGGCCTACCTGGTCAATAGCCTTCTCCCGGTGCTCGGAAACAACCAGCCGATACCATCCGCTTTTTGGCTTCTGGTCTTCAGTGGCTACTCTTCTGTATTGCCTGGGGATTTGCTTGACCGGGCGGGCGCCAGCGGAATTGAGAACGGGATCGTCGCCTTTATTATCGATAATAAGTACCTTATCGTCCACGCATAGCGGGAGCAGACCGTGAACGATAAGGTACGATTTACCCGCGCCGTTCTGACCCATCACGGAATGATGCGGAGCGAATTCCGCCTTCCATTTCTCGTCAACCCGCCGGATTACCTGCGCCCAGGATACCGTGGGAATACGGACAAGATCAGAATCAGTCCTACGATACGGGCGTGAAACTGGAATAGGGCGGGGGACTGTAGCCGTTCTGGGAGGCATTTTTCGTAGCTCCCTCCGGAGGATGTACCGCCAGGTATGCAGAGGTAACACCGAGGAACATAGCGGCTGTCCGCTCCGGGTTAAGCCCCGACTCCCCGCCGCTCCGGTAATAGCGGTCGGAAGCCAGCGCCGCCCCGATACCGAGAACCGTACGGCCGATCGTAATACCAGGACCGATCATTGCCACGTTTTCCAGCGCCGCAACCCATTCGGTTTTCCGGCTGGCTAGCTGAACGACAGCCTCGCAGAAATGGTCCGATTCCTGGCAGATATAATACCCGGTGACCGGGACGCCGAGGCCGATCATCGCGCCCGCCGAGAACATTTCAGCGGACAGTTTATCCTTCAGGGAAGTCAGCCGTTTTTCCGAGGCGCGGCGCGTCCTGGTAGCCCGCTGGCCAGTCCGGGAAGTCCCGGCTGAAGTGCCGAGTTTAGCGTCGGAGAATTCAGCTTCCGCTTCCGCCGCGTCCCAGTCGACGGTACTAGTCATCCCTGGCCGGGCCGAATACAGCGTCCGCGAACAGGCTGGAAAGCGTCACCCTTTTCCCGCCCGTCCGTGACGTGCCCGTAGGGTTAGGCGCTTTCTTTTCCGGGGGATTTTTCTTCGCCCACCACGCATCGAGATGGCCGTCGAGTTTATCCCAGAAAGCCGTTTCGGCTTCCTCACGCGGATCAGCCGGTGGTTCCGGCGTCGGTTCCGGTGCTGGATTGTCCGCCATTTGCCATCCCTCCCATCATCCCGCTCATCATCTGGTTGATGACCTGCGGGTCGGAGAACATCTTGAAAATACCCTGGGTATTCTGGACAAGCCAGGCCATGTTCTGCCCGACGCCGTTATGCGACTCAATGAGCCGCTCTAGCTGACCGGAAAGGTGGTCTAGTTTCCCGTGCAGGGTTTCTAGCATTCCGATAACCATGTGAATATCGTCATGAGTTGTCACCGCCAGGGAACCCGATTCGGTGAGTTCGGACTGGACAATATCCGGCGATGACTCGGTCATGACTTCTTAACACTCCGTGACGGGTAGGTTTTTACTCCCGGGGCAGGCGGCGGGGAATCGTCTTCCGGTTCGGAATCGTCCCCGGTATCGACAGCGGAAGTCGGCGGGAATTTCGCGTCGTCGTCTGCGTCTCGTTTAGCGGCGTCCGCTGCGGCTGCCTGCTGCCGGACGATTTCGGCGGCTAGCCGCTGGTAGTCAATACCAGTGGAAACCTGCACCGGAATACCGTAGGAAGTGCCGGGCGGGGGTACTCTCTGGGAAACGTCTTCGACCGGGGCTACTTCATCACCAGTCATGAGAGCCTGCCTGGCATTGCGGGATACGTGAGCCTCAGCCCACTTGTTGACCGTGTTGACAGCGGCCAGTTTAGCGGTCTCATTATGGAAAGAATGAGTTGCGCCGTGAATGAGCTGAATGAGCACTTGGGCCAGGTCGTGAGATGCCGTCTCTTTAGCGCTGGCGAAAGAGGTTGGCTGGATTACCTCGCCCTGGACAACTCCCCTTTGATAGGGGGCCGTTTCGGTACTTGTCATGGCATAATCTTACTAAAATAGGCCCTTGCAGTCAATAGAATGATGCGGTAAGATAGATAGACCACCATTCCCCCGCTATTCGGGGGGTAAACTGCCATTAAGAAAGGGTAACAAATGGCGGCCAAAAACCAGCCTGCACCAGTCCAGAAAACCCCCTACCAGATCACCCGGGAACGCTTCGATAATGAAGCGGCAATGACCATCGACCAGGACGATTCCCTCAAGACCTGGCTAGAGCAGAAACTCGTGGATATTATCGCGGCAGGCGACTACAACGCCATTAACGCGATAGCCGACGAGTCCGGCCTAACCCCCTCCAAATCCCTGGTCGGGCGGACGCTCGAAATTCAGGATTTCGTACTGCGGGAATCCGCAGACGGATTCCGGGACGGTTCCACCCTTCAGAAGTTCGTCATCATTAAGGCCGTCGATAAGAGTTCCGGTGAGGAACTTATTATCGACGGCGGAGGCGACACATTCGTCGCGCAGCTCGTCTCAATGCGAGACCATTACAACTTCCCGTTTACCGGGAATCTCCTCGCTAAAAGGACGAGCAGCGGGTACGACATGCTTCTCTGGCGATTCGCGGACCCCGGCCGGGCACCGCTCTATTAACCATGGAAAATAACCCGCTCATTTGCGGGAAGCCGGTGGCCGGGGATATCTGCGTACTATCCCCCGGTCACCTGGCCCCGTGCGAGAATACGGCATCCCTGTTTTTCTCTGTGGCCGATGGCCCGCACATGCCCATACTACCCGAGAAACGGCTCATCAAACCGGGTGACCTATTCAACGCGGCATTGATGGAGCTAATCCCCAGGAAATACCTGTACGCTGTCGTGTTCATTATCGGGGGAATCCTGGCGCAAATCGCTTTCGATTTCTTCATCCTCACCAGATAGGCACCCTGCAATGCCGCCCTTTAAAAGCATGGCACGCTGTACCCAGTGCCGGTGGTCCCGGAAAACCTGGGCACTAAAAAATCAGTACCTCGCGGAACAGCACGCTAAAGGCTTCCGCCACCGCGTGCAAATCACGATGCCTGACGGAGCGCTTATCTACGTCGGTCCGTCCCCCCAGGTAACCGACACCCCGGCGCTGTAAATGGCCGGGCCGTCAGCCCCCGGCCCATTCCGCAGGCGTAACCCCGGCGAAACCCGGTACCACTATTACAACGAGCGTTCCAAGGCCCTATTCGGGGAGACTCTCGGTCAGCGACGTAAACGCCGTGGAATAGAACGCGGGCTCACTCCCCGGGAAGCAGCCGGGCACCGGAACGAGCCCGCCGAAACCCGGCGACGGGAAGCCCGCGAGCTTAATCAGTTCCTTATCCAGGCCGATCAGTATGACCGGGAACGCCAGCGCCGCGAACGCGAAGCAGAAATCCGGCGGGCCGAAGAACGCCAGCGGATCTACGAAGAGTACATATTCCAGCAGGAATACGAACGGGATACCTGGCTCTATACTCACGGCTATACCCCAGAGCAAACCCTGCTCAGTCAGAACGACCTGCGGACACTCTATTACCGGCTCCGCTGGATCTACGATAACACATCAGAACGAGGACGCATTACCCCGGCCATGATCCGGGAAGCCGTCACACTCGAACAGGAAGGGGTGCTAGAGGCCGGATGGGCTTTCGAGCGTATCTGGCGAAAGTACGATGACATGCAAGCCTACCGAAGATATCATGACCGGCTAGCCGGGTCGGAATCCTGGGCGGAATACAACCAGGTACACGATTACGTACCGCAGCTATCCCCAGCCTGGTGGTACTACCACTGATTACAGAGGGTAATCATGACGAAATACGATCCGATACGGAACATGATAACCACCGCCGTCCAGCACTGCCTTTTGCAAGGCTCTGAGAAACCCCCTCTCCTCCCTAAACCCGATGATGTTATCAGCGTCTCATCCAAGGCAGTATCCCCCACCGTAACCCAGCTCATCGTGGAACTCGTCGACCGGAAACCCCGGTTTTTCGAAGTCACCGTCCGGGAGCATTTCCAATGACAAGAAACTGGGAAACTAGCCCGCGTAACCGGAAGAACATGCCGTTCGCCACCGTCGACGGCGAAGGCGGAAATGTTCCCGATTCCACAACGCTATTCGGAACCAAACACGAGTACCTGATGCTCCGAGCAGATTCTCAGGTACTCAACCTGAACAGGCCCCTGCATTACCGGGACTGCTTCGACTTCCTCTCCGGCCTTTCCCGCCACTATATCTGGACGGGATTCGCCTTCGACTACGACGTGACGATGATGTGCCGGGGCCTCTCCGAGGAAAGAGCCCGGCGGCTGTATGACCCGACCGAACGTCTCCGCAAGGACGATCCATCCCTGGCATTCCCGACGATCGACATCGATAATACCTGGCGTATCGGATACCTGCCGCATAAGGAATTCAAGGTCGCCAGGATCGACGAGATAAGTCCCGGCTCTCACCAGCCGCAGTACACTACCATATCTGATACGTTCGGTTTCTTCCAGTCATCATTCGTGAAAACCCTGGAGAAATGGAACATCGGAACTCCCGACCAGAAAGAGCAGATTCAGAAGGGTAAAAACCTACGGGCAGAATTCGGGGAAATGACCCAGGAAATCATCGACTATAACGCACTCGAATGCGTTCTCCATGATGAACTCATGGAGAAATTCCGGGAGATATGCAGAGAGGTAGGATATGTCCCACGACGATGGCAGGGAGCCGGACAGCTCGCAACCGCTATGCTTCAGGCTCACGGTGTACCTAAACGGGACGATATCCCTGCAATGCAGAACGAGCGATTCCGAGCCCTGGCGAATGCTGCCTATTACGGAGGACGAGCAGAAACTACTGCTGTCGGTCATGTTCCTGGACCTGTTTTCCAGTGTGATATCAACGGGGCATATGTCGCCGCGCTTCAAACCCTACCTTGCCTCATTCACGGTACATGGACATACGTTCGCACTCAGCCTCCTCCCGGAAAACTCTGGGTCGGGCACCTCTCATTCCACCATGGACAAGACCGAATCCTGAACAACCTGCCAGTGAGGAGCAAAAACGGGACCATATTCTTCCCCCAAAAGGGAACCGGTTATTACTGGTCACCGGAGGTCGCCTCCGCTTGCCGATTCGGTACCCAAATCCAGTTCCATTCCGGGTGGGTCTACTCGTCGAAATGCGACTGTAAACCCTTTGACTGGATACCTGGTTATTATGCCAAGCGCCTCAGACTGGGGAAGTCTGATCGTGGCACTGTTCTCAAACTCGGGGGAAATTCTATTTACGGCAAAATTGCCCAGTCCATTGGTCGGGCTCCTTGGGCGAACCCTGTTTGGGCCGGGCTCATCACCGCGTGGTGCCGGGCGCAAATCATCGAAGCCTACGGAGCACATCCGGAGGACACATTCATGATCATGACCGATGGCATATTCATGGCGACTATGCCGAAACATATTGTAGCTTCAACTACCCTCGGCGGCTGGGAGGTAAAAAAGCACGATCACCTGTTCATCATCCAGCCGGGACTGTACTTCCTGCCAGAAGACATCAAAACCCGGGGAGTTCCGCACGGGAGAATCGTCGACCTGCAAGACGAATTCCGGGAAAGAGCAGACGAGTTTAACCGCACCATGCGAATGCCTAAACCCGTCTCAGTTCCGGTCGAGAACTTCATCACCATGCGGCAGGCCCTCGCCCGCCGCAAATGGCACATCGCCGGAACCTGGGAGAAAACCAGTAAGGCCATCAGTTTCGACTGGAGTTCCAAACGACTCGAAACGGGAGTTCTCCGGGAAAAAGGAACGGGTATAATCCGGACACTACCCATCGTATCCTCTGTCGATATAGCCTCTGTTCCCTACTCAAAGATAATCGGAGGCGGTATCGGAGACCAGATTCAGAAGTCCCCGTTCGAACGTAACGAACTCGAACCATCTCTCGACGAGAAAGAACGAATAGACGAGCAACCCGACTGGGTACAACCCCTATTCTGAAAGGCCAATGCTTATGCCTATCCAGACCGATGAAGAAAGAGAATTCGATCAGTATCTCCGTTCGGAAGACGAGGCGGTTCTCGGGTGCCGGGCATTCGGGCACCGCTGGCCACGTTTCCGGCCCGGAGCTAAGTACCTGGAAATCCAGCCGGGTAAAGAAGGCGTTATCGAGATCGTATCCACCTGCTCGGAATGCGGTAAGACAAGACGCCGGGTAACCGCCCCGGGCGGGGTGCTCACATTCCCCGCCCATTACTCATACACCAAATCCCCCAAATCTGTCGGAAAACCGAAAGGACTTCCGACGCTCTATCCCAGTGCCGCCATGATCGAAATCTGGCGGCGGTATACGGAGGCTATCTCATGAACCGTGACGAACTCATCGAAGCCCTGCGGCAAATGCCGGATAACATTCCCGTCCGGGATTCTGATGAAGGATGGGACATCCTCGAAATCCGGGAATCCACCATGAACATGGAAGACGGGTCCGAGGAAGCCTATATCGCCATCGAGTTCGATTCGGAGGACTAATGGCCTATACCCGGGGCGAGGTAATCGGAATCCTCGCCGCAATAGTCGATATCGACCCCGAAACCATCGATGAATTCGTTATCATCATGCGGGGCCAGTGTGATGACTGCGGCAAACACGACGCATTCTCGTTCATCGATTCGTGCAATTCCAAGGATGCCGCCGCCGGGCTCGTTACCCGGGCATTCGAAACCGTCCCCTCCCGGTTCTGGGAAGAAAGAACACAGTTCGAATGAAGTACGAAAGCAAGGCAATCGAATGGAGATGCGATTCGCCTAACTGTAAACACATCGTCATCAAGCTAGCCGACGACGAGTATCCCCACGGATTTCACGGGACCGTATACGAGATCAATTCGGCCGGAGGCTCCGATTCGGTCGAATGGTACGCCTGTAAACCAGCCCATATCAAAGCCGCTATCCTCACGGTAATGAAACGAGGCTGGTAATGATCGTCATCGGGACTAAAGGAGAGCACGGAGACGTTCTCGTCCTTACCGTACTCAAAGACATGGCCGAATTCCTTCTCACCGACGACGGGTACCTGGACTTTATCGCATTCCTATGCGAGAAATACCCAGGACAAGATCTCCGCTCATTCCAAGCCCGGCAAACCCTCCAGCACCTATTCAACATCGTATCCAGCAACCTATCTCTCACCGAAACAGAGGAAGAAACAAATGAGGAAAATCAATCTCAACGGTAAAGACTACTGGGAAGGCGAAACCCAGGAGGAAAAAGCCGCCGTAAGATGGGTCAGAAACAATGACCCAATTATCGCCGGTTCCGAATCCTACGGAATGGCTGCATTCGAAGCCGGAATCGAATGGGCTCGGCTCACTTTCAGAGAAAGAGAAGCAGATACTAGTGCCAGCTAAGAACGAATCCGAACTCCGATTCAAGTACACAATCCACGCCAAGAAAACACGCGGAGTAACGGGAGCTATTATTCTCGTTAGCGCGAACAACCGGGCGGATGCGCTATTCCGGGCGGGAATGATATACCAGAAACAACACCCCTCCACCGACCCCGACAAAGTCGAATTCCAAATCCGACTCGAAGTCAGTCACTAGATAGGTCAAGGAGGTTGACCTATGTATTACTGCGATCCTACCTGGCATAATTCTCAGGTAACCGACGCG
>Ga0126381_100003087_pt1 | contig 18135 bp, 9 predicted proteins | sample PanSoiMetPlot_28_FD_96465 | JGI IMG/M metagenome (GOLD analysis project Ga0126381, IMG submission 96465) | Tropical forest soil microbial communities from Panama - MetaG Plot_28 | ecosystem: Environmental > Terrestrial > Soil > Tropical forest > Bulk soil | place: Panama | collected 2016-02-17
CTGAAGGTGAGCGAGACCGTATATTTGGATTTTCCCGCCGCCAGGCTTGATACCGTGGCGCATCGCGACTTGAACAAGAAGCTCGAGGACCTTTACCAGCGTCTCACCCCCGAGTACGTGTTTGTGCCATTTCTCGGCGACGTCCACCTGGACCATCAGGCCGCCTTTCAGTCGGCCATGGTCATGTGCCGGCCCAATAACGGCCACCGGCCCCGCAGCGTGCTCGCTTACGAGACTGTTTCGGAGACAAACTGGAACGCGCCGCCGCTAACACCCGGCTTTCTGCCCAACACGTATATCGATATTTCGGATTATCTTGAAACCAAGCTGAGGGCTTTTGAGGCATACCAGAGCCAGGTGAAGTCCTTTCCGCACGAAAGGTCGCTCGAAACCCTGCGCGCATTGGCCATGCTGCGTGGCAGCACAGTGGGATTCAGCGCCGCTGAAGCGTTCGTGGCTCTTCGCAATCTGATCTGAGAAAAATAACCAGGGCATCACCACCACACCTTGAAAACCCCTTGAAAAACAGCCGTAGCATCGGAGAGGAACAGACAGTGTCCTGCCGCGTCGTACATCTGACCTCGGTACATCGAACATTTGACATACGTATCTTCCACAAGGAGTGTAGATCGCTGGCTATGGCGGGCTACGATGTCACGCTGATCGCGCCGCATGACGGCGGCGATATTGTTCGTGACGGCGTCAAGCTGCGCGCAGTGCAGCCGCCCCGCAACCGGCGCGAGCGGCTGATGCGCACAGTTTGGCTTGTCTATCGTGCTGCGGTGCGCGAAAACGCCGACATTTACCACTTTCATGATCCGGAATTGCTGCCGGTGGGGGCACTTCTGAGAGCGCGGGGGAAGCGAGTGATTTATGACGTGCATGAAGACTATGGGGGCGCGATGGGCGGCAAGGCCTGGCTGCCATCTGTTCTGCACGGGCCGGCGGCGGTCGCGGTGCGTCTTTGCGAAGCTGTGTTCTCCGCCGCTTGCAACCGCGTGATCGCCGTCACCCCAAAGATCGCTCAAAAATTTCGTCCCGGCAAGACAAAGATTGTTCAGAACTACCCCTGGACGCAAGAACTCCTCTGCGCTCAGAGTCGGCCCTATGAGAAGCGCGATCTGCTTGCTGTCTACGTCGGCGCGCTGGGGGATGCGCGTGGACTGAAGGAGATGACAGAGGCAATGCACCTGGTGGCAAAAAAAATACCGGCGAAGTTGGTCATCGCCGGCCAACTTAGAGCGGGTGGCAGAGCGACATTCAAGGGTGACGGCAACGATGAAACCGTTCAATACGTGGGCCTTCTCAGCCGTCTTCAAGTCGCGGAGCTGTTGGGGCGGGCGCGCATCGGCTTGCTTCTGCTCCATTCGCTCGAGAATTACCTGCATGCCCAGCCGACCAAAGTATTCGAGTATATGTCGGCTGGACTCCCTGTGTTGGCCTCCGATATCCCGGCATGCCGGCGGATTTTTGAATCGTCGGCATGTGGGTTACTGGTGGACCCCCTCAATCCTGAAGCTATCGCCTCGGCGCTGCAGTGGCTGTTCGATCATCCCGCCGAAGCCGCCGAGATGGGTTGCAACGGCCAGCGGGCCGTAGCCGAAAAGTACAACTGGGAGTCCGAATCGCAGCGCCTCATCGCCACTTACTCCGAGCTCCAACTGGTTGGAACAACGTGAATATATGGCTCATCAACCATTACGCGTTACCGCCCACTGAACCTGGGGGTACTCGGCACTACAGTCACGCCCGTGAACTGACTCGCCGCGGGCATGATGTGCAGATCGTCACTTGCACGTTCCACCACCTTACGCGCAAACACATGGTCGCGATAAGGAGAGGCTACTGGGAACGCCAGGTGATCGGTGGCGTGCCTTTCACGTGGATTTCAGCGCGAGGTTATCGTTCGAACTCGCTGGCCCGAGCCCTGAACATGCTTGAATTCGGCGGTCGCCTGTGGCGTGGGAGTTGGGTGGACGCTTTACCGCGTCCCGACGTAATCCTGGGATCGAGTCCCCATCCCTTCGCCGCGCTCGCGGCCGCCAGATTGGCTTCAAGATATCGGGTACCCTTCATTCTTGAGGTTCGCGATGTCTGGCCGTACGTGCTGAGCGAAGTCGGGGGATACCCCCACTATCACCCTTTCCTGGTGTTGCTCGACCGAACCATGCGCTACCTGTACCGCAAAGCCGACCGGATCGTCATCTTTTCTGAACAAAGCATGGACCTGCTGGAGCGTTGCGGCGCCGACCGAAAAAAGATCGCGTGCATTCCTCACGGAGTAGATTTGACCATGAACCCTCAGCCGCTCCCGGCACCTCATAACAGCCATTTCACGGTTACCTATTTCGGTTCTCACAACAGGGTGAACAACCTAGACACCATCCTCGATGCCGCAGCCATTCTGCAAAAAGATGGCGTGAACCATGTTTTGATCCAGTTTATCGGCGACGGGATGGAGAAACCACGGCTTATGGAAAGAGCCAGGAAGGAGGGGATCGAGAACGTGCGGTTTCAGGATCCAGTGCCTAAACAACAAGCTCCCCTCGTGCTACACCAATCAAATGCTTTCATCGTCAACATCCGTAATGACGGCGTCTCCAGAAATTGCATGAGCATTCAGAAGCTCTACGACAGTCTTGCGTCGGGACGTCCCGTCGTCTTCGGAGGTGCGATGGAAAGCGACCCTGTCCGCGACGCGGGGGCCGGCCTTTCGGTGGAGGCGGATAATCCTCGTCAATTCGCCGAGGCGATCAAGTTTCTCTCCACTCAACCCGCCGAAAAACTGGCGGAGTACGGGGCACGCGGGCGCCGCCATATCGAGGAGAGGTATAGCATTCCGAGGCTCGTGGACCGCTTCGAAGCTCTTGCTCTGGAGTTAGTCGGCCGGGAAGAGCCCATGCTGCGGAGTAGTTGAGTGGACATGCGGAAGACATCTTCGCCTTCCAACAGAAAACACCCATGCTCCGAGAACATTACCTGACAACCTCTGATTACGAGATGTGGCAAAAATACCTGCCCCCCAGCCGGAGTGTATTCGGGAGCGTTGGTTATGCCAGGATTTGCGAACGATACCGCGCATGCTCGCCTCGTTTGTATGTTCTGGCCTCAGAAAATGCGTCCATTTGTTATCCGCTGCTGCTGCGTTCCACAAATGGTCTACCCTTCGCGGGGCCAAATGACAAGTGGGACTCAACTACCCCCGACTTTACAGGTCCGGTCTTGATGGGAACGGACGACCGCATCGTGGAGGCCTTCCCCGGCCAGCGGAATGACCTTTTTCAATCCGAAAAGATCGTGGCGGAGTTTGCTCACCTCCACCCCTGGTCAAGTGCGCGGGCGGTACTGGATCCGCAAGGTCTTGTTTACAACCGGGACATCGTCTGGGTAGATCTGACGCTTGATTCTGAAGAGCTTTGGCGCAAGCAGCTGCGCTATGGCACCCGCAAGCAGATTGCGACATCTGTCAGAAGCGGTGTAAGAGTATTTGCTTCATCAGCCGACGACCACCTCCATGAATTTCAACGTATCTATGAGGGCACGATGCGACGCAATCATGCCCATCACTCCTACTATTTCCCCTTCGATTTTTTCCGTGCCTTTCGCGAGGAAATGCCGGAAAACGCACGATTTGTCTTTGCGGAGTACAAGGACCAAATTGTTGCCGCCGTGCTAAATCTGTACGATGACACGGACGTGTTTGGTTTTCTCGGTGGCTCCGATGCCGCCTTCCAGTCTGTAAGGCCAATGAGCGCTGTCATTTGGAACACGATCCAATCGACACATGAAGCCGGCAGGAAACGATTAATCCTCGGCGGGGGGTACAAGCCCGGCGACGGCATCCTCTACTACAAAACCGGGTTCTCTCCGTTGCTCCAGCCTTTTCATATCTACCGTCGAATTCACCTGGAGCGGGACTACGCTCTTCTAGAGCGTCAGTGCCGCGAATACTACCAGGTTGCCGAGCTGCCGCCCGGCTATTTCCCAAGTTATCGACAGACGCCGCAGCAAGCTTGATCGCCTCTGTCCTTGGAGGCCACCATGAACGGGCCTGCCAACAACAACAAAGCTAAAGCGACTTCACACGTGCAACCCCAGCTGTTTGCTCCTTGGCCGTACTTTTCGCCGGATGAGATCAGTGCGGCCGCCCGCGTCCTCGAGTCGGGAAAGGTCAACTACTGGACCGGCAATGAAGGGCGCCAGTTCGAACTTGAGTTTGCTCAATTTGTGGGATGCCAGTACGGTGTTGCCGTAGCTAATGGGACCGTGGCACTGGAACTGGCATTGCGCGCGCTTGGCGTAGAGCCGGGAGACGAAATCATCACCGCCAGCCGTACATTTATTGCCTCGGCCAGCTGCGCCGTCGCAGTGGGAGCACGGCCAGCGTGCGCCGATGTGGATCGCAACTCGGGGAATATCACAGCGGACACCATTCGCAAGGTATGCACTCCGGCAACCAAGGCCATCGTCGCTGTTCACCTCGCGGGCTGGCCGTGCGAGATGGACCCCATTCTGGAGCTGGCGCGGGAGAAAGGTCTCAGGGTGGTTGAAGACTGTGCTCAAGCCCACGGTGCTACCTACAAAGGAAATCGCGTCGGATCCCTGGGTGATGTGGCCGCATTCTCATTTTGTCAGGACAAAATCATGACCACCGCCGGCGAGGGTGGCATGGTCACCACCAACTCCTACGACCTTTGGCAGCGCATGTGGTCGTACAAGGATCATGGTAAAAACTACGACAGCGTCTATCGCCCGGCCGAGAAGCTCGGATTTCGCTGGCTCCACCATTCGTTTGGAACGAACTGGCGCTTGAGCGAGGTGCAATCTGCCGTGGGACGTGTGGCGTTGCGAAAGCTGCCGGGATGGGTGGCGGCGCGCCGCAGGAATGCTGCCAGACTGACAGAACGCTTGCAACAAACTCCTGGCCTGCGCATACCGACCGTACCCGAACACGTGGGACACGCGTACTACAAGTACTACGTCTACGTCGAGCAAAAGGCGCTGCCACGGGGTTGGGATCGGGACCGCATCTGCCAGGCGATCGCTGCTCGCGGGGTACCTTGCGCCACGGGGAGCTGCAGCGAAGTGTATCTGGAAGAGGCATTCCCCCATCGATGGAGGCCGCGCAACAGGTGCGCGATCGCCCGCGAACTGGGTGAAAGCAGCTTGATGTTCCTGGTTCACCCGACGCTCACCGAAGCCAACATTGATTGCACGTCAGAGGTTGTACGGCGAGTCATGTTGCAGGCGACTCGGGCACAAAGCAGGACGGCTTTCGCTGGCATTTAGCTCATAAACAAGGTTGAGGAAACACATGCTCCTACGATGGCGAAATTGGATCATATTCGTGATGCAATCTGTCGCGATTGGCGGAGCCATGGTCCTTGCCTGGCTGCTTCGTTTCGACTTCACGCTGCCGCACCGACGCTTGCTGTTTTCATCTGCAGCGCTCTTAATGGTGATTCGGCTGACCGCCATGTATGCGTACAAGTTGAATCACGGTTACTGGCGTTACACCGGAATCGGAGACCTCAATGATCTGGTCAAAGCCGTCTTTGTCGGCTCGGCCGTCTTCATCGCCTTGCTGCGTGGCGGCGGCGTTGCGTCCTTCCCCCTCTCGATCTGTGTTCTGGAGGGCGTGCTCGCGTTCTTGTTCCTGGCCGGCTTGCGGGTGGGGGCTCGGCTCTACTTTCAGTGGCGCGGAGCGAAACATTTGGGTACACGAACCCCCGTGATTATCGTGGGGGCGGGTTCGGCGGCAGTGCTGCTGTTGCAGGGACTGAAGGAAACCACCTACGTCGCGGTCGGCCTGGTGGACGACGATCTGGGAAAGCGAAGGACCAAACTCTGCGGCGTGCCGGTGTTTGGACCAATCGATGAGCTTCCGCTGCTGGCACATCGCGTGCTAGCAAGTGAGATCCTGATTGCGATTCCCTCGGCGACCGCCGTACAGATGCTGCGCATTACCAACTTGTGTGCCCGCGCGGGCCTGCCGTTCCGCACCATGCCCAGCCTGGCCGACCTGATCGCGGGCAATATGCGGCCCTCGGAATTCCGACAGGTGAACCTGGATGAACTGCTTCAACGAGAGCCCGTGCAATTGGAGACCAATAATGTTCGTGCGAGGCTGGGTGGACGCGTGGTCATGGTGACCGGAGCCGCGGGATCCATCGGCTCGGAGTTGTGCAAGCAAATCATCCGCTTCCAGCCCCGGAAACTGATTTGCGTGGACCAGGCCGAGACCCCGCTGTTTAACCTACAACAGCATATACTTGGAGGGGCCAGCGGGGAGATCGTTTTTTCGGTTGCGGACATCACGGACACCGAGCGGATGCGACGGTTGCTGCTCGAGCACCATGTCCGGGTCATTTTCCATGCAGCTGCCTACAAACATGTACCCTTGACGGAGGAGAACCCTTACGAGGGATTCAAGAACAATGTCTTCGGCTTGCTCGATCTGGTTGAAACGGCCGAGGCATGCGGTTGCGGAGATTTTCTCCTTATTTCATCCGACAAAGCGGTCAAACCCAGCAGCTTGATGGGTTGCACCAAGCGGATCGGGGAAATGATCGTTGGTTCGCGCGAACCGTCGCGGATGCGTTGTGTTTCCGTACGCTTTGGCAACGTTCTTGGGTCGCAAGGCAGCGTGATACCCGTGTTCCAGGAGCAGATCCGCACGCGCCGCTCTATTACCGTGACCCATCCGGAAATGACCCGCTATTTTATGACCATTCCCGAAGCGGTGTCTTTGGTTTTGCAGGCGTTCACGGTGGGTGAGCACGGCAACATCCTGGTTCTGGACATGGGAGAGCCGCTGCGCATACGCGACCTTGCCAAGACGCTGATCCGTATGTCAGGACTCACGGAAAATGAGGTGAGCGTCGTCTACTCAGGTATCCGGCCCGGCGAGAAACTGTCCGAAGAGCTGTTTTACGACTCGGAAGTACAGCGGGCGACCATGGTTCCAAAAATCATGTGTGCGGAAGCCGCGCTCCCCGGCTGGCACGAACTTCGTCGTCGTCTCGATGAACTGGCCGGGGTTGTTCATAGCCGCTCGGGTGACCTGATTCGTTCTAAGGTCAAGCAAATGATCCCTGAATACAGTTGGGTGCAACCTCTGCTTGGAGTTTTTCCAGAATCCCAGGCATTAACCGGCGAGTTCAACGGCCACGAAAAGCACCGCCTTGAACCCCAAGCCGATTCGCGCCATAGGGAAAGTACAGATTCTTCCCTAGCATCGGAATCGCGACTCCAGAGCGATTTCGGATGACTCGCTCCTCCCACTCATGACGATTCACATGCCCCGGCATCTTCTCGCAGTCCTGGTGCTGTTTGCAGCTGCTTCGAGCTCTGCGACGCCGTCGGGTTTTCGCATTGACCAGCAGAAGGGGACCGACCTGATTCACGTCAGCGTCTCCCACGCCGGCCTTCACAAGTTGGAGATCGACGATGCGTTTGAGTTTAGAACTCCTGTCGTCGTCCAGAGCTTTAGCGGTCGCAGCTTCCAGTTCAATGCCAATGAGGCCGGCCTCATACCCGGCCTTGAGTATCATGTGCGGTTGGATGAGGGACAGGCTCAGGGGCTCCCTCTCACCTTGAGTGCCTCGTTCACTCAACCTGCAGCGAATTGCGAAATGTTGCGCACCACATGGGAGGAGGAGGGCCGCTTGCGAACTGGAGTGGCGTTCTCCGGTGTTCGCTGGGAACTCGGCTCGAACCACTGGGTCTTGATTCCTCGTAGCTACTTGATCGGGAGCTACATATATAGTGCGGAGCTATTTCTACGCCCCGCGCTCCAAGCTGCTCGTGCTTGCGGTGACTTTCGAACTCTGGATGAAATCGCCCAGTATTATCTGCTGATGCTGAAACAAACGGAGACTGTCGGGGAGCTATTGAACCGGACAAATCTAACCATGGAAACCAGACAGCGACTGGGTCCGGTTGCTCGCTCCGCACGCACGTTTGCGGCTTCTTTTGGTGGGGAAGCCGGCGAAGGCGAGCTCTATAACTCGCAATGGCTTCACCCAGCCGCGCTCTTGCTGCGCCTGATATCTTTGCTCCCGAACGAACGGCGAACGCCCGTTATGAAGAGCTTTGCCGCCCAGTACACATCGTTCATTGTCGCGGAACAGTTGAACAGGTACCTGATTCAAGAATGTATCCCCGCACCCGGTGGTGGACCGTGCGTGGCCCGAATCGAGCGGTGGAAGCGGGTACTGCGGGGACTTAAAGGTCCACTGCCGTGGGACACGGCGATGTCCGATATCGACCTCTGGTTGATCGCTTCAGCGGCGGAAATCTTGGGAGCGCATTCCAACGACCCCGCCCTGGCGCCGCTCGGCCCGGATCAGGTCGCCATGCTTCGCTCCGCGGTCGACACGGGTATCCGCTTCTTTCAGAGCAAGAGAACTGATTATCCGGAGACCAAAGACTTCGAAGGCCGGCGTGTTGGCAGCGCCAGCTATTTCAACGGTGACTATACCGCCCATCCCGACTACGAATACAGCGGCGTGACCAGCGAGCAATTTCCGGTGCCCTCGCAAAAGAAGGTATACGCCGGAGCGAGCTGGGACATCAGCCATGCTTATCGCCTGCCCGTCTTCCTCCGGGCTCTGTATGAGAACCGGAAGGCGACAGGTTCTGCTTTTCCGGCCTACCACGACCTGGAAATGGTTGTGAATCAGTACCTCTACAGGGTCTTCAATGGCGATTTCAACTTTCCTCTATTTCACAACTACTTTGACGGGAGCGATGGATGGTTCCGAGTAGGATACAACGGGCCCGGCTTCGGCCATCCGCCTTCAATCTATTGCGATATGCGCAATGACAAGACGCGGTGCCTGACGCCTGGGAACATCATAGGATGGGGCCAGTTAGCCTTCGTCGATACTGTGCTTGCCCAGTTGGAGCAGTCGTTAGTGAAGCTTGGGTTCGACGACCAGCCACAGGTCCAGAGATTTCGCGATCGCTACTACTTCTGCGCTTCTGCCTACCAGATCGTCGGTGCGGAGGAACGCCCGTCACGGAAGATCTACGGAACGGCCCTCTACTATGTCATCGCGGAAAATGCAGCGATGATCCCGAACGCGACGGAGACTGTTGCTTCGACGTCTTCGCGCTAAAACAGTTCCAATGTTGGTGTGTTCAGCCAAAGATGTGTCAGGGCACGACTTGAAGGAAGGCGAGTCGTGTCCTAAGAGGCTGGGCACCAACAATTCCTCACGGCCGTAGAGTCTGCCCTAGGGACAGAGCGAGGCGAAGGAGTCGAACGCGCTGCCGCTCAGTGAAGCGGAGCGTCCATGAAGAAATGGGATACACCAACCTTGGAACTGGGTTAGAAGCGTCTTTTCAACCTATTTATTGAGAGATGGTTTCCAGAGCAAGACCAGGATTCCTATAGCTTGGCCACGGAGAATGCAGTTGACCAAATCCTGTCGCACGGCCCTTCGACAGTGCGGGCCTATACCTTCGCTGGTTTTGCTTTCGTACACGCACAAGGTCAGCGCAGAGTTCTCCCCACAACAGCAAGCGGATGTGCTCATTCGCTTGTAAACGACCACCATAATCCGGCGCTCTGACTCTTTCTCATTCGAAGGATGGTCAAGGCGCTTGGACTAACTAGCAGACGCAGGACGGATGGGCACATCCGTTCTTCATTATCCACTCTCTTCCGTTCTGGCACAACATCGCCAGAACTCGGAGGCTTTGAAATGAAGAAGTTCGATTTGAAGTTCGCTATTGCGGCCCTGTCGCTCACGGCGACTTTGCTGTGTGTCACCAACGCTAACGCGCAGGCATTCGTCCCGGCTGAGACCTACTATGCCGCGGGCTCGTCGGCGCAGTTCAACACGATGGCGCTGGCAGGCGGCATCAACGTGTTCGGCGGAGGGCCCCTCTGCGGCACTCACCACTGGACACAAAAGAACCCAGGCGGGGCCAATACCATTGCCGCTCACGATGCTCGCACCTCGGGCGGTCAAGCGGTTCCCGATGAGCCGGGCAACATTTGGATCGAATGGAATGACGCCGCTGCCACCCACAGCGCCAACGCTGTTGTCTGTTTATACCTCACGCTCGACTCCATCGTAGGCGTTCGGGAGTATGCAGCTAATGCTACCCTGGTGCTTCCTGCCGGCCTGGTGGGTGCGGCGGACCAGAACAACGTTGCCCTGCTTGGAGCCGGTGAGGCGTTGCCGGCGAACATCCAAAACATCGTTAACGGTGTGAAATTCAACGTCGCGCATACCGACATCCGTCCTGAAGACGCGAAGTTCGCCAGCATGCGCGCCATGACCGCCCAAGCTGCCCAAATGGCGGGCCGTGCGGTCACGGGCCTTGGTTTCGGCCCGTTCCCGATCGGCGCCTTGATCCACAGCACCGTCTCGTCCGCTACCGCCGAGCCGGTTGATTTCGCCATCGACCCCGGGGATACCGATCCCCTTACCGGTGGGGCGGTTCGTACCTACACTGAAATTGCTCTCGGCGCAGCCCCGGTAATGGTGATCGCCAACTACTCCAGTACAGCCTCCGGGCACTTCGGTGATCCCGCGTTGGCCATCAGTGACATAAATGTCCAGCCGCTAGCTATAGCCCTGAGTGGTGGATCGACTACTTCAGTGCCGCCAGCGGTCAATGCCCTCAACACCGGCTTTCACATCCGTGACTTTTCCACAGCTCCCGGAGCCTCAGCCGCCGCGGATCCTGGGCTCCATACTTTCATCCGTGAGCCGCTCTCCGGGACCTACAACACCATGGAATGGTGCGTACCTGATTCCGCAAGATTCGCCGGCGATTTTGCTTTCGGCGTTGGCAGGATGACGGGCCAGGATTCCAACGTCGCTGCGAATCCGCTCTCGCAGACCGCTCCCAATACCGGTACCCGTAAGCGAGTGATCGGTAGCGGCGAAATGGTAGCCCAGGTGAATAACAATGCAGACGGCTTTGGCTATACCTTCTGGAACTTCAGCAGCTTCCAGGGCAAGGCCTGTACCTCAATAAGCTGCGTGAACGGCACCAACGCGCTGAAGTACCTGAACGTCGACGGAGTTGATCCGCTGTTTAACGGGGCCTCTGCTAATCCCAACGGCATTGGCGTGCTCCCACAGTGCACCACCAGCGGCGGCGTGATCGTGAGCTGCCCCCAATTGCCTTTTACCCACATCGTTGATGGTACCTATCCGGTCTGGAGCAAGTACCGTGCTATCTACGATGCGTCCGACCCAACTAACCTGGCGGCGGTATTGATCGGCCACTACGCTCAGGAGGTAGCCGCCAATCCTCCCAACCCTGCCAACCCGGGGAGCGGCATCCTCACCGACTTTGTTCCGGTAAATAACTTGGCCACGTTTCGCTCCCACTACGCTCAAGTAATTCGGACCGGCGGGGGTGGTACCGTCGGTAACAACGGCTTCAAGACGGGTATTCCCGAGACTGGCGGCGATGCCGGCGGCATGGTCCTTACCATTCAATCGGAAATCGACTTCCTCGCCGACACCGGCGGCAACCAGCAGGTTAACCTCAAACAGTAGAACTGCTGACACACTAACCTAATCCGCAGCTTGTCCTCGAAAGTTCCAGGACAAGCTGCATTTCAGTACTCAGCTTTCAGACGGCACCACTCAGCACTCAGTCGTATGTCTTGATTGCCTCTTCGATAGTTGCTAAGTGCTTTCCTCAAAGGAAACTCCTCTATGACTCGGACTCGCGCTTTCTCCTGCATGGGTCTTCTAGGTTTATGCTTTTCGCTGCTTTCGGCTCCTCTTGTGGCCCAGCAACCCTCGTCGCGGCCCGAGCTAGTTGCCGACCCATCGGGCAAGGGCGTGGTGCTTGTGCACACCACGGAAAATTTCTCGTCACTGTCTTTAGAGGGCAGCAACTTGCGTGCAGACCCGCCTATCTTGGGAGGCAGGGCAGAAACGAACACATTTACCCGAGAGTTGTTCCAAGTGCAGTGGCGGCCCAACGACCCAATCGATCTCTATGTGATCCGCCCGGTCGGCGCGAAGAAGCCACCGGTGGTGCTGTATCTCTACGGCTACCCCACCGACACTGAGCGCTTCAAAGATGACCGCTATTGCCAGCGCGTCACCCAAGGCGGGGCTGCGGCAGTTGGGTTTGTCTCGGCTTTTACCGGACAACGCAATGAACACCGGCCACCCAACAAGTGGTTCGTCAGCGAACTTCCCGAAGCGGTGGCCACCACAGTGCACGATGTCCAGATGGTTCTCAATTACCTGGACTCGCGCGGAGACCTGGACATGAGCCACGTCGGCATGCTCGGTCAGGGTTCCGGTGGAGCTATTGCCATCCTGGCCGCGGCAACCGACTCCCGGCTGAAAGCGATCGATCTGCTTGATCCTTGGGGAGATTGGCCTCACTGGTTGGCGGGGGCGTCGATCGTGCCTCCGGAAGAGCGGGCCAACTACTTGAAGCCCGATTTTCTCAAGCGGTTGGAGCCCCTTGAACCGGTTCACTTCCTACCGGAACTGAAGTCTCGTAGTCTGCGCATCCAGTTCGTGGATGAATACGGCGAGCCTAAGGAAGCGGTACGCAAAATCCAGCTTGCCGCACCGTCTACGGCCACCGTACGCCACTATCCTACGGCCCTCGAGCTCCGCAGGGTTACTGCTGGCGGTGGCTTGTTCACCTGGATCTCTAGAGAGTTGACGTCCGACGAACGAACCGACCCAGCGGCTAGGACTGGTTCCAAGGAACAATAGCCCAGCGGCTCATCACGTTTTTGTCTCGCCGAATCACCTCCATAAGGTGTCCCTGATTAAACATATGCCGTTTGGCTGCAACTAAAGGATGTCTCATGCATAAGACGTTGATTCGATCGACCGTACTCTCCCTACTCGTCTCACTCTGCCAGGCTCAGCCCATCCCCGGTCTGGGCCTGGTTTTTCAGAGCCAACCACAAATCGCGTCCGCACAGCAGCGTACCGCTGATCTTGAAGGTACCGTCACAGATGCCACCGGGGCGGTACTACCGGGTGCAACAGTTACTGTGAAGAGGGCGGGCGAGGCCAAAGTTGCGGTTACTGATGGTGAAGGTAAATTTCACATCACCGGATTGACTCCCGGTCTGCAGGATGTCTCAGTCAGCGCCCCGGGTTTCGCCGATTTCAATCGTCAGGGTTTCAACCTGGTTGCCGGCCAAAGCAATGCGCTCGACATACACCTGAAAGTCGCCGCCACGTCAACCAACGTCAACGTCCAAGGTCAGCGCGTCACTCAGATTGAAACGGAGAATGCTGAGGTATCGGGGACGATAACGCAAAAAGAAATTGTGTCCTATGGTCTGAATGGGAGAAACTTCTCGACGCTAATTGCGTTGGCGCCGGGCGTTAGCAACCAGACAGGGCAGGACGAAGCCAAGGTCGGGGTGCTGGGAAGCGCGAAATACAGTGTGAACGGAGGTCGCACCGAGTACAACACATTCAACGTGGACGGCAATGACGTTTTGAATCCCGACATTTCCGCCGCGCATGGCCACACTACACTGCTGGTTTATCCGAGTGTGGATGCGGTTCAAGAGTTGAAGGTCCTGACCTCGAACTACGGCGCGCTCTACGGGCGCAGCGCCTCCGGCACGGTGCTGGCTGACATCAAGTCCGGCGGAAGCCAGTTCCACGGAAACGCCTATGAATTTGTGCGCAATGAGGCTTTCAACGCTCGCAACTACTTTGACCAGACAACAAAGTCCCCCCTTTACCGCAGAAACGATTATGGAGGTTCCATCGGCGGACCGCTGTTCATCCCGCACCTTTACAACACCAAGAAGGACAAGACGTTTTTCTTCATTTCCGAGGAGTTTCGGCGGGAGCGCAGCCCAACCCAGTTCAGCCAGGGAGTCCCCACCGATGCCGAGCGCGGCTATAACCTGCTGGATCAGACTTATACGAACATAGCCGATTTCAGCGATGTCTGTCCGATCGGGGGTGGGACGTTGAGTTCCAAGAAGTTTCCAGATTGTCCGTTCACGACCCCAGGTCTGACCCTCATCAACAACCGGTTCTTCATAGACCCCAATGCCACGGCGATCTTGCAGACCGGCTTAATCCCGCGAGCCAACTCGACGACCGGGTGTAACTCCTCCATCGGGTCGTGTTATGTCGCAACCGTCTCGTTGCCTACCGACTGGCGGGAAGAGCTGTTGAAGATCGACCACAACTTCAACGCCAACACGAAACTGGTCATTAGCGGCGTCCACGATCACTGGACAACCACCACGTCAGTCCCACAGTGGGCAAACCAACCGAACAGCTTCCCGACCGTGCTTAACAGCATGCAGGGTCCCGGCATCGCCGTACAGGCGCAGGTGACCTCGGTGATTTCGCCCACTTTTCTGAATGTCTTTTCCTTTGGGGTTACCTGGCAAAGAGTCATACTCCAAGATATACCGGGCCAGGGAGTCTCCCTCAGCAGAGCCGGTCTGGACGCCCAGCAGTTCCCGCCGGGACATCTGTTTAACAATGGATTCGGAGGCAAACTTCCGGGCATCGTAATCGGAGGCGGTAATGTCGCCTATGGCGGGGCCGGCTTCAGCGTCGACACTTCGTTTGAACCGTGGTATCACACCCGCGGCACCCTCAGCCTCGGCGACAACATCAGCAAGGTTTTTGGGAAACACACGCTGCAGTTTGGAGTGCAGTACGTCTATGCTCTCCGTCACGAGGTAAATGCCGCCAACGGACCCAACACCGGCAATGTGCAGGGGGTGCTGACCACCAAACAAGGTCTCTCAGGGAACACATTTGCTGATTTCATAGGTGCGGGCATCGGTAATGACACAACCGTGCCTGGCGCCGGGCCCGACCCAAACGCAGGCGGCATCCAGGTCTTCCAGCAGGACAACGCTCAAGCCACATACAAGGTCCACTACTGGACGGCTGATCCTTACGTACAGGACGATTGGCGGGTCACCCGCCGCCTGGTTCTCAATTTGGGGTTGCGCCTCAGCTTATTCGGCAACTGGCAGCCGGAAGGACGCACTCTATTCAACTGGCAGGCGAGCGCCTACAACCCCACCTTGTTTACCGGCTCAGGTCTGGCAGTTAACCCTTTTCAGGGTTACTTGCAACTGGGCCCACTGATCGCAGGTGTCAATGGTCCTCCTATAGCGCTCGATACTAATAACCTGAATCCGGTTTTGACCAATGGCTTGGTGCAGTGCGGCGCTAACGGCGTTCCGGCGAGCTGCCAGACCTCACACCTGATCAATCCGGCGCCTCGTGTCGGCTTCGCCTGGGACCCCACAGGAAAGGGGACGACGTCGATCCGTGGTGGATACGGCATCTTCTACGAGCACGGCACCGGCAGCGAGTCCAATGCGGGATCTTTGATGGGGAACCCGCCACAGGTCTTGAGCGCTCAGGAAGACGCTGGGCCAAGCCAATTCAGAATCGGCCGTTACCCCAACCTCCCGGCGAATTTCCAGGCTGCATATCCTCTCAATATGGTTTCTATCCCTTCGAAGACCGTCTGGCCCTACGTGCAACAGTGGAGCTTCGGCGTGGAACACGAAATAGCCAAACACACCGCTGCAACTCTCTCGTACGTGGGGAGCAAAGGAACACATCTGTCGGTGGCCATGCAACTCAATCAACTCCCACCCGTTCCCGGTGCCAACAACCCTTTTGGCCCGCACGAGCCCATCACCAATGACCTTTGCTTTCAAGCGCAAACCACCGGGCAGGTCCCTCCCGTGCCAGTCAACTTCTTCGTGCTGCCCAATGGCACGGTAGTCCGTTTTTCCGACAGCCCAGCCGCATATCTCGGTATTCTAGCTGCCTGTGACCCTACGCTGCCTGACCCATTGAAGGGACAACGGCTCCAGTTCCCCTTGAATCTGCTGCGCCCCTTTCAAGGGATTGGCACCGTCACCGCGATCGAGAACGACGCCAGCTCCGTTTATCATGCCATGCAGTTCACCCTGCGCCACAATCGAGGGCCGCTTGATCTGGCAGTCTCCTATACCTACGGGCACTCCATCGATTCCGCTTCAGACCGTTATCAGTCCAATTTTGTCGATGCTTTTGACCTGGGAGCCAACCGTGCCAGTTCCGATTTTGACGAACGTCACATCTTGAACGTCAGCTATGTTTATCAGTTGCCGCTACTGCAGTGGGCGAGAAGCTTACGCTCCTTTGTGCGTTGCAGCGACTGGGACAGGATGGGTGGCCTCGATACTTGCGCCAACGCAAAGCCATTGCCTCCTTACGGAGGACCCGCGGCACTTACGCGCCTTCTCTTTGGCGGGTGGTCGCTCTCAGGGATTACGATTTTTCAGACCGGCACACCCTTCAGCGTTGTCAATGGAGCCAATTCCTCCGGCATAGCCAAGCTGGATAATGCGGGCCTCGCCTTGGGATTAGGCGCGGATTCCTACCCCGACATCATGCCCAACATCCCCTGTGACTTCGCCAACGCCGTTGCCGGGACCTTCGGTCCGCTGCTCGCCAAGCCGTGCATGTTTGTGGCTCCACGCGGGCTGACTCAAGGCACCGCGGGTCGCAACTCTTTGAATAACCCCGGCCGCACCAACTTCGACGTTGCTTTGTTTAAGAACTTCCCGCTGGGCGCCGAAAAACAGTTCCTGCAGTTTCGTGTAGAGACATTCAACCTCTTCAACCACACCCAATTCATCCTCTACGATCCCAACAAAGGCAACACGGCGAGCAACACCGTCAGTTGTTACGGTGACCAGAGCACGGATTTCTCCGCGGGAGCTGCGAGTTGCCGCGCAGGTAACGGCTTTCTTCGTCCGGTTGGGGCGCACGCCCCTCGTACCATGCAGTTCGGCTTGAAGCTGCAATTCTGAGTTGATGTCGTAAACATGCTCGTGGCTTGACGCCACAGACCTCGCCGCCAGCCTCGTGGCCCACCGTGTGCAAAGCCATATGCCCGGATTAGTCCCCGCAGCGGTGCTGGGAACGACGAAAACGCGGTCTGCGAGGCGCGCACGTTCTCACGCCACAGACGACTCTCCACCTAAACTCCAGGAGCATCGCAGATGAAGTCCATTTCTCCAACCAATTTGCGCTCTTCAGCCGTGCCAGTTTGCGGCGTAGTCGTTACTATCTTTGGATTGCTCATAACCGGCTGCGTGACAAGCGGATCCGCCACAGCCTTCAAACAGGCGCCGGTTATTGTCAGCTTCACGACCTCCAATCAAACCATCACCAAGGGAAGTAGCACGGTTCTAAGCTGGACCGTGAACGGGGCGACGAGCATAAGCATCGACTCAACGGGCGGACCGGTCACAGGCGCCAACAGCAATCCGGTGGGCGGCTCCGCCGTATCCGTGAGTCCAATGGTGACGACCACTTACACGCTTACGGCCACGAATCCGGCCGGCATGAACACGGCCACAGTCACCGTGAACGTCACCGATCAACTGAAGATCAACAGCTTCACCGCCAATCCCGCGCTGATCGCTGAGGGCCAAAGCAGCACCCTGAGCTGGGATGTGACAGGAGCGGTCGACATAAGCATCGACTCGGGTATAGGAGACGTCACGGGGAGCACGAGCTTGGTCGTCAACCCGACGGTAACCACAGAATATGGCCTCACTGCCATCGATGGCACGGGCACAAGATTCTTTGCCCATGCAACCGTCACCGTCGTCAGCCCGCCGTCCATTGCAAGTTTCACCGCTACTCCTTCAAAGATCAGCAATGGCCAGAGCAGCACTCTCGCGTGGAATGTTGTCGGAACCACTACCAGTTTGGCAATTGATCAAGGTGTGGGAGATGTCACGGGGAAGACCAGCCTCAGTGTCAGTCCCACGGCTACCACTACCTACACGCTCACGGCAACCAACACCCAAGGCTCGCTTAGCGCCAGCTCCACCAAACAGGTTACGGTCACATTCTCATCATCCTTTGAGCCGACCATAAGCAGCTTTACCGCCTCCGCTGCCAGTGTCTCTTCTGGGCATGGTGTCACTCTGACAGCGGTGTTTGACGCCGGACCAGGCGGAACCGCGACGATTGATAACGGAGTGGGGACAGTTTCCAGCGGAGTTACAGTTTCTACCGCTAGTCTTACCTCGAGCGTCACCTTCACACTCACGGTGACTAACGGCTCCAACTCGGTGACCGCCCCCGAGCGAATTGTAGTTGGAAACATATC
>Ga0126381_100003088_pt1 | contig 18132 bp, 14 predicted proteins | sample PanSoiMetPlot_28_FD_96465 | JGI IMG/M metagenome (GOLD analysis project Ga0126381, IMG submission 96465) | Tropical forest soil microbial communities from Panama - MetaG Plot_28 | ecosystem: Environmental > Terrestrial > Soil > Tropical forest > Bulk soil | place: Panama | collected 2016-02-17
CTGTTCCCGCCACGCCCGCGAGTCCGACTTCGAGCACGCCATCCCCTACCACCAGGGCGGCAAGACCTGCGCCTGCAACGCCGGCGCCAGAAGCCGCCGCTGCCACAAGGTCAAGCAAACCAAGGGCTGGACACTCACCCAGCCCCGCCCCGGCTTCCACCAGTGGACCACCCCAACCGGCCGCACCGTCACCCAGGGCCCTATGAAGTACCCCGTATGACAGAGATACTTCGCCGTATGGAATCGGCTGTTCCCTCGAACAGATTCTGCCTCAGGCTCACCGCCGGGTGGGCGCTGCTTGGCAGCGCGGCCTGCGCCACCACGTTCGCTATCTCCACCATTGCGGCGCCGCTGCCCGATGGGAGACCGATACCTCTCGCACTGGGTGCCGCGGAAGCTGTGCTAGCCGTCGCCATGGTGCCACTCTGCACGCTTATACCTGTGCCGCTCCTGATCGCCGGGAGAAGGCACCTCATCCGATCAGCACATGCGACGCGGCAACGCATGGCAGCCTGGACCGTAGTCGCATCCGCGTGCATCGGAGTCGAAGCACTCTTCTTGTTCCGCCTCGTGCATTTGCTCTGGGCGGTCCGGACAGGCTTCGCGAACCTTCCTCAACCCAGCTGGCATGCCCTTGCCTTCTCCGTTGGTTTCCTAGTCGTCGGTACGGCGATGACGTGCGTACTGGTTGGCGCTGAGAAGACGGCACCGAGTTGACGAGCGCGCGCAGCGGGCGCCGCGGTGCCGGGTGATTCCGGTTCTGCGCCACCCTGAGCCGCTTGACTCTCGGGTTGCCCGAGACTCGATCCTGGTGGCATGAGCAACGACGACCTGCTCAGCATCGGGGCCTTCGCCATGTTCACCGGCCTGTCGATCAACGCCCTGCGGCATTACGACGAGGTTGGCCTGCTCAGGCCGGCGTCCGTCGACCAGGCCACCGGATACCGCCGTTATCGGCCGGCGCAGATTGCCCAGGCCAGGCTCATCTGTGCCTTGCGGGCGATTGACCTGCCGATTGACGAGGTGCGCCAGGTTCTTGCCGATCCCGGCGGCCAGGCGCTGCGCACGGTACTGCCGATGCACCGCAAGCAGCTTCTCGACCGTGCTGACGTGCTGACCAAGATGGCCCGCACCGTGGACCGCTACATCGAACACGGAGTAACGATGCCTGACCTGAAAACCCCGCGAATAGTCCAGGTGACAATCAACGTGACCGACCTGGCCGAGGCGGTCACCTTCTACCAGGCCGCGTTCGGCGCGACCTTCAACGAAGACATCTCCTCGTTCCAGTTCGGCACCTGGCCCTCCGACGACTTCTTCCTGTTGACGGTCGCGCACTCGCCCAACCATCACGGCACGCACCGTGGCCCGACCGGGACGTCCCGGTTCGGCCTCCTGGTCAGCGACGTTGACCAGGCGCATCGCCGCGCGCTTGACGCGGGAGCGACCGAGCACCACCCGCCCGTCGACACGCCGTGGAAGCCCCGCACTTCCTGCGTGATTGATCCGAGCGGCAATTGGATCGACCTGACCCAGGCATGAGGACCGTTCGCGGCGAACGGAGGCCGCCGCTATAGAGGATCCAGGTCGGCGTCGGCCAGCAGGCGGGCGGCCGCGTCCGGGTCGGTCAGCAGCGCGGCGATCAGGTGCCGCGCGGGCCATTGGCCCGCTGCCCAGGCCAGCGCGCAGGCAAGGCTCGCCGGGCCGTCGGCGTGCACCTGCTCGTCGCGGTAGCGCCACGGCACGTCGGTGCCGTCCACGACGAGCTTGTCGTGCGCGTGGTACGAGGCCGGCGCGCCCGGCAGCACCGCGCGGACTGCCGCCGGGACCTGACGAAGCTGCCCTGCCGATTCGACGGCGCCGTCGACCTCCTCGCTGGCCAATGGCACGTCAAGCAGGTCGGCGAGCCGCGCCGCCAGATCGTACGGCGCGAGCACGAGCGGCTGGTCCGCCACGAGCGGCCACAGGTCCGGGGCGTCGAGGACCAGCACGTCAGCCGCGTCGGCCACGATCGTCTCCTCGCCCAGGACGGCCCGGATCCGGTCCGGCGGGACGGCGCCGGCGTTCGCGCCGGTCGCGGCGGTCGCGAGCGTCGCCCACAGCGCCCGCAACTGCGGACGGGCGACCTGCCGCGCCGGGTCGGCCATCCGGTCGAGCAACTCGGCAGCACCGCCCGGCTCGGCGAGCAGGTCGGCGAGCGAGGTGCGCACCCCGAGCGCCCGGGCGATGGCGGGGTCCGCTAGCGCGGCCGCGGTAGCCGGCCCGGCCTCGTCGTACAGGCCGGCCAGCAGCGTGTCTGAGCCCACGGCGCGCACGTCGGCTGGCCGCAGGCCGCCTAGCACCGGATGGCGGCGTAGCCACCAGGCCGTGTAGGGCGGAACGTCCGTGTAACGGCCGTCGGCGAGCAGGATCCTGGTCGGCTCGACGAGCGCCGCGCGCAGCGGCGGCCTGGTGAGCAGTTCGAGCGCCCGCGGCCAGCGGCCTGGGTCGATGAGCTCGAGGTCCCGGACGGCGAGCACCTCCGCCGCGGTAGGCGGCACGTCGCCGCGTGGCAGCCGGGCGCGGATGTCCGCCGCCCAGTCCTGCGCGCCGTCCACGTCCAGGTCCGGATCGCCGAGGTCGACGTCGCTCGCGGACAGCGTCCCGAACGAGGCCAGCACGCCCGCCGCCTCGAGTGCCGCCGCGCCGTAACGCTCGACCAGCGCCGGGCTCGCCAAGCCGAACGGCGCGTCCGATGCCACGAGGCCTGCCAGCTCCCCGCCGGGGAGCAGCAGCTCATCGGCGGCGTACCAGTCCCCGTCGGCGCCTGGCAGTGTCAGCTCGGCGAGCCACGGCAGCTCGCCCGGGTGCGGCTGCGCGGCCGCGACGAGGCTGAGCACGATGTCCGCGATCGGCTCGGGATCGTCTTCGTCGCATGAGGCCTCGACCGCCGCGCGGGTGGCCGGATGCGCCAGCACGCTGCGCGGCGTCGCCTCGACCGCGCCCAGCCTGCCCAGCAGCGGGTGCGCCGCGTCCGGGTGGACGACACGCAGGCCGAGCACGGCGAGCCGTTCGGGGTGCGGGACGCCCGACGTGGGCAGCAGCAGCCCGCGCGGGCCGCGCACAAGCCGCCCGTCGGCCAGCGGCACAGGCAGCGCGCCGAGCTCGGTGAACTGGCCGGGATCGGCGGCGGCGAGCGCGTCGTAGAGGCCATGCCACCAGGCCAGCGGACCGTCGAGCGCGGCGATCGTGTCGGCGAGTTCGGCCAGCGGCACCCGCCGCACGCCAAGGGCCGCGTAGGCGGGATGCCGCGCGGGTCCGGCGATGAGGCCCGCGAGCACCGGTGCGAGGTACCGGGCCAGTCCCGGCGGTGCCGCGTCGAGGAGCAGCGCGTCGCGCGGCGCCACCCGTGCGCCCGCGTCCGCTGCAGCCGCGGCCGCCAGGAACGGCACCGCGGGCAGCAGCGCCAGGATCTCGCGGCGCAGCCGCGCGTCCAGCTCACCGCTCCCGACCGGCCCCGGAACGAGGTCGAGCAGGCTGGCGCCTGGCGCGAGCCTGGGCAGCAGCCAGGCGTACACCTCGGCGGCCCGCGCGGTGACGAAGTCGGCGAGCGGACCCGTCGCGACGTGCCGCCGGTCGGGTCCGAGCGGGAACGACGCGAGCAGCAGCGCCTGCAGGCCGAGCGGTTCCTCCATCGGCGTCGGCGCGTGCACCACGGCGCGCACCCCCGCGGGCAGCGGAACGGGAACGTGCCCGGAGTCGCTTCCGGTCACGGGCACCGCCCACCGCACCGACCATGACGTGCGCGCCCGTTCCTCCGTTGGCCGGTCCGCGAGCAGCGCGGGGTCAAGCTCACCGCCCGCTGCCGCGGTGCGCCACCACTGCGCCGCGCCGTCGACCGTGATCGTGACATCCTCGATCTCGCGCCCCGCATCCAGACCGGCGAGACCGTCGAGACCGCGATCGTCGGCCGCGACCTGACGAGCCGCGGTGAGCAGCCGAGCCCCCGCGTCGGTCACGATCTCGATCTCGGCCAGCGCCGGCAGCGCGAGCAGCAGCGCCGGGCCCGTTTCCGCGAGCAGCCTGCCCACCAGGGCGACGGCCGCCGGGTCCCGCAGCGGCAGCGTCACCACGGTCGCGTAGCCCTGCGGTACGGTCCCTTCCGCGGCGAACGGCAGCCGCAGCACCGGCACGTGGTCGGACCGCGCGGCCAGCTCATCGGCCAGCGCGGGAATCCCCGCGACGAGGTCACGGGTGGCGTCGCGTGACCAGGCCACCGCCCCGCCGGCGGAGCTGATCCGCGGTGCGTCGCTGACCGCGATCGTGGCGGCGAAACCCACGCCGAACCTGCCGACCACGAACGCCTCCGACGCCCCGCGCTTGGCCGAGGCGCGCAGCGTAGACAGCGCCGCCACCCCCGCCGCGTCGAGCGGCGCGCCGGTGTTGGCCGCCTCGAGTGTCCCGTCGCGCAACGTCAGCCGCAGCCGTCCGGCGACACCCGCGCGCGCCGCCGCGTCGGCGGCGTTCTGCGCCAGTTCCACCACGACCCGGTCGCGGTAGTAGCCGAGCGCGTAATCGTCCTCGGCGTTGGCGTCTTCGCGGAACCGCGCGGGCGACGCCGCCCAGGCGTCGAGAACCCGCTCCCGCAGCGACGCGGTCGCGAACGGATCGGGCGGCCCATCCAGCACAACCCGACATTAGTGCACCATGTCGCCGCTGCCCGCACGCGGCCATCGCGCGACGGCTAGGTTATGCAGCGTGCCTACCGTCCCAGCGTTCGACCACATCTTCGTTCTCATCATGGAGAACCACTCGGCGAGCCAGATCATCGGCAGCGCCGACGCGCCGTTCATCAACGGCCTCGTCGCCAGCTATGGCCTGGCCGCGAACTACTCGGCGGTCGCTCACCCGAGCCTGCCGAACTACCTCGCGCTGACCGGCGGTTCCACGTTCGGCGTCATCACTGACTGCACCGACTGCTTCCAGCACGCGCCCAACATCGCCGTCGACCGCATCGCCGCGTCCGGCCGTACCTGGCGGGGCTACATGGAGTCGATACCGTCGCCCGCCTTCGTCGGCGACTCCTACCCCTACATGCAAAAGCACGACCCGTTCGTCTACTACGACGACATCAGGACCGACCCCAAGCAGTTCGCTAACGTCGTGCCCTACACGCAACTGGCCACGGACCTGTCCGCGCTGGCGACCACGCCGTCGTTCGGCTGGATCACGCCGAACATGATCAACGACATGCACGACGGCACCGTCGCCCAGGGCGACAACTTCCTGTCGGTCGCGGTGCCCGCGCTGCTGTCATCCGACGCCTTCACCAAACGGCGGTCGGTGCTGTTCATCACCTTCGATGAGAACGACGACTCGGCGGGCAACGAGGTCGCCACGATCGTCATCGCCCAGGGCGTCCCGGCCGGCTTCAAGTCCCACGTCCCGTACACCCACTACAGCCTGCTCCGAACCATCGAAGACGCCTGGGGCCTGCAGCCGCTGACCGCCAACGACGCCGCCGCGTCCCCGATGACCGACTTCTTCCCGGCCGCCTCCTTTGCCTTATGGAAAAGCGTAATTCGGCGTAGTTACCGGCGCGAGAAGCAGTTGATTGCGGGGAGCGGGGAGGGTCCCGTTCGGGATAATGAAATTGATCTTTCCTGCTGTTAATGCGACCGCCCCCATGGGCGAGCCGGTACGGTAGGCGGGTGTCGTCCTGGGCTGACCACGCCGTCGTTTGGCACGTGTACCCGCTCGGCTTCGCCGCCGCGGAGCGGGTGGCCGCGCCCGCGAATGAGCCGGTCAGGCACCGGCTCGGGCGGCTCGGGGCGTGGCTGGATTACGCTGTCGAACTCGGCTGTAACGGGCTGCTGCTCGGGCCGATTTTCGCCTCTCAGACCCACGGCTACGACACAGTGGACCACTTCAGGATCGACCCGCGGCTCGGTGACGAGGACGACTTCGACGCGCTGGTGAGCGCCGCCGACCAGCGCGGCATGCGCGTCATCCTCGACGGGGTTTTCAACCATGTCGGGCGGGAGTTCCCCGCCTTCAAGGCGGCGAGCCACGGGGGTCCGGGGACGCCGGCGGCGCGCTGGTTCAAGCTGGACCACGACAGCGGCGAGTTCGCGGTCTTCGAAGGCCACCACCAGCTCGTCGAATTCGACCACGACGAGCCCGCCGTCCTCGGCTACGTGATCGAGGTGATGAACCACTGGCTTAGCCGCGGCGCGGGCGGATGGCGGCTGGACGCCGCGTACGCCGTGCCGCCTAGCTTCTGGGGTAAGGCGCTGCCCGCGGTGCGCGAGTCGTTCCCTGACGCGTGGTTTCTCGGCGAGATGATCCACGGTGACTACGCCGCCTACGCGGCCGAGAGCGGGCTCGACTCGATCACGCAGTACGAGTTGTGGAAGGCGATCTGGTCCTCGCTCAACGACAGGAACTTCTTCGAACTCGACCACGCGCTCGGCCGGCACAACGACTTCCTCGACGGGGTGCGCGCGCAGACATTCGTCGGCAATCACGACGTGACCAGGCTGGCGACCCAACTCAGCGACGAGCGGCACTTCGGGCACGCGCTCGCCGTGCTGTTCTGCGTGGGCGGCGTGCCGAGCGTGTACTACGGGGACGAGCAGGCGTTCCGCGGCCTGAAGGAACACAGGGAGGGCGGCGACGACGAGATCCGGCCGTCCTTTCCGGCCACTCCGGCCGACTTGCTGCCGGACGGCTGGCGGTTCTACCGGCTGCACCAGCGGCTGATCGGCTTCCGGCGGCGGCACGCCTGGCTCGCCCGCGCCCGGACCGTCACCGAGCACCTGGTGCCGTCCGCGATCGCGCTGCGGGCAGTGCCTTCTTCCTCTAACGCTTCCTATAACGCTTCCTATAACGGGCCCGCCGCCGACACCGGCGAGCAGATCCTGCTGCTGCTGAATACCGCTGACGAGCCGTACCGGTTTCCCGTGGACGCGGGGTCGCTCGTGGTCGCTGAGACGTCCGAACCGGGTGGTGTTCACGACGATCCGCTTTTCGTTCCCGGACATGGCTGGACGATCATGGCGGAGCGAATCGCGCCATAAACTTGTTCAGCGGCGCAATTTCAGCCATAAGCGGGTCTTTGTAGGCGCGAAGCCTTTTTAGGCTAGGGATTGTTACTTCGTCTGTATGGGAAAGGGCGAAGACGCTTCTCCGGAACGGCCCGGCGCTCACCCTGCTCGCCGCAGTCCCTGCGGGAACGTGTGCAACCGCTCGGGCCCGTGCCCGGTGACCAAGAGCAGGCGCGACAATGGCTCCCATGGCGCGCACCAACGAAACCGTCGCGGCGCTGCTGCGGGAGTACGCGGAACTGCTGGCGATCACCGGCGGTGACCCCTTCCGGGCGCGGAACTACGAGAAGGCCGCCAAGGCGGTCGCCGGGTACCCCGAGGACGTCGGCCCGCTCAGCGAGGCCGCGCTGACCAAGATCCCCGGCGTCGGCAAGTCGATCGCGGGCAAGATCACCGAATTCCAGCGCTCCGGCACCTTCGCCTCGCTCGAAGAACTCCGCAAGCGCATCCCGCCTGGCGTGCGTGACCTCACGAAAGTCCCCGGGCTCGGCCCGAAGCGGGCGCTGCAGCTCAACAAGGAACTCGGCATCTCCAGCGTCGCTGAACTCCAGGCGGCGGTCAGCGCGGGCCGGCTGCGTAACCTCGGCGGCTTCGGGGCGAAGAGCGAGGAGCGCATCCTGCGCGGCCTTGAGGTGATGACGCAAGGGCGGGTGCTGCTCAACGTCGCGCTGCGCACCGCGACCGACATGGTCAGCGCGCTGGCGCCGCACGCGGACCAGGTCGCCTACGCGGGTTCGCTGCGCCGGATGCGCGAGACGATCGGCGACGTCGACATCCTGGCGACCGCCGCCGGGGAAGACAGCGGCACGCGGATCATGGACGCGTTCAGGGGGCTGGGGGACGAGGTGATCGTCTCTGGTCCCACGAAAACCTCCATCAGGACGGCCGCCGGCCTGCAAGTCGATCTGCGGGTCGTCAAGCCGGAATGCTGGGGCGCCGCGATGCAGTACTTCACCGGCTCGCAGGCGCATAACGTCGCCGTGCGCGCTATCGCGGTCCGCAAGGGACTCAAGCTATCCGAGTACGGCCTGTTCAGGGACGAGGAGCTGATCGCGAGCGCCACCGAGGAGGAGGTCTATGCCGCGCTCGGCATGGAATGGGTGCCGCCACCGATGCGCGAGGACACCGGGGAGGTAGCGGCGGCGACGAAAAAACAGGTGCCAAGCCTCGTTCGGGATAAAGATCTTCGGGGTGACTTGCACACGCACACCAACCTCACAGACGGCGTGGCGAGCCTGGAGGACATGATCGCGGCGGCCGAAAAGCTCGGCTACGAGTACTACGCGGTCACCGATCACGCACCGAACCTGGTCATGCAGCGGATGTCCGACGAGAAGATACTCGCCCAGCGAGAGCAACTGCACAAAATCTCGTCCACCATGAAGCTGCTGCACGGCACGGAGCTGAACATCGCGCCCGACGGCTCGGTGGACTGGGACGAGGACTTCCTGGCCGGCTTCGACATGTGCGTCGCGTCGGTCCACTCGCACTTCGACATGGACGCGAAGGCGATGACCAGGCGTTTCATCACCGCCTGCGAGAACCCGCGGGTGAACGTCATCGGGCACCCGCTGACCCGCAAGTTCGGCCGGCGGCCGCCGGTAGACGTGGACATCAACGAGCTGTTCAACGCCTGCGCGCGGACCGGGACGGCGCTGGAGGTGAACGCCTCGCCGGAGCGGCTCGACCTGCCCGGCGAGCACATCAGGGCCGCGAAAGACGCCGGCGTGAAGTTCGCCATCGACACCGACGCGCACTCGCTCACGCACCTGGCGAACATGCCCTACGGCGTCGGAACCGCGCAGCGCGGCTGGCTGACCGCGGACGACGTGATCAACACCTGGCCGCTGACGCGGCTGCTCGAGTTTTTCGACAAGAGCTGACTGGCCCTGGCCAACCTATGTTACCAGCGAGTAGCATAGACGGCGATGCGGGTGCGGGCGCGAGCGAGGCAAGCGCGAGAACCAACGCGCGAGACCAACGCGCGAGAAAAACTGGGAGAAGCGATGCGGGCACGCGATGTGGTCTTCGTCGACGGCGTGCGCACGCCGTTCGGCAAGTCCGGGCCGAATGGCATCTACGCGCAGACGCGCGCCGACGATCTCATCGTCCGGGTGATCAGGGAACTGCTGCGGCGCAACCCGAACCTGCCGCCCGGGCGGGTCGGCGAGGTCGCGATCGCGGCCACCACGCAGATCGGTGACCAGGGCCTGACGATCGGCCGCAGCGCGGCCATCCTCGCCGGGCTGCCGGTGACGGTGCCCGGGTTCGCGATCGACCGGATGTGCGCGGGCGCGATGACCGCGGTGACCGCCGTGGCGGGCGAGGTCGCGCTCGGCGTGGCCGACATCGCGATCGCGGGCGGCGTCGAGCACATGGGCAGGCATCCGATGGGCGAGGGCGTCGACCCGAACCCCCGGTTCGTCTCCGAGCACATCGTCGACGAGTCGGCGCTGTTCATGGGCATGACCGCGGAGAACCTGCACGACAGGTTCCCGTCGATCACGAAGGCGCGCGCCGATGAATACGCCGCAGCGAGCCAGCGGAAGCTGGCCGCGGCTTACGCCAGCGGCAAGATCCAGCCCGACCTGGTGCCGATGGCGATCCGCACAGCTGAGCTTGGCTGGGGCCTGGCCACCACGGACGAGCCGCCACGGCCCGGCACCACGGTCGAGACCCTCGCCGGGCTGAAGACCCCGTTCCGCCCGCATGGCCGGGTGACCGCCGGCAACTCCTCGGGCATCAACGACGGCGCCACGGGCTGTGTCATCGCCGCCGAAGAGGTCGCCGCGGAACTCGGCCTGTCCGCGAAAATGCGCCTGGCGGACTTCCAGTTCGCGGGCGTCGAGCCCGAGGTGATGGGCATCGGCCCGGTGCCCGCCACCGAGAAGCTGCTGGCCAGGAACGACCTGACCATGGACGATATCGGGCTGATCGAGATCAACGAGGCGTTCGCGGTCCAGGTGCTCGCGTTCCTCGACCACTTCAAGATCGACGGCGACGACCCGCGGGTGAACCCGTGGGGCGGCGCGATCGCGCTCGGCCACCCGCTGGCGTCCTCGGGTGTCCGGCTGATGCTCCAGCTCGCGCGCCAGTTCGCGGAGCGGCCGGACGTCCGGTACGGGCTGACGACGATGTGCGTGGGCATGGGCATGGGCGGCACAGTGCTGTGGGAGAACATACAAAAATGACCATTATCCCGAACGGTCCCGGCTTGCTCCTTTTCGAAAACGACTACCCCGACGAGGTGGTCACGAAGGCGATCGTCCGCGACGTGGAACTCGGCGCCCCCGGCGCGCAAGCGCGGACGATGGCGCTGATCACGCTGGACAACGGGCACGACCACACCAAGCCGAACACCTTCGGTGTCCGTGGCCTGCTCTCGCTGAACTCCGCGCTCGACGCGATCGGCGCGCGCGTGGCGCGCGGTGAGATCGCCGCGGTGGGCGTGACGGGCAAGCCGTTCATCCTCGGCGCCGGCGCGGACCTGGACGGCGCTTCCGCGGCCGACACCAGGGAGAAGGCCCTGGCCATCGGGCAGCTTGGGCACGCGGTGTTCCGCCGGCTCGGCGAGCTTGGCGTGCCGTCGTTCGCCTTCATCAACGGGGTGGCCCTCGGCGGCGGGCTCGAGGTCGCGCTGCACTGCACCTACCGGACGATCTCCTCGGGCGTCCCGATGGTCGCGCTGCCCGAGTGCTTCCTCGGCCTCGTGCCCGGCTGGGGGGGCACCTACCTGCTGCCGCGGCTGATCGGGCCCGCCGCGGCGCTGAAGGTGATCATCGAGAACCCGCTGTCGCAGAACACGATGCTGCGCGGCCCGCAGGCGTTTTCGCTCGGCATCGCCGACGCGATGTTCGAGCCCGCGGACTTCCTGGAGGAGTCGCTGCGCTGGGCGGCGCTCGTCCTATCGGGGTCGGTTGCCGTGTCGCGCGGGGAGTTGGCCTCGGCCGCCGACTGGGACGCCGCCGTCGCGTCCGCGCGGTTCTTCGCCGACGGCAAGCTGCACGGCGCGGCGCCCGCGCCGTACCGGGCGCTCGAGCTGGTCGCCGCGGCGCGGACCCGGACTCGTGACGAAGGGTTCGCGGCCGAGGACGAGGCGCTATCCGGGCTGCTGCTCAGCGAGGAGTTCCGCGCCGGGCTCTACGCGTTCGACCTGACGCAAAAGCGCGCGAAGCGGCCCGCCAGGGCGCCGGACCGCTCGCTGGCCAGGCCCGTGACCAAGGTCGGCATCGTCGGCGCCGGGCTGATGGCCGCGCAGATCGCGCTGCTTTTCGTGCGGCGGCTGCAGGTCCCCGTCGTGCTCACCGACCTAGACCAGGCGCGAGTGGACTCCGGCGTGGCGCAGGTGCACGCGGAAATCGACAAGGCGCTGTCCCGTGGCCGTGTGTCGGCGGACACGGCGAACCGGCACAAGGCCCTGGTCACCGGGTCGGTGTCGAAGGAAGGTTTCGCCGGTGCCGACCTCGTCATCGAGGCGGTCTTCGAGGAACTCAAGCTCAAGAAGCAGGTGTTCGCCGAGGTCGAGGCCGTGGTGGGGGCGGACTGCGTGCTCGCCACCAACACCTCGTCGCTGTCGGTGACCGCGATGGCGGCCGACCTCGCGCACCCCGAGCGGGTGGTCGGCTTCCACTTCTTCAACCCCGTCGCGGTGCTGCCTCTCGTCGAGGTTGTGCGCGGGGCGTCGACTTCGGACGCCGTGATCGCGACCGCGCTCGCGATGGGCAAGACGCTGAAGAAGAACTGCGTGATCGTCGCCGACCGGCCCGCGTTCGTGGTGAACCGGCTGCTCACCAGGTTCCTCGGCGAGATCACCGCCGCGGTCGACGAGGGGACCGCGTTCGAGGTCGCCGAGCACGCGGCCGACCCGCTCGGGCTGCCCATGACACCGTTCCTGCTGCTGCAGCTTGTCGGGCCCGCGGTCGCGCTGCACGTGACGCAGACGCTTGCCGACGCGTTCCCCGCGCGGTTCACCGTGTCGCCGAAGCTGCGCGCGCTCGTCGCCGCCGGCAAGACCGGCGTCTACCTGCCGGACTTCTCCGTCGACCCCGAAGTGCTCGCCGCGCTCGCCGGTGGGATGCGCCCATCGGACGGTCCCGCGGTGCTCGCGCGTGCCCTTGAGGGGCTGGCCGAGGAGATCAAGATCATGCTTGACGAGGGCGTGGTCGCCGCGCCGGAGGATATCGACCTGTGCATGATCCTCGGCGCCGGATGGCCCTTCCACCTCGGTGGCATCACGCCTTACCTGGACAGAACTGGAGTCGCAGCCAAGGTCAACGGCGCGCCGTTCCGCGGGTAGGCGCAGTCAGTCGCGAATTGAACACGAAAACGGAATGACATCCCTGTGATCTCGGGCGAAATGTGGTAAGAATGCTACGACGCGGTCTCCGAGAGTGAGACCGCGCTCGTGTTCGTGTATACCCCATTGACGTAGCGGCGCGGCGTAACCGGGCGAGGGGTTGGCATGCGGTGGATGACTGGCTTAGAGGTACGTCTCGCCCGGTCAAGCTGACCCGGATCGACACTACGGTGCCGAACGTCGCGCGGGTCTGGAACTACCTAGTCGGCGGCCGGGACAATTTCGAGGCCGACCGGCAGGCTGCCAAGCAGTTGATCGCGGTCGCGCCGGTGATATCGGACATCGGCCCGGCGTCACGGGCGTTCATGAGCCGCGTGGTCAGGTTCCTCGCCGACGAGGCCGGCATCCGCCAGTTCCTCGACATCGGCACGGGGATCCCGACGGCCGGCAACACGCACGAGGTCGCGCAGGCGATCGCGAGCGATTCCCGGATCGTCTACGTGGACAACGACCCGGTCGTCCTCGTCCATGCCCGCGCGCTGCTGCGCTCGGCGCCGGAAGGCGTCACGAGCTACCTCGACGCGGACGCGCGCGATCCTAGCAAGATCATCGCCAGTTCCCGGCTGACCCTCGACTTCGAGCAGCCGGTCGCGCTCGTGCTCATCGACATCCTGAACTTCATCGAGGGGACCGGCGACGAGATCGGCGCGCTGCTGCGCGTTCTGCTCGACGCCGTGCCCTCGGGCAGCTACCTCGTGGTCTCGCAGCCGGCCAACGACTTGGACGATTCGGTCCTGGCCGCGCAGCAGCGGTGGAACCAGCTAGCCTCGGCGACGCCTGTCTGGCTCCGCGACCGCGGTACCGTCACCGCGTGGTTCGATGGTCTTGAACTCGTCGAACCCGGCATCGTCGAGGTGGACAAGTGGCGGCCAGCCAATGGGGATCGCGCTTACGCTGGAGTCATGCCGCTATATGGCGCTGTCGGGAGAAAACCGTAGCGGGGGAGGGACCCGGGTGGCAGATGATGACAAGGCGCGCCGCGCGAGAGCTGCCCTAATCGATACAACCGTGCCGAACCCGGCGCGGGTGGGGGACTATCTGTACGGCGGCAGGAACAACTTCGACGCCGACAGGAAGATCGCGGAGGCGATGAAGGCGGTGGCGCCCGTCGTCGCCACGCTCGCCCCCGCCATGCGCGCGTTCCATCAGCGCGCGGTGCGGCACGTGGTCGCCAAGGCCGGCGTCAGGCAGTTCCTCGACATTGGGACTAGCCTCGTGGTGTCGGGCGGCACGCACGAGGTCGCGCAGGCCATCGACCCGGCCTGCCGCATCGTCTACGTCGACGACGACCCGGTGGTGCTCGCCCATGCCAGGGCGCTGATCACGTCCACACCTGAGGGCGCCACCTACTGCCTCGACGCGGGCGTCCGCGACGTCAACGAGATCATCGCCGGCGCGTGGGACACCCTCGACTTCGGCCAGCCGATCGCCGTCCTGCTGCTGGCCACGATGACCTTCATACCGGACACCGCGACGGCCGCCGGGATCGTCTCGTCGCTGCTGTCTGTCATGGCGCCGGGCAGCCACGTCATCCTCTATCACCAGGCGAGCGACCTGCACCCCGCGCTGCTCGTCGCCAATCGCCGGTGGAATCTCAAGGCGGCCAAGAAGGTGACGCTCCGTACCCGCGCGGAGGTCGCCAGCCTGGTCACCGGCCTGGACCTGATTCCGCCAGGCCTGGTGCCCATCTGCGAGTGGCGCCCGGAGCCCGGCGATCCCCGGTTCGAGGACATCGTCCCGGTGTACGCCCTGGTGGCCAGAAAGCCGTAGCGGGAAAGGCGAGGCCCCGGGTTGGCAGACGACGGGCAGGATGATTCGGCGCGCCGTGCCAAGGCCGCGCGGATCGATACCACGGTGCCGAACGCCGCGCGGGTGGCTGACTACCTGAACGGCGGCAGGAACAACTTCGAGGCCGACAGGAAGGCCGCCCGGGAGATAATCGCGTCCGCGCCAGTGATCGGCATCATCCCGCTCGCCGCGCGCGCCTTCCGTGAGCGCGTGGTGCGGTACCTGGTCGCCGAGGCTGGGGTCAGGCAGTTCCTCGATGTGGGTACCGGCCTCGCCGCGTCCGGCAACACCTACGAGATCGCGCACGCGATCGACCCCGCGTGCCGCGTCGTCTACGTGGACAGCGATCCGGTGGTGATCACCCACGCCCGGGCGCTGATGAGATCGGCTACCGATGAAGCGACCGGCTACGTCGAGGCCGACGCGTCCGACGCGCACGCGATCCTCGCGGGCGCCGCGCGGACCCTCGACTTCGGCCAGCCGGTTGCGATCTTGATGATGGCCACGGCCACACTCGCATACATCGCGGACACCGCGTCGGCGGCCGCCGCCGTGTCCGCGTTGCTTGGGGCCGTGTCGTCCGGCAGCTATGTCGCCTTTTATCACCATGCCAGTGACCTGGACCCCACGTTGCCCGCGGCCATGCGCCGGTGGAACATGCGTTCGCCGCAACAGGTCACGCCCCGCTCCCGCGCGGAGGTCGCCAGCCTGGTGGCGGGCCTGGACCTGGTTCCGCCCGGCATAGTGCCCATCTGCCAGTGGCGCCCCGCGGACGGCGACCCCAGCTTCGAGCAGATCATCCCGGTATACGGCCTGGTCGCGAGAAAGCCCTTAGCGGATCACGAAAACCTTTTTCAAGGCGAAGAGAATGTAGTGCTATCGGCGCTAAAACCATTCGCGATCATGAGCTCCCGCCTTTATCGCTTCGCGTGAACCACGTTCGTGTCCTGCTCGTGCTACTGGTAGCCCACTCAGGGCGGGGCGTCGCGGTGGTCGTGACGCGAGTCAAACAGGGCAGGGGAGTCCGATGGCACGTCTTCGCAAGTTCGTGGTGCAGTTTCCGGCCATTGCCGTCGCCGCGCTGGCGCTGGCCTTTTCCCTGGGCGGCGGTGCGGGATACGTCGCGTCGGCTGCCAATCAGCCCATGGTCTTTTCGTTCCACGGGCTGAAGCTGATCAATGGCTGGTCCAACTTCTCCGCCATCAATGGCGCGCCGGCTTACGAAGTCAGAAATGGCGTGGTCTACCTGACCGGCGCCATGCAGCAGAAGAAGGGCAGTAACAACGAGTTCGCGGTGCTGCCCGCGGGCGCACGCCCGTCGCACACGATATGGATCGGCGCCTTCAGTGAGTCAACCGGGAGCGCGTTCGTGGAGATCACGAAGTCAGGGGCGATGTTCATCGGCGGCACCGACGATCAGTTCTTCGCCTCGCTGGCTGGCGTATCGTTCGTTGTCGGTTCCTGACTGCGGCTAGGGTCAGCCATGGTCCTCAGGCCGCGGTGGGCAGGGCCAGGCGGTCGCCGGCCACGCGGATCAGGACCGCCGCCCAGGTCCGGTACGGGCGCCAGGCTTGCGCGAGCTGTTCGATCTTGGCGGGCGACGCCGGCTCGGGGCCGGTGCCGTAGAAGTGGGCGACGTAGCCGGGCAGTCGCGGTTCGCTGAACGTCATCGCGTCCGCTACCCCAGTGGCGCGCAGCAAGATCAGCGTCGCGTAGGCCGGGCCGATGCCGGGAAGGCGCTTGAGGTGCTCGAGCGCCTTCCCGGGCTCCATGGCCGCGAGCAGTCGCGCGTCGAGCGCGCCGTCGAGCGCCGCGCGTGCCACGGCGTGCAGCCACTCCACGCGGACGGGCGCAACGCCGCGGATCGCCTCGGCCTCAAGCAGTCGCTGGGGGAGCGGGAACGCGTGCACCTGCTCTTCCGCGATCGTGAACGTGCGGCCGAACTCGGCGCTCATCCGGTCCCGGATCACCGCGGCCTGGCCGCGGTACCTGCGAGCGCTGATGATCGACCACGCGGCCGCCTCGTACGGCGAGTGAAACAGGACCGGCCGCAGCCCCGGGTGCTCGCGCTGCAGGCCGCCGATCACCGGGTCGCGCGCGCCGATCTCTTCCCAGCCGGCGCCCGGATGATCAAGTGACAGGACGCGCCGGACCTGCGCCAGCACCGCTTCGGGGTCGGCGTCCGCGTCCGTGTCGACGGTCGCGGTTATCTCGCCGCAGGAGTCCTGGATAAGGTGCACCCCGGCGTGGTGGCGCATGTCGTCGGTGACGAACGCCAGCCGCATCTCATCGCCGGTCGGCTTGGGACGCCCGGTCCTGGGACCGAATCCGAAGGCCGCCGCGGCCGCGAGCGAGAAGTGCGTGTCTGGCGCGATGGTGAACTTCATGTCACAGATATAGCGCCGGGGTCTGACATTCCGTGCGGCATGATCTTGTGGACGTCTGCCCCATCCGCGCGGTTGCATATGCGAAGAGGCTGATATTTCTCAGGAGGCGTCCGATGACTCAAGTTCAGACGGTGCTCGGTCCGGTCGATGCCGCCGGGCTCGGCCGCACGCTCATGCACGAGCACGTTTTCGTGCTGACCGCCGACGTTCAGCAGAACTACCCCGGCGAGTGGGGCGAGGAGGACGCGCGCGTCGCGGACGCGGTGCGCAGGCTGCGGCAGCTCCCTGAACACGGCATCAGCACGATCGTCGACGTCACGGTGATCGGCCAGGGCCGTAACGTCCCGCGCGTCAAGCGCATCGCCGAGCAGGTCCCCGGGCTGAACATCGTGGTGGCCACCGGATGCTACACGTTCGACGACGTGCCGATGTTCTTCTGGCGCCGCCCGCCGCAGACGATGACGGACTTTTTCGTCGCCGACATCACCGAAGGCATCGCGGGCACCGGCGCGAAGGCCGGCATGCTCAAGTGCGCGGTAGACGAGAGGGGCCTGACCGCCGGCGTCGAGCAGGTGCTCAGGTGCGTGGCGCAGGCGCACGCGCGGACCAGCACGCCGATCACCATCCACACCCACTCCGCGAGCAAGCACGGACCCGCCATCCTCGAAGTCCTCAAACAGGAAGGCGCCGACCTGGACCGCGTCGTCCTCGGCCACAGCGGCGACGCCGTGACCGACCCGGACTACCTGCAGGCCATGGCGCAGGCCGGCTTCACCCTCGGCATGGACCGGTTCGGCATCGACCACTTCGCCACCTTCGAGGAAAGGTCAGCGCTAGTCGTCGAACTCTGCCGCCGCGGTCTCGCCGACAGCATGGTGCTGTCCCACGACACGTGCTGCTACATCGACTGGTTCGCGCCCGGCTCGCTCGACGACCTGAAGGACTGGCATTACCTGCACGTCAGCCAGGATGTGCTGCCCTACCTGCGCGAGCACGACGTGCCAGAGGACCAGATCGACGCGATGCTCGTCCGCAACCCGGCGCGCATCCTGGCCGGCCGTTGACGCGATGCGCATCGTTGACGCCGCCTTCGAGCCCAGCGCGTACATCGAGCAACTCCGGTCAGGGGACCTGTCCTTCGGTACCTACCTGATCCCGGCCGGCGGGACCGACGACCAGAGCCCGCACGCCGAGGACGAGATCTACGTGGTCACCCGAGGCAGGGCCAAGATCGTCACTCCGGGCGAGACCGTCGACCCCGGCTTCGCCGGCGGCAGTCCTAGGCGCCACGGGGTTCACCTGATGCGGCTGCCGGTGCTAGAGGGCCGCCTGCGCCCGGTGCCGGTGTGCCGCCGCCCCGGTGCCGGCCTGGTGTCCGATAAGGCGAAAGATCGTGCGGGCCAGGACCGGGAGGATCTTTCGCGCTATTCCGATCGCGGTGGCCCCTGGGAGTGGTGGTGCCGGTGCGGCGCCGCAGGCTGACCGGACGAGGGCGCGGACGACAGAGAAGCAGCGA
>Ga0126381_100003089_pt1 | contig 18130 bp, 16 predicted proteins | sample PanSoiMetPlot_28_FD_96465 | JGI IMG/M metagenome (GOLD analysis project Ga0126381, IMG submission 96465) | Tropical forest soil microbial communities from Panama - MetaG Plot_28 | ecosystem: Environmental > Terrestrial > Soil > Tropical forest > Bulk soil | place: Panama | collected 2016-02-17
AACCAATCAAGTTGACGGTCATCGGTCCATCGGGCGGGAAAGAGTCCGACAAGGAGCTCTTTAACTCTGATTTCTCCACTGATTTGTGGTGAGACTCCCGCAATACATGGTAGTACGCAAAGCGGCGATGAACCCCAGCGCTGTGGGCTTTTTTTGGAGAATTGCTCCTGTGAAACGTCATGGTCGGCTACTGATCGCTTTCTCGATCGAACACGAACTGACAAGCATGTGAGGCAACTCACCACTCCTCCCCGGGAAGCGAACCGGTGTGAACGGGACTTTTGTCAGACGTCTTAGGCCGAAGCTCCCATAGCGCGTTCGGCCACCTTGGCCTCAACCAATTCTCTGAGGAAACGGTGGCTCCGTTCCGCAAACGTCAGTTTGGCGGCCAGGCAGGTTTCCAATAGCAGACTGACTCCGTGATGTCCCACGGCTTCGGCTGCTGCGATTAGGGCGCGGTACTCGCTGACCCGAAACTGTGCAAGGTGATTGAGCTTCACCAATGCGAAAATGCGTTTGGCAAGGGGACCCTGGATCTCGGCCAACTCTCTGCGGAAGTCCTCAATCAGCGTTTCCTGTAACCGCCCCGTGAGTTTTGCGGGTTGCTCGCCAAGAAGTTTGAAGCACTCGTCGAGTGTCGCAAGGACCTTGCCTGACACGAACGCTCGCGCCTGCAACGCTTCTTTGATCTGGGGATCTTGAACTAGCTGTCCAATCTCCTCGTAGACCTTCTCGGCTTTTTCGGCCCCTTGTCGTACATCGGTAAGGAGCATCACAAAAAGCTCTTTCGGTGTTTTTATCGGCATAGTCTTCCTCCTTGTGCATACCTGTGCAAAAGGTTCTGCACCTCGTGATTCAACTCTGGAAGGAATCGGATGCGCAAGCTGGCAAAAATGACAGCGTATCGGACCATTCTATGGTCACTGCTTGCTATTAAGCAGATTTTGGCTGACTACTAATATATGTATGTGCTGAACTTGGGTTCGATTTAGCCGTAGGTCGCTAAAATCTCGTCAGGGCTCTTCCCTAAACTTTGCAATGTGCACGGCGTGACGAACTTTGAAGTACGCATAGCAGGAGGCCAGCATGGCGCGCCGCCTTACGGAAAAGGAATCACCGGATCGGCGTATCCGCGAGAACCTCCAGACCAGTGATGCATCAAGCCAGCCATACATGGCTTCCTGATGTAGGATCTCGAGCGCCTCCTCCGAAGAAAGGGCTTTCCTGTAAGGCCGGTCGCTCGTCAGTGCGTCATAAACGTCCGCCACTTGCAAAATGCGTGCTTTCAGCGGGATTTCCTCCCCATACAGGCGGTCGGGATATCCGCTGCCGTCCATGCGCTCATGATGATGCCGGATCAGCGGAAGGATCGGACGCAGACACTTGAGCGGCGCGCAGATTTTTTCTCCGGTTAGCGGGTGCTGTCGAACAATCTGAGTCTCTTCGGGATTCAGTCGGGCCGGCTTGAGCAGGATCTTGTCTGGTACAGCCACTTTTCCGATGTCGTGAAGCAGGCAGCCGAGGCGCAATTCCTGCAAATCACGAGCGGACAGACCGAGGCTTTCGCCGAGTTCGATGGCATGCTCCGCAAGGCGGTCGGAATGTCCGTCCGCGCGCGAATGCCTGGCTTCAACCCTGTGCGCGAGGGACAGAATCACGGACGTTGCCTGCTCATCGATCGGGGAATTGAGACGCAACGGAGACTCGATGCGGCCGAGCCCATCCCCTAGAAAGCACGGCGTAGGCGAGAAATCCGCAGCTGCTTCGCGTCCTTCGACCAATCCCCCTGGAGTCGCCTTTGGACAAACCAGCACAACGGGTGTTCGTTGATTGAGAAGATCCTCTGTAAGCCGGCGGCGGGAGTCCGCACTTCGGACCCGGAGTAGATGATCGTCGAACAGACGCAAGTCGGGTTTGAGGCCGAGCCACATCCGGCCGGCAGATTCCGTGTTATCTGTGGCGACGAGGTCGTAATTCTGATTCTTTAGACGCGGTTTCCAACTCTCTCGTTCCACTGAAGCCGCGTCTGCACGCAAGATGGTTGGGTTCACAGGACGCCTCTACGCAATTTTTTGGTCTTGCAAGAGACTGGAGTTCTCTTTGGGGACAGGGAGATTGGAGTGGCTAGGCTCCCTTCTTTGTCGCTCTCTAGCGGCCAAAGACTGACCTTTCTAAGTGCCCCAAACCTCGTCGGTTACGCCGGTAGGTGTGAAATGACTGCGCTCCGAGACAAGCGGAATTTTCGCGGAGCCCGTAAACTTTACCTGGTGTTTATAACACATGATATAAGACAACTTGCAAAACCGCGAACCCGCGGATATCGTGTGAACAGCATGCAAAGCTCTAACGTGTTGGTTGTCGATGACTTTCAGAGCTTCCGGGAATGCGTTTGCTCGCTCTTGCAAGGAACGCAGTTTCGCGTGGTCGGGCAGGCTGCCAACGGATTGGAAGCCGTTGAGAAAGCCCGGAGCTGCCAACCGGACTTGATTCTCCTGGATATCGGACTGCCGAGCATCGATGGATTGGAAGTAGCTAGGCGTGTTCGTACGCTCGCTCCCGCTGCAAAAATCTTGTTCTTCAGCGTAGATGCTGACATCGATTTAGTAAGAGAAGCTCTTAGCCTAGGCGCAGGCTACATTCACAAGTCGCACGCACACAGCGGCCTGCTGCCCGCCATGGAAGCGGTTCTTCGAAGTGAGCAATTCATTGGGAAGGACTTAGCGTTTAAGGGGAGAACGCATGCCCCCCGCCGCCACGACGTACAATTTTATTCATCGGATTCGGTTCTTCTAGAAAGCTTTGGTCGCCTGCTCGGTACCGCTCTAGAGTCCGGTGATGCCGCTATCGTGCTCGCTACGAAGGCACACCGCGAAGGCCTTGTCGAGAGATTGAAGGCGGAGGGCTTCGACGTAGATGTCGCCATTCGACAAGGGACCTACATCTCACTCGATGCCGCCGACACGCTCTCGACAATCATGGCGAACGGTGTGCCCGACCGCACTGGGTTTCGTAAGGGCCTGACTGGCCTCATCGCATCAGCCGCCAAAGCAGCGGAGAAGGAACATCCCCGCGTCGCTATTTGTGGTGAATGTGTCGGCCTGCTGTGCGCGTTAGGAAACAGGAACGCCGCGATGCGACTCGAAGAAGTGGGCAATGATCTCCTCAAAGCACACAATGTAGATATCATGTGCGCATATCCGTTGAGCAGCTTTCCTGATGGGAAACACGCTCAGGTATTCCAGAGCATTTGCGCAGGGCACACAGCCGTTTATTCGCAGTGAGGTGCTCCCGCGGCTCAAGCCGGGAGCGTCTCAGTCAACCGCCATGCCGCACCAGTTTGCTCGACCGTGTGGCGCGCGTCTGTTTGGACCTTCGATGTTCTACTGCTGCGAATCAGCTGTAGTCACCTGCAGCCTGCCTGAAAACAAAGACTCTGGCTGAAGAAGGGGATCACGTGATTCTGAAAACGATCAGCCACCTTACTCGTGTGAGTGCCTTGATACACTTCGAAGCTGTTGCGATTCCATACTTATCAAGAACGTCATGCAGCTTGCCGGCATCGATTCGCAAACCGTCCTGTTCACCCACATCGATTGCAATTGCGCGATATTGGCGCAGACTTCTGATGTACTGATCCACAAAAGCGAGCGGGGCATTCGCCGCCCATTTCGCGAGAACGTCGGGTTGGACCGCACCGTCCTTCAAGGGGAGGTCCAGGTAAAGTGGCGGGTTGTTTGGATCGGGTGACCATGCCGCAGCCGAGGCAAGCTGAACCCGCAGAGGGAACGGCAGCTTGGCCGAATCCTCCGGCGTCTTAACGGCTTCGAGGGCTTTTTCATTCTCCGGATTTATCGATCCCGCGGCTCGGGCGGATAGACAACACGGGCTCATGATATACAGGCTTCCGAACACATCGGAATGCTTCGTGCCGATGCGGGTTGCGCCGTACCCGCCCATGGAGTGACCAACCAGACCGCGGCTCAGACGGTCTGGAATCGTTCGGTAATGAGCGTCGATGTATGCAACCAGATCGTCCGCAATAAACCGCTCGAAATCTCCGGTAGTGACCGAGCTCGAATACATCGACCCGTTGTGCACCGTCTTCGAATCGGGCACCACGACGATCATCTCCTTGGCGCCCTGGGCGAAAGCACCTTCTATGGTCTGCGGAACATGGATTTCGTGGGTCCATTGTTCGGCGCCGATGGAATAACCGTGTAGGGCATATATGACCGGGTAGCGCCGCGATTTTTCCTTGGCGTAACTCGGTGGCAAAAAAACGATGACGTTTCGATCAACGGCATCTCCCTCCAAATTGCCTTCCAGAGCAGTCCCACGGACCTTGATATCTTCGACGCTGACAGGCTTCGCGCCGGAAATCGCGGGAGGCACCTCGGTTTGCACCTGAGCCGCAAGCCGAGGACCCGTAGCGAAACCTATCACTAACGTCATTCCGCAAAAAAATCGGTTCGCTACCATCGATACTCCTCTCTCGAAACACCTCACTTTGTATCACGCCGGAATCAACCCTCCGGGATGCGCTTCTTTGCAGCAAAGATAGCAGGGGTCAGACAGGACACAATCAGAACCTCGACAATCACTGGCGCGAGAAAGAAGAAACGAAACGAGTTGACAGCGAAAGCCAGATAGCCCAGAGCGAAGACGGCAATTATCGGTCTTAGTCGCGCGCCGACAGTGGCCGAAAGAGACGCAAGGAGCCAGAAGACAATCGCTTCGGTTGTGAGAAAGATGGTGATGCCTAGGCCGAGACCCATATACAAATCCCAGTAGGTTCGCGTATTCCCCATCAGGATGAAATGGTTCGCCTTCATGGCGGCGACGGCCTGTTCGGCAGGGCCCGGCATCGGCTTGCCGAACACCCCGCCGATGGTGTGAAGGATCGCGTGCATCAGGGTGAGAACCGAAGCGATGCGGAGGAACGTCGCGGATTTCATTTGGCCTCCTTTTGCGGCGTTATAATAGCGGTCTCCGACTCGAAAGTCATGGCGTAGAGCTCCAGAATGCCCTGCCGAGCACTCCAGCTGCTCGAAGAGCGCGCGGAATCGCTCGTACCCATTGCGCCCGAGCTTGTCGTGGATCAACTCAACGACCGTCGTCCGGATCCCTTTAGGGATCATGCAAATTTCGACTTCGCTGCCCCTTCGCCTATCGGGGTCCGAGACCAGTCCGGCCCGGCATGGCAACCACGGGAGTCAATCCACATCAATGCCTAGTTAAAGGCCGCGAAACCCCTGAGCCAAAATGCGGAGTCTTGGGCTGGCCTTCGCAACGGGCTAGCAGTTTCCGGTAGGCCTGCCTGGCGGCGCGTGATGATGCGGTGACTCATCGCTCCAGAGGGCGAAAATGAAGGAGGAGGCGGCCAGTCCGTAGGGTTGGTGTGTCCTCGGAGGTGAGTCCTTGGAGAGAGTGGCCGCCTCGTCTGACTTGATCCACGGGAGGCTAATTCTCCGGTCGTATTGTTGGAACTGTCAAAAGTGACAGGTGACAGCTTTCGACACGTAGTTACCATTCCTCCACCACCGAAGGACTCAAAGGGCGGTTTGAGTCTCAAAATCCGCGAGGCACCGCCAACAACCCCAATGTCGGAGCGCGACAACCGAGCCTCGCGGAAAAACACAGGCCCAGCTTCGTGGCGACGCCTCGAGGGGAAAGAGCACACCTCAAGCATGCCCAAAGAAGCGCAGGAGGCTATGCCTGAACGCCTCGGACGCCCGAGTGCTATCCAGTCCAAAGCATGCCGCCGGCTAGTGTGTTTGCGGAGGCGCATTGACCTGATTTGCTTTGCTTCGTACTCTCCGGGGCCGTAGTGACGCCTTGCGCAGACCTTGAATGCTCAAGGCTTCGAGCAGGCGCCGGGGAAGCGGTGCTGCGCGGGGACACCGGCACCGCTTCCCTGACCAATGCGAGTCGACTACGCCACACTCCAAGGCGGAAATACGAATTTCAGTATGATCGTTTTAGTACTATTGTCTTTGGCGGCGCACCGTAGTAGTTTTCCGCGTCTATGACCAGCGAGCGTAGGCCCTGACTCCTTGTCGTTGACAACCGTGCCGCCGTGCGCGGTGCTGTTCGCCATTTCATCGAAGCCACGACGCCCTACAAGGTGTGCGATGCAGTAGACGATGGCGTGTCCGCGATCCACAAAGCGACCGAGGCTCGCTGCGACCTAATACTCCTCAATCTCAGCATGCCGTTACAAGATAGCCTGGTGACGGTGTCGCTTCTGCGGAGTAAGCTTCCCCATGTCAAGATTGTCGGCTTCAGCGCTTCGTCAGCGGACTTAGGAAACCAGGTCTCTCCAGAGACGGGATTCGATGCGGTCCTCACTAACCAGGATGGACTGTCGGAACTGGTCGCGACTCTGAAGGCGCTGATGCCCAAACTACCGCAGGAGTGACCGCGCGGCGCGGTGACTTGGCCTTCAGTACTCCTATACTCGGGCCAACGAGCACCTAGTGGAAGGGAAAGTCATTCGAACCCTTTCACTTCGCGCTAAAGGCTGCCCCGTTGGCTTCTCTTGGGCGGCATGCGCAACGCGGTGCGCCCGCGATTAGCGCTCGGTTTAGCTGCCAGAGACGGCCTACCCGGGGTTTGCCTAACCGGTTGCACCGTCGGCCCCGGGGCGACCGACTCCGTAGTTTTGCGAGCCAAATGAAGGGAGGCGGCCAACCCTTGGGGTTGTGCGTCCCCAGAGGGTGTGTCCTCGGAGAGAGCTGGGCGCCTCCTGCGGTTAGGGACAAAGCCTAGTACTACTGTGGCATTTGTTGGACCTGTTAAAAGTGACAGGTGGCAGCTTTCCAGACCTAGATACGATTTCCTGACCCAGCCTCTCTCTTCATGGTTAGGAGGCCCGACATGAAGCCGTTTAGATGGGCATTCTTTCAGTTAATGTTGTGGGTCTTTGAGCTCAAACTATGGTTGGACGGACGGCCTTGGGAGGAGGTGCGCTTCATCGTTGCTGAACGTTTAAAAGACTTAGCTACAGTGACGCACGAAGGAAGTGAGCTGCCGGGATAGACTGAGAGCCGATTTTCGCACCCACAAGACGCGATTGTGGTAGGTTATTCTCCCCGTTTCCGCTGGAGGACTCAAATGGATGAGCAGCGGAAAGACGCAATTCTCTTGGCAGCAACCATCCTGGCAGCACGGAAACTCAACGAGGTTGGAAGCAAGCCCTGCCCCGCGCGGGAGTGCGCCATTTCGGACGCCATCTCTAACGCCGAACTGATTCTCAGGCGGATTGACGAACGCTGGCCTCAGGCTTAGTACACGCTAAGGGATGAAGGAACGCCGCCAGCCTTTTAGAGGGTGATGTGTCCTCCGAGAGAGTGTCCGCTTCCGATTGAACGCTGGCGAGGCTAGTTCTCTTGTTGCATGCGCTGGACCCGTCGAAAGTGACAGCGTGGCGGCTCTCAAGATGTGGCCACTTTAATGCGAAACACCGCCAAACGACGATCTGCATGGGCCATGAGGATTCACACACCGGTAGGCCGAGATGATCAAACTTTTAGCAAAGTTCCTCCGACAAATTCATTACAGCGCCGGGATTTCTCTCCCTCCGCGCACTACTAGCGATCTCATCTTTGCCTGCGCATGGCTAATTAGCATCGCAGCGATCGCAGCCTTCTGCGTGCTCATGTTTGTTTAAATCATCGCGTTTCTATACTTCAGGCATTGAAGGCAAGCGCCGCCTTAGTTCGAACCATCGGGCTGTAGGTCCGCAGCAATTGCCACGCGACTAGGTTCGCCGCACTCGCAGAATAATCAGCTATAGATGTTTGAAGACGTGAGCGACCTTCTTGCCGGCTTCTTCGGTGTAATACACGGTCACGTGTTCACCCTTCTTGGCGGCTTGGGTGGAGTAACGAGCGACGTCCTTGCCCGTATCTACGGTGGCGTGATCGGCAACCTCGAAGGTCTCCTTGGTGCCATCGGCGGTCTTAACGGCAACGGTCTTGGATCCGGCACCCACTTCATCCACCGTACCTTCGGTCGTATGGACGGTCTCATCGCCAAGCCAATGCACGGAATGCGCGGTTTTGTCCGCGCCTTCTCCGGTGGTGTGGACAATGACGTGGCCGCCTTCTTTCCCGACGAGGTCGGCTCCCTTTGCGGCGTCTTTGAGACCGTGAACGGTGGTTGTATCGGTGAACTTGACGGTTTGGACGGTGCCGTCAGCGGTTTTCACAGCGATGGTCTTCGCGGCGGAATCGACTTTCTCGATGATGCCAGTGAGGACGTCGGTTGCCGTGGAACGCGGAGAGAGAACGAGACAGAACGTGAGAGTGAGAAGCACTACCAGAAAGCGCAGATTCGATGCCTTTGGGGACATGGTCCCTCCTTACGTCGGCGGGGTCGCAAACAGCACGAGTAAACATTTTAGCCCATTCTTGGACGAAAGCGCAGTGGCATGGAAACGAACAAACGGCGGCGTACTTAAGCCCCCGCCTCACGGCGAAAGACACTACGGCTGCGGTTGCTGTGACGTTCTTTTTGACGATGAACACTCCGGCGTGCTAAGTCCGCTATCTTTCGTGATTTCGCTGTTCACTTAAAGTTGGCCTGCAGTTTACCTCGAGTGCATTGTCATCCCGCCCGGAATGCGCGAAAGTGCGCGGCATTGCAGCGCAGGTTCAGGTGAAAGGGGCTCAAGCTGGGTGATCTGAAACGGCGCTGAAATTGGCAAACAGGAGGATTCCATGATGAAAACCCTATGCAGAATAACAGCGATGTTGGCGCTAGCTCTTTTGGCGGCCGAGGTCGGGCGAGCGCAGGAGCCCGTGCTTGCGAATATCCCCTTTGCATTCACAGTTGGAAACATGACGCTCCCTGCGGGTGAATACCGCGTGGAGAAAGTTCAGGAAAGCGCTCCGGCCCTGCTTATCCAGCGTACGGACAGAAGCGCATCCATGATTGTGGTACCGTTCGCAATAGAGGTGAACGCACCGCAAGCGCAGACGAAGTTGATCTTCCATCGCTATGCCAACGGCTACTTCCTTTCCCAGATCTGGACGGAAGGCAAGACTCGAGGAAGCGAACTGCCAAAATCGCCCAAAGAGAAGGACCAGGGTCTGTTGGCGCACAACGAGTCGCCCAACCAGGTCACGATTGTTGCTCGCCTCATCCCGTCACGCCCCTAGTGCGATCCCACACGGGTGGGCAGCAACCCCGCGGGAATCCAGGAGAATCCCCCTGGATTCCCGTTTTTTTCTTTTATTGGGTCGCGGTCCAGGAGACGTCCTTACTGCGGCTGATGCTCCAGCGGCTTGCTCCCGATAACTTGCAGGCATTGATTTCATTCTTGTCATCGATGCCGAGAACCTTGGCCTTCTCAGTCGGTGCCAGCGCGATGGCCACTCTGCTTCGTCCTTCCCCAGACCGAAGTCTGCTTGCAATTTTGCAACGAGGCGGCATTCCTAATGATTGGATTCGACGCATCGTCGCGGCTGACGCCGAACAACGAGAACATGACGAAGAGGGATCGTGGGGCGTCGTATTCACTGAGGACGCTCGGGAAAGAGGCACACAGAAAATCCTCAGCCTCGTTGTATGATGACGTTGACGGAGCGAGTGGTAGCTGCGATGTTCTTACGGCCGAAGGATCGGGCAGTTCCTCTGGTGTTGCTCGTTATTTCGAGCGTGTGGATGGCTGCGCTCGTTTTCCCGCTTTTCTATTCGCTCTGTTTTCCGAATGCAGATATCCGGCACATTGTTCGGGCATTTGAGGGCAAGGAGACTCTGCAGAAAGACCTAGCACCTCTTCGGGAGGCAACTCTGTCGGTGGGGCGGCTGAAACGGGCAATACAAGTTGCAGCCTACTTGGGAGCCTCCGCCGGGTACGAACACGGGGAGTCGCACACAGCGAAAACGACCGAACTGTCCTATCTAGCTTGGTTTGAAAGGCGTTCGAAGGCCACAATCCTTGTCGTCTCGCGAACTGAAACCGAGGGTTCCGGGGTACACTTCGACATACGCGAGGGCAATCCTTTTGACATGCTTCGTCTCTACGTTTTGCCTGCGTCGGTCTTAGCGGGCTCGATCTATTGGTATCGCAGGCAACGCTCCAAGGGAAATACCGCCGTCGAGGCTTCTGCAGCAACAATGCCCTTGCTTGTTCCCGACCAGATCGAGAAAAGTCCGGATCCGACCGGTAATCAGTTTCGAAAGCTCTAGCTTCGATAGATTCAAGAAAGCCAGTTACGTTCACACTCCTGGAACTTTCCGCGAGCACATCGGTGCGACCCCGAATGACTGTGGTAGAGTCTATGGCAATCCCAGGTCCGGCTCTCTGAACGTTCTTTCCAAGGAGAGGTTCATGGCCCGGATTCTGCTCACTACTCGTTGCCGAGACGCGGGATTGTACGACTATTTCCGCGAGAACGCTCCGCGCGGCTTTCGGTGGCGCTTCGGCATGCCTCGGCGCATTTCTTTTGGTTTGCGCTTCCTGCGCCAAAACATTCCCGGCATCGAGATTCTTGAGTATCCCTCGCGCGCTGAATACCGCGAGCACTTGAAGCGCGGCTGGGATGTCGTCGGGTTCTCTTTCTATCTCGAAGAAACCAACGATATTCTGGAAATGGCCGCGGAAGCGCGCCAAGCCGGGGTCCCCGAACTCTGGGCCGGTAACTATGGTGCTCTGACGCCTTCCATCCAGGCGAGTTTTGACCGCATTTTTCCTAGCTACAGCGAAGAAGCCGTCGCGGAGCGGCTTGGCACTCCGCTTGATGAAATTCAGCATCCTCCACTGATAACGGAGTTTCGTCTCCCCGGGGGATGGTCTCTTCCTGTTGGAGTGCTGTTCACCTCGCGCGGCTGCAGCTTTACTTGCACGTTCTGCCAAACCACGGTTTTTGCCCCTAAACCAAAACCCATCACGCTCGGAGCGCTCGATCGCGTGCTCGATTTCTATGTGCAGCACGGGATCCATTTCGTGCTGCTTCTCGATGAGAATTTTGGCAACCTGCCTTCGCACTCGGAAACGGTTATCGAGTTGCTTGCGCGCCATTCCGTACGCTGGTTGGTGCAATCCCGGGTGGACCTGTTTCTTCGCAATTTCGACAAGTGGCAGGAATGCGGCATGGAAGGCGCGTTGTTCGGCATCGAAAGCTTCCATCAAGACATCTTGAAGCAGATGCACAAGAACGAAAAGGTCCAAGCCGCCTTTGAGCTGGCGCAAAAGCTAAATCGTGTCGGTTTGTACGCGCAGGGCTACTACATCATTGGCTTGCCGCCGGAGACGCCGGAATCCATCGCGGAAGATTTGCGCACGCTGGCATCGCTGGAACTCGATACTACGCAAATAACCATCGTCACGCCGCATCCGCAAACGGAAATGTGGCGGGACCTCGAATCGCGTTTTGGAATTTTTGAGAAAGACTGGTCCAAGTTTGACACCAAGCACCTGGTCTGGAACCACCCGCACTGCGCCCCAGGCGTTCTCGAATCGCTGCTGGAGGAGGGCTTCCGAGCTTGTTATGGCAATGGCTGGCTGATGCGCACGTCGAAAAAGTTTCTGGGCATGCGCCGCATCCAGCGCGACTTTTCGAGCATCCTGATGGGACCGGTACGGGCACGCTTGGCCAGCCCCCATCGCCTGCGCTACTTGCCTCCTCACGTGACCGTCGGCGCGGAAACTCAGGCTCACGCCGCCTCCGCCTAGCCGTGCCGAGTCCGTGCTCGAGCGGCACGTTTCCTTTGAGGCTTCTTTGTGTTCACGGAAAGCCCAACAGTGAACTGCCGGCTGATGCCCGAGGCCGCAGAAAAACAATCCTGACTCAGCCGTACCGTTCGCGTGGTCATGGGTCCGGCGGAATTTCGGGCTATGCTACCGCGGTTCGGTGCGCCTTGGCAGACGGAAGGGCCTTTTTGTAGTACTTTGGCGCCTACGCAGTTCTCGTAACCGGAGGCGCTGATGTGGTCCTCGCGATATCGCATCCACGTGATTGGTTTTTCGCTTCTCGCTGGCTTGCTGTTTTCTGTTGAAGCTTTCGCGCAAAGCGCCCCTGCGGACCTTCAGGCGGTATTGGGGGAGGAAATACTCGCGCCCAGTGCCGCTTTGTTGCAGATGAAGTCGTTTATCCTGGGCCACGTCGCTCCGCCGCCCCTTGCGACGAGCCGAGCGCAATGGACCGAAGAGTCTCAACGCCTGCGCCGACACCTATTGCAAGATGTTGTCTTTCACGGCTGGCCGCCGGAATGGGTCAACTCCTCGTCAAAATTCGAGGAGGTCGGGGTTATTGAGACTCATCAAGGATACCGCCTTCGCAAGCTGCGCTATGAAGTCGTTCCGGGCTTTCAATCTGTCGCGATTCTGTACGAACCGGAAAAGCTCGAGGGCAAAGCGCCGGCAATTTTAAATGTGCATGGGCACGTCGGCCCGATGGGAAAGGCGGTCGAATACAAACAAAAACGGTGTATCAATTTCGCCAAGCATGGCATCGTGGCGCTGAACGTGGAATGGTTTGCGTTTGGTGAGCTGCGGGCCGAGGGAAACCAACACTGGTATGGCGCTCATCTGGACCTGGTCGGCGCCAATGCGCTTGGAATTTTTCTGCTGGAGATGCGGCGCGGGCTCGATTACCTCTACGACCATCCGAGTGTGGACCGCAATCGCATCGGCGTTACCGGGCTCTCCGGCGGGGGATGGCAAACGATTTTTCTAAGCGCTCTGGATGAGCGCGTAAAGGTTGCAGTACCCGTCGCGGGCTATTCCTCGGCCGCGACTAAAGTGGAAGCCAGGCGATACGGCGACTTAGGCGACCTCGAACAAAACGGAACAGATTTTCTCGCGAATGTCGATTACACGCATCTCACCGCGATGATGGCGCCCCGCCCCACCCTGCTCATCCACAATGCGGAAGACGACTGCTGCTTTCGTGCGCCGCTGGTGAAGCCGTTGATTTATGACGGCGTTCGGCCTTTTTTCAAGCTCTATGGCAAAGAGGAGGTCTTCCACTGGCATGAGAACCGCGACCCTGGCACGCATAACTATCAGCTCGACAATCGCGAACACGCCTATCGTTTCTTTAGTCAGCAATTCGGCATGTCGATCGTTGAGAAGGAAATTCCCGCGGGCCAGGAGATCAAGACTTACGATGAACTCGTTGTCGGGCTCCCAAAGGACAATCTGACCATTCTAGATTTGGCGCGCAAGATGGCCGGCGCAACAAAGCGCTCGCCCATCCCGTCCGCGTCCACCGAGAAGTCTGCCTGGGCGAATGCGGAACGACAGAGATTGCATTCCGTTGTCCGCTACAAGCCGGAGCGCCTGGCGCGGATCTGGACTCTGGCGAATACCAAGCACAAAGGGCTTGAGACTTTTTCGTATCTGTTCGAGATGAACAACGGTTTAGCCGCCGGCGGTGTTTGGGTGAAAGGAATCGATGCTCCTGCAAACGATCGCGTCACCCTGGTGCTTCACGATGAAGGGCGCCAGGCCGCGGCGGCGGACGTGTCCAGCCGCGTGAATCGCGACGAGCAGGTTTTGGCTCTCGACCTCACGTTCTTTGGCGACACCTGGAAGGATCTCCAGCCATTTTCGTATGTGCAGATTCTGGATGGAGAAGGGGAGCGTGCCGTTGGAGTTCAGGCGGCTCAACTCATCGCGATTGCCGAGTGGCTTCAAAAACGCACCGGCGCACAGAAGCTACGCCTGGAATCCAGGGGTATCCGCACGGAAGCAATCGCGCTGATTGCGGCCGCGCTCGAGCCAGACGTTTTTTCCGATGTGGTCGTCCACGAAGGCATGGCCAATCTGGATTATGTCCTTGAGACTCCGGTCAAGTTTCAAGATGCACCGGAGTTGTTCTGTCTTGACCTGTACAAAGAGTTCGACATTGATCGCCTCGTAGCGATGGCCGCTCCTGCCGTAGTCAGATTCGACAATACCCTCGGGACGCCAGAACGCTAAACAAGTCACGGGTGTGTAGACATTGGTTGCTCGAGAATCACCGGACATTACCTGGGCGAAAGAGCTGACTTACCTCGGGTGGGTCGCCAGTAGATTCGTTGACGGCCAAGATTTCACTGAGAACGATTCTCCTTCATTGCTATTCACGGCCTGTTCCGAGAGAGGCCGGAGGCAGGCGGATGTTCTGCGACGACGGCCGCAGGCGTCACGCCATTGATGCGGTCAATGTGGTGCTCGATGCTAAGAATCTTTTTGCCGTAGAGTCTTACGTCCACGAAGGTCTGATCCCTCGCGGGGAGCCAAAAGTCGCCGATTTTTTCGTACTGACGTACGAAATCAGCTCGCTTGATCCAAAACGAGGGATTCTTTGCCGGATGTCCGCTAATCTGGACGACCGCGAACTCCTGGCTCTCAATCCATATCTTTCCTTCGAACAGATACTTGTCTCGTCGCTGGGGAAGAGCTTCGACAACGAAACAGCGATGCGGGCCGAGGTCTTCTTTGCCAAGCAAACGAAAAGTGTAGTTCGCGGGAGTGATGGAGCTATCACGACGGTCCTGTCCCGTGGCAGCGGAGGCTTCGGTTTCCATTAAGCGGTTGAGCACGAGATGGCGGACCACGCTCGATCCTTCCTCCGCAATCGTCTCGAATGTCTTTTTGTCCGGAGCGACATAGTCCATCCGCACAGTTTTCTTCGCGCGAACTTTGCCGTTCGGATCGGTTACTGCATAGGTTCGCAGGGCGGAATATTCCTGCAGTCCGGCATTGCGAATCTCATTGTGCCTCACGAGATCAGCGAAAATCTGCTCTCCACTGGAAGACGGTGTCGCGGGCTCGCGCGGCGCTGGCGGTATGATCTGTTCCCCGCTTTGGCTGGATTGTTCGGCGGCGGGAAGTCCGCCGGCTCTGATCGCAGCCACCAGGAGAACTCCCATGAAGCATACTCTTGCCGGGCTAAGGATTTGCATTGTCGTGATCTCTCCGTGAAGCACCCACGCGCGCGGGTCGCTCTAATCTTCGAAGCTCCTCGCTCCACCCTCCAGGCGATTCTTTACCAAGTTCGTCCAGACAAACTTGATTACGCGGGCGTCGTTGTAGCAATAGGCGAGGTTGTGATTGAGAGTGGAGAAGCAATGCTGTTGACAGGTTTTTTTCATATGGGCCAACTGCTGGCCTTCAAATCTGTGTCCATCGATGTTTCCCCAGTCGAAAGTTGAGGCATACATGGGGAAGCACGGGGCTACGGTACCGTCGGTGCGGATGATGACGTTGTTCTGTCCGGCCCGGCAGTTCCATTCGGCAAAATGCAGCTCGCCGGTCGAGTCCTGCACAAAGCCGGGCATCTCCGCGAGCCGCTTGGCGATATCGCCGTTGGTTCCGGTTCCATCGCCGTTCCAGCCGAGGCGCTTCAAATCGCCGCCACTGGCCATGCGTATAAAAGCTTTGATCTCCTGCAGGCGCTGCACGGAATTGACCATCTGATATCCGGCCTTGTTCTTGGCGATGAGCCAGTCCACCAGTGAATCGATTTCCGGCCAATCTTGCGGGCGAATGTAGGTGGGGTTGTCGCTGAGGTGCTTGAAATGCTCGTCTTGCTCTAGCATGGGCGTTTCGTTGATGTGGTAGTCGGTGGCCACGTGGTGGTCGTGCGCGTAGTCGGTGATTTGGCGCACGTCCCGGGTATTGTTGCGGCAGATGTTCATATTGAAAAAGACCATGTAACCGTAGACATGCTGCTTCCTCATGAGATATTCGAGATGTTTCCGAGCGGGGGTGACGGCTTTGGGCAGGCTGGGCTTTTCGTCCCAGGCATCCAAGGCGAAGTTGAATACGCCGACTCCGGCATCCCCCAGGCGGTCGGCAACATCGGGGCGGAGCAGACGCCCGTTGGTGCCGATGTAAATCCAAAACCCTTTTTTCGCCGCGTAATAAACGACTTTGTGCGCAAAGTCCGGGCGCAACAATGGTTCGCCACCCATCAGCGCCAGCACTCGGCACCCGTGGTCGTGCAACCAGTCAATCGAGCGGCGGGCGATGTCTTCGGTCATGCCCTTGACCTTGTTGTTATAGGCCCAGCAATACCAGCAATCTAGATTGCATTTGTACTCGAGGAATAGATACGCGGTGATCGGATGGAAGTCGCCCGGCAAAACTCGCGAGCGGATATACGGGAAGAGCCAGCCGCGCATCATCCGATAGACTTGTGGAAAGGTCCACTCGCGCTTTTTAGGGGGAGTGGCTGGCCCAGGGTCCGACAGCCTCCGAGGAAAGCGAGGGAAGACCGGGTCCGGCAGTTTCATGCCTTTGGGCGCAGGAGCCTCGATCGGCGCCGCCGACTGCATGAGCAAGTTGTGAATGTCGACGTCGATGCGGAACTTAGGGGCGGTAGCCACGGGGTTTTCTCCTTTCGTCTAAAGCTCGAGCGTCTGTGACAAGCAGACACAATCGCAAATCAAGGGCCCAGAAGAGCTATCGCCACTCGCCGACGTTTAAATGCCAATCAGCAGGCCACTGACGCGCCCGGATAAGGCCTTGCTGAATTAATCCGCGGTCATTCCTTGGGCGACTGGCACCCGCGCATCGGCTGCGAGTTGCGCTTGCGCCGCCTCCGACAGAGCCAGGCCGCCATCGCGCCGCAACTGCGCCTCGAGCGCGGCAAGCTGCGCCTCAATATCCTGCTCCGCCTTGCGCTTGCGGATGACCTCTTCGCGATAACGACGCAGGAAATAGTCGATGGTTTCGACGCGAATCTTGATGGAGCCGGAAGGCTTGTTCTCGTCAAGATCCTTAAAGCAGAAGTAAGGCGTACCGGACCGTTCGATGATCCCTTCGATCACGCCGTAGATCGTGGCATCGTGTCCACACTTGAAACTGGAAATCTCGAGGGCTACGAGATTGGGATGCCGCGCCGTGAACTTGGCGGCCCACACCTTGTGGTTGGTGCTGCAGGAGTAGGAGTTTTTCCACGCGTCATTGATTTCCAGCGGGCTCGTGATCACCCCGGCTCTGACCTCTTCACCGAAAAGCCTTTCGAGCAAGTCCTCATCGAGTGGAAGCGTGTTCTGCGAAAAGATGGGATAACCGAGCTTTTGAAATTCATCGAGTATCTCGTGATTGAGTCCCGGATCGTGGTGATAAGGGCGGGCGAGCATGACGATGCCGATGCGGTCTTCGCGTTCGAGCTGATCGAGCACCTGCCGCGCTCGCTTGCGAACACTGGTTTCGTATTCGCTCAACGCGGCGAATCCAGATTCCACGGCGCGATTGTTTTCCTCTGGAGAAAGCCCGAGGATCGGCTGCCAGGCCTCGAGCATCTGGTAGGCGAACAGCTTGCGATTCGAGAAGTTCAGCACTGGATTGATGTACTTCAGATTGTTTTCGGCGAAGACGTCATTTTCCTTGGTGAACGCGGCTTTCACGGTTTCCGGCGTGGCCGTCACGGTCGGGCAGGCATTCGCGCCGGTAATCTTCATCAGGGGCGAATGCAGAACGTCGTACATCGGAAAGAAGATGACGTCGAGCGGCTTTTTGCGATGCTTCTCCTGAATGAGGTTGTAAACGTGGGAGATGCCGATCTTTGCCGGGAAACAAGGGTCGATGGCGCCGCGGTTCGCGCCCGCGCGGTAGAGTTCCGAACTGGTGTAGTCGGAGTAAACGATGTTCTCGGGTTGTACCCCCAAACTTTCGAAGTACGCGCTGAACAGTGGCGCATAGGTGTAAATGTTCAAGACCCGAGGAATGCCGATGCGGACCTTGCCGCGATTCTGCATGAGGGCGATGCGTTGCTTGTCGGATTTGGTCCATGCCCGCTTGGGAATCGGGTCGGCGACACTTTCCGCGTTCGTCGGGCGGAAGACCTCTTTCGAGGCGATATCCACGAAATTGGGATGCCGCTCCCGAATCTGGTCGAGCCCGGCCTTGATGTCTTTCATATCGTCCAAGTCTTCGACGGTTCCTTTTTCGCACGTGGCGATAATCAGCCGTTGCTCGCCGCGCATGAGGGGGACCTTGGTGACGCGCTCGAGCGGTATTAGGTCCTTTGCCGGCTCGGTCCGAACATCGATAAAGGTGCGCAAGCAGTTGTTCTTGCAGAAATAGCAGCGCGTCGCTTCATTCCGGGTGGTGCGGTATTCGATCTTGCGCACCGCGTCCAGGCCGATGAACGTGGTTTGCCGGCCATTGCGCCACAAGCGCAGTGAT
>Ga0126381_100003090_pt1 | contig 18130 bp, 8 predicted proteins | sample PanSoiMetPlot_28_FD_96465 | JGI IMG/M metagenome (GOLD analysis project Ga0126381, IMG submission 96465) | Tropical forest soil microbial communities from Panama - MetaG Plot_28 | ecosystem: Environmental > Terrestrial > Soil > Tropical forest > Bulk soil | place: Panama | collected 2016-02-17
CGTATAGCACTAGCTACATGTATAATTAATCTAACAATATCATTAATTATATATACAATGTTTGATTTCAGTGATAATAATTTTCAATTTGTACAAGAATATTATCAACTTAATTATTTTGATTTTTACTTAGGTATAGATGGTTTGTCTATGTATTTTGTATTACTTACAACTATAATAATGCTTATTTCATTATTATCTAATTGAAACTCTATAACTACAAATATAAGATCATTTCTCATAATTATTCTTTTATTAGAAACATTATTATTAGCGGTCTTTTTAGTATTAGATATATTATTATTTTATATATTTTTTGAAAGTATTTTACCTCCTTTATTTATATTAATAGGACTGTATGGTTCAAGTAATAAAATTAGAGCTAGTTTTTATTTGTTTTTATATACGCTATTTGGTTCATTGTTTTTATTAATATCTATATTAACAATGTCTTCTATAATGGGAACTACAGATTTCGATGCATTGTTTAAAACTAACTTTAATTACAATACGCAATTATTTTTATTTTATGGTATATTCATAGCTTTTGCAGTAAAAACTCCTACTATATTTCTAAATACTTGACTATTGAAAGCTCATGTAGAATCGCCTTTATCAGGTAGCATAATTCTTGCAGGAATAGTATTAAAACTAAGTTTATATGGTATATTAAGATTAATTTTACCATTATTGCCTAAGGCTTCTTTAAATTATACATATATTGTATATTTAATAGGAGTTATTACCATAATTTATGCTAGTTTAAGTACACTAAGAACTATAGATATTAAAGAATTAATTGCTTATTCTTCAGTAAGTCATGCAGCAGTATATTTAATAGGTGTATTTAGTAATACTATACAGGGTATTGAAGGTGGTATAATATTAGGTTTGGCCCATGGTTTTGTTTCTTCAGGTTTATTTATTTGTGTGGGAGGTATATTATATGATAGATCTTCAACAAGATTAATAACATTTTATAAAGGTATTTCGCAAATAATGCCTATTTTTTCTATAATATTTTTTTTTTTATGTTTAGGAAACTGTGGTGTACCATTAACTTTAAATTTTGTAGGTGAATTCATGTCATTATATGGTGTATTTGAGAGGTTACCTGTATTAGGTATATTAGCAAGTTCCTCTATAATATTTTCAGCTGCATATACTATATATATGTACAATAGAATAATTTTTGCTGGGTCATATTCTAGATTTTTTATAAAAAATATACCTGATTTAAATAAGAGAGAATTTCATATATTATTAGTATTAGTAACTTTTACCTTAATGTTTGGAATATATCCTATTCCAATATTAAATGGATTACATTATTCTGTATCTTCATTAATATATTCAAGTATATAAATACAAGTGTGTATTAATATTTTTTAGGAAAGTCCAAAGCTTATTAAGTTTACTTATAGAGATTTAAATTCTGGTTTTATAAAGAAAATATAATTTGTATTTATATACAATTATGAAATTTTAATCCTAAACTAAGCCTTTATATAGACAAATAAAAATAACAGAAACTGGCTTACTTACATACAAATATAAAATGTTATATTCATAAAAAAATATACCAAAGTTAAAAAATATTAATTTTTAAAATTAATCATAAAGGAAGTCGAGTTTGATGATGACTCTGAATGAATGCTGTCTAAGTGCTTGACACATGCTAATCGAACGTCTAATTATATAAGTATATGTATATATATATATTTAATTAGAAGTGGTGTACAGGTGAGTATTAGATATTAATTTACCTTAAAATAAGGATAAATTCCTTATAATAAAAGAAGTAAAATTTACTTCGTTTTAAGATAATTATTGTCTCGTGTAATAATATTAATTAAAGTAATTACTTTAATTAATATACATGTAACCATGACTGAAAGGTCTATTGGTCACAGTGTGGCCTGAATAAAGCCCACGGTTTTTACTACAGCAGTGAGGAATATTGGTCAATGGCCTAAAGGCTGAACCAGCAACTTAGAAGAATGTATAGCGAAAGCTAATTGTATTATCATATAATATAATAATGATTATGTCATATAAAATTCTAGGTATAATAATGATAATGACAATTTATATCTATATGTCTTGACCAAATCACGTGCCAGCAGTCGCGGTAATACGTGAAAGACTAGTATTATTCATCTTTAATAGGTTTAAAGGGTACCTAGACGGTAAATTAAGCCCTAAAGGGGACTAATTTCTACTAGAGTTTTATAAGAGAAAGTTATGTAGTACAGTAGGGTGGAGTGATGAAATACTATGATACTTGCTGGAACAGGTAAAAGCGAAAGCGACTTTTTATGTATAAACTGACGTTGAGGGACGAAGGCTTAGGAAATTAATAGGATTAGATACCCTAGTAGTCTAAGCAGAAAATGATGAATGTTGTATACATATAATAATTATGTATATAAATGAAAATGTAAGCATTCCACCTCGAGAGTAATGTGGCAACACAGAAACTGAAATCATTAGACCGTTTCTGAAACCAGTAGTGAAGTATGTTGTTTAATTAGACACTCCACAAAAACCTTACCACAATTTGAATATATTTATACAAGCGCTGCACGGTTGTCTTCAGTTAATGTCGTGAGACTTTGGTTAGTTCCATTAAATTAACGTAAACCCTTATTTTATTTTTAAACATAAAATAGTTCGTCATTATATTGATATAGATACAAGGGACCAAGACAAATCATCATGGCCTTTATATTGTGGGCTATAGACGTGCCACATAATCCTTTTTACAATGAGATGCAAAATTGTGAAATCTAGCTAATCTTTAAAACAGGATATAAAATGGATTGTAGTCTGTAATTCGATTACATGAAAAAGGAATTACTAGTAATCGTGAATAATAATGTCACGGTGAATTTAATCTCAGATAGGTACTAACTACTCGTCAGGTGCTGAATAAAAACTTCGCAATAAATTTGGTTGATGTATTTCTTTAATTAAAAAAGAAGTTTTATAAATTAATACGGAATCTTTGTATGCGAATTTTTGATTGGTATTAAGTCGAAATACGGTTCGTGTAGTGGAAATTGCACGGGATTAATTAATATTAACTATATAAAAAGGGAGGTCCCGTTTGTAGGTATGACGGGTTGAGCTGTAAACTCAATAGCTATAGCTATCGAAGGTTCAATTCCTTCTCTTCCTATTTTATAAGCTCTTATAGTTTAAAGGTAGAACGAGATACTGTTAATGTCTCGGTAAGTGTTCGATTCACTTTAAGAGCTTATATGTGGTAACTTAATAGGTAAAGTGTTGTGGTACGGACACAATAATTATAAGTTCGAGTCTTATTCACATTGTTTACTTGTATACATAGGATATGTATTAAAATTGAAATTGCTGAAAAATAATCAATAATCATGAATAATTATGAATTTATAACATTTATAATACTTATAATAAGTATATTATCAGGAATACAAGTAATTATCGCTAAAAATCCCATTGTTTCTATTTTATTTCTAATAGGTTTATTTTCAAGTATAGCAATATATTTAATAATTTTAAATGTAAGTTTTATAGGCTTGTCTTATTTATTAGTTTATGTTGGAGCAGTATCAATATTATTTTTATTTATTTTAATGTTAATAAATATAAGAACGTCTGAGCTTACTAGTGAAACAAATAGAAGTATACCTTTAGCTTTATTTATTTCAATAGTTTTTAATTATGCAATTGCCCAATTGCTCCCTTTTAATTTGTCAAAAATATTAATATATAATAGTGATGCATATGTTAATTCATATGTATATCGTTATACTAATTATACGATGTCAACTGATATAAAAGAAATATATTTTATAACTATGAATTATTGAGATAATAATATAACAGAACTTAGTGACATTACATCTATAGGTAATATTATATATACTAATTATAATATATGATTAATTATTGTATCAATAATATTACTATTAGCTATGGTAGGTGCCATTATAATAACAAGAAAACAAATAGAAGTAAATACAGGTGCTTTTAATAACAGATATAATAAATCATATCCGGGTACATTAAAAGCTAGTAATAAAGCTCTATCTGTTTTTGCCATTGCCTCTATAGGAGACTTAAGTCATAAGAATCTTTCTTCACATTCGGATAATTTACCACATCCTGTTATGTTAGACTCATTTATGAATAAAATTAAAATTAATATATCAGCTGTAAATAATACTAATAGTATAAATACGGTTAATAGTGTTGATAATAAATCATATATTAATGCAGTTGAATCAAATGTTGATCCATATTTAGTAAACAAAGTTAATAGTAATACAATTGATTTAATAAAATCTAATATAGATTATGATTTAATAAATAAAATTAATGCTAAGATTAATATTAACTTTAATTCTATGGATAAAATTAACATTACTTATAAAAAGGCGATTGAATGCGTAAATTTAGAATATAAACTACCGTTTATATCTAATATATCAACAGATTATTTACATAATAATATTTATATCCCTATAATAGATATATTAACCAATTATCCACATTTTATAATATTACCTTTATTACCGCTTATATTTTGATTAACAAAGCCTATTAGTCATTCTAATGATGCTACTATACGAGATGCTCTTACAATACTAAATGATAACAGAGGTGGTAACGCTATTTCATCTGATCAAATGGACGAGATGGTAGATTATTATGAAGGAACAATTAGTACTAGTGGTGGTGATAACGGAAACGGAGGGGAAGATCCCAATGGAAGAGGTAACGGATTTAATATGTGAGGACATAGGATTGTGAGAATAACATTACCCAGTTTATTATACATAGGTTTTATTAGATGTTTAAAAGAGCTCCTTATATTTTTAAATGCCTTACATATTGAACTTCGAAGATTAGGTAGAGCTACTCGAAACTTAAATATAATGAATGATGCGGACAGATTAAGTTTTTTAACTAATACAGAAAATAACAGAGCTTTAATAAGAAGGCTTATTGAAAGAATATTTGAATTACAACTTGAAATGGGAGAGTATTTAGAACAAATAGAAAATATTAGTTTAGAATTAATTCGAGCTTTATCTACTTGATTAATTATATCTAGAGCTCATGATTTAGTTATAGGTGTATTTATACATAATTTGATTAGGATACCTTCCAGTCGTATTATATGATTTTATTTGGACGAAGATTTACGGATAAGTATTCAAGATAATATGGGTAGTCTTTTTACAATAGCAGATGTTGGTGAATCTTTTAGTGGAGGGTTATATACTTATCTTTTTGATCATCTTTTATTTTTACGTGAAGATTATTTTAGTTTGTTTTATGATATATGAAGAATGCTTGGAAGTATAATCATGCTTTCTTAATATAAAAATTACAAATAATAAAAGTAATTAGCTCAATGGTAGAGTTACCGTTTTACACACGGTAGGTTAAGTGTTCGAATCACTTATTTCTTATACCCCTTTTTTTGTGGAATACATTAAAAATTAATAATTAATAATTATAATGATAAATATAATTAAAAACAATTTTCAAATATATCCTTTTTACTTATTATTAGTCTATATTTTTATTTCTTTGGCAGCTCTTACTTTTACAAATATATTTATATTATATACATGAGGATTTTTCTATGTTAAATATAGTTTAATATTAGTTTTTTTAATTTTTATATTAGTTATGTTCTTTTGACCTAAATACATAATATACAATTTTAATTTTAATAAATTATACCCTAATTTATTAAAAGCTGATAATAAGATTCTGTCTGTTTTTGCCATTGCTTCTATAGGAGATTTTAATTATAAAAATCTTTCTTTATATAACTCCAATAACTTATTACATTCAATAATATCAAATTTATCTATAGATAAATTTAAATTTAAAATTAAAATATCATTAAATAGTACATTTACTAGAGAAAATTCTAATAGCCTTATTAATAATGAACCAAATATTAATATAGATTATGATTTAATAAATAAAATCGATAGTAATATAATTGATTTTACTAAATATAACATTAATTATAATTTTACAGATAAAATTAATACAAATTCTATCGGTCAAGAAATAATTAAGTATATGAATTTAGAAAACAAATTACCACTTATATCTAATATATCTATAGATTATTTACATAATAATATTTATACGCCTATAGTTAGCATATTAATTAATTATCCTCATTATTGTGCTATACCTTTAATAATATTAATCGTTTCATTTATCTTACCTTTAGTTACTTGTCCTAATTCCAATAATACTAGTAATATTACTAATGAAGCTTTTACGGAAACGGTAGGAACTAATTATTACAATAATTCTAATGCCTTTTCTACAGGATCAGAGAATTCTTATAATAATACTACTGGTGGTGGAAATGGAGGAGAAGATCCTTTTAAAGGAAAACAAGTATTTTTTCTATTAAGGGATAGAGCCCTTTTAAAAATACCTTATAAATTATATAAGGAGTTTGTAGTATGTGTAAAAAAGTTCTTTTTAATTAAAAAATTTCTAATAAAAAATTTTAAAGCATTAACAGATAGACTTAGATCATTAATAAGTGTTAATAAGATAAGTATAGAAACTTTCTTGCGTGATACTGAATACATTAGAGAAAGAGTACATACATTAATTCAAAATTTAATTGATATACAAACAAGATTAGGACATTATATACAAGTACTTTGAGAATCTCCGGATATAACTTTTATGACTTGTCATATTTTAACTATAGAGTTATACCGAAATTCAACAAATTGAATTATAGGTAAAATAATTAATAATAGTTTGATTAATATAAGTTCTTTTGAAATGACTTATTATAGTAACGATCAATGTATTGAAGAGGATATTACTAATAATTTAGGTAATATTTTTAATATAGTAGAAGATGACTGTGATCCTTTTAAAATTACATCTTATGATGTTGACACTTTACCGTTTTTTGATACTCATAGTCTTTGTACTGTTGACTATCTTGTAAACGATTTACCCATTATGTTTGAAATACTTCGTATGTTCATATTTAATTAAATTTATAATATTTATTACAAATAAACAAGGAATTAGCTCAATGGTAGAGTTACCGTTTTACACACGGTAGGCTAAGTGTTCGAATCACTTATTTCTTATACCCCTTTTTTTGTGGAATACACAAAAAATCAATAATTATAATGATAAATGCTGTTAGAAGTAATTTCCAAGCTCATCCCTTTCATTTAGTGTCACCTAGTCCATGACCAATTTATACTTCTATTTCTTTATTAACTATTACAAGTACAGGTGTATTAAGTATGCACGGGTTCTTTAATGCTAAATATATTTTGATTTTTGCTTTTTTAAGTGTCATATTATCTATGTCTTTTTGATTTAGAGATGTAATATCTGAAGGTACTTATTTAGGTAATCATACTTTAGCTGTACAAAAAGGTTTAAATATAGGAGTTGCTCTATTCATAGTATCAGAAGTTTTTTTCTTCTTAGCTATATTTTGAGCATTTTTCCATAGTGCATTATCACCTACTATAGAGATGGGAGCATGTTGACCCCCTATAGGAATAGAAGCAATTAATCCTTTTGAATTACCTTTACTTAATACAATAATATTATTATCTTCTGGTACAACTATTACATTTGCTCACCATTCATTAATACAAGGTAATAGAAATGGAGCTCTTAACGGAACCGTATTTACAATATTATTAGCTTTATTATTTACTGCATTACAAGGAATAGAGTATTCAGTATCTTCTTTTACTATTACTGATAGTACATTTGGATCATGTTTTTTCTTTGGAACAGGTTTCCACGGACTTCATGTTATAATTGGTACGGCTTTTATAACTGTAGGATTATGACGTATATTAGCTTATCACTTAACTGATAATCATCATTTGGGTTTTGAATCTTCTATTCTCTATTGACATTTTGTAGATGTCGTATGACTTTTTCTATTTGTTGCATTATATTATTGAGGATCTTAAGTAAAATAATAACAATGAAATGTAATATTAATATTAATATTAATATTAATAAAACATAAATATTTTATTACAAACTATGAAGAAAGCAATAATGCTAGAATAAAGGAAAGAGAAAATATAATGATAATAATGATAGGAATATAAGTATTTTATATAATATGAAAGAGACTTTAATTTAATGGTAAAATATATGACTTTTAATCATTATTATATGGGTTCAATTCCCATAGGTCTTAGTTATATAATTTAAGCGGTTATAAGTTAATGGTAAACTCATCGTCTTCCAAACGAATAATGTCGATTCGATTTCGGCTAACCGTACATTATTGAAGTATGTTTTAAGGTAAAAGAGTTAATAACTTAATAGGTAAAGGACCTTCTTGTCAAGAAGGTATATATCGGATCGAAGCCGATTTAACTCGTGTTATAAATAGGAAAAGTTGCTATAGGTAAAGCAAGATATTTGCTAAATATTGTGTAATTAACATTTGAATGTTCAAATCATTCCTTTTCCGTATAAATTTAGATTCTTTAACTTAATAGGTAAAGTGCGTTCTTGATAAGAATGTTATCTAAGTTCAAATCTTAGAAGAATTATACACCTTATATATAATCAATATTGTAAAATTTTTACAATATAAAAGAGAATTGGCTGAGCGGATTAAAGCGGTAAGCTTGAAACTTATTTAGTTAAATTTTTAACTACGTCCGTTCAAATCGGACATTCTCTGAGTTACAATAACGGATTAGAGCCAGGTTGGTTAGGCGTCTCATTTGGGTTGAGGAATTTTTATGTTCGAATCATAATAATCCGAAAAATTTCTTGATATAGATAATATAATCTTTACATTATGAATTTATATTAAAATGTAAGTAAGTATAAAAAGGAATTATTATGTAATCTTTGCTATATACCAAAGGAAAAAGTTTAAGTTAAATGAGTCCTTAGAGAAATTAAGTAATAAACAAAGTGAATTGAAATATCTTAGTAACTTTAGGAAAAAAAATCAAAAGAGATCTTGTAAATAATGTGAATGAAAGCAAGATAGTCTAAAAAGTAGAATGGAATTAGTATCTGTTTGAATACAGAGGAACCTTCCTCTAAGACTATATATGGTATATAAGCGATAGTGTATGAAAGTACTGAAAAGGAAAAGAGATTAAAGTAGTAATTTTATAAGCAGCTCAAACAAAGTTATAATTAACAATAAGAGTGTACCTTTTGCATAATGGGTCAGCAAGTTAATAATAGATGCGAGCAAAAGCTAAGAAAATTCAATTATAATAAAATGAAAAGTATATGTTATTAGACCCGAAGCCTAGTGATCTTACTATAATCAGAATTATAAAAGTTCGAACAGGTTATCGTTGTAAAGATATCTGAAGAATTATGGTAAGTAAGTGAAAGACAATACTGACTAGGATAGCTGGTTTTCTGCGAAACCTATATTAGTAGGTAATTTATATAACATCATGGTAGGTATAGTGATGTAATCTTATTAGAATTATCTTCTTAATTCTAGGGGACTTAAAAAGTCTTATTAGTGAGTATTTGTACTCAAAAGGACCGTGATGATTATAAAATTTTCGGACATAATGCGATAAGGTTGTATGTCTAAAGGGAAACAGCCCTTAACAAGAATTAATAAGGTTCCTAAATTATTATTAAGTGAAAAAAAGGGAGTATTTCTTTTATTCATCTAGGAAATAGGCTTAGAAGCAGTCATTTTTTGAAGATCTCGTAATAGAGCACTAGCATAATTATAAGAAAAGCACCAAAAATTTAACGGATCTAAATAATATACCGAAATCTTGTCTTTATATACAACAAGTTGTTATATATAAATGGTAGCAGAACACTGGGTAAATTTAGGATTTTAATTTTTTAAATTTTAAAAATTAAATAACCCAACAGATAATGCTGACATGAGTAACGATAAAGGGATTTATCCCTCGCCTAAAGCTTATGAATATTTAAAAAGTAACGGCCTCTAAGTTTTTTTTCTATAGAAAAAAACGATGAGTAAATCTATAATCTAAAAAATAACCTCTGAAGTGAAAGAGTGTCCTGGAAAAAATTAGATTTATTATACCGTATCTAACAACTAACACAAGTAAGCAAGTAGAGAATACGAAGGCGTTTAAGTTAATAATTATTAAGGAACTCGGCAAATTAGCTTACGTAACTTTGGGATAAGGAGCACCATTACTTTAAGTAGTATTATATAAGTAAGAGGGGGCATAGAATGATGTTGTACGACTGTTTAATTAAAACAAAGCACTTTGCTAAGAAAAACTCTATGTATAAAGTGTGAGCTCTGCCAAATGCTGGCTGGGTATAATAATTTACTTAATTTATGAAATTAGGAAACGATAGAATCCCCAGTTAATGGCGGCCTTACCTATAAGGGTCCTAAGGTAGCGGAATACCTTGGCCGTTAAATGCGGTCTTGCATGAATGACTTAACGATACAACAGCTGTCTCGATGATTAACTTAGTGAAATTGGAATAACTGTGCAGATACAGTTTACCTTTAGATAGACGAGAAGACCCTATGCAGCTTTACTGTTATTAGTTATAGGATATGATATGATAAATTTTAGTGTATAAGGTAATTGTTTAAATGTAATTGAAACACCTTTATTTATCTATCATGTTGGATATAAATAATATATCTTTTACATCATTAATTAATGATGGGACAATTGCTAAATGGCAGTTTATGCGGGGCACAGATCCCAAAAAAAGTAACTGGGAATATCCAAAATTATTTTAGTTAATTTACATTATATTATCCAATTAGATAGTATTAATATTTAAAATTAATTTTATAATTATTATATAGTAAATTATTTTATTTTATCTCTTAAATTAGAAATTTATTTATTGCATTTAAGTAAGATTTTACCTATTAACACGTAGTTATATATAAGATATTAGTTAACAAATATAATGTTTATAATATTTTATATACATATAAATATATGTATATTGATGTATTTTAAAAGTTTAATGGCTTAATCTTGCTTTACTGTTTGACTTACTGGTTATTCAGTTGCGTAAGCAGGGCATATGATCGCAAGATACAGAAAGGAAAGGTCTTGTAATATTGAAAAAGCTACGCTAGGGATAACAGGCTTATTGCGCAAGAGAGTTCAAATTGAGTGCGCAGTTTGGCACCTCGATGTCGGCTTAGCTTATCCACATGAATGCAAAAATCATGAAGGGTGGGACTGTTCGTCCCTTAAAAAGCTACATGAGCTGGGTTAAATACGTCGTGAGACAGTATGGTTTCTATCTTCTAAAGGGAATTTGAGTAGAATAAGAATATCTCTTTCGTACGAAAGGAGTTGGATATATTAACCTATAGTTTACCTGTTGTTTGTATTGTATATTATACTACTTAATTAACAATGATAATTGTTAATTAAATTTGTTAATAATCTAAATAGATTAGTATATTAATAAATATACTTACTTTTTTCACTTTAATAATGTTTAATACAAGCATGGCAGGAAAGCTATGTTAGTTAAAAATAAGTACTGAATGCATATAGGTACGAAATTTATCTTAAAATACTCTTTAATAAACGTAGTTTATAACTACATATTTATAGGCTTTAGTTGTAATATTTGTAATTTTTTTAGGCATAAAGTACTAATTTTTATTTTACTATTTTATACTTATATCTTTATATAGCCCGGTTAACATAAAAGTAATGTAACCGTTTTGTAATCGGTAGAAGTAAGTGCGATACTTGCACTGGGCTTATGTGGATTAATGTAATGGTAACATAATTGGCTCATGTCCAATAAATATAAGTTCGAGTCTTTTATCCGCTTGTTTCCTTATATTATATTCTATAAATGAAAAAGGCTATAGCTTAATTGGCAAAGCAAGCTGCTCATAATAGCTCAGATGAATGTTCAAATCATTTTAGTCTTATTTTATAATCCGAATGCTGAAATTGGTAGACAGGATAATCTTAAGATTTATTGATGTAAATCGTAAACGTTCAAGTCGTTTTTCGGATAGGGGATATAGTTTAATAGGTAAAACTACGATTTTGCATATCGTTATTCCAGGATCGATTCCAGGTATTTCCATTAATTAAAAAGCTTAAGAAGCTCAATATGGTAGAGCGGAACTCTGAAGATGTTTAGGTTATAAGTTCAAATCTTATCTTAAGCATAGTATTATTTTTAATATTTATATTCACTTTAATTTATATAAAATTAAATAATTAATAAATAGTTATATTGATTTAATTATTATTAGTACAAATGTAAATAAATATATTTTTAACTAAGAATATTAGTTATATTAATTTATATACCAAATGTAATTATTATATACTATATATTGTTAATATAATAATATGGATGTGCTGAAATTGGTATACAGGTTCCATTTAGGATGGAATAGTCTAAATACTATGCAAGTTCAAGTCTTGTCATCCATATATAATAATTATATTGTATGTTGTAGACTAATGGGTAAGTCATAAATTTTTGGTGTTTATTATTGAGTGTTCAAATCGCTCCAACATAATATAGGTGGATATAGTTCAAAGGGTAGAACAGCTGTATGTGGCATAGTAGGTTCTCTGTTCGAATCAGAGTATCCTCCTTATATATGGCTAGAATAGTTTAATTGGTTAGAACATTAATTTCATACATTAATAATGAGAATTCAAATTTCTCTTCTAGCTAACTAATAGTAAAAGAGCATAATTTAAAGGTAGAATATGAAGCTTCAAACTTCAATATCTCAGTTCGAATCTGAGTACTCTTGTACATAAAACATATTTTGTTATATAACTAAAATAACTATATTACTTATTATTATATAATGAAAAATGAGAATTTTTAAAAGTCATCCTTTATTAAAATTAGTAAATTCATATATAATTGATTCACCTCAACCTTCAAACATAAGCTATTTATGAAACTTTGGTTCTCTTTTAGCATTTTGTTTAGTTATACAAATAGTAACTGGTGTTACTTTAGCAATGCACTATAATCCTAGTATATTAGAAGCATTTAACAGTGTAGAACATATTATGCGTGATGTTAATAATGGTTGATTAATACGTTACTTGCATTCTAACACTGCGTCAGCATTCTTTTTCTTGGTTTATTTGCATATAGGTAGGGGATTATATTATGGGTCCTATAAAGCACCTAGAACACTGGTATGAACAATTGGAACATTTATACTTATATTAATGATAGGTACAGCATTTTTGGGTTATGTATTACCATATGGTCAAATGTCCTTATGAGGTGCAACAGTTATAACCAACTTAATGAGTGCTATTCCGTGAATTGGACAAGATGTGGTTGAATTTATTTGAGGAGGTTTTAGTGTTAATAATGCAACTTTAAATAGATTTTTCTCCTTACATTTTCTATTACCTTTTATATTAGCTGCATTAGTATTAATGCATTTAATTGCGTTACATGATAGTGCAGGATCAAGCAATCCCTTAGGTATATCAAATAATTATGATAGATTACCTTTTTCTCCTTATTTTATATTTAAAGATTTAGTAACTATATTTTTATTTATATTAATATTAAGCATATTTGTGTTTATTATGCCTAACATGTTAGGTGATAGTGAGAATTATATAATGGCGAATCCTATGCAAACTCCTCCAGCTATAGTACCTGAATGATATTTATTACCATTTTATGCTATATTAAGATCTATACCTAATAAGTTATTAGGTGTTATTGCAATGTTTTCTGCTTTATTGATATTATTAATATTACCTTTTACTGATTTATCTAAATCAAGAGGTTTGCAATTTAAACCTTTAAGTAAAATTGCATTTTTTATATTTGTAGGTAACTTCCTTGTATTAATGCAATTGGGAGCTAAACATGTAGAGTTTCCATTTATAGAACTTGGACAAATTTCTACATTCATATATTTTTCTTATTTTTTAATAATATTGCCTTTATTTAGTTTAATAGAAAATAGTATGATTGAACTAAAAAGCAAAAGTAGTGAAGTATATGAAAATATATCATTAAAGTCTTTAACTTCGAATGTATTATCTATTAGTAAATTGTTTTGTATATTATTCATTATAATTTTTAATACTATAAATTACAATGATCTTTGTGATGCTCCTATGCCATGAGGTATATATTTTCAAGATAGCGCTGCACCACAAATGGAAGGTATAATAGAATTACATGATAATATATTATTTTATCTTGTAATCATATTATTTAGTGTTGGTTGAATTTTAACATCTTTAATTAAAAGGTATACTATAATAAAATCACCTATAGTTAATAAGTATTTAAATCATGGTACATTGATTGAGTTAATATGGACTATTACTCCGGCTTTAATTTTAATTCTTATTGCTTTCCCATCATTTAAATTATTATATTTAATGGATGAAGTAAGCGATCCTGCTATGTCAATTTTAGCTGAAGGTCATCAATGATATTGAAGTTATCAATATCCGGATTTCTTAAATGATAAGGAGGAGTATATTGAATTTGATTCTTATTTAGTTCCAGAATCTGATTTAGAAGACGGTGCTCTTAGATTATTAGAAGTAGATAATAGAGTTATATTACCAGAACTAACTCATATTAGATTTATAATAACTGCTGCTGATGTTATCCATTCTTTTGCTTGTCCTGCTTTAGGTATTAAATGCGATGCTTATCCAGGTAGGTTAAATCAAGTTTCTGTTCTAATTAATAGAGAAGGTACTTTTTATGGACAATGTTCAGAAATTTGTGGTATTTTACATAGTTCAATGCCTATTGTTATTGAATCGGTTTCTATAGAAAAATTCTTGACTTGATTAAATGAACAATAAATTCCTATTAGCTCAAGGGTAGAGCCAGATACTTCTGATATCTAGATTAGAGTTCAACTCTCTAATAGGATTTTTACTTATATACATATGATATGTATTAAATAACAATAATAATCATATTAATATTACATATGCCACAATTAATACCTTTTTTCTTCGTTAATGAAGTAACCTTCACTTTTGTTCTTATAATACTATTAGTATATATTTATAGTAAATACTTATTACCCAGGTTTATTCGTTTATTTTTTACACGAACATTTATTAACAATTTGTAAACACATTTACATTATAGATATATCAATATATAATTTACATATTGTGTAAAATAAATAATTTACATAATATGTATGTATTGTTCAATTTCTTGTATAATATAATAATACTTAATAGAAACAGAATTTTTTTAGTTAAATTATCAGATATATCATTATGAGTAGAAAGGTGATTTTTATCAAGTAATGCTAAAGATATAGGAACTTTATATTTAATATTTGCATTATTTTCTGGGTTAATTGGTACAGCTTTTTCTGTATTAATAAGATTAGAATTAGCAGGACCAGGAATACAATTTATAGAAGATAATCAATTATATAATAGTATAATAACAGCACATGCTATACTTATGATATTCTTTATGGTTATGCCCGCTATGATAGGAGGATTTGGTAATTTTTTATTACCTTTATTAATTGGTGGTCCAGATATGGCATTTCCAAGACTTAACAATATAAGTTTTTGATTATTGCCTCCTAGTCTAATATTGTTTTTATTTGCTAGTGGTATAGAAAATGGAGCAGGTACAGGTTGAACTATTTATCCACCTTTAGCTAGTATACAAAGTCATAGTGGACCTAGCGTAGACTTAGCTATTTTTGCATTGCATTTAGCAGGTATAAGTAGTTTATTAGGAGCTATGAATTTCATAACAACTGTATTAAATATGAGAAGTCCCGGTATAAAACTACATAAATTGGCCTTATTTGGATGAGCAGTTGTAGTCACTGCAGTATTGTTATTGTTATCATTACCTGTACTTGCTGGTGCAATTACTATGTTGTTAACTGATAGAAATTTTAATACTTCGTTTTTTGAACCTGCTGGTGGAGGTGATCCTATTTTATATCAACATCTTTTCTGATTCTTTGGTCATCCAGAAGTTTATATATTAATTATACCTGGTTTTGGTGTAATTAGTACTACTGTATCAGCATATTCTAATAAGAGTATTTTTGGTTATTTAGGGATTTAATAAACCTTGAGCAAGTTTATTCTAGTCCATCAGCATCAAACTCCGGGGAAGTCCTAAAGAATTAGATACTAACAATCAAAGGTAACTTTAAAAGGGCCTAAGGTAATGCTTAGGATATAGTAACAAGTCTAATTATATATTAAAAATAATTAATGGATGATCGCGGATCTAAGTTCCTATAATATATCTTAGGATAAAAGAGCAACGAGTAGATGGTGCTGGATATACATATATATATAGTATATTTAAGGTGTACTCTAGTAGCCTTGAAAGAGGTTTATACCTGAAAATGAGATAATTAGGATAATATATCATAATAAGTAAGGTTTAATTAAATTTATAGAACAGCTTGGTCTGAACAAGAATAGTGTATTCTTATTGAAATAAGCTGAGCACATAACTTCTTATGTTTAAAATAGAGGCTTATGGTTATCGCTAGCGAGGGCGTATGGCTATCGGGAGAGGGTCTCTCTGTAGCTATAGGCTCTAATTATAAGGCCGAAGTTCAAAAAACGGGTTTATGCTATGATGTCTATAGGTGTATTAGGATTCGTGGTTTGAAGCCATCATATGTATACTGTAGGTTTAGATGTAGATACAAGAGCATATTTTACTGCAGCAACATTGATTATAGCTGTACCTACAGGTATAAAAATATTTAGTTGATTAGCTACATCTTATGGAGGATCAATCCAATTGACACCATCTATGTTATTTGCTTTAGGATTTATTTTTATGTTTACTATAGGTGGATTAAGTGGAATTGTATTAGCTAATGCTTCACTTGATATTGCTTTCCATGATACTTATTATGTTGTTGCTCATTTTCATTATGTATTAAGTATGGGTGCAGTATTTGCATTATTTAGTGCTTGATATTTTTATATACCAAAGATATTAGGATTAGATTATAATAAGACTTTAGGAAAAGTACATTTTTGAATTTTATTTATAGGAGTAAATCTTACTTTTTTCCCACAACATTTTTTAGGGTTACAAGGAATGCCGAGAAGAATTAGCGATTATCCTGATGCTTTTGCTGGATGAAATGTGATAAGTAGTTTCGGATCTATAGTAAGTGTAATAGCTACATTATTATTCTTATATATATTATATGTTCAATTAATACAAGGTAAAAATACATCTAGATATCCGTGATTAATGTCACAATTTTATACTGATACTTTTAGAATATTGCTAATAAGAAGTTATAACTCATTAGAGTGATGTTTAAGTAGTCCTCCTAAACCTCACCCATTTGTAAGTTTACCTTTACAAAGTAGTTATGATTAAAATAGTAAAAAGGATAATATAAAAGGGATAAGTCTGGTCTTCACAACGACTGCAAATTGTTTACTGATTGGGTTCGACTCCCAAATATCCTTAATTACTATTTAATGTTTAAATATAAATTTTACTATTGTTAATATTATATTTTAAATACTAAATGATACAAGCAGCTAAAATTATAGGGACAGGATTAGCTACTACAGGTTTAATTGGAGCTGGAGTAGGGATAGGTGTAGTATTTGGAGCTTTAATTTTAGGTGTAGCCAGAAATCCATCTTTGAGAGGACAATTATTTGCTTATGCTATTTTAGGATTTGCTTTCTCAGAAGCAACAGGTTTGTTTGCTTTAATGATGGCTTTCTTATTATTATACGTAATATAAGCATATCATAAATTTTCATATAAGAAATAGATTTAATCATATTAAGTATGAATTGAACAAATTTATTAGTTTCAAAATTAAGATTTTATTATAAAAACACTTTTATGTTGAAATTTTTTAAATATAAATTAACTAATAACAATAATGATATTAAATCTATTTCTTATATAAGTCATTATGTATATAATAATATTAATTATCATTCTTTAACTAAAGAATGATATAATTGTATTTATACATACAATAAGAATACTATTAAATTATTACCTGTTGTTAATAAATATGCATTTAGATTAATAAAAGGATATTTTAATTCTTATTCTTTAAAACTAGAAAAAAAAATTAGGTTATCTAAATTAC
>Ga0126381_100003091_pt1 | contig 18128 bp, 16 predicted proteins | sample PanSoiMetPlot_28_FD_96465 | JGI IMG/M metagenome (GOLD analysis project Ga0126381, IMG submission 96465) | Tropical forest soil microbial communities from Panama - MetaG Plot_28 | ecosystem: Environmental > Terrestrial > Soil > Tropical forest > Bulk soil | place: Panama | collected 2016-02-17
GAGCAGACCCGGGATCGACCGCGTCTTCGAGCGACGCCTCTCGAGCCTCGTCAACGGCGGCGAGCCGCAGATCCTGCAGGGCGGCCGCAAGGGCGTGGAGAAGGAGTCGCTGCGCGTCCGGCCTGACGGCACGCTCGCGAGGACCCCACATCCGGCGTCGTTAGGTTCGGCGCTGACGAACGAGCACATCACCACCGACTACTCGGAGGCACTGCTCGAGCTGGTGACGCCGGCGTTCACCCAGAGTTGGGAGCTGCTGCAGTACCTGCTGGACCTGCACCAGTTCGTCTACCGGCACCTGGGCGATGAGCTGCTGTGGGCGACCAGCATGCCGTGCGCCATCGAACGCGACGCCGACATTCCGCTCGCGCAGTACGGTCGCTCACACGTCGGGCGCATGAAGACCGTCTACCGCAACGGGCTCGGACTGCGCTACGGGCGCATGATGCAGGCGATCTCGGGCGTGCATTTCAACTATTCCTTCCCACTGCGGTTCTGGGAGGCGTGGGCAGCAGCGCGCGGCGCCGCGGCTCACGGCACACCGTTCATCTCTGCCTGTTACTTCGATCTGCTGCGCAACTACCGGCGCCACGGCTGGCTGGTGCTGTACCTGTTCGGCGTCTCACCGGTGGTGTGCAAGTCGTTCCTGCGCGGCCGCGATCCCGGGCTCCCCGACTTCGGTCGCGGCACGGCGTTCGAACCGTACGCCACCAGCCTGCGCATGAGCGACGTCGGTTACCGCAACCGCAATCAGGCCGGCCTGTCGGTATCTGTCAACAGCCTGGAGGAATACATCCACGACCTGACACGCGCGATCACCACACCAAATGCCGCCTACGAGGCGCTCGGCGTCGAGGTGAACGGCGAGTATCGCCAGCTCAATGCCAACATCCTGCAGATCGAGAACGAGTACTACAGCTTCATTCGCCCCAAACGCGTCGCGCGCTCGGGTGAGCGTCCGACCAAGGCGCTGCGCCGTGCAGGCGTGGAGTACGTCGAGGTGCGCGCGCTCGATGTGAGCGCCTTCGATCCGGTGGGCGTGAATCAGAACAAGCTGCGCTTTCTCGAGGCGTTTCTCGCGCTATGCCTGATGAAGGACAGTCCGCCGATCGCCGCTGCCGAGCAGGGCGTGTTGGATCAGAATCACCTGATCGTGGCGCGCCGCGGGCGCGAGCCGGACCTGACACTGCAGCGCGACGGGCGCAGCGTTCCCATGCTCGAATGGGCGCGTGAGCTGCTCGACTCGCTCGCCGGCATCTGCGAAGTCCTCGACAGCGGCGATCCCGGGCGGCCGTACTCACAGGCGCTCGCCACGCAGTCGGCCAAGATCGAGGATGTGGCGCTGACCCCTTCGGCACGGCTGATGAACGAGCTCAGCGCCGGCGAGTCGTTCTTCGACCTCGCCTTACGCATGTCCGCGATGCACAAGGCTTATTTCCTGGACCTCTATCCGCCCAACGAAGAGCGGCTGCGCGAGTTCTCGGAAGCGGCGCGGGAGTCGCTTGCGGCGCAGCAAGCGCTCGAGGCCGCCGACCGGGGAACGTTCGGGGAATATCTGGCCCGTTACTTCGCGGACTGAAACTGAACGAACCTGAACGAAACCGAACCAAATAGGACCGTTCGTCGGGAAGTCGGTTCCGACACCCTAACCTTAACATAATCAGACACTTCGACAGTTCGCTTTTGACCCTGAGACGACATAGACTCTGTATGCCACGTCGCACTATGGAAGGGCGACAGGCTGACGGAAGAACAAAGGTCTACGCGAGAACAAGCAGGAGCGCGATCGATGAAACGGAAAGGCGCGGAAGGATTTCCCGCAGTCAAGCGACTGACGCCCGCGGCGAACGAAGATTTCAGCGGAACAACAGCGGAACTCGATACACACACGTACGCGCGGTCAGGGTGGGACCCGTACGAAGTGTGGCGCACGCGAGTGAAAGCGTCCGCGAGAGTGCCGCAGGAGCGCGAACGCGATCCGCTGCGCTAGAGGGCGCGCATCGCGTTCAGGGGGCGGTGGTTGCGCACGACGCAAGTTGACGGTTCGTCCTCTGCCGACCTGACGGTCACACGCCGTGGCCAGCTGCGATTTGCTGACGCGGATCTCGAGCGGCAATTCCGCCTGAGTTACCGGGCGGCTGCGCGCCCGTGGATCCGTGTGAGCCTGGTGGTGGCGCTGTCCACCACCCTCGGTTTCACGGTGATCGACCACTGGTTGCTGGTGGGACCGCGTCTGGCGCGTCCCGACATCTGGCGCTTCGGCCTGCAGCTGCCGCTGGTGCTGATCATGTTGGTGCTCACCACTCCGCGGCTGTACCAGCGCTGGTACCAGCCCGCGATCCAGGTGGCCGCGCCGCTGTTCGGCTTCGGCACGGTGCTCATGGCGATCGAAGCGACCCCGCCGCAGTTGCCGCTGATCGCGGCGCGCTTGCTGCTCGTCGCCTTCTACTTCTATTTCATGCTCGGGTTGTCGTTCAACGCCGCGCTGCGCAGCAACCTGCTGCTGATCGCCGCCTACGCGTCAGCGACGCTTCTCGGCGCCATTGCGACACCGGTTGCGATCTATTCGTTGTGGGTGCTGTTCTGCGCCAATCTCATCGGCGGCGCCGGCTGCTACGCGATCGAGTACGCCAACCGCGTGACGTTTCTCGAGCGGCGCCGACTCGCGGAGGTGGCTACGCACGACGCCCTTACGGGACTTCTCAACCGCGCGGCCCTCGAGGAGCAGGCACGCAGCCTCTGGCAGCATGCGCAGGTGGCGCGCGTGCCGGTGTCGGTGATGCTGATCGATATCGATCACTTCAAGGCTTATAACGATCACTACGGCCACCAGGAAGGCGACCGCTGCCTGCGTGAGGTGGCTACGGCCATCCGCGTCGCGGCGCGGCGCCGGCCGCTCGACGTCGTGGCGCGCTACGGCGGCGAGGAGATCATTGCGATCCTGGTGGGCGGCGACCGCGCCGATGCGGCGGCCGCGGCCGACAACGTGCGCTGCGCGGTTGCCGACCTCGGTATCGCCCACAGCGCCTCCACCACGCGCCCTTACGTGACGGTGAGTGTGGGCGTCACCACGGTCGATCCGGGCGGCGAATACTCCCACGAGCGCGCGGTGCGGCTGGCCGACATTGGCCTGTACACGGCCAAGGCACGCGGCCGCGACGGCTGGGCATGCCACGAGCCAGCCGCGGTGGAGGCCTCTGCCGGTGCCGCTCCGGCTGCTGAGCTGCTTAAGACGGCGAGCTGAGGCCGAAGCGGGCGCACACGCTTGGCCGCCGCAAGGAGTGCGGTGCGTCAATACCCCGCCTGAGGCATTGCCGGCGCCGCGGCGGGCCCTGACACTCGATTGTTGCCGGCACGCTCCATGCGCACGGGTGAGATTTACCCCGGCTTCCCTTGCACGGACGCGTCCGAGCACCGATCCTGCCATTCATGAATGCCCTTTCGGTACGCGGACTCACCAAGATCTACAGGAACGGTGTGCAGGCGCTCAAGGGCGTGGACCTCGACGTCGAGCGCGGCGATTTCTTTGCGCTCCTGGGGCCCAACGGCGCCGGCAAGACGACGCTGATCGCCATCATCACCTCGCTAGTCAACAAGACCGCAGGCACGGCCTGCGTCTTCGGTTACGACATCGACCGGGAGCTCGAGGCGGCGAAGGCCTGCATCGGCATCGTGCCGCAGGAAATCAATTTCAACATGTTCGAGACGCCGTATACGATCGTCGTCAACCAGGCGGGTTTCTACGGCATTCCACGTCCGGTGGCGCGCCAGCGCGCCGAGAAGTATCTGAAGCAGCTGCAGCTGTGGGACAAGCGCAACGGCATCTCGCGCGCGCTGTCGGGCGGCATGAAGCGCCGCCTCATGATCGCGCGCGCGCTGATGCACGAGCCGCGGCTGCTGATTCTCGATGAGCCCACCGCCGGCGTCGACATCGAGATCCGCCGCTCCATGTGGGACTTCCTGCGCGAGATCAATGCGCGTGGCACGACCATCATCCTCACCACCCATTACCTGGAAGAGGCGGAAACACTCTGCCGCAACATTGCCATCATCAACGGCGGCCGCATCGTCGAGCGTGACCGCATGAGCAGCCTGCTGCGGCGCCTGCACGTCGAAACTTTCGTCTTCAACCTGCGTGACTCGCTCGCCGCGCCGCCGCCGCTCGAGGGATACGATGTCACGCTGATCGATGATCACACCCTCGAGGTCGAGGTGTCGAAGGAGGAGAACCTCAACGACATCTTCGCGCGGCTGTCCGCCCTGGGCATCGAGGTGCTCAGCATGCGCAACAAGGTCAACCGCCTGGAGGAGATCTTCATGCGACTGGTGGAGGGCCGGGGCGGCACGGATGAGGCGGCGCACGCCGCGATGGAGCTGCCGCCCGCACGGGTGCGCGCCGGAGCGCCGCGATGAGCAGCGTCGTCGAGGCGGCCGCACCACCGCCCATCCGCCTCAACGTGGTGCGCTGGATCGGCTTCAAGACCATCGTCATCCGCGAATACGGCCGCATCATCCGCATCTGGGGCCAGACCATCGTGCCCTCCGCCGTGAACGCGGTGCTGTACTTTGCCATCTTCGGCAGCCTGATCGGACGGCGTGTGGGCACGCTCGACGGCTTCGACTACAAGCAGTACATCGCCCCCGGACTCATCATGATCGCGGTGATCAACAACTCCTACAGCAACGTGGTGTCTTCGTTCTTCGGCGCGAAGTTCGGCAAGCACGTGGAGGAGATGCTGGTCTCACCGCTGCCCAACTGGGTTATCGTTGCAGGCTACGCGACCGGCGGGGTGGTGCGCGGCGTGCTGGTCGGGCTGGTGGTGACGCTGGTGTCGCTGGTGTTCACGCAGCTGCACGTGCATCACCTGCTGATAGTGCTGGCGGCGTTGCTGCTCACTTCGTTCACCTTTGCGATCGGCGGTTTCCTCAACGCGCTGTTCGCCAAGAATTTCGACCAGGTGAACTGGATACCGACCTTCGTGCTGACCCCGCTCACCTATTTCGGCGGTGTGTTCTATTCGGTCAGCCTGCTGCCCGGCTGGGCACGCAGCCTCTCCTACGCCAACCCGATTCTCTACATGGTCAACGCGTTCCGCTACGGCTTCCTGGGGGTGTCGGACGTGCATATCGGCGGCGCCTTCGCGCTGATGGCCGGCGCGGCGCTGGCGCTGTTCACGGCGGCCGTGCTGCTCATGAATCGCGGCAGCGGAATCAGAGAGTGAGGCCGGCCCGCGATCCAGGAAATCATGTCTGAGGCGATAGCGGGGTCGCCGGCAGTCGCGCTGGTAAGTGCACGCGCCGCGCGCGGACTCGATGAGGATCTGCCCCCTCTGATAACGGCATTTGCCGCCGCCGGCGCGCGCGCGGAAATTGTCGACTGGGACGATGCGAACGTGGATTGGGGGCGCTTCGATGGTGCGGTGCTGCGCTCCGCCTGGGACTACACCGAGCGGTTGCCGGAGTTTCTCGCCTGGGTCGAGCGCACGTCCGCGTTGACCCGGTTGTTGAACGCACCGCCCGTGCTGCGCTGGAACTCCGACAAGCACTACCTGCGAGAGCTCGCGGCCGCGGGATTGCCCGTAGTGCCGACGAGCTTCGTCGAGGCCGGCGCGGACGGCGAACAGCCGGCTGACGCCCCCGCGGCGCTGACCGCCTTTCTTGCGCAACACGACTGTCCCGAGCTGGTCGTGAAGCCCGCAGTGGGCGCCGGCTCGCGCGACACCCGCCGTCATGCCCGCACCGCAGAAGCCGAGATCCTTGCCCACCTGCTGCCGCTGCTCGCCGCAGGCCGCAGCATGATGATGCAGCCGTACCTCGCAGGCGTGGACCGTGACGGCGAGACGGCGCTGATCTTCATCGATGGCCGATTCAGTCATGCTATCCGCAAGGGACCGCTGCTACCTCCGGGCGCGCCCGCGACCGAGACGCTGTTCGCCCTCGAAGAGATCAGTCCCCGGGTGCCGGGCTCTGATGAGCTCGAGGTCGCCCGGCGTATCGTCGCGCAGCTGCCCTTCAGTGCCCTGCTGTACGCACGCGTCGATCTCATCCGGGACGCCGCCGGCTCACCGCTCCTGCTCGAGCTCGAGCTCACCGAGCCGTCCCTGTACTTTGCGCATGCCCACGGCTCCGCCGCGCGGTTTGTCACCGGAACGCTGAGCCGGCTGCCTCAGATCTTGCTGTCTCCCTCAAGCTGAAGATTGACCGAATCGGCCTGCCAGAGGAGCCTTCGCGCGTAGCGGTAGCGGCCAAATATGTGACCAAGGGACGGCACGGCGCAGCAATTATGTAAGGTAGAATGGACGAAATCGCGCCTAACCCATTGGAGAAACAAAACTTTCACATTTTTGTCACGGGAGTGACGCGTCCCGCCCCCAAGCTGTATGCGTCACGTCATGCGCCTCGCACCGGAGGGCTTGGGCACATGAAAGCGACGGGGTTGAACACGTTCATGGCGCGGATCGATGCCGCCGAATACGGTCTGTGCCGTCGCCTGAATCGCGGCGCGTCCTTTGCGCTGCCGCGGCGCATCTTTCAGATCGCCAGTCGCCTGGGCAACGGAATCGTCTGGTACGTGCTGATCTTCGCGCTGCCATTCATGTACGGCGCGGTGGCGGTGAAACCTGCGATTGTGATGGCCTTTACGGGTGCCCTGGGCGTGGCCATCTACTCGCTGCTGAAACGGCTGTTCGTGCGCGAGCGGCCGTTCATCACACACCAGGCCATCAACCGCGCGGCGGCACCGCTCGATCGCTACAGCTTCCCTTCGGGGCATACCCTGCACGCGGTTTCTTTCACCTGGCAGGCGTGCGCGCACTTTCCGGAGCTCGCCTGGGTGCTGCTGCCGCTCACAGCGCTCATCGCCGGCTCGCGCATGGTGCTGGGGCTCCACTACCCTTCGGACGTGATCGCCGGAGCGGCCATCGGCGGTGCGCTCGCCGAGCTCGGCCTGGCCTTCGCCTGAGCTGGCGTCGTCCGAAAAACGGCCGCAGGCCAGTTTTTCCACTCAACTAGTCGCGTGCGGGCCCTATTCATCTCCGACGTCTATTTCCCGCGCGTCAACGGCGTCTCCACCTCCATCCGCACCTTCCGTCAGGACCTCGCCAACTGCGGCGTCGACACGCAGCTGGTGGCGCCGCACTACGACGGCGCGGGAGCGAGTGCTGCGGCGAACACGGCCCATCCCGACGCCGGCGCCGACGAGTCCGACGTCCTGCGCGTTCCGGCGGCGCGCGTGCCGTTCGATCCCGAGGACCGGCGCATGGCATGGCGTGCGCTGACCCGAACGCTTGATGCACTGCCGGCAGACGCCTTCGACCTTGCACACATCCACACGCCGTTCGTGGCCCACTATGCCGGGGTTCGCTTCGCGCGGCGCGCCGCCATTCCATGCGTCGCGACCTACCACACCTTCTTCGAGGAGTACCTGCACCACTACCTGCCGCTGTTGCCGCACGCGCTCAGCAGCCTGCTCGCGCGCAGCTTCACACGCGCGCAGTGCGCGCAGGTGCAGGCACTGATCGCGCCCTCCGAACCGATGCGCGCCGTGCTCGCCGACTATGGTGTGCGCACGCCTATTCATGTGCTGCCGACCGGACTGGCGGCCGACCGCTTCCGCTGCGGCGACGCCGCCGCCTTCCGCGCGAGTGCCGGCATTGCCGCCGACCGACCGCTCGTCACGTACATCGGCCGCGTGGCGCACGAGAAGAACATCGGCTTCCTGATCGAGATGTTCCGTGAGGTTTTGAAGTCGGTCCCGCGGGCACTCCTGGTGGTCGCCGGCGAAGGCCCGGCGCGCGAGTCGCTGCGGGCCCGTGCCGGTGCCCTCGGGCTCGGGCCGCATGTGCACTTCGCCGGTTACCTCGATCGCGACAGCGCGCTGCTCGACTGCTACGCGGCAGCGGACGTGTTCGTATTCGCCTCGCGCACCGAGACCCAGGGCCTGGTTTTGCTCGAGGCCATGGCGCAGGGCGCGCCGGTGGTATCGACCGCGGAGCTCGGCACACGCTCGATCCTCGTGCCAGGCAGCGGCGCGCTGGTCGTACCCGAGGAGCGAGCCGCCTTCGCCGCCGCAGTGGTACGCGTGCTCACCGACGCCGGACTGCGCGAAGGCATGGCAGCGCGTGGGCGCGCATACGCGCGCAGCTGGTCGTCCGCTGCAATGGCGCGGCGCCTGGCGGAGATCTACCGCGAGCTGCGCGCCGCGCCGCGCTCAACGCGCGCGGCCGCCTGAACGCACGTCCGAGAGCGGTCCGGTCACGCCCGCGAAGCGTGCGCTGGCTCTCAGGACGCGTCTTCCGTGCGCGACAGCAGTTGAACCGAGGCGGTTCTCCGTTACACTGCCGCGAACCGCAGGCGTTAGGGAGCGGCGGACTACATGGGGGCGAAGCGGGCCTTGATCGTGGACGACTCGAAGTCCGCGCGTCTGTTTCTTGCCCGTGTCCTGGAGAAGTACGACATCGACGTCGACAGCGCGGAGAGCGCCGAGGCGGCGATCGATTACCTCACCAACAACCGCCCGGACGTGATCTTCATGGATCACCTCATGCCGGGGATGGATGGCCTGCAGGCGGTGCAGGCAATCAAGAACGACCCGCGCACCGCCACCATTCCGATCATGATGTACACGTCGCAGGAAGGCGAGGTATACCTCGGCCAGGCGCGCGCGCTCGGGGCCGTCGGCGTGCTGCCGAAGCAGATCAAGCCTGCGGACGTCTCCAAGGTGCTCTACCAGTTGCACCTGGTGCCCGATCGACGCACCCAGGAGCAGTCGAGCTTCACTGTAGTCAACACACGAGGGGAGGGACGGCCGGCCGAGGCCGGAGTGTGGCCCGTCTCCAGGCCACTCACTGAGAGCGCGCTGCGCGAGCACTTTGCCGAACTGCGCCGCGCGCTGGTGGCGGGAGTGGACACGCAGACCGAGCGCATCACCTCCGAGGTGCGCGCCCTACTCCTGGAGTCGCTGCCCTCGCCTGAACTGCCCGGGACGCGCGCAACGCCGGCACCGTGGGCCTGGATCGTGACCTGTGCAGCGCTGGTGATCGCGCTCGCCAGCACGGCCCTGTGGTGGCGCAGCGCGAAACTTCTCGAGCAACTCACGGTCGAAGTCGCAGAGCTGCGCGGGCAGCAGACGGGGCAGACTGTGCAGTCGGCACCTGCCCATGAGCCCGCGCCGTTCGTTGCAGGGACGACCCCGTCTTCCGCGACGGTGGCAGGGACTGCCACGCCGAGCGATTTCAAGCCCCTCATCATGACGGTGCCCTATGGCGCCGACGCGCTGAGCGGCGCGCGGCTGGAGGTTGTCCGCCAGCTGTTGTACCGGCTGGCGCGGCAAAAGGTAACGGGCGTTGCAGACATCAGAACCTATCCCGGGCGCTTCTGTCTGGTGGGCAGCACCGCCGAGGGCTACTCGCCGGCGCCCGATGAGGCTCTGTTCTCCAAGTGTGACGTCGTCGGCAACCCTTCCGATGATTCGCTCTCATCGTCGCAACGCACGCCGCTGGCGCTCGCCAACCTCGCCGCCGATATCCGTGCCTCCACCCACGGCGCGCTCGAAGTGCAGTTGTCGGCGGGCGATCCGGCCAACCTTGCCGCTCCCTATCCGCCCATGGCCTCGGATCTCACCGCGGGCGACTGGAATCGAGCCGCGAGCGCCAACAATCGCGTGGAGATCCGCGTGCGTTGAAAGCGCAGGTGCTGCCCGTGCGCTCCGCTGACGACGATTTCCGCCCGCCATTCTGGCTGCGAAACCATCACCTGCAGTCGATGCTCGCCAGCACGCGCTGGCGACGTGCCCGCGTCATGCGCGACGCGGCGGCAATGCTCGCGGCAGCGCGCGAGCAGTTGCTCGACTGTGGGGACGGGGTGCGCCTGCAATGCTTCATCTCCTCACCCCCGGACAGCAACGGACGACCGGTGGTGTTGTTGCACGGCTGGGAGGGTAGTGCCGAATCGCTCTATCTGCTGTCGCTGGCGCGACAATTGTTCGAGCGGCGCTTCGAGGTGGTGCGGCTCAACCTGCGCGACCACGGCGACACACACCACCTCAACCACGGCCTGTTCCACTCCTGTCTGCTGGCAGAAGTCACTGGCGCAGTCGGCGCATTACAGGATCTGTTTGCCGGCCGCGCGCTGCAGCTCGTCGGTTTCTCGCTGGGCGGCAATTTCATGCTGCGCGTCGCCGCGCAGGCGCGCGCCGCGGCGCTCAACCTCGCGCGCGTGATCGCCGTGTCACCGGTGCTCGATCCGCCGGCGACGCTCGCGGCGTTGCAGGGTGGGATGCCCGGGTACGAGATGTACTTCGTGCGTAAGTGGCTACGCAGCCTCAATCGCAAACAGGCGGCGTGGCCTGACAGTTACGATTTCGCAGCCCTCGGGCGTCAGCGCGATCTGAAGAACATGACCGCTGAGCTGGTGCGCTGGCACACTGACTTCCCGACACTCGATGACTATCTGAACGGCTATGCGATCACCGGCGAGCGCCTTGCACAGCTCGACGTGCCTACCCACATCCTGACGGCCCTCGACGATCCCATCATTCCCGCCAGCGGCCTGGCGCAGCTGGCGCGGCCGCCGGCACTGTCCCTCACCGTCACACGCTACGGTGGCCACTGCGGGTTCTTCGAACGACTGCGCGGCCCGACCTGGCTCGAGCGACGCATCCTCGCGCTCCTGGGCGAAAGCGGAACCGACCTCGATCGCGATGCGCCCCCTCAACGCTCCGCGCGCTTCTCCTCGAACTGCAGCACCGGCTGACCACTCGTCACCGTCACCGCGCCGTCGATGACCGCTCCCCGGGCGACCGCGATGACACGTGCCACGATGTCGGCGCGTATCACTGCGGTCGTGCCAACCTCGAGCTTGTCCTCGACCACGAGCCGCCCGGTGACCTTGCCGGCGATGACCGCCGCCCGCGCGTGGATTTCACCCTCCCACTCCGCGGTCACGGCCATCCGTAGCGCACCCCCCACCCGCCCATCGCCGCGCACGCTGCCGCAAACGACCAGCGGCCCCGTGGTCTCCAGGTCGCCGCTCACGCGTGAGCCTTCGGCGACGAACGTCGGCGAGTCGCCGATCTGATCGATCAGGCGGCGCTTGAGTGTCTCGGCCATCGACTGCTCCCGAAGGGGTGTCCTGGGGTAATAATATGCGGGGGCATAATACGTAAGGCAGGTCGCTCAAGGATGCCGACCATGGTCACATTCCAGGCAGGAAGAGTTGCACTCATCACGATCCTCGCGGGTCTCGCCGTTGCGTGCAGCGGCGAGCAGCAGGATTGGCGCTCGGCCGAGAGTGCCAACACCACCGAGGCCTGGGGACGTTTCCTCGAGCAACATCCGGACAGTGAGCTCGCCGGGCAGGCGCGTGCGCGCCTGGCGCAACTCGAGGTCAAGCGCGACTGGGAGCTCGCCAACAGCATCGGCAGCGTCGACGCGTACCGGTCCTTCCTCGGACAACACCCCACGGGACGCTGGGCGGAAGAGGCGCGCATCCGTATCGAGGGCTTCTCACTCGGATCCGCGCCGCGCATCGCGCCGCCTACACCCGAAGAGCTCGCGGCCTCGCAGAGCGCGGGCGTGCGCGCGTTGCATCTCGCCGGTGCCGTAACCTCCGTGGCATCCGCGCCGGCAGCTTCTCAGCCGCAGAGCGAGACAACCAATGCAGTCGCCTCCGCGTTGCCAGCAGCCCGAGTGCCAGCAGACCGAACCGTCACTGACGAGCCGACCGTGACTCGCCGCCCATTGGCTGAACCCGGCGAGGCGGCGCAACCGGCGGATGTCGCACTAGTCATGCCAGCGCCGGCCAGTCGCGTGGATACCAGCGTGCTCCCGGCTGGTGGCTACGGCGTGCAGCTCGGCGCTTTCAGCAGCGAGGCGAGCGCCGATCGCGAATGGCATCGGTTGCAGGGACGTTTCGGCGCCGAGCTAAATGGACTGTCACCACACATCGTCCTTGCAAGCACCGACTCCGGAGAGCTGTACCGCCTTCAGGTTGCGGCGGCCGGTGAGGCCCAGGCGCGCGCGCTCTGTGACTCGCTCAAAGAGCAGGCCCAGGCCTGCACGCCGGTTGTCGCGCGTTAATTGACGCCTCGCGGGGTCCGAGCGCGCGACACGAGGTCCCTTTTGGCGATAGTTAGGCAATCACCTAAGTAGCTCAGGGATAGTTAGGTGATCGCCTAAGTATTCTGAAAAGGACCCCCGAACTCTCCAGGCAGGGTGGCTTCACACGGCGGTTGCGCAAAGGTCCCTGGCCTCGCTCGCCAAGCCCGTCACGGTCGGGCCGACTTTGCTGTCGCAAGCTGCAAAGTGACAATTCGCGTCACCTCGGTCGCGGCAGTGCGTACTCCATAACTTTTTGTTTTATAAGATAATACTGAGGTGGCACGAGCCTTGCTCTCATGAATACCAGTTGCGAACAATTTCCCCGTGTTCGCTCCTGCGCGCCGCGATGCGACTTCCCCCGCCTCGCGGCGCTTTTTTATCCCCGCTGATCGGAGGGGAGACGGGAATGCGTTCGAGGGGGGAATCGATAGCCAACACCCCGTCTCCCGCTCCGGTCAAGGGGATATCCAAACCCGGTCGCGCCTGGCTTGAGTAAGCAAGTTGCGTGCCCAATGAAACGGGGCATTCGAGGCGCCCTGAGCGCCCGAGTCACCGGCGCCTGCCTCCGGGTGGTGCCGTTTTCCGGGACGCGCACCGAGGCGGTGCTTACAACAGCTAGAATCACAGCCCCGCCGCGCGGCGAGGGTAGTAAGGCCGAGCATGGAATTCCGCGATTACTACAAGGTACTGGGCGTCGAGCGCACGGCGAGTGCTGACCAGATCAAGACCGCGTACCGCCGCCTCGCGCGCAAGTTCCACCCCGACGTGAGCAAGGAGCCGAATGCCGAGGATCACTTCAAGGAAGTGCAGGAGGCATATGAGGTGCTCCGCGATCCGGAGAAACGAGCCGCCTACGACCAGCTCGGCAGTGAGTGGAAGTCGGGTGAGCAGTTCCGGCCGCCGCCGGACTGGGGCAGTGGCTTCGAGTTCTCCGGCAGACCCGGAGAGGGCGGCGGCAGGCGCTGGCGCGTGCACACCGGGGGATCCGAAGACGGCTCCTTCAGCCAAGAGGATTTCAGCGACTTCTTCTCGTCCCTGTTTGGCGGCGGCTCACCGTTCGCCGGGCGTGCCGGCCCCGCGGGCCGCGCGGGCGGTCGCGATCATCATGCGCGCATCGACATCACGCTGGAGGAGGCTTATCACGGCACGACGCGCACACTCGAGCTGAAGCGTCCCGAGATGAAGCCCGACGGCTCGGTCGAGTTGCGCACGCACACCGTGCGCGTGTCGATTCCGGCGGGCGTTACTGAGGGGCAGCTGATCCGGCTGGCTGGGCAGGGCGAGCCTGCTTCGGGCGGCGGCACTCCGGGGGACCTGTACCTCGAGGTGCACGTTGCGCCGGACAAGCGCTTTGCGCTCGAGAACCGCGACGTGACGCTGACTTTCCCGGTGGCACCCTGGGAAGCGGCACTCGGCGCGTCGGTGACCGTACCCACGCTCGGGGGCGATGTCTCAATGCATATCCCGGCGGGTGCCCAGTCGGGACAGAAGCTGCGCCTGCGCGGGCGAGGGCTTCCAGGTCAGCCGCCCGGCGATCAGTACGTGCAGCTGAAAGTGATGTTGCCGCCCGCGGATTCGCCACAGGCGAAGGCGCTGTACGAGGAAATGCGCTCGAAGCTCAACTTCGATCCACGTGCGCATGAGGCGAGGTGATTCATGGTGCGCGTGACTCAGGTGCTCGAGGCTCATGTGCTCGGTGAAGGTGACTGGATCACTGTCACCGAGATCTGCCATCTCTGCAGTCTGGAGCCGGATGCCGTGATGGAGCTCGCGGCACTGGGTGTCGTGTCACGACGTGAGAGCGTGCCGGGACAATGGCAGATCCCGGCCACCGCGCTGCCACGGCTGCGGGTTGTCGGCCGGTTGATGCACGATCTGGGCGTCAACGTGAGTGGCGCCGCGCTGGCGGTGGAGCTTCTCGAAGCGCAGCGCGAGCTGCGTAATCGCATTCACTACCTCGAGCGGCTCGCGAGCGACGAGTAAGCCCGGCAGCACTGACCAGCAGCTCACTGACCAGCAGCTCACTGACCAGCAGCTCACTGCCCGAAGCTCTCGCCGCCTTTGCTCAACCACTCGAGCTCCTGGGGCGTGCTGGTGCGACCGAGCACGCGGTTGCGATATGGAAAACGCCCAAAGCGCTCGATGATGCCGCGGTGGTTTTCTGCCGAGCGGAGTCCCGCGCCGAAAACCGGGAGCAACTCATCACTCACCTCGGTGAGCAGGCGGCGGTACGCCGCCAGCGACTCGTCCTGAACCTCGCGACTCTCGGCGTGCTGCAACGGCATGTAGAAGAACAGCCGTTCGACCACATCGAGCGCGGCATCAGCCGCCGACTGCATACCCGAGAGCGTGAGCGCCAACGCCTGTCCGTCGGTGGTGAAGGCGCGCGCGGTGCCGCGGAACATGTTGCGTGGGAATTGATCGAGCAGAAGGATGAGGCTCAAGCGCCGGCGCGGACCGTCCGCCCAGGTGGCGAGCTGTCCGCCGGCGGCGCGCTCGTACAGCTCGCCGAAGCGACGTCGGATCTGCTCGTCGCGTCGCCGGCGCATCTCCGAGGTCCCGTCGCCGAACCAGAAGCGCATGCGGTTGTTGAAGGCCCCGGCCGACATGGGCAGGGGACCAAACCAGAAGTCACGGACGGTGCGCGCCTCATCCACGGCGCGCGCCCGCTTCCGCGCGGCGTGCAGGCTCTTCGCCTGCAGGCTGCGGCTGGTCAGCGGCGAACAGCTTCTCCAGCTGCGCTGCCGCTGCGCGGGTGGTGACGAGGAATTTCTCCTCGTCCTCCTTGACCGCGTACTGCGCCTGCAGCGTTTGCTCATCGTGCTGGCGAAAGCGACGCACGGTCTCGCGCGCGGCTGCTGTGCTCACTCCGAGCGCCTGCAGCACCGACTCGGCCATCTCCAGGCTGGAGGCGTAGGTTTCGCGGATGACCTCGGTGACGCCGACGTCCATGAGCGAGAACGCGTGCTGGCGGCTGCGTGCGCGGGCGAAGATCTTCAGCTGCGGGAACTGCTCGCGCGCCAGCGCGGCGGTGCGTACCGAAGCCTCGACGTCGTCGATCGCGACCACCAGGATTCGTGCGCGTTCGGCACCGGCTGCGCGCAGCAGATCGATCCTCGAGGCGTCGCCGTAGAACACCCGGTTGCCGAAGCGGCGCACGAAGTCGACGTGTGTCTGGCTGCTGTCGAGCGCCGTGAACCGCACGCCCTTCACCTGCAGCACGCGGGCGACGATCTGACCGAAGCGGCCGAAACCGGCAACGATGACTGCGGAATCCTGCGGCTCGATCACATCGAATTGCGGCTCGGGCGGCGCCTGGCTCCTGATGAGCGCTTCGTGCGCGCTGAGCAGCAGCGGGCTCAGCATCATGGAGAGCGTCACCGCGAGCACCAGAAGGTCCGCGGTGCGGACATCGAGGATGCTCTGCCGTGCGGCGAGCGTGAACAGGACGAAGGCGAACTCTCCGCCGGTCGAGAGTGCGAATCCCAGGCGGTGTGCCGACTCGCCCTGCAGGCGCGCAAGGCGGCCGATGCCACTGATGGCGGCGATCTTGATGAGAATGAAGAGAACGGTGATCCCCAGCAGCGTCAGCGGCACGGAGCGGAACAGCCCGAGGTTCGCCGACATGCCTACCGAGATGAAGAACAGGCCGAGGAGCAGACCCTTGAACGGCTCGAGATCCGCTTCGAGCTCGTGACGGAACTCGCTGTCGGCGAGCAGCACGCCGGCAAGGAATGCGCCGAGGGATGCCGACAGGCCAACCAGATTCGCCACCAGCGCGGTGGCAATGACCGTGAGGAGAGCAGCGGCGGTGAAGACCTCCGAGACCTGCACGCGCGCCACGATGCGCAGCGCCGGGCGCAGCAACAGGCGTCCGCCACCGATGATGACCGCCAACACCACGAACACGAGTTTCAGCAGTCCCAGCCACCAGGGGCCGCCGCTGGCGTGCATGGGTGCGACGGGCGACAGCAGCGGCAGCACCGCCAGCGCCGGCAACACGGCCAGGTCCTGAAAGAGCAGAATTCCGAACGCGGCCCGACCGTACTGGGTGCGAAGCTGGCGGCGCTCGGCGAGCAGCTGCAGCACCAGCGGTGTCGAGGACAGCGAGAGTCCCAAGCCGATGACACCGGCGGCAATCGGCTTCTGGCCGAGGGCCAGAGCGGCGGTGCCGAGCAGCAGCGCGCACACGATGACCTGGACCGCACCCAGTCCGAACACGATCTTGCGCATGACCCACAGCCGCGTCGGCTGCAGCTCGAGCCCGATGATGAACAGAAGCAGGACGATGCCGAACTCGGACACTCGACTGATCTGGCCCTCGCTGGCCGCGCCGAGCAGGTTGAGCCCCCAGGGCCCAATGACGAGACCTGCGGCCACGTAGCCGAGGATCGAGGAGAGGCGCGCGAAGCGGAACAGCGAAACCGCAACGACGGCCGCCGCCAGCAGGATCGCGGTTTGTGCGAGTGAGATCATGGACCCGCCGGATTCTCTCAGGAAACGGCCGCCGCCGGTCAGCCCTTGAGTTCAGGGTGCCGCGACCCCAGCGTGCAGCACATGCTGGATACTGAAAGGGCCGTAGCGGGCGGCGCGCCCGACGTCCCGGTGCCGCCGCCGGATCCATCGGAACCCCTGGATGCCTACTCCGCCGCCGTCGTCGGCGCCGTGGAGCGGGTTGGCTCCGCCGTGGTGAGCGTGTATGTCGGCGGCGCTGCCGAAGCCGCGCAGGCGCGCGGTGGCGCCGGCTCCGGCGTCGTGGTGACGCCCGATGGCTATCTGCTCACCAATGAGCACGTCGTGCAGCGCGTGAGCGAGGCGCGGGTGACCTTCGTCGACGGCCGCAGCGTCCCAGCGGTGGTGACCGGACGTGATCCGGCGACCGACCTGGCGGTGCTGCGCGCGCAGGCCGGTGCGCTGCCCTACGCACGACTTGCCAGTGACCAGCGGCTGCGAGCCGGTCAGCTCGTGGTCGCGGTGGGTAATCCCTTTGGCTTCGAGTCCACCGTGTCGGCGGGCGTGGTCAGCGCGCTGGGCCGCTCGCTGCGCAGCCGTCAGGGCCGCCTCATCGAGGGCATCGTCCAGCACACCGCCGCGCTCAATCCGGGCAACTCGGGTGGCCCGCTGGTCGATGCGCACGGCCACGTCGTCGGCATCAACACGGCGATCATCGCCGTGGCCCAGGGCATCGGCTTCGCCGTTCCGGCAGCCACGGCGCAGTGGGTGTTGACCGAGATTCTGACTCAGGGACGCGTGCGGCGCGCCTGGCTGGGCGTTGCGGCGCGCGACCGGCCCCTGGATCTGCGCCTGGTGCGGGCGATCGGCCTCAGGGCATCACGCGCGGTAGAGGTGATGTCGCGTGAGGACGCAGGGCCTGCGGCGCAGTCGGACCTGCGCCCCGGCGATCTGATCGTGGCCGTGAACGGTGAGACCGTCGATGGCATCGATGCGCTGCACCGGCAGTTGAGTCGCGTGCCACCGGGCACAACGCTCACCCTCGATGTCGTGCGGCGGACCGAGGCGGTGAAAATAACCCTGACAGCGCGCGAGCCACCGGGTTAGTTCATAGGAAAAACGGCCTGCGGCCGTTTTTCGGACAGCGGCTTCGTTTCCGCCGGCAAAAGACGCGGCTTTTGCCGGCTACGCTGAGCTATTCGCGAAGGCCTTCCAGGTAAACCTGCGCCTCGGGTGAGAGGCGCTTACGCGCCAGCTCGCGCGCTTTCGGCGCATCGAGGATGTACTCGAGCGGACCGGTAACCAGCATCTGCCGGATGCGCGGGTGCCGCGCGGAGTCGCGCGCCATCTGGTTGAGGAGGGTGAAGCCGCGGTTGATGGTGTGGCCGGAGGCGCGGTTCTGCTCGATGGTGCGGGCGAGGTACTCGCCGAAGCGGGCGTACAGGAAGTAGTCGTCATCTCCGACCTGAAAGCGCGCCTCGGCGAAGAAATCCGGGAAATGTCTCTCCAGGTACTCGTTGAGGCGTTGAAGGCGCAGGCCCTGCTGGTCGCTGTCAGTCGACGCTTTGCGCTGCTTCA
>Ga0126381_100003092_pt1 | contig 18122 bp, 16 predicted proteins | sample PanSoiMetPlot_28_FD_96465 | JGI IMG/M metagenome (GOLD analysis project Ga0126381, IMG submission 96465) | Tropical forest soil microbial communities from Panama - MetaG Plot_28 | ecosystem: Environmental > Terrestrial > Soil > Tropical forest > Bulk soil | place: Panama | collected 2016-02-17
GATGTGATCCTTCGCGTAACGTTTACGGCGTCAGGGCAGGTCATCATCCAGAGCCTGGTACACGGATTGGGCCACGGACTGGATGAAGAGGCTCGCCGCGTAGCACAACAGATTCGTTTTCGCCCGGCCACACGCAATGGCCAGGCGGTTGACTTAACCACCAACATTACCATCTCGTTTCAATTGGCATGACGTCGTAATTGCGCCAAGCGTCGAGACAGCCGACAACAGGTTCGCACGAATTCAGCTGCTGTCGTTAGAGTAGTAGGAATCATCCTAGGAGATGACATGATGTCCAGAAAGATCCCCTTAACCCTCCTGACCGTGCTTCTGGGGGTGTCTTGCGCGTACGCGAAGAAAAAGACACCGGCGTACGAGCAGACACGCCAGTTGACCCCAGATCAGGCAGCACTCGTACAGAAAGCAATCGGGCAGGAAAAGATCCTGATCAAGGCGATTCAGCAGCGAACTCCGCTGGTCGAAACGTATATTCAGGACACAAGGCCGGATGTAAAGCTCTACCAGGTTCCCGTTGGGGATCAATACACGCTGAGCCGCGTGGATTTCGGCAAAGGCTTCTTCGACAAGACTTACGAAACGCGGGAAGACGCAAACAAGAAGGGCTGGTTCAAGGGATCATTCGCGGCAATTTCAGGTTTGAGCAAGGCGCTGGGACTCGATAAGCGCTTCACTTACAACCCGACCGGCTTCATGCAGATGATGTTCCTCGACCCGACAGGATTCGATCAGCAGCACTATTCGTTCAATTATGTGCGCCGCGAATTCCTTGGCTCCGTGCGGACCTGGGTGTATGACGTGCACCCGAAGGTTCCGGGAATGGGCCGCTTCTACGGCCGCGTCTGGATTGAGGACCAGGATGGCAACGTCGTCCGCTTCAACGGCACTTATACCGGACCGAAGTCAGAGGATGATTCTCGCTACTACTTCCACTTCGACAGCTGGCGCATGAACGTGCAGCCAGGCATCTGGCTGCCGGTAGCCATTTACGTGGAAGAGTCGAGCCGTGACGCCGGCAGGCAAACAGGACTGAAGGCACAGACGCGCTTCTGGGGCTACAGTCTGAAGCTGCCTTCACGTGACAGCGAAAGCGTCAGCATGAAGGTGGAAGACGCGGAAGACAAGAGCGACGACACGCAGGACGTGAGCCCACTGCAGGCCTCGCGCCAGTGGGTGGCACAGGCGGAGAACAACGTCCTCGATCGCCTGGAACAGGCCGGTCTTGTTGCACCCGTGACAGCGAACGGATTTGAGACCACGGTTCTGGACCAGATTGTGACCAACCTCGTGGTGCCGAATAACATTCCGCTCAGCATGCCGGTACACTGCCGCATCATTCTCACGGATACGGTTGAGGCGACGACAGTGGGCAATACGATCCTGGTCAGCAAGGGGCTCATCGACACCATGCCCCGCAACGAAGCTACGATCGCCTCGGTTATCTCCCTGGAACTCGCGCACATTGCGATGGGCCACCATATTGACACGCGCTATGCATTCAACGATCGGCTGATGTTCCCGGACGAAGCCTCTTTCCGGCGCATCAACATGAACCACAGCGACCACGACAACCAGGAAGCGGCGCCGAAGGCACAGAATTACCTGGAAGCCTCGATGTACAAGGACCAGATGCCGACTGCGGGTCTCTTCTGGACGCAGCTGGCGGACCGCGGTCCGGCCCTCAAGGCGCTGAACACGCCGAAGCTCGGCGATTCCCTCCTCAAGGCGGATGGGACCCCCTGGATGGCAACACTGGCCAAGAGCGCACCCCGGCTCAATTGGGATGACCTGACGCAGGTCCCGGCGCTGCCGATGGGAAGCTGGTTGAAAACAGATCCCTGGGATGACCACATACACCAGCTGAATGCAAAGCTGTATGCTCCGCTGAACCCGCGCGACAAGATGCCGCTGGAAGTGACGCCTGTTTACTACAGGCTGCAGCGATACGATGAAGCCCAGGCGGCTGCCGCAAATGCAGCGGCGAACAAGCCGAACCCTGCCGCGCAGTCTCAGCCGGGAGCCGCTGATCCGCCTGCCGCGCCGGCGAAACAGGATCAGCCGGTACCCTCACAGGCGGAGGGTCCTCAGTCCCAACAGCCTCCACCACCTCAGCCCAACCCTCAACGGTAATTCGATCAGAACAGGAATGCAGGAGCGGATGACGGCACCTTCGTTATCCGCTCCTTGGCTTATAGGACGAACATTTTTCCCAGGGTCCTTTGTAGAATCTATCCAGGAGTAGAACGCTTATTCCAATGAGAAAGATACAGATCCCCATCCCCTTCTTTGTTTTCTGCTGCATGATTTTTTCTGCCGGCTTTCGTGCGTCTGCGCAGGTAACTCCCACGGCCTACCGTGGACAGATGACCCTGACCGGCGGCGTGATGGGCTCGGCATTCCAGCCCGATTACGCTGGCGGTGGAGTGACGGGCGCCAGCCCGCAATGGCTCTGGGGATTCGGAGTCTACGGCGACCTGAAGATGACGCGATGGATTGGCGTGGAAGGCGAGATGCGCTGGCTTCGCATGAATCCCTACATCAACATCCGCCAGGACAATTACCTCATCGGACCTCGCGTACCGATTCGTGAATTCAAACGCTATGGAGCCACGCCTTACGCCAAGGCCGTGATGGGCCTGGGTCGTATGAATTTCGAATTCGACCAGGCCTACGGCCACTTCTTCGATATCGCCCTGGGCGGCGGCGTGGACCTGAAGGTGTCGAAACGGTTGAGCGTGCGCGCCGTCGATTTCGAGTACCAGCTGTGGCCCAACTGGATCAACGGCACACTCAAGCCCTACGGCTTCAGCGCCGGCCTCGGGTACAAGATCTTCTGAAAAGCGTCAAGTTCGAATGAATGCCGACTTGCCAGGAATCCGGTCCTGAGCGAGATACCGGATCGTTGCACTTGAATCTCACATTCGTCTTTTTGTCTGCCCCCCTAGCGTGGGCTACCAACTGTTATTTGTGACAGTTTCATCCGGCACGTTGCCGTCTTATGAAAGATCTTGATGAGGCGGCGGCGGCGAGTTCTCTCTTTAGCGGCTCTTATATTGCTCGCGGCGCCAATTGCGTCCGCGCAGGATACCGGATCAAAGACTCAGGAATCGACTCAGAAGAGCCAGATTAACGTGAACTGGCTCTATGGGTCCTACGTTCCGAAGGAAGTTCCCCTTACGCCACTCAACGGGAAGATGCGATGGAAGCTGTATCTTCGCGCCACATACACCACTCCCGGAATCTACGTGAAGACCCTCCTTTTCGCCACACGGGACCAGGTTCACGAAACATACCCGGAGTGGGGCGATGGGTTCGATGGGTATATGAAGCGTCTCGGATCGCGACAAGCCGAGTTCATCATCCAGAACTCCACGATCGCGCTGGGCGATGGCCTGCTTGGCTGGGAGCCACGCTATGACCGATGCCGTTGCACCGGGGTCTGGCCGCGAAGCAGACATGCAATGATCAGGAATTTCGTCACCTATAACAGCACGGAGAAATCGTTGCGGCCTCAGTTAATGCCGTACCTGGGCGCCTTCGTCGGAAGGATCACTACAACCACCTGGACACCGGGGAACAACCAATGGCAGATCAAGGGGTACCAGGCGGTGATCACACAGGTGCCCGTCGGCATGGGCATCAATTGGCTCAGCGAATTTGCGCCGGAGCTTTTCGGCTGGATTCGCAAAGGCAAGGACAAATGACTCGACCTGACGATCACGCTGGGAAGAACAGGAGTCCTCATGCCTGAAGCTGGAGGAGCGAATATCGAAATTGCTCACCACTTGAATGAGCCGGAAGAACATGGGCCACGGCGTTCTGGACGCCAGGTCCTTGAGTTGATCGAGGCAATCATTCTGGCATTGGTTGCCGTGACCACCGCCTGGAGCGGGTATCAGGCAGCGCGATGGGATGCCAAGCAGTCCGAACTCTATGGGAACTCGTTGCGCCTGCGCATCGAAGGGCAGGCACTGGACGTCCAGTCAAACCAGGTAAAACAGTACAACTCGGCGACCGTGGTGGAGTGGCTTAAGGCAGAGGCTCACGGAGAGTCAAAACTTTCAGAGTTCTTCGAACGGCGTCTCCTGCCGGAATTCAAACCGGCGTTTGAGGCATGGAAGAAGACGGATCCCCTTCACAATCCCAACGCGCCGGCGGGTCCCATTCTAATGCCTGAATACCGCGATGCAATAGGAGAACAAGCAGCCGCAAAGAACAAGGAAGCGACGGAGCTGTTTGATGAGGGAACCCACGCGCGCGAAATAGCAGACAACTACGTTCGCGTGACGGTCGGCCTTGCGACTGTCTTGTTTCTTGTCGCCATGAGCCAGCGATTCCACTCGCAGCGCATTCGCGTGATGTTGGTAGTGATAGCGTTTGCGCTGCTGACACTCCCTCTATGGCGCATCCTTACATTGCCGCGCGCGTAAGGGGTTACTACCGGCTCGGTGCATCAGCCTTCTGCACTGTGGCCTGGAGTTCCAGGATCTGAAGCTGCACCTGCTTGATCTCCTTGAGAGTGACGACTTGGCTGGCGTAGATTTCGTAGCGCACTGAGTAGATCACTCCCAAGAAGAAGAAGACCGCACTCATGACTTGAAGCCAAATAAGCGCCGATGTGCCGAGGCGCCAGGGGCCGTGGTTCCAGAGGAAAACCAAGGCAACGCCGAGGAAGGCGAGCGTGTTTGCAGTGAATTTATCCCAGCGAAGCGCTCTTGCGTGTTTTGCCAGCAGCGTAACGGTCTCTTCACGATAGGCGGCGCGATTTTCAGACCGCGGCAGGGCCGCGAGCAGGCGTTCGCGCAGGTCATTTGTTTGCGGTGCCATGTTTCACTCCTTCGAGAATCTGTTTCAATTGCCGTTTCGCGTAGTGGATTCGCGACTTGACGGTGCCCTCGGAGCAACCAACGACGTTGGCGATTTCCAGGATGGAGAGGTCCTCAAGAAAATGCAGAACAAGAACTTCACGGTGTTTAACGCCAAGGCGGCATAACGCATCGCGAATGGCCGTCGCATCTTCATCGCCAAACGAGGGTTCGTCGACGTTGAACGCATCGTCAAATTGCGATTGCTCAGCCTTGTCGCGCCTGTAGTCACGCCGGATACGATCGACAGCGACGCCGTGGGTGATTGCGTAAAGCCAGGGCTTTAGCGAGCCGGGGCCTTTCAACTTTCGAATGCCACGAACCACCCTGAGCCAAACATCCTGCAAGACGTCGAGCGCAACGTCATGGTTCCCCGTAAGACTCGTTGCGTAATAGAGCAGCGGCCTTTCCATGACTGCAATCAGATCCTCAAATGCCTCTGTCTCACCTGATTGACACCGGAGCGCAAGCCACTCGAATTGAGTCCGGCCCTCTTCATCTGTGGGCATTTGTTCTATATGTCGCAAACCAGGCGAAGAAAGTTCAATCTGTGCAAAGAATTCTGTTGAAGCAAGAAAAGGGCCGCTCCGAAGAGCGGCCTGATGGTCTCTGTTGCGGCGATGCCGAGATCGGCCCCACCGATGTGGTTACGCTGGGCTTGGCGAACCCTCGGGATAGCCTCCGCCGCCGCGGGTGTCAGGCTTCAGCACGGTCTGTCCGCCGCTGCCGCCGCCGTCGCTTGGCGAGGCAAGGATGGAGCGCATCGGGGGAAGTTCCTTGCCATCGATCAGCATCTTCACCTCTTCGGCATCGATCGTCTCGCGCTCGAGCAGGGCCGCCGCGATACGGTGCATTGCATCCTTGTGCGTCGAAAGGATGTTGTTCGCGGACTGGTAAGCCTCGTCGATCAGGCGGCGAACCTCCAGATCGATCTGTCGCGCCGTCTCTTCCGAGAAGTCACGGTGCTGAGCGATCTCGCGGCCAAGGAAGATCTGCTCTTCCTTCTTGCCGAAGGTCAGCGGTCCGAGGCGGCTCATACCGTACTCGCAAACCATGCGGCGTGCCAGATCCGTGGCGTTCTCGATATCGCTGCCTGCGCCCGTCGACATCTGGTTGAGGAATATCTCCTCAGCCACGCGGCCGCCGTATGCGGTAGCCAGATTGGCTTCAAGATACTCGCGCGTGTAGTTGTGGCGATCGCCGGGCAGGAAGATCGTTACGCCGAGCGCCATGCCACGGGGAATGATCGTCACCTTGTGGATGGGATCGGAGTGCGCGTGCATGATCGAGACGAGCGCGTGGCCGGCCTCGTGATACGCCGTGACGCGCTTCTCTTCGTCGGTCAGCAGCATCGACTTGCGCTCGGCGCCCATCAACACCTTGTCTTTCGCGAGCTCGAAGTCATACATGGTGACTTGCTTGCGATTGACGCGCGCAGCATTCAGCGCAGCCTCGTTGACCATGTTGGCCAGGTCGGCGCCGCTGAAGCCCGGTGTACCGCGGGCAAGCACGTTGAGGTTCACATCGTCGGCAACCGGAACCTTCTTGACGTGTACGCGAAGGACCTCTTCGCGGCCGCGTACATCGGGCAGTCCGACAACCACGCGGCGATCGAAGCGGCCGGGGCGCAGCAGTGCGGGATCGAGCACGTCGGGCCGGTTGGTAGCCGCGACGAGAATCACGCCGTCATTCGACTCGAAGCCGTCCATCTCAACGAGGAGCTGGTTCAGCGTCTGTTCGCGCTCATCGTGTCCGCCGCCGAGACCGGCGCCACGGTGACGGCCTACGGCATCGATTTCGTCGATGAAGATGATGCACGGGGCGTTCTTCTTGCCCTGCTCAAACAGATCGCGGACGCGGCTCGCGCCGACGCCGACGAACATCTCAACGAAGTCCGAGCCCGAGATCGAGAAGAAGGGCACATTGGCCTCGCCGGCCACGGCACGGGCCAGCAGGGTCTTGCCCGTTCCCGGAGGTCCGACGAGCAGCACACCCTTGGGGATGCGTCCACCGAGCTTCTGGAACTTCTGCGGCTCGCGCAGGTACTCGATGATCTCCTTCAGCTCTTCCTTGGCCTCATCCACACCGGCCACGTCCTTGAAGGTGACCTTCTTCTGCTGCATCGAGAGCAGGCGAGCGCGGCTCTTACCAAACGACAGGGCCTTGTTGCCGCCAGACTGCATCTGCCGCAGCATGAAGAACCAGATCGCGCCAAGCAGAACAAACGGGCCTACATTGAACAGGATCGGGAGCAACAGATTACTCTGCGCATCCTTCTTGGAGAAGGTGACGTGGTTCGCCAGCATCGCCTTCTCGAGATCCTCGTAGTGATCTCCGATCGTTGTATGGAACTGGTCCTTCGGATTGGCCTTCATGTGGCCGCGAAGGTCCGTTCCCTGAATCTGGGCGTCCTGAACCAGCCCTTGCTGCACCTTGTCGTACAGCTCGGAATACTGTACCTCTGTGTCTTTCCCCATCTTGGTGCCATTCTGGACAACGCCCCAGAGAAGCACCAGACACACAAGTATAAAGACCCAGAACATAATTGTTTTAACGGTCGAATTCACCAGGATCCTCTTTCCCGGCGGGAGAAGCCGCTTGAACTTCCAGCACCGCCCGCGTCATCCTTTTAGACGCCCGGACTGCCGTTGAAGTCACAGAAAGTACGGGCGCCGCTCGCGGGATACACTTCGAACTCACCGCGCGGATGTGCAGTAATCTCGATTGTACTCCCAAGCAACAGAAACCGCGAACGCGGATCGCCCCGATTGATCCGCTCGTAATCTGGGACCGGATCGCGTGCAAAAGCAATCAGTGTGTAGAAGTTAGAGCGATTCCTCCGCACCATTCGGACGGCAAAACGAGGTGGGCTGTGGGGCAAATTCTGTCGATCCGGCGGATGAGGGAATTGCCGGGCAAAGCTAGTGGGTTGCGCCCGGTCGCTGCGCAAAAACGTAATCTCAAGCAAGCGAGGAATAGTTACGCCTGCCGCTTTGAGAGCCGGAACGTTGTTTTTAAGATGGATGTGGACAAACCTGGAAGTGCTCGAGCAAACCATCGAGAGCAGAGGTAATGAGCGCAAAGCCAACAGGATCAATGAGCCGCAGTTCGGCAATGACGATTCAAGACCGGCGTAACACCTTCTCGCTCGCATTCCGAAGGACAGGATATTCGGCGCCGCCCTCGATATCCATTTTGCAGGAGCAGGTCGCCCTCGGCAGGAGCGTAATCGGCGACCCACTCGTCCATCGTGACCGTATTGCCATTCTGGATAACTCCGAGAAATTTTCTATCAAAACGCATCATCGGATCAGAGATCGGCGAGCGGAAGCTGAGCCACCGATCAGAAAGCACGGAATTCCCCGGGCAATAAGCGCATCTTCGAAGGTGGCGAGGCGACCCTTGTCTACGCCAGGCCAAAAGCAGGCCGCAATGCCATCGAGATCATCCGGCGCAAGATAGCCACCATCCCCGGTGAGCTCCGAAGCGAATCAACTGTTTGTTTGGTCGCTACAGGATGCAAGCGCTCGATAAATCGCCGCACCTGCTCCGAGTCGATGCACCTGGACACAGAAAACCCACGGTCGGCTAGAACTTCGACCAGCGTTGACTTCCATATTGAGCTTCCCCTCAACTTCGCCTACTCCTGCTTGATTGACTGGCGACGGACCGCGCCGCCTTCGTTTGCGGGTTCTCAAGCTTTGGATGGCCCCACAATGATCAAATTAGTTGAGGATGGTGGTCGTTAGTTGAGGATGGTGGTCGGAAACCTGCCGGATGTCAATTCTCTGCGATCGCTATGCGTATCGCCGGATCAGGTTCCAGCTCGACGCCGCGCATCCACAGAATACGGCCGGCGATCTCCAGAACGGGCCACCCGATGCGATCTTCCCCCGCAATTTTCATCCGCTCAAGCACTTCCTTCACTTTGCGAGGGCCTGAGGAATAGCGAAGTCGCACGCGGTCACCCGCCTTCCAGGGACGCAGTACGGCCTTCAGATCGGTTTCGTGATTTGAAGAAGACCGCGGTGCCTGGCTTGTCAAATCGATACGGATGGTGATCCCAAAAACGGGCGCGGACAGCTCGCCCGGAATACCACATTCGTACTGTTGGAGATCACTGCCGATGACCGGGCCTCGTGTGAGGCGCAGTTCGCGGTGCGTGCGCTCGGCGCGAAAACCCTGTTCGAGCTCCAGCTTTTGGCCGGCCTTCCCGGTTTCTGCAAGCGAGCGAAGCGCCTCGGTAGCGTTGAAATCAGGGGCAGCTTCGAGTTGTGCCGCAGCGTAGCGGAGCAGGCGGCGCTGGATGGCGACAGGCGCGGCCGCGAGACGCGCGATGTCGAGAGCAACGCCGTCGGCGGTTGTCGAGGCGCGCCCTCCGCCGCGAACGGGCCGGCCTCGGACAATCACTTCCGAGGCGAGTCGTGAGGCTTCGGTCCGCCACCATGCTTCTTCCGCTCGGGCAAGCTCGGCCATCTGCGCCAAATGATCGCGAAGCTGGGGATTCCAGGTTTCGAGTTGCGGCAACAGTTCGTGACGGATTCGGTTGCGCGTGAACGTGAGATGGCGGTTGGTCGAGTCTTCTCGCCAGGTCTGGCAGTGGGCGTGCAGGTACGCTTCAATTTCGGCGCGAGTCGTGCGGAGAAGCGGGCGAACGATCGAGCCCCCTTCTGGGGTTTCTAGTTTCGGATGAATTCCTGATAGACCCTCAGTCCAGGCGCCGCGCAGAAACTTCGCAAGAACGGTTTCGGCCTGATCGTCCAGCGTGTGCGCGGTGGCGACTGCATCGAGCGGGACATCGGAGAGGAGTTTTCCAAACCACTTGTAGCGCAGGCGGCGGGCCGTGCCCTCGATGGAGTCCGTTGGAAGCGTTTCACCGGAGACTTCGGGAGCCGATTTCGGAGAACGGCGTGCTTCGGCGGCGGTGTCAACTCGGGATTGATGGAAGCGAATGCCGAGCCTCGCGGCCAATTCGCTCGAAAAGGCGAGATCGGCATCCGCTTCCTCGCCACGCAGTCCATGATGCAGGTGCGCAGCGTGCAGCACCAGGCCCAGTTCCCTGCGCCGCTCGGCGAGGGCGCACAACAAAGCGACAGAGTCGGCGCCCCCCGAGAGGCCTACAGCAAGACGCATGCCCGGCCTGAGCAATGAAGTGTCGAGCGCGAGAGTCGGAGTGGTGCGCACGAAAGGATGATAGTGCACCGGCGTGCGGCATTCAGTATTGCCGGACGGCGATTTCTTCGCTATTGTTGAAATAATGACGGGCCGGGGCTATCTCGGGGAGTTCGAACTCATGCTTCTTCTTGCGGTGATTCACCTGGGGGATGAGGCATATGGGGTCCCGATTTCGCGCCAACTGGAGAAATACCGAGGGAAAGACGTTGCCATTGGAAGCGTGTACGCGGCGTTGGAACGGCTGGAAGCGAAGGGCCTGGTTGATTCCATGCTCGGTAATCCCACCCCGGAGCGTGGCGGGAAGGCGAAGCGCTTTTTCAGGATTACGAAGGAAGGGCTCCGTCAGGTGCACGAGACACGGCGCGTGCTGACGCGCCTTTGGCAGTCCATACCTGATCTGAAACTGGAGGCGCCGGAGGAGATCAGATGAGACGCAGAGAAGCTCCGCCGCTTGCCAGGTGGGCGTTGAGACACCTGATTGTCGGCGATCCCAATGAGGCGCTCGACGGAGATCTCCTTGAAGTGTTCCGGACAGGCCGTTCGAACGGCTGGTATTGGCGGCAGGTCATCGCCGCCTGCGGAGTCTCATGGTGCCGCAGTCTGTACGATCGAGGACACGTACTTGTCTTTGCATTGCTTTGGTCGATGCTCTCACCCGTGTGGTACGCGACGATCAACGGAATCGAAGTCTTCGAGAGGGCCTCGCAAACGCTCGGACTGCTCTGGCTACCGCTGGCCCTTATCGGTTGGACATCTCTACACGCGATTTTCCTCTGGGCCGGATTGTTGATCTACCTAGCCGTGCATACCGTTCTCGGGAAGCCCCTTCAACGCAAGGATCTGCGGCGGGCATTTTGTATCGTGCCGCTGGTCTTCCCCCCGGTTTACGGCGCCACTTTCCTGATGGCGAACTTGTATTGGTATTCGTTGCCCGGTCTGGCGCACGCAAAACTCGCGGCAACATCATGGGGGCAAGTCTCTGACCTGGGAATTCTGCCTCTTCTGATTCGCTTTCCGTATCTCGTCGCTCTACTGGTTGCGCTTTGGGGAACAATTTGCCGCGTCGGGTACGATGTAAATCCGCGATTCGTTGATTCCGTTGCAGGCTGGACTCCAACGGAACCGGATGCGATTACCGTTGCACCGATGCCGGAGTCCACGGCAATTGGGCGCTTTCTCGCCTTGATGGTCGTTGCCGGACTTGTTAACTCCATGATCGTAGCGTTGCTGCTTTGCCGTCTGCCTGAATCTCAGACGGCCAGCCTCACGTCGCTTTGCTTAAGGGCGTTGGTCTATGTCGCGAGCGGGGTACTTGGTGGAATCGCAGGATCGTGGCTTTACTGGAAAAGTCCCGCGAGCCCGTTGCGCGGAGGATCGCCGGTTCCCTTCACGTTGTTTGCGTTGACCTGTGCGGCAGGGTGGGTGTGGGTGCCCGCAATGATGCTGTTTTCCGAGCAGGTCTCCGCGGCGACCGCGGGCGCTGCCATGATTGGCGCATTCACGCTGGCAACGGGATTGAAATGCGCGACGTATTTCGTGTTTACCCCGGCGCAGCCCCAGACGCCGCAATGGGAGCGGGGGGAACTCTTTGCGGAGTCGCTCTACCGGCCGCCTTTTGAGTTGCACGGCTATGTAATTGCTCTTGGATTGTTTGCGGCGGTCGTAGCGCTGGCAAGCCGCTCGAACTATACCGCGGCTGCGTTGCTCGCGATGAGCGCGTTTGTTTTTGCATGGAAGAACACGATACCGAGGCGTGAGGCCGTCGAGGGCAAGGTTCAGCTAAAGCGGGCGGTGATACGGGTCGCGAGCGTCGCGGTTCCTGCAATTCTGCTCACCCTGTGGGCATTGCTGGACGGCGTAGCTCATCGGAATGAAGCCGCGCGGGCAAGAGCAGCAACAAAGAGTGACGCACGCCCGAGCGCATATGTAGCTCCCAACCCGAAGGCATCATTCTCAGAGTCTGAGATCGGAGGATACGAGAGCGTGGTTCTGTGGCCGTATCCGGAGAAGAAACAGATCATGTCGCCGCTCGCAGTCGATGATTCCATGCTCTCTTCAGAAACAAAGCGGCCGCTGATTATCCGGTTCGACGGCCTCTATTGGTTTCTGCAGCCACCGTCGAAGCGGCCTGGGCTCGAAGCCCATGTTGCACAAGGCACGCCAACCAAGGTGAATATCGAATCAAATAACGCGATCCAACTAGTGATGGATGCGCATCAGAAGCTGTCGCGCGCCATCTGGACGGCGCAGTGCCGTCAGATCGAGATCGAGGTTGAGAATCGCGACAACAAAGCAGGCCTTGTCTCGCTCGGCTTGCTCCTGTCGGATGAAGATTCCTCGTCGAAGAAAACTGTCTATCTTGGACAGCAGCCGATCATAACGACCGAGCCGGGCCATTTCTTCTTCAAGACAAAGCCGGTGTTCGAAACACTTCGCTTCTCCCTTTCCGCGAATGCACCGATACGGAAATTCAATGAGATTACGGTGATGTTTCTGCCGGATATCGAGCACACGTTTGTTGCTCCGAAGATTGCGATCCGGCAGTTCGAATTGTTCCCGCGCTGACGGCGCTCAGGTGCGGACTTCAAGAGGCAGCTGGGCGTGGCTTCAACCGCCTGTACTGTTCTTCGGTCAGTTGCAGCCAGACCCCGCCTCGTCCCATCTGAAGCCCATAATCGAGCGCCTGCCGGTCCTGAAGGTCTGCAAAGTTGCCTACCCTTTCGACGATGCGCCGGATCTTCTCCGGATCATTGAAGTACAACCGCCGCGGCAACGGAGTCTTCAGGTCCTCCTCCAGAAACTGGCACATCCAGTTCTGTCGAAGCATGTAGTACATGTAAATCCGGTGAATCTGCGGGGACCGGCATTTGGCGCAGAGCCTTTCGCCGGGAGTCGGCGGCACGTCCGCCAGCCTTATGCCACAGGAGGCACAGATCTCGCCGGCCAGTCGCTGCCGGGTTGTCGAAGCTCGTTCGCTTGCCATGCAGCAAGTATAAGGCGAACAAAGAGCGAAAATATGCACAAAACAGTTGTACTCAGCTCACGGCAAGATCCTTTAGACAAGCTACTGAATTAACTAAACTTAATGCCGATCCAACCTTCGGTCGACCCAACTGTCTCCCGAACCGATGTAGAATCTGGCAAGGTCGCTACCGGCGTTACTCAATGTTACAACCGTGTTAACATCGAGTCTCAAAGGAAGCGGTTGGACCCCCTCCGGAGAACGCCACTCCCACCATGAACCTTTACCTCATGCGCCATGCCAATGCGGGAGTTCCTCGCGACAACGCGAAGATCGATGCCAAGCGCGGATTGATCGCCGAAGGCAAGGAGCAGTGCATGATCATGGGCCGCATCCTCGGCGCGCTCAAGGTGCAACCCGAAGTGATCGTCTCCAGTCCGCTGAAGCGCGCCCTGCAGACAGCCCAGTTTGTTGGGAATGAGCTCGGTTACGAGGGCAAAGTCGAGATCAGCCAGGCGCTCGGGCCCGAAGCCACCTTTGCCGATTTCCTGAAGCTTCTGGATACGCTTGCCGACCGCCAGGAAGTGCTTGTGGTCGGGCACAATCCGAATCTCTTCCAGTTCCTCGGCCGCATCATCACCGGAAACGGCGGCGCCGGCGTGCGCATGCGCAAAGGAGCTGTCGCGCGCATCGATATGGAGAAGCGTCCCCCGCTTCTCCAATGGCTCGTCGATCCGCGCATGGCGCGCTGGATCTACGCCAGCGTGGCAAAGAGTTCCCGCTCGAAGACCTCGCGGAAATAATCAGCTTCCTTCCGAAGCGACCAAAGCTCCAGTTCCGCACCGGTTCGCCCAGGCTCGAGGTCAAGGTAAACGCGCTTCGGATAGACGCGTGCCTCTACATCCAGCACATCGCTTGCGCGATCCTGATTGAGGGCAACCGCAAGGCGCAGCAGCACAACCGCCCGCTCCACGTGCCGGTGCTCTTCGGGCGGAATATTGCGCATGGCGCGGTCGTCGGGCTGCGGCCGGCTCTTGCCCAGGTAACGCGCGATCGCTGAGACAATCGTGCGCTGCACCTGCGTGTATCCGTACATCTCGGACATCGAAACGATGTATTGCGTGTGCCGATGATGCCCCTGGTGATTGATGAACTTTCCTGTATCGCGCAGCACCGCGGCCGCCGCCAGCCAATCTTCGTACTCCGGCGGGAGCTCGTGCAGCGATTTCAAATCGCGAAAGAGCTGAACAGCGTGAGCACGCACCGGTTCGGCCTGCTTCAGGTCAACGCCATATCGCTCTGCAGTCGCCTGCACGCTCTCCCAGCGTTCGATCTCGAACTGACGATGCGCCGCGGCCCGATCATCCTGCGCAGCCAGCATCTGCGCCAGGATCCCATCCCGCAGCCCAAGGGGCGAATAGCGAAAGCCGGGCAGGCTGAAGCTCTCCATCAGCTCTGCGAACACCTGAGCTCCGGCGATAATAATCTCGGCACGGCGCGGTCCGATCCCTGGCACGGCTTCGCGGTCTGGCAGTGTCATGCGCGAGAGCTTCGAAGCCAGCTTGCGAACCATCGGCGTTGGAGCAAATCCGGCGCCATTGCGTACCGATCGCCGCACAGACTTCACTGCTTTTCCCCATTTCGCAGCGTTAGCAGCACTGGCCTCTGCCAGTGCTGCGGCCGTGCCTGAAGTTGCAATCACCTGCTGCACCCGGCCAGGCTGAATTCTGCGATGCGCCCGCCGCAGTTCGCGCGCGATCAGCCGGCGCATGCGCGCCAGGTCTGCCGGCGACGCAGGATCGACACTCAGAAACTCCTCCGTGAGCCGCACTGCTCCCAGTGGAACGCTGACCGTCTCCTTGATGCGTTTGTGCTCGGAGAGGGTGATCTCGCAGCTGCCTCCGCCAAGGTCGATCAGCAGAACCTTGCCGCTTGTGCCAGGCTCCCCGCTGACGATGCCCTGGTGAATCAGCCGCCCCTCTTCGAGGCCCGAAATCGTCTCCATGTTCCAGCCGGTCTCGGCCTTCACCCAGGCCTGGAACGCCGCTGCATTCCGCGCGTCGCGCATCGCAGCCGTGGCCACCACGCGAATCTGGTCGACGCCATGCGACTGCACCGCTCGCTGAAAACGCTTCAGCGCGCGGAGCGTGGCTGCCATCGCTTCCGGTGACACGAGGCCCGTAGCGAACACACTTCCGCCTAGCCGCGTGACCTCGCGATCTTCGTGCAGCGTGCGGAGCTGGTGGGTGACGACCTTTGCGATTTTAAGACGGCAGGAATTGGAACCTATATCAATGGCGGCAAACGTCGGCATCAGCTGCTAAACACACTCCACAAATCAAAAAAGAGGTTCTCCCGCCAAGATACACGACACCGCCTATGCTTGTACCAGCGCACTGGAAGCCGTTCAAGGCGTGAGGGTCGGTGGAATACGGCAAGAAGCTTTTGTGGGATCAGACCGTTTTGAGGCAAGTCATGACGCCTAGTTCCCATTGCTGGAGCATGCCGCTGGCAATTTGCTCAAACTCCTGATGGTCTTTGATGTATGCGCGCATCTCCTTCGAGATTTCTGCGGTGGCCTCGCCAATGCGCTCCATGATTTCCCTGATGCGCACCGGGGAGGCGCCGATGCGTGTCTCGCCCAGGCGGTGCGTGTAAGGGGACCAGGAGAATCACTCAAAGCAGAATGTCCTACCTCGAATCATGCGAGGCAAACCAGCCGACAACCTTGCGCTCGTATTCCGCGGGAGCAGCAATCGAGGCGCCGCAATGGTCCGCGCCTGAAGGCTCCCAGAGCACCACCGCCGGCACGGCTGCTTTCATCATCTCGGAGTGTCTTGGCGGCAAGTTTGTATCTGCCAGCCCGTGGATCAGCAGCACCGGCACACTGGTTTTGGCCACAGACTTCGCCGGGGCTGCATCGCGCAAATCCACCCCATACCTTAGCCGGGCATATTCCATGCCAATCGTGAAGACAGGTAACAAAAGCGTCCGCCCGAGCCACGGTCCTGTTGAGAATTGCTGCCCCAGCCGGTCGTACGCGGCTTCGCGAAATGAGGCGAATGGGCTCTCCGCCGCGACGGCACAGAATCCGGGCTCCATATCCAGTGACTGAAGCAGTTCGGCGGCGCCCATCGAATCTCCGACTCCGTCGATGCAATGCGGCGCCTGGTCCTTTCGCAGCCATTCGAACCATCGCCGGATGTCGTCTGCCTCAAGGACGCCGTAGGTCGCGATTGGCCCGCCGCTCATTCCATGCGCTCGCGCATCCGGCAGCAGAACTGTATAGCCGTGCCGCAGGAGCATCTGCGCCGGTCCGAGCATCCCCGCACGGTTGTCGCTCACGCCATGGAGTAGAAGTACTGCGTCGCCGTTTCCGGTCGCCGGCCGGATGCTCCAGGCGCGCAGCTTTGCGCCATCGCTTGCTGAGATCTCTACATCTCGCAGATCCGCATGATTCTCCGCGGCGATGTCCGCGGCCCGCTGATGCCGTCCGGCATCCAATGCGAGACGGGGGGGATGCAGCGCACCTTCGGTCGCAAGAACTCCGATCGCCGCACACAACAATAGCCATACCGCAATCGACGCGCCGAGAATAATCAGCGGAAACCGTACCCTATTCACGTCTACTGCTACGTTCTCATCGAGCTCTCTGTTCCGCGCTCTCGAGATCACGCGAGCTTCTTTGCCGCGGCCTGACCAGGCAGCGCACGGGCCGGTGGTTTACGGCCCGGCGGCGAGACAACGGCGCTATCGTGCGATCCGTTTCCGCCAATCAGCCGCGCCTTAGTGCTGTCGCAGGTGGCCACTGCAGCTTCAAACGTTTCCGCCGCAATGGTGTCGAGAAGCTCCGCGAGGTACGCGTTCCTGCCGTGTTTGCGTGGAACTGACTGGGCAAGCGAGTCCCAGTCGTGCCACTCCCCAATCGCCGTCTGCATCTTCTTCACCTGAGCGGCGAGCCGGGTACACGCGGCATCGGCCGGCGAAAGCTCGGCAAGATAGCGTACGGTCTTGATCTGTTTGCGAAACTCGTGCAGGTTCTCCCTTTCGAGCGCGGGAAACTCGGCAGTAGCTGCGGCAAATCGAGCCAGAATGTGTTCGAAGGGATGCGAGTCTCGATGGTCCCCCGACGTTCCATCCACCTCCTCGACAATGGCCAACAGCGCATCGCGGCGCTTTTCGATCTCCAATACCAGCTTCTTCTCGCTGGCCCGCCGTTTCTCGGTGAGCCGCGCCTCCAGCCGCCCCATCTGCCGCACGCAATCGCGGGCCGACCTGGGCACGTAACCGGTCGCCTCGCTCAACGATGCCCGCAGGCCGCGCAGCATGCCGATCCAGACGTCGATCTCGCGGACACGCCCCAGTGCATGGCGAAGCTTCCCCGATTGCCTTCCGAAGTCAAGAATCGCCTGCACTTGGTGACTGGCGCTGGGCAGCCCTGCGGCATCGTTCTCCAGTTCAGCTTGCATCCGCAGCGTAACCACGCGCAGCGCATGCACCCTCTTGCGCGTCGGCTTGCGCGCACATCGATCTAGCAGTTCATGCCACTCCGCCAGGCGAACTCCGAGGCCACTGAGCTCAGCGCCGGGCGACGGCTTGGCCCTATTCATCGGACTGTAACCTTCGCTCATACTATTTTGCATAGCCGGATCAGGTTGACAAGTTTACTTGGTTTCGCCGAATGAGATTACCAGGCGTCGACGCTGCTATCCTTGATTTTTCTGATATTTTCTCTCCTTTACGCGATGGCCACGACTCAAAACTCCGCAAATCGATCGCTTCGAACCCCCTCCAGGCTGCAAACCTGGCTCTTTCTGGGGGCCATCTTTCTCGCCGTCCAGTTTGCCTCGCTCTTTACGCCGCCACTGCTCGATGACGTTGACGCCTCGCACGCCCAGGTTGCCCAACACATGGTCGAGAGCGGCGACTGGGTCACCATGAAGCTCAACGGCATCCGGTATCTCGAGAAGGCGCCGCTGCCCTATTGGCTGGCCGCCTCTTTCTACGGGATCTTCGGCCAGAACGTCTTCGCGACCCATCTGCCCAACGCTCTCGCGATCCTCGGCCTGGCTTGGGTGGCCTGGATGTGGGCCTCCCGCTGC
>Ga0126381_100003093_pt1 | contig 18122 bp, 17 predicted proteins | sample PanSoiMetPlot_28_FD_96465 | JGI IMG/M metagenome (GOLD analysis project Ga0126381, IMG submission 96465) | Tropical forest soil microbial communities from Panama - MetaG Plot_28 | ecosystem: Environmental > Terrestrial > Soil > Tropical forest > Bulk soil | place: Panama | collected 2016-02-17
AAAATCGTGGACGCTGCAACGTTTTGCGAATTCAAAGATGCCGCGGCGATTGCGAAGTTCGCACTCAATACGTTTCCCAGCAAGCAGCCGCTGCCGGAGAGCAGGCAGCCAGAGAAGCTAACGTCATCGAGCGCTCCATCAGCGCTCACGGTAATGCTTGAAACGCCAAAGTTGGTTTCTGCTACGCCCGCAGTGGTGTCGGTGAAGATAACCGTAGCGCCTGAGAATGGAAACGTTCCTGACGAAATGATGGATCCAGGGAAATCGATGGAAACCGTGAAGGCGTCGCCGTCTGAGATATTGTTAAGTGATGCATTGTTGACGGCGGGTCCGGTACCGTCGGCCGTCGACTGGCTAATGCTACCTTGAAATACAATGCTGTCGGCAGCAGCAAATCTAGGCAAGAAAAACAAAATCAGGAAAATGATGAAACGAATTGTGTGCACACCCTTTCGCATTGGACACCCGGTCGAGCAAGCTAAAGGCAAGTTTCTGAGTCAAAGAAAAGGCCCGCAAAAGCGGGGGAATCCTAGCATCGGGACCCACCTGGCGCAAGCAGAAAGCTATGAGCAGAATGCTATAAGCTTAAAAGAATCGGTACTAGAAGTCTTATAACGTCCAATGCTACAAGGAGAGGATTCCGGCTCGTCCCGCTCGCAGAACACGTGCCACCAGACTAGTAATTGCCAGTACGGGGGACGCTTACCGCCGGCAGAAAGCGCCATGTAGCGGCCTTAGGTTCCCGAACTGAATCCTGCACTGGCAGCGGGGGACCCTAGACAGGTTTCTGGCACTAGCGACGCTTCGAAGACGCACTTAGGGCTCACCAGGAGGGGTGGCAATTTCATCGGCTCACTGGCAAATGGTTGTCTAGCTGAACTGATGAAATATGCGGGTGATTCCTACTTGGAAGTATCGCGCAGAAGGATGACGTCCGATTCGATGTGGCCCCGCCCGACCAGAAGTTTCTTGCCATCGGGAGACCAATCGAACCCGTAGATGTGTTCTGAGGTGAAATGCGTGAGTAGGCGCCCGGGTTTGCCGTCGAGCGGCTGCAGCCAAAGGTTTTCCTCACTTTTGTCGCCACGAATGGCATAAATGATGGCTTGCTCGTCAAGTGAGAAGCGAGGACCATGGGTGTTGAGAAATACAATCCGAGGGTCGGTATTGATCACAAGCGGGGGAGTCTCAAGGGAGTTCGCTTTAAGAACAGCAATATAGTTTTTGTATGTTCCCGTCGCGGAATCAGGGGAAATAGCAGGATAGGCCACCAGGTTTTCGTCCCTGGAAATGTCCGTAGCGCTGAAGACTGGTCCTTGAGGTCCATTTTCCGGCAGGACTTCCGGGTTCCCGCCTTCGAGGGGGATGCGCATGCGGCGGTTTTTGTCTGGCCCAGCCGTGAGGTAGTAGATCCACTTGCCATTGGGAGAACATGCCGGGGCTAAATCGTCCCCGTTGGTCAGGCGCTTCAGATTTGATCCGTCCGCATCCATCCGCCAAATATGCTCGGCCGCCTGGCCCTCGCGGCCGCGGATGGCAGCAACGACTACTTTCCCTCCGCCACAAACTGCCGCAGAAAAAATACTTCCAGAAGGCTCCACGAACAGCTCCGACTGCTTGGTGCCATCCAAGGTGCTCCGCAAGAGCTTGTCCGGCAACACCAGCAGGATTTCCGAATTGCTGAGCCATTGGACATCCCGGGTGGCTCGAAGGAGTTTTGCCAGGCCCGGAAGCACGTCGCCTTTCTCGCCGCCGGTTGGAGGAAGCAAATCCAGCTGCGACTCAAATTGCAACTGAATGGTGGTCAGTGTGCGCCCGTCATTCGATAGGCTCAAACCCTCATAGGCATTGGTGTCGTTGGTGAGCGGCTGGAATTTTCCGTCTGGATAGGAGAGGTAACCGATTTGCCCACGAGCAAAATTGGAATTCCTGTCCGCGTAACGGAAAAGGATTCCCCGGCCATCCGTTGTCCAGCTCAAATCGGAAATATGCTTCTCGAGGAGCGTCAAGAGGAGCGACTCGCGATTGCTGGATACATCGAACAAGTAGATTTTATTGCGTTCGCTTTCCGCAGTGTAACTCACGGAGAAGACGATGTTCTTGCCGTCCGGGGACCAGCTTAACCACGACGGGATGCCGCCTTCCCGAATCAGAAGTGTTTTTTCGTCGCCGCCGTCGATATTCGCTGATAGCCAGCGGCACTTGTTCGGCTCAGGGCTGTTGCAGCGGATGTAAATCATACGCTGACCATCGGGAGTGAAAACCGGGTGAGCGTCAACGTCTTTCACAAGGACCTTGGGAGTTCCACCCAAAACCGGGGCGCGGTAGAGGACGTGATAGAGGCCGGTCTTGTCTCCAGCCTGGCGAAAATAGAGGTAGTTGCCGTCCAGAGAAAAGGACAACGACACAAAGGGATTCGGCGAGGGGGCCACGACCTGCGTGTTACTTCCAGTCGGCAAGTTGCGGAGCCACAAGCTTTCGAGCCCGTTTTCCCGCATCGTAATCAGAAGGAATTTTCCGTCGGGCGAAATCGCGGAGAGCGTGGCTTTGCCGGTGTTCGTGGCCTGGTTGATCGAGAATTGTTGAAAGGGGCGCGGCGCGCTATGCAAAAAAGATCGCAGGCCAAACACTGAAGTCAGGATCACTAAAATTCCTACAATCGCGGAAGCCAAGAGTGTCTTTGACAGCCCGCCTTTCGCAGGCGTCGCTTGCGGCACGGCAAGACCAGAAAGCGAGTCAGCAGTCGCGCTGGCTCCGGGCTGCGAACCGCTGACGACACTCACACGGCCCGAACTGGTGTCACGTTTCAGTCGCTTTAGGTCCGCGCGCATTTCCGCGGCACTCTGGTATCGCAATTCGCGGTCCTTTTCCATCGCCTTGTTTAGAACCTGTTCAAACTCGATGGGTAGGCTGTTTCTCAGCCTCACGGGCGCGACCGGCGTCATGTGCAGGATGGCGTCAAAGATCGCTCCCGAGCTCTCACCCTGGAACGGCAAGTAACCCGTGCCCATTTCATAAAGCACAATCCCAAACAAGAAGAGATCTGTGCGCGCGTCCAGCTCTTTGCCGAGAACCTGCTCTGGCGACATGTACGAAACGGTGCCGAGCGCTGTACCCGGGCTTGTCAGCTGCTCGGAGTCAACACCCATGGTGGCCATCGTGTCTGTTCTGGTGATAGAAGGCTTTGGGTTGGAAACCTTGGCCAGCCCGAAGTCGAGCACTTTCGCGTGGCCCCGCCGAGTCACAAAGATATTGGCCGGTTTAATGTCGCGGTGAACGATGCCTTCATGGTGCGCAGCGTCCAGCGCGTCGGCGACTTGGATTCCCAGGTCTAGCAATTTTTCGAATTCGATGCTTTGGCTGCTGATAACGTGCTTCAGTGTTTGGCCGTCCAGAAATTCCATGGCGATGTAAGCTCGGCCATTTTCCTCGCCAATGTCGTGAATCGTGCAGATGTTGGGGTGATTGAGTGCAGAAGCGGCTTGCGCTTCTCTTTGAAAGCGGCTTAGGGCCTGCGGGTCCTTGGCCACGTTTTCAGGCAGGAATTTCAGGGCGACGTTGCGGTGCAGCCGGGTGTCCTCGGCTTTATACACGACGCCCATGCCGCCTCCGCCAAGTCTTTCAAGGATATAGAAGTGCGAAATGGTTTTTCCGACGAGCGATTCGAGGTCCGCCACGGTGGCGCGATGTTAGGTTGCCGAACTGACTAAGTCAAGCAACAGGCTTGGCTTGAAAATGCAATGGCCTGGAAGTTCGGGTGATAATCTACGCCTATGATGATCAGGTCTGGGTTCTTTCTCCGGAGCCTTTAGTTGTCAGGCAACTAAAGTTTACTCGGGCCAAGGAAGCCGGCGTCGTTATGAGTCATGTGGGTATGAGCCAGGCATTTCCGGTAACTTGGCACGACGAACCGCCCGCCAAAGGTGGGTTTAGGTTATGCTGTCCCTCGCACGGAGGGCGTCATGTCCGCATTCCGCCCAAGCCAGTACGACGCACAGGCATGGGACACGTTGGAAACGCTGACCAAGCAAATGCCTGTGGCCGTGACTCGTTGTAGCCGAGATTTCCGGTACCTCTGGGCTAATCAAGCATATGCCAACTGGATTCAGCGTCCTCTGAGCGAAGTTGTAGGCCGCCAGATCTCGGAGGTCTTGGGAAAGGAAGCGTTTGAGGGCTTGCTGCCCCATTTCCATCGAGTACTCGCGGGGGAGAGAGTCCACTACGAACAAGAGACGAATTTTCAGGGTGTCGGAAAAAGATGGTCTGCAGCGACCTATACTCCCACGCTCGCTCCTAACGGAACCACAGACGGGTGGGTGGCAATCGTGGTCGACATTACTGAACGCAGGAGGGCGGAACAGGCACTGTGTGAAAGCGAAGAACGTTTGCGTCTCGCCGCGAAGGCTGGAAGGATGTTTGCTTATTCATGGGATGCCGCTACCGATGTTATCGAGCGCTCGGGAGAATCCGCGGAGATTCTGGGAGTTGAGCAAAAGGCTGCGGCTACGGGTTCGGCAATATCGTCGATGGTCTACCCTGCCGACAAAGCGCGACTCGAAGCCGCGCTGGCGAAGCTAAGTGTCGAGAACTCAAGACTTCAGATCACATATCGGATGATCCGCCCAGACGGTGCGGTCATTTGGTTGGAGCGAAACAGCTGCGCCTATTTCGACGAGCGTGGCAACATCAAACGCATAATCGGAATGGTTCGCGACGTCACTGAGCGCGAGCGTGCAGAGGAGGCATTGCGCAAGAGCGAAGAGCGGCTGCGGATGGCTCGGTGGGTTGCTCGCATTGGAACCTTTGATGTGAATATTCGGACTGGAGTGGCCATCTGGCCCCCGGAAACGGAAGCATTGTACGGCTTGCCGCCCGGCGGCTTCGGCGGGACACTGACCGCTTTTGAGAATCTGATTCATCCCGATGATCGGCAAAGAGTCATCGAGTTAACTCGCGAAATGATGAGAACCGGGCGACCCACAGAGGGGGAATGGCGTGTGGTGTGGCCTGACAGGAGTGTTCATTGGATAGCTGGGCGTGGGCAAGTGTTTATGGATGACTACGGCGAGCCTTCACGAATGCTCGGCGTGAATATAGATGTCACCGACCGCAAACTAGCGGAACAGGAACTCGCCACCACGAGTGAAAGGCTTCATCTTGCGATTGACTCTGGCTCGGTCGGAGGTTGGGATTTCGACGTTAAAACCAGTAGGAGTGCCTGGTTCGGCAGGGCGCATGCTCAACTAGGGCTGGCACCGGATGAGTCCTCCAAACTGTCTCAGGAATTTTGGACACACGTTCATGAGGACGACCGCGACCGCTTACAGAACGCATTACAGGTAGCCAAGGACCGACACGAGGAATTTGCGCAGGAGTTTCGTGTCGTTTGGCGAGATGGGACAATTCACTGGTTGCGCTCACGAGGTCGGTACTACTACGCCGCAGATGGCAAACCAGAGCGAATGTTGGGCATATCAGTCGACATCACGGAGAGCAAGCATGCCGACCAAGCACTTCGCGAGAGCGAACAGCGTTTGAGGCTGGCAACGCAGGCAGGAAGGATGTACGCGTATGACTGGGATCTCACGACAAACGTGGTCGTGCGATCCTCGGAACATGTCAAAATCCTAGGTCTCGCAGAGCCGCTGCGCCTTTCCCAGCGACAATTCGTGGAGAAAGTCCATCCAGACGACCGCCGAAGGTTTCTAGCCGCGGTTGCTGGACTCACTCCGGAAAACCCAACCGGTGAGGTTACCTATCGGGCGCTGGCGCCCGATGGTTCTTTCGTTTGGCTAAAGAGCAACGGGTGTGGCTTCTTCGATGCCGAAGGCAGACTGCTGCGGGTGATCGGTATGGTCGCGGATATCACTGATCAGAAGCGGGCAGAAGAGACAGTCTCCGGCATGACCCGAAAGCTGGTTGAAGCACAAGAGCAGGAACGCACCCGCATAGCCAGAGAGCTTCACGACGACATCAATCAACGTCTTGTTCTGTTAGGGTTTGAACTCAACGAACTTCGAGAAAAACACAATGGTTTACCCTCCGAAGTTCGAGACCGTATGGTCGAATTGGAAAAAATGACAGCAGATTTATGTACGGGTGTCTACGCTTTGTCGCACGAGTTGCACTTTTCAACGCTCGATCTCCTAGGTCTCCCGAAAGGAATGAGCAGCTGGTGCAAAGCATTTGGTGATCGGCACAAAATAGAGATCCACTTCAGGAACGGTGATGTGCCACAACTGCCGCAGGAAATCTCGTTATGCCTTTTTCGCGTTCTGCAAGAAGCTGCGCGCAATGCCGCCAAGCACAGTGGGGTGAAACGGATTGAAGTGGAACTATCCGATAAATTAGGCGTAATTCATCTCGTTGTGTGTGATTCAGGCAGAGGATTTGACATCAAAGCAGCAAAACAGCGCGGAGGTTTGGGCCTTACGAGTATGGAGGAACGAGTTCGACTGGTCGGCGGGACGATTGTGATTGATTCAAAGCCGCTGGCGGGAACCACGGTCCACGTTCGTGTGCCTTCTAAAACAGAGCGCGATTGTCTCTGTTGATACTGTTTAGTCAACGATGCGACAGACCTGGCACGGTTCATTATCACAAGAGGGTCTAGACTGGGAACAATGCCTGTCCGATCCAGGCACGGCACGCCCATGCGTATTCGCAAGTGCTGCCTACGAAAAAATTACGTTCCTATTCCTCGGCGTTGGTTCACGGGTTTGACCCTGTTCACCGGACGGTGCCTTCTTACAGTCTGATCGCCTGACGGGCACCACCTCGCAGAGGACCGATAAGCAGCTCGCGCTTTCAGTCGCCACTTCACATTGCTCAGGAACAAGTTTGTGATTGCTCTGGCGCAACGACATCTCAAGCGGTAACTGAAATAATGAATCGGATAGAAACTGAACAGATCGATCCTTCGGCAGCCCTCGCATTGATCGAAGCTCCCAGATCTGTGTGATTGAGATGGCCGTCACTAGAATTCTTGTCGTTGATGATTTCCTGCCTTGGCATCGCCTTGTTCGAGCGATGTTGGCGGCTAAAAAAGACCTGGAAATCGTCGCCGTAGCGGTTGATGGATTGGAAGCGGTTCAGAAAGCCGACCAATTCCAACCGGATTTGATTTTATTGGACATTGGTCTGCCCACGCTGAATGGGATTGAAGCCGCTTACCGAATTCGCAAACTGTCTCCCAAATCCAAGATACTCTTCGTTAGCCAAGAGTTTTCAGTTGAGATCGTGGAAGAAGCATTTCGTTTGGGAGCGTCGGGTTATTTGTTGAAGTTGGATGCGGTCCGCGAGCTTTTCCTTGCTGTCAACGCGGTTCTGCGAGGTGAGCAGTTTGTTGGCAGCCGCCTTGGACCCCACCTGATCACCAGGGCCGATGGTGAACACCCTACACACCGTTTTCGTTACCACCAAGCATCACCTCTATCTTTGCAAAAAACAGAGGACAAACGCGTGCATGAAGTCGCATCCTACCGAGACGACTCTTCTTTTGTCGACGGCTTTAGTCGTTTCATCGAAACCGCGGTAAAGAAGGGGAATCCGGCGATCGCGATCGTCACCGAAGCGCACCGGAATAGCATTCTGCGGCAATTGCAGGCATGGAACGGAAATGTGGCGATTGGGATGCAAGACGGACTTTGCATTTCTGTGGACGTTGATGACGCGCTCTCGACGTTGATGGTGAATGATTGGCCTGATGCCACTCGACTTTTCCAATGGGCTGGCAATTTGATTAGGAAGGCCGCCAGTGCCGCAACTAGACAATTTCCTAGGGTTGCCATTTGCGGAGAATGCGCGCCTATGCTGTGGGCGCAAGGGAAATCAGACGCTGCGATTCAACTCGAACGCCTTTGGGACACTATCGCCGGAAGTCATGACGTAGATATTTTATGTGGATATTCATTTGCTGCCCTTCGGCAGAGTGAAAACAGTCACATCTTCAATAGAATTCGTGTGGTCCATTCGGCAGTCCACTCCCTCTAACGCTATTGAGTCAGTGCGGGTACGTGAAGGCTACGACGTTTTCTCGGAGAAACGGCGTGACGTTTCTTCGTTGCATTCTTTTAAGGTCATTGCGGCGCGGTCCGGCGGTTTCTCTAACTCTGATTAACGACGAATTCGTGCGTATTGGCAGTGGACGAACTCAAACATATCTTTGTTTCGCTTTCATGAACGCGGCTTGAAAACGAACGACTGCGCAGAACTGGTACTTCTAACAGCTTGCAACCACCCGACACTAAGCCAAACTGAGGCAACAACAACCCGACCACATCGGTGGCGTTGTCGTGAAGTTCGCATAGCGGGGATTTGGTCAGAAACTCCTCGGGCGGAGGGCTTCTGAAGCTTTCTCGGCTACGCGAACCTCTCGGCAGCGCCATCCCTACCCTCAAATGTTCCGCCTACTCTAAGTTCCGGGCCTGCACGACCTCATGTGCTCATTGGCTTGAAAAGGGAGAGCCGCTTGAAGTTGAAAGCAGTTGCTTAGGTACCCGGCGACGAGGCAATCAAATTTGACGTTTAGCGGCTTGTCAAGACTTTGCACTTTGCAGATTGACGAAGGGGCGGCACCATTCAGGGTCCCGCCCCTTTATGATTCACCGCCGAGAGACTACTACGCAGAAGCGCCTGCCGCCCGTTCTGCGAGCTTGGCCTCAACCAACTTCCGGATCAAGCGTCGATTGCGCTCGGCGAACGCGAGTTTATCCGCAAGGCAGGTTTCCAAAAGTACCCCGACGCCGTGATGGCCTGCCAAGTCAGCTGCCGCAACTAAAACCTCATACTCGGCCATCCGAAGATGTGCCAGATGACTCAGTTTCGCCAGTACGAAAAGACGCTTGGCGACTGGGGATTGGATCTCAGCTACTTCCTTACGGAAATCCTCAAGGAAAGTCTCCTGTAGCTGTCCTGTGGACTTTCCCGGCTTTTCGCCGATGATTCGGAAGCATTCGTCCAGTTTGTCTAGGATCTGGTTTGAGACAAATGCCCGTCCTTCTATCGCTTCCTTAACCTCGGGATCCTCCGCGTGCTTGCCGATCTCTTGATAGATGTCGGATTGCCGTTCGGTCCTGTTTCGCACATTGCTAAGCAACATCAAAAAAACTTCCTTCGGGGTCTTTGCTGGCATCGTGTTCCTCCTGCGGCGAGTTTGCGGGGTGGGACATATCGATTACGCCTCTGCGAGCGATGTGCCAAGCTGTCAAAAATGCCAGAGAGCCGCGATCCGCCGCGTTCGGGGAGAGATGCTCCCGTCACGTCCAGTGCCTCGTAAGACCTGACTGCACCTTCGACGCGTCGTTAGTGCCAGGACCTTATCAAGAATCAATTCTTGATTTGGAAGGGCTTGTCAACAAGTTCCTGGACAGTCGCGTGACCCGGGGCAAGTCGCTGCTAAGGCCGTAAGCTACGCCAACGGCATGGTAATGCTTCGGCCGGGGACATTAATCAGCAGTTAAAAGGCTAAGTTGACTTTCTGCAAGTATTACGTCGCCTATAAACTAATTGAGATGCTTAAACCCAGTGGTGAGTGCCATTTGGCTTCGGGGCTGTGGCGCGTGGCAGTATCGGTGGTGCCGGAAGCCAGAGCCCTTCTATTCTCCTGCAATTGGCGCATCGCCCGCCCAAGCGGATCGCCGCGAGCAAATCATTCAACGAAACTCTCTGGGCACTACAGCAATTTAATGGAGCTAACCTTTAACGTGTCTCCCTGTACGTCTCCACTTACGTCAACCCGGAGGTGGTCCTTCTTTGTAGACGACTTAAGGGCTGCGACAAATTCTTTGTTCCCTGCAGTGTCGAATTTCAAAAACTTCCTGTCAGCGGTGAGAATGCCATAGCCACTGGCCTCACATTTCAGGGCGCACTCACGGGTGTGCGTGTCCGGAGTATCGGCAACTTTCTTTGAGCAATTCGAATCCACGACTGGAACGTCTTTGAACGTTTCCGTAGCCGCGATTCCAGGAAGTGCTACTAGTCCAACTATAATCACCAGTAAACTGATTTTGCTCATTTTTCCTCCAATTTAGATAAAAACACCGAGTAAATCCAAGCGAAGGAATCGACTTTTGACGACTCCTTGTGCCAGAAAAACATTAGAACGTTGCGGTCAGTCGCGAATGGTTGCCCTGAGCTATCTCTGTGGCCATCGAACCTTCACGCACCGCGGTGAGCTGCGATAAAGCGAACGCACCGACAGCAATTTCCAAGTCGCGCACCGCCAAGTCGTAGAACATCCCTGTTGTCATCAAGTTGATCGCGATTCCGATCAACCACAGGCCTACGATGTAGCTGCCGATTTTTGTCCAGCGGCTAAGAACGATAATTCCGGCAATAATTTCAACAACCCCCACCACATGCATGAAGGTTGTGTCTTTCACCGGCAGCACGCGTGTGGCGATGGGGCTTAGGTACATCTCCCAATTGGTTAGGATGTTGAAGAATTTATCGATGCCGGCCAGAATGGGGCCTACTCCCAACCCAATCCGGAGTGCCCACCAGGCGGCATTCAATCGAGGGTCGAACTCTTTCATGTTCTGCTCCTTTGCCTCCAAAAGAACAGAGCCGCAACCAAGCAATTCGTTACAGACCATGCCGACATTTGGAACCGAAAACCAGTGTGTAACCTTTTGCTCAGTATTCGCTCTATATTTTAGGGAGCTATGGAGATCCTGGAACAGGCGCGAATCGAAGGCTGGACCGACGAGAAGGTGGTCGAGCGCGTACTGGCGGGAGAAACCGCGCTCTACGAAATCATCATGCGTCGCTATAACCAACGGCTATATCGAGTGGTTGTTGCGATCTTGCGTGACCGTGATGAGGCGGAAGACGTTCTGCAAGATGCGTATGTCCGCGCTTATCAACACCTGTCGCAATTCGAAGGCCGCGCCTCGTTTTCCACCTGGCTGACGCGCATAGCCGTTCATGAGGCCCTGGCACGTCTTCGCAGTCGCAGCCGAATGCAGCCGTTGGATACCGAGATGGAGGAGGAAGACATTTCCTTGGACGCAATGTCCGCTTTCGTTAATCCGGAGGAAACGACATCTCGGGCCGAACTTGCCCGTCTCCTCGAGCACTCCTTGATGAACTTGCCGGAACAATATCGAAGTGTGCTGATGTTGCGTGACGTGGAAGAGTTGAGCACGTCGGAAACTGCGGAGGCGCTCGGTTTGACAGAAGAAAACGTCAAGGTTCGGTTGCATCGTGGCCGCTCGTTGCTACGCAGGGATTTGCTGGCGCGGGTGGGCACGTCGGCCCGAGATGCATTTCCGTTTATGGGACAGCGCTGCGATCACGTTGTACACCGTGTATTCGTTTTTTTGTCTGCACATTGCAGGAATTCGATTGAGCACCAAAAATGAGATGGCTCTGGTAAACGCCGCGCAAGGCAAAAAAGTAGCTCCTTGTAGCTATGTCCCCGATTTGCCGACTGACCATTTGAGGTTCAGTTGACCTCAACCAATACAAGCGAAACGTCGTCGGAAGCCGGGCCTTTGCGCCATGCGTCTACGCTATCGAGGATTGCTCCCATCATTTCACTGAAAGGAAGGAGTGCGGCTTTTCGCACGAATTCCTGTAGGCCCAGAACACCCAGCATTTCACCCCGCGAATTAAAAACTTCCGTGATTCCGTCGGAGTAAAGAACAATTCGGTCGCCCTGCCGTAGGTTGATTTCTAGAGTTGCCTCCTGACTGACAGCTTCCGGAAGAGCCCCCAGAACCGTGCTGCGTGACTCTAAGAGCCGAGGCTCTTGGCTGGGTGTCACGACCATCGCTGGCGGGTGACCGCCACCTGCAAAGACCATTCTCCGGTCACGCAGGCCGATACGAGCCAACGCTGCGGTGAAATAAAACCCCGAAATTGCCATGTTCTCTATGACGAACCGATTCATGTGCTGCAACATGTCGCCGAGGGGTATAGCCGCTCGCAATTGGGTCACCATCTCGGTATAGATTCGACTTGCTACCAATGCCGAGCCTATGCCATGACCCGATACGTCCCCAATAAGCAAATTCAGATCATCTTCCCCAAAAGGCATCGCCAGTCCAAAATCGCCGCCGATCGTGCGAACGGCTTGAAAATGCGCTTCGACACGCATGCCATGCCAGATGAGGCTTTTTGGTGCGAGACTTTCTTGGACACGGGCCGCGAGCGTTAGCTCCTCTTCTATCTCCTTCTGGCGCTCCTCCAACTGCTTGTTCGCTTTGCGAAGTTGCTCCTCGGCTCGCTTCTGTTCGGAAATCTCCGTAAATGTGACTACGCCGAATTGCCGGCCATCTGGCGTATTCATCGCTCGTACACTAATGATCACCGGCAAGCGGCTACCGTCTTTCTTCGGCAGAACGAATTCGAAGCGATTATGTCCCTGCCTCATGCCTATTTCTTTTTGCTTGGCGATCACATCCGCTTCTTCAGGAGAATAGAAATGGTAGGCTGCTTTTCCGACGATTTCTGCTCGCGGCATGCCGATCAACCCTTCAAATCTCGAATTGACCGAAAGGATCCGAGCATCCTCATCCCTCACAATCACACCTTCATTTAGGGTCTCAAGAACGCTCTCCACCTGCTCGAGCCATTCAGGTTTGTGAATGCGCATAGAATATCTCTTTTCCACACTATAAGGAGAAGTCGCGTCTCATCTGCCGCTCCCAGGCAGCACCAGGCTAATTGCGTACCGAAAATGTCTACTAAGTCAAGCTGTTCAGAAAATAGAGCGCACTGCTTTACTCCCCGTCGCGGAGGGAATCGGGATGTGCCCTGGGGCTGGTCCCAAACGCCAGTTCGAGTAACGTGCATTCGAATGGTTGCGAGGTTAGATTTGAACGGACGACCTTCGGGTTATCCACATCAGCTGACAACACGCTTCCAATCGTTCTTCACACTGGCAATGGTCCAGCCCTTCGACTTGGCCTGGTCATAAAGTGCCTGCGTGAACGTTCCAACCTTGGTGTCCGGCAAGCCTTGTGCTGGGCCGTATGCATACTCGCGGTCGGCGTCATCGTGAATGACCAGCATAGCCAACCTTTCGCCGTCGCCGGCCTTCGTGTACTCCAACATTTGTTGGTCGCCTATTGAATTACCAAACGCTGCGTAGGGTCGCCGACCGATCATTAGATGAATTCCCTCTGGCTTACCAGCCTTGTCATCGTTCAGAAGCAACTTCGGGTCTTTCGTGAGAAACGGCTGTCCGTCCTTGTCATACCCAAAGGTCGTTCCGCTGGCGGTGCCAACCACCTGCTCGGGTGGGATGCCGTAGGTCTCCTCTGAATACACGCGAACAAAGTCCTGACCGCCTCCGGTGACGATATAGGTCTTGTAACCGCTCGACCGCATGTAGGTGAGCACTTCGATCATCGGTTGGTAGATTAACTCCGTGTAGCGCTTCTTCCAACGCGAATCGCGAGCATTGGCGAGCCAATTCTTTACATTGGACTCAAACTGCTCCACACTCATGCCGCTCAGCGTAGCAGCCAGAATTTTGTAGAGGTCGGGCGTAGAGAGTTTCCCAATTGCCTCATCCCTCCCTGACAGAACAGTTTTGTATGGCTCGACGTCGGCAAGTTCCGGTCTCGCCTTCACGACAGCGGGTACGCGGCTGAAACAATAGACGACTTGAGCATAGATCGGGTGCTCGACCCACAATGTACCGTCTTGATCAAAGGTAGCGATGCGTTCAGGTTCTGGCACAAACTTCGGATTTGTACGATCGGTGGTAGCTTGAACAAAATTGAGGATCGCCGTCTTTGCCGGACCATCATTCCAAGACGGAAGCGGATCACCTGCGGCGGGCGGCCAATGGCTGACCGCAGCTCCGATCGTGATCGCCGCCGACTTTTTGAACAAATCTCTCCGGGTAAACTCCATACCCACTCCTTAACTCAAAATGGGGTGAAGAGCTACCTAGTGTGAATGTGCCACCGGTTTCAATGGAGCTGTTAATATTTACAGTCGAGTCCAGGGGCGAATACCAGTCAAGGCTCTCGTTCTGGGGATGTACTAATGCGGATTGTTTGCGTTCCGCCTCAATCGTAGGAGAAAGCCGAAACGCTGACACCGGAGATTCCTTAATACAGTTTAGGGGTTACTGGCGGCGGCAACGGCGTGAGACCGCCAAACAAAATAGCCCCGCTACTGATAACAGGAGGCTTGTTGGCTCAGGGGTTGACACAATTTGAACGGCATTGACAACTGCCCTTGGCGTTCCTAAGGTGCTGCCAGGTGTGGCATCCAAAGTAAACGAAGATCCTGATACATCGTGAAAAATCACGTAATTTCCAGCCGGCGTTGCCGTGCCGAGATCAGCATTGGAAGTGGACGCAACCTGTATATATGTGCCACTAAATGGAGAATTGTCCCGAGCGAAAATCGACGTTGAGCCGATCTGAAATTGGGAGACACGGTCCTCATCGGGAGTGTCACCATTAAAATAAACGACAACATCATACGTTCCGTAGCCGATGCCACTTGCCGAGACCTGAATCGTGTTGTCGAGATAGCCGTTCATTAATTGAGCGTCTTGCGTTGCAGGAGCTCCAGTTAGCGCCTGCCAGGTGTCTACGCTGCTCCAGGTCAGATCGATCCCAGTCGTCTGACCGCCCGAATTGACGAGATTATTTGCAGAACCGTTGTTTCCAAAAAGATTGTTCCAATCCGATTGCGCTAAACCCGGTGCTCCCGCAGTTCCGGTGACTGGCCCAGCAGGAACATTGAAGAAAGGCTGGCCCCCAACGAACTTTATTCCGGTCGAATCGGCACGTGCCACGGTACATACACTCAACGAGAATAAAAGCAACAGAATAGCCCACGAACGCTTGGGGTTCATGATTTCCTCCGAAATCTTCCTTGTATCTTTGAGACTAACGGCTACGGCGAAACACGGGCCTTGGGACGAGCAGGAACCCGACGTGCAAATTGGCTGCCAATCTAGCACGACTCAGCAGGATGTCAAGTCGGACTTAGAGCAGTTTGAACAGTTCATAGCCATCAAAAGAAAGTCGAAGCCCAGTTTGCGCAGGAGCGGTGTAAGAGTGAATCTCTGGGAGAAAGACATCCACCAGGAGAAATTACAGAAGCACCACGGGGGCGGTCCGCAATGACCGGGTGAGCGTCGCCGGAACGATGCAGCGACATAGGTCCCTGCGTGAAGGGTGAACACGCGAACGACAAAAATCGATGCTCCTAGAATTCAGCGCATGGGTGCGCACCAGGGAAGCCAACACCCCAGAAAAAATCTCTTGCCACGGCCGACCTAGTTAGAGATTCCCGACTTCTCAATAATAATGGCCATCACTGCATGAAAACAGTTTAACTTTCACTTAGCTACCATGGTACATTGGTACGCATTATGGACAAGGATCCGCGAATCGTTGAGCGCGTGCAAACCGGCGTGCGCATGGAAAAACGCCTCCTCAAGGTGCTGAAGGCGCTGGCGGAATTTCATGACCTGACTCTCGGGGACTTGTTGGAAGGAATCGTGCTACACGCTTTTGACGGAAAGTCCGCTTTTCAGGCGGAGTCACTTGCCCGCATTCGGCAGCTCAAGAAGTTTTACGGGTTGGATCTCGACTTCAGCGCTAGCCATAAACTTATCGAGGCCGACAAGACGCAAGGGTTCCAAAAGGGGAAGCGAAGGTGAACACTAACCAACAGCAGGTTGCGGCCCGGGTTCTGCGTTGGACTTTGGGGCTTGTGGTTCTGTGGGAATCTTACCAATTCGCTGTCTCAGCTACGGCAAAACATCATCTTCAGCAGATGGGCCTGCCGGAATGGGTCGCTCCTGCGCTCGGTGGCGCAGAAATTGTGGCGGCGATCATTTTCCTGGTCCCCAAGCTGGGCCGCATCGGTGGGTACTTTCTGCTCGGGATCTTTGCCGCGGCGGCGATCCTCCACGTCCTTCACAGGCAAATCGCAATCGGACCGCTGCTTGTATATAGCGCAGCCGTTTTCGCGTGCATATCCGCAAATGACAGAACCGAGTCCAGTGACCTGCTCGCCAAGAACTAATCCAGGCAAAAGTTCGCTTTTCTCCAGGTATAAACAGCGGAGACGAGAAGGAGTATGAAAGAGTCGATTTAAGGCAGGGTTCGACAACCCATTTCCCGGGTTTTGGAACCGGCTGGAACAAGCCGATAAAGAGTCCCGACTCCAACTCTCATCTTGCTTAAGGACCGTACCTTTCGGGCCGCCTAGGTGTTTTGACAGGCGACACCCTACAAAGGTGACGACTAGTATTGTATGGGAACCTGCCAGTGCATTCGCGGCGGCGCGTTCAAGGACGGAAATATGAGTTGTGCCAGGCATTTAAAGTCTGCAGTCGGCAAAATCGGTTACGGCAGCTGTCTGTTCGCTGCTCTGCTTCTCATGGCTGTTTTCGCTCGTTCCGCAGATGACGAAAAAGTCAAAGTAGGAACGATCGACGCCACAGCGACCGGCACCAGCACCCAGTTGGGGGCGGTGGTCAATGTCAAAGTGATTATTTATGAGTTCTCGACAGAAGAAGACAGGGCAATTCTGGTTGAAGCGTTTAAAAAGGGTCAAAATGAGGGTTTGGTGAACGCACTCACAAAGATGAAGGCGGTTGGCCGCATCGCCATCACCGGTACGCTTGGCTACGACCTGAGCTTTATTCGCCTCATCCCGACGCCAACCGGCCGCAAGATTCGGTTCGTCACAAACCGTGAGCTCCGGTATGGGGAGTCGTACTACAGCACGCAAAGCGCATCCTACAATCTAACTGCTGGCGAAATCGAGATCAACGATTCCGATAAAAGCAAGAACGGCGGCCTTCTATACCCGGCGGCTCAACTGGTAATCAACAAAGAGGGACAGCTTGAATTCCAACTCCGACAAAACCCTTGGAAGCTCGTCAACATTATTGACTGGAACAAAGCCGGTACTCCTCTCGAGTAATTCTTTTAGGAAAGCCTTTCTAAGGCGTGTGGCAGGCGCCTGTTGGCAGTCTCTGAGGTCTTGCTTGTGCTGAAGATGACTCTCGAATGTCTATCTTTGCGGCCCGAGGTGTTCAATGAAGGTATACCGATATCTCGCAGCGATCTTTTGTTTGGCAGTCCTGCCGCTTATCCTGACTGACCTTATTCTTAGCCAAGAATCCAAAAAGAAAATCAAAAATGATGCTTGCTCCTCGTCCAATCCAGAAGGCATCTGCAGCGAGACCAACACTTGTGGCTCAGTTTCTTCGCCTTGCACAATCGATATAAGACGCAGCGGGGGCAGTTACGCAACCGCAAAACCAAGTCTTCCGGATGCCAAGGCCAACAAACCTTTCTGCATCAAGGTCGGTACAACCGTCACCTTTTCTACCAGTTCCAAGAACACCGGTTTCGTCATTGATTTCGGGAAGGAAAATCCCTTCAAGCACGAAGGTTCCATCATTGGCGGCGCAGATCGACCCATAACCGTCACGGCGAAACGTCCTGGTTGCTACACGTATTCCATCGGCGCTTGCACCCCTGGTACGGTCTACGGTATGTGCGGAAACGCTGACGCTCAACTCATCATATCCGCCAACTAGCCTTCGGGATCCCTGAGCGAAATTGCGCGCGCCCACGATCTACCTGAGTGCTTTAGCGGACCTCCTGTGTCGATCTACCTCGGGACCACCGGACTAAACCTGCCCCAATAATCGCCCGAGCTGTGGGACCGCCGAAACGGCCCCGTTTTCGCGAGCACCTCCCGCTTCTGCTCTTCGTTCACAACCGCGTAGCGCCTGAACATCGAGTCCGTTCGACGCCCTGTAATCTTCCTGTCTACCGCCCGGGGAACGCCAGCGACGATCATCGGCGACTCGGTGCTCGGCCGATGCGCCACGCTGCGCAGATATGCCGCGATGCGTTCGCTCCTAGAGCCATTCCTAACTTCCCAGTTAACCCTTGACAAAGGTCGTTGAAGGGAATTAATAAAAGACTTACCCCGCAGGTCGTTTCTCTGAAATTTCTTGTCGTGTTCTTCCTCTCAGGAGGGGATGCTGATGCGTATTCACGGCCCGAGCCCGCGCATTTCCGCAATCTCTCTGGTAATTCTGCCGGCGGCTGCTTTACTCACTGCCTTAGTCCTACCCGTCTTTGCCTTTCCGCAAACGACAAATGTATCTTTTCTAGCGA